>JAABUS010009025.1_pt1 | contig 10688 bp, 13 predicted proteins | sample 5560161 | NCBI WGS metagenome assembly JAABUS01 (sample SAMN10711885, study PRJNA513376) | rock metagenome | isolation source: Antarctica rocks | place: Antarctica: Victoria Land, Trio Nunatak nord | collected 2016-01-04
CCACGGGTTGGGAATCACCACATCGGCCACGATCCCGGTAAAGGTGGCGTCGTGACCGACGAAGTCGATCCCCACCTGGGACCGAACCGTGCTACGCCCTCCATCAGCGCCCACCAGATACCTGGCCCGACCGCGGACCTTCACGCCGTCTCGTCCGGTCGCGACGATGCGCACCTCGTCATCGTCCTGTTCGACCGTCTCGGTCGTCGTCCCGCGAACGATGGTCACCCCCAAGCTCACCGCATGGTCGGTCAGCAGTTCCTCGGTCTCGTTCTGCGGCAGGATGAGCCGATATCCGAACCGTGAGTCCAGGTGGGCCCACTGGACCGGTTGCATGCCAGCCCAGATGTGGATGCGGAAGAGCGGGTTGTCCCGGATCTTTCGCGCCCGCTCGATGAACGTCTGGGCCAGCCCCCGAGCGTCGAGGAGCTCCAGGACCCGGGGCAGGATGGTGCCCGCCCGCGACTGCACCGGTGCAGTGCGGCGTTCGAGGACGGTGACCCGGACGCCGGCCAGGGCCAGTTCGGCGGCCACGGCGAGGCCGGACGGGCCGCCGCCGACCACGATGACATCTGTGTCGAAGGACGTGGTGGTGCCTGCGACGCGGGTCGTTGCGGTGCCGGTCATCGGCCTGGCTCCGGAGTGACCACGGGAGCCGAACCGGCGGTCCGGGCCCTCATGGAGGAGGAATGCGCCCCGCGGTGAAAGAAGGCGCCCAGCTTGGCGGCCGCCTCCGGACCGTCGAACCAGGGGTCCTCGTGGTTGGCTCCCTCGATCAGCTCGATCTCAGCGTCTCGGCCGGCCGATCGGGCTGCGCGGACGAAGTTCTCCCCGTGGGCATGGTGGGTGACCCCGTCGGCGCTGCCATGTAGCACCATGATCGGCACGTCTGCGCGGTCGAGCAGGTAGATGGGGCTGAACGCGCGCAGCGCGTCGTCGTCCAGCCTCCTCTCCTCGACTCCGGTGAGCAGTGACCGCAGCTTCGTTGGCGAGACTGGCCGGCCACCGAGTTCGACTGGCCAGGCGGAATTCAGCACCTCGTCGGGGGCGCGCAGCCCCGGTTCGGGGACCGGTACCAGCCCGGCCGAGGTGAGGTCATAGCGGCCGAAGATCCCGGCGAAGGCGAAGACGGCCGCATCGGTGCTCTCGGATAGGGTTAGGGCAGCCATAGCAGCGAGATGAGCACCAGCTGAGGCTCCGTAAAGGCCGACCGCACTGACATTGACCCCAAAGCGTTCCCCGTCCCGGCGCAGGAACTCGATCGCCGCCGCGACGTCCTCGCGCTGAGCGGGGAAGGCTGCTCGGTGGACCGGCCTGTAGTCCAGGCTCGCGACCGCCAACCCTTGCGCGGCAAGGTGCCTCATCCGCAAAGGATGGTCTCGTCGGCCGCCCATCACCCAGGCCCCGCCGTGCAGGTAGAGCACCAGGGGCGCGCCGTTCGTGGTGGCTGAAACGTTCGGCGGGAGAAAGAGGTCAAGAGCCAGCGCGCCGGTGGGCCGGTGGGCGTACTCCAGGTCGGCCATGCACGAGACGGTGTTGGGTGCTGCGCTGATCATGGGGATGCCCTCCGAGCCGGGAAGCGTCGCTGCCGCCGGCCACAGTCGTGGCTTGGCTGCGGCTATAGTCACTGTGGCAAAGTCAAAACGTCAAGTCAATTTCGAAACTTTGCCATTAGACTGCCGTTAGTCTGTGAGTCGAGGAGGCAGCACATGAAGACGCACGCCGAGCGCGTGTACCGGCGCCTGCGGGCGGACATCCTGGCTGGACGGAAGGGGCCGGGCGAGAAGCTGCCGCTGGCCGCTCTGGCCACTGAGTACCAAGCCAGCATGGGCGTTGTCCGCGAGGCGCTGTTGCGCCTCGCCGGCGAGGGCCTGGCCGTTGCTGAGCCGCAGATCGGCTTCCGGGTCGTGCCGATCTCGATGGCCGATCTGGTGCATCTGACGGAGGCGCGGTGCGCCATTGAAGGGCTTGTCTTCGAGCAGGCCGTGCAGTTCGGTGACCTGGAATGGGAGTCTGCGCTCATCGCGGCGCACCACCGACTGGAACGAACCCCCCAGATGGACGGCAAGGACGCCGACCGGGTCGCGGAGGACTGGGCGAGCGCGCACGCCGATTTCCACTCAACCCTGTTGTCCGGCTGTCCCAACCCGCGCCTGCGAGCAACCGCACTGAGCCTACGCGACGCCGCCGAGCTGTATCGGCGCTGGTCCGTTCCGCTGGGTGGGAACGACCGGGACATTTTCAGTGAGCATCGAGGGCTGCGCGATGCCGCGCTGTCCCGCGACAAGGAGCTCGCCGTGCGGCTACTCGTCGAGCACATCGAGACGACCACCCGGTTGCTGACGTCCAGCGAGCATGGAAGCTCGGGCCCAGCCGCGGGCACCACCAACCGGTCGGACCACACCCATCAAGCGGCCCCAGGGTAGTCAACCGCCAAGGGGAACCGGTCGGGCGCGCCCTTGAGTTTCGAAATCCCATTGACATATCGATCTCGTCTTGCCATTCTGATCAAGGAGCATCCCGGCTTGGGACCCGCAATGGTGGGAGGTCGCAGTGACCCGTCCGACCGATACTGCGGCGCCGTCCCTGCACACGGCCAGCCCGGCCGCCGCGCGCACCGGCCCCGCGGCAGTGGACGTGCGCGGGGTGAACCACTGGTTCCCCGCCGGTGACGGACCGCATCTGGCCTTGCGCGCTATCGATCTGCAGGTGCAGCCCGGCCATTTTGTCTGCCTGGTCGGCCCAAGCGGCTGCGGCAAGACGACCCTGCTGAATATCATCTCCGGGCAGATCGCCCAGGCGCAGGGCACGGTCGAGCTGCTCGACCGCGCCGGAGACCCGTTGTCACGCACCTCGATCGGGTACATGTTCGCGAGGGATGCGCTCATCCCCTGGCGCAGCGTGCGGAGCAACGTGGAGTTCGGCCTTGAGCTGCGCGGCGTCAAGAAACCCGCCCGCAGGGCCCGCGCCCTGGAGATGCTCGACCTGGTTGGGCTCGCGCGCAAGGGCGAGCTGTATCCACGCCAGCTGTCACACGGCATGCGCCAGCGGGCGAACCTGGCCCGGACTCTATCTATCGATCCGGAACTGCTGCTCGTGGACGAGCCGTTCGGAGCTCTGGACGCGCAGACCAAGGTTCGCCTCCAGAAGGAGTTCCTCGGCATCTGGGAGAGCACCCGCAAGACGGTCGTCTTCGTGACGCACGACCTCAGCGAGGCATGCCTGCTGGCCGATCGCATCATCGTGATGCGCGAGGGCCGGATCGCCAAGGACCTGATGGTTGACTTCCCGCGGCCTCGAGACCTGGATTCGTTGCGATTCCAGGCCGACTTCCAGGGACTGGTCAAGTCACTGTGGGTTCTCATCTCTGGAGAGGAGGAGTAGGCATGGTGGCCATCAGCTCCTCGGTGGGTCCGTACGTCGCGCAGATCGACCCCGCCCTGGCGGCGGGAATGGAGCGCTCCTCGGTGCTTTTCCGTCGAGGCCGCCGGCGGCGCACGACGCTGGTGCGCGTGTTGCAGGGCGCCAGCGTCATTGCCTTCTTGGTCCTCTGGGAGATCCTCGCCGCCGCTGGGGTGCTCAACCAGCTGTTCTTCAGCCGGCCGAGCGCGATCGCCGCGTTCATCGCGGACCATTTTGGTTACCTCGTACACAACACCGCAGTGACACTTCGTGCGACGCTCCTGGGCTTCGTGATCGGCAGCGTCGCCGGGATCCTCACCGCGCTGGTGATGGCCAGATTCCGCACTCTGGATCGCGTCCTGCAGCCGTGGATCTCGGTGTTGATGAGCCTGCCGCGCATCGCCCTCGCGCCGCTCTTTCTGCTGTGGTTCGGCATCACCGAAACATCCAAGGTCGCCCTGGCGGTATCACTGGTCTACTTCATGGTCCTGGTCAGCACCCTGGCCGGCACCAAGATCCTCGACAGCGACCTGACCTCGATGGCGGAGGTATACGGCGCCAACGGCATGCAGCTGTTCGCCAAGATCATTATCCCCGGGGCCGTCCCGGGCATCTTTGCCGGACTGCGGCTCGGCGTCGTGACCTCCGTGCTCGGCGTCATCGCCTCCGAAATGGTCGCCTCCAGCGACGGTCTCGGGCAGATCATCGTGCTCTACGGCCAGAACCTGCAGTCCGCCGGTGTCTTCGCCGTGCTGGTCTTTCTGGCCGTCATCACCTCGCTTCTCAATGGTCTGCTCGCGCTGTGGGAAGGCCACCTGATGCGGTGGCAGTCCTAGCAGCGTTGACCGCACAGCCCGGCCAGCCCACCCGCCTGCTGTTAGTGCTGACATCCGGATCACCCCTTCGCCGTCAGGAGTAATCAGCAATGAAGTACCGAAGAGCACTGCTACCCGTTCTGATATCCGCAATGGGGTTGAGTGTCGCCGCGTGCAGCTCCAACCCGACCACCTCGTCGGCGGGCAGCGCCAGCCCGGCCGCCGGCGACATCGCGATCACGTACAGCGCCCCGGTGGCAGGGGCGCTGCCATTCCTGCCAGTCGAAGTAGCCATGAAGAACGGTTACTTCAGGCAAGAGGGCGTCACGGTGACGGTCAAGCAGACCGCACCGGCCGCACTTCCTGCCGCCCTGACCTCCAACCAGATCAACATGACCGCCGACGTGGTCTACAACTCCGCCCGATACGTCGAAAACGGCGTGGGCGTCAAGTATGTGGCGGGACTGAACGACAACGTCGACTTCCAGCTGCTCGCTGCCAAGGGCGTCAACATTCCCAAGCCGACCGACGGGACCGGGGGCTGGAAGGCCAGCTTCGCAGCCATGAAGGGTATGAAGATCGGCGTCAACGCGAAGGCGGGACCACTCGGGCTCAGTCTCATCACCCTGTTGAAGATGGCCGGGGTCGAGCAAGGCAGCTACACGCTGATCGACACGCCAGGCACCGTCGCGCTCAACGCATTGTCCGCCAAGCAGGTCGACGCGGTGGTCAGCGGCGGCGGGTTCGGCACCGCCATCGTCGAAGCGGGCGCCGCCGACCAGATTCTCGACTTCTCGACTGGGATCAGCGAGATCTTCGGCAAACAGGTCAACGCTGCCCTCGTGGTAACCGAAACTACCCTCAAGCAGTACCCCGGCTTGGCCGGCAAACTGCAGGCCGCCATTGCCAAGGCCGACTCGTTCATCAAGGATCCCGCCAACAACGCGGCGGTCATGACCATCGCCACGGAGACCGGTACGGCAAAGACCAACGCTCTGTCACGGACGTTGACCACCTACGCGTACTCGGCCAACCTCAGCGTCTCCGGGGTCCAGGCGGCGCTGGACTGGGCGCAGCAGGCCGGTATCACCAAGAACAAGATCGAAGCCAAGACGTTGATCGCCGATGGCGCCACCAGTTCATGATCCGGCCTCCGCGTGCCGGCCGCGTCGATGCGCTGCCGAGACGCGCGGAGGGAGCCCATCCGCAGGAGCGAACGGAGGTGGTCCCGCGGTCGTGGTCCTCCGAGCTGACCCGTCCAACACCGACGTTCACCTGGCGAGCGAGGGCAGGACGACCACCCTGCCGCACGTCTTCGCCACTTCCCTGCAGGACGCGACACCCAGGCGAACCCACGAGCCCTCCCAGCAGACGTTCTGCGAAGAACTGACCGACATTGCGGACGGCTACATCGGCGCCCACTACGTCGACGCCAACGGCGGCACCGATGAGTGAGCGCCTACCTCGGTTGCTGCCGGCTGACCTGACGGACGAACAGCGGTCACTGTACGAAGTCATCGTCGGGGGACCTCGCACCTCGGGGGTACAGCTGTTCCCGATCGCCGCACCAGACGGTTCCCTCAACGGTCCTTTCGGGATCATGCTGCACGTGCCGCACCTCGGCCTTCCGTTACAAGACCTCGGCGTCATGCTGCGGTACCGCACCTCGTTATCCCCCCGGGAGCGGGAGATCGCCATCTTGGCGGTGGCCGCGACGACCCGGTCGTCCTTCGAGCTCTACGCTCACGGCCTCGTCGGCCAATCGGTGGGCCTGAGTGAGGACGAGGTGAACAGTCTGACGAACGGCTCCTTCAGCTCGGCGGCCCCCCGAGAGGAGATGGCCTTTCGACTCTGTCGCGAGATGGTCGACAACCCGACACCAAGCCCCTTGACGTGGGACCAGGCGGCGGCACATTTTCACCCCCCCGAGATCCTCGAGCTGGTCACCGTAGCCGGCTACTACCGCACCATCTCCCAGATGATGGAGATTTGCGGAGTGTCGGTGGAACTACCAGTCGCCGAGGTCAGTCCCCCGGGTCGGTGACTGCTGCGCCGGAACTACGTTCAATCATGAGAGAGAGGTATCACGATGCGGATCGCCAGTATTGCCAACCGCCTGGCTCTGATCATCGATGGCGGGGCGGTCGACGTCTCCAAGGCCAGCGACGGGGAGTTCGCCGCCGACCCGCAGGGGATCTATGAGCGGTGGGATGACTTCACCGCCTGGGTGTCGTCCGCGGACCTGCCGGCCGGTGACCCCTTCGACACGGGCGACCTCGGTTCTCCAGCTCCGGCTCCCCGCCAAGTCTTCGCGATCGGACTGAACTACCGGGCTCACGCCGCCGAGTCCGGGTTCGCCGCCCCGGTGGGTGAGCCCCCCGTCTTCACCAAGTTCCCTTCCTGCATCGTGGGCCCTTTCGGGGAGATCACCCTTCCCCCAGGCGGCCACACCGACTGGGAGGTGGAGCTCGTTGCGGTCATCGGCCGTCTCGCCTATCGGGTCGAGGAACAGGACGCCCTCTCCTATGTCGCGGGCTACGCGGTCGGCCAGGATCTGTCCGAGCGCACCCTGCAGATGGCTGCCACACCTCCGCAGTTCAGCCTCGGCAAGTCGCTGCCAGGGTTCGGGCCGATCGGCCCATGGCTGGTCACGTTGGACGAACTCGACGACCCGAACGACCTGGAGCTGCACTGCGCCATCGACGGGGAGCAGGTGCAGTCCGGTCGCACGAGCGACCTCATCTTCTCTGTTCCCGTGCTCATCAGCAGGCTCTCAGCCAGTATCCCGCTCTTGCCAGGCGACGTCATCTTCACCGGGACACCCTCCGGAGTCGGCATGGGACGCACCCCACCGCGCTTCCTCGCCCAGGGTGAGCAGCTGGTGAGCCGCATCGAGGGGATCGGCGAGCTGCGGCACCGCTTCGTCACCGCGCCCGCCTGACCGATCCAAGAAATACCGACGAGCCCGCACCCGGCATACGAGCGCAAGGAGAAAGCAATGGCGCTGCATCGACTGACGTCCATCACCCTCGGAGTACCGAACGTGCGCGAGACCGCTGAGTACTACGCCGACTTCGGCCTGCTGCCCAGCAATGAGCAAGTCTCTTCCGCGTATGCCGGGGAGCAGCTGGTTGACGCCCAGGAGTACCGGTTCTCAACCCCGGACGGCGGCGAACAGATGCGGATCGTGCACAGCCCTCGGCGGCGGCTGATCCAGCTCGGCGTCGGCGCCGACGACCCCGACGACCTGGACCGTATAGCCGCGAGCCTCGACCGGCTCGAGCTGACCGTCAAACGGGAGGAAGCCTCACTCGCCGTGGAGGACCCAGGCAGTGAGGTGCGGGTCAACGTCGAGATCGCCCCGCGGTATCAGCAGGACACAGTGCCCTGCCCGGCCACCAACGGACCAGGCCGCACGGATCGCGTCGACCAACGAGCGGCTGGCATCCGCCGCGAGGGCGGGGTGCATCCTCGCAAGCTTGGCCACGTCGTCATCGGCTCCACCGACCAGGAGTCCAGCACCCGCTTCTTCACCGAGGGTCTGGGCTTCAAGGTCAGCGACCGGGTCCCCTTCCTCGCCTCGTTCATGCGCTGCTCCACCGACCATCACAACGTGCTGGTCCAGAAGGCGCCGGTGAGCTACCTGCACCACACGTCATGGCAGGTCGAGGACGTCGACGAGGTCGGCAGGGGAGCGACTTCCATGCTGGAGAAGGACCCCACCCGGCACGTCTGGGGTCTCGGCCGTCACTTCGTCGGGTCCAACTTCTTCTGGTACCTCAAGGACCCGGCCGGCAACTTCTCGGAGTACTACAGCGATATCGACTGCATCGTCGACGACCAGCTGTGGGAGCCAGGTGTCTGGGAGGGCGCAAAGGGGTTGTACAGCTGGGGTCCTCCACCGCCGCCGTCCTTCCTCGCACCCGAGGACCTGGCCGCACTGATGACCGGCTCGCATAGCCTCGGCTGAACGACGCAGCGCAACAAGCATGAGCGAGCGTTTGCTGCCAACCTTGCCAGGGGGACAAGGACTGAACCCGTCTCCAGAGGGGGCCAAAAGCACAAAGAGCCCATCGAGAACCGGGGCGCCGAGGATGGCTGTCGACGCCGTCGGACGTCCTAGATGCGATCGCTTGGTCTGTTGGGCGTGGGCAAACCCGTCGCCGCCCTGTGGATTGCGCCTGGCCGATTCAGCTAGGGCGTGTCTCCAGTAGTTGAGGTGCGGGCTGGGTGATTGCGGGAGGCATGTCACGCACCCAAGTTCTGACCGATTCCCAGTGGGGCCGGATCGCGCCGTTGATGCCGTCCTCGGACGGCAAGCGGGGCAAGCGTTTCCGTGATCACCGCCTGTTGGTCGAGGGCATCATCTTCCGGTACCGCAGCGGGGTCGCGTGGCGGGATCTACCGGGCGAGCTCGGGCCGTGGCAGACGGTGTGGAAACGGCACCGCCGCTTCGCCGGTGACGGCACGTGGGACGGGGTCCTGGCGGTGCTGCTCAGCGAAGCCGAAGGAGTACGGGTGTCGGGGTTCGGGATGGCCATGACCTTCCGCGCCTGGTTGGTCACCCCTCCTTGCTTCCGTAGGGGCGGCGATGAGCTCCAGGCTGTGCCCGTTGGGTCCCCCCGTAGACGCCGTGTTCGCCGGCATTGGTGTTGACCTCGCCCTGAGTGTGGTGAAAGGGGCTGTCCGAGCAGGCAGCCCGCGGGACTGGATCCGGCCGAAGATCTGGCCGAACTCCCCCGCTGACCAGTGAGGCGTGATGCTGGGGGTGGATGCTGTCCGGGTCGGTGACGACGTCAAGGCTGACCGGAGCGAGCGACCAGGGCGGCTCCTTCTGGTGAGCGTCCCCGCCAGCAAGGGGCAGCGGTTGGAGCGTGGTGACGGCGGGCGACGGCATACTTATGCCTGACCAAGGAGGTGGCGATGACCATGGGAATCGATCGCTTCGCCGATCCCCTCTACACCGCAAGCGAGGCCGGGCGATACCTCGGTGTCCCCGTGGAGACCATGCGGCGGTGGGCTCGCAGTGCGACGGTGCCTCCGACCGACATGTCGGACACCGGCTCCCAGCCGGTGATCACCACTCTGCCGTCTCAACGCGGGCACGCCGCCATTCCCTTCGTGGGCCTTGCAGAGGCGTACACCTTGCGAGCACTGCGTGCGGCTGGGGTGCCGCTCCAAAGGATCCGGCCAGCGCTCGCGAACCTCGACAAGGAGCTTGGCCTCCGGCACGCGCTCGCAGCCCAGCGCCTCTATACCGATGGCGCTGAGGTGCTGTATGACTTCGCGTCCGTCACCGCGGACGCCGACCTTGCATCCGCAGCCAAGGAACTGGTCGTGGTGCGCCACGGTCAACGGGTCTTCACCCCGGTTGTCGAGGACTGGCTGAGCCAGGTGTCCTATGCGGACGGCTATGCCCAGGTGCTTCCCCTCCCCGGTTACTCCGACGCCGAGGTCGTCGTGGATGCGGGCCGTGGCTTCGGTCAACCGATCTTCAGCCACGGCGGCGCGCGGGTCCAGGATGCGCTCACTATGTTCGATGCAGGAGAGCCCCTGGAGGTGGTCGCCGAAGAGTTTGGAGTGCCGGAGACGCAGCTTGAAGAGGCCCTGCGAGTCGCCTTGCGGCGCGTCGCGTAGGCGTGCATGCCGCCCGAGGAGCCGGTCTTCTTCATCGACCGGTCGCTGGGCCGGAAGCGCGTTCCGGAGCGCCTCCGCCGGGCGGGTTGGGCGGTGGTCACGATGGCGGAGCACTACGGCGTCCCGTCCGACGAGGCCGTCAACGATCAGGAGTGGCTCTCCTTGGCCGGTGAGCGGGGCTGGGCGGTCCTGATGAAGGACGACCGCATCAGGTACCGAGAGTCGGAGCGACGTGCACTCATGGGTGCCGGCATCCACGCCTTCTGCCTCGCAAATGCGAGTCTCAGGTCTGCGGAGATGGCCGACATCTACCTCTCGCGCGCGACTGCCATCTTCGAGGTGGCCGGAGAGGCCGGTCCGACGTTGCACATCCTGACACGAGCCGGAATGCGTAGGATCACGCTGGACTGAGGGGCCGCTTCGACGGCGTCCGGTGGTCGGCGCAGGTCGAGCTCCTCGCCGGCAACGCCGGCATCGCGCTCGGCGCCCTGGCCATGGGGGAGGTCGACCTGGCCGTCACGGCGTGACCCCCTATCTCAGTCGTGCCGAACGAACGCCCGGTGGGGTGACGACCGGATGGGCGATGGGCAACGCCGGCATCATCCCCGAGCTGCTGCGGTACGCCCGAATCCGGACAGCAAGAGACCCGTCGTATGCCGTTGCGTGGCCCGATCATCCCGCGGCCCGCCCGGTCGATGGGGTGAGAATAGGGCCGCCTCCACACCCGGTCAGCCGTGGACTCGACGTTAGAGGGGCGACAAGATCCGAGCCAGGGGCGTGAAGAAGGCGTTAAGACCGCAGTAACCCTCGGCGGTTCGGCTGCAGGCTGTCGCC
>JAABUS010009026.1_pt1 | contig 10687 bp, 9 predicted proteins | sample 5560161 | NCBI WGS metagenome assembly JAABUS01 (sample SAMN10711885, study PRJNA513376) | rock metagenome | isolation source: Antarctica rocks | place: Antarctica: Victoria Land, Trio Nunatak nord | collected 2016-01-04
GCGTTCCGGGTGGCGCGGATCACCACCATCCGGTCGCCCGGTTGGAAGACCTTCACCTGGCCGGAGTCGAACCGGTGGGACACCCCACGGCGGATCACCGTCAGGACGATCTCGCCCTGTGCGGTCAATCGTGCAGGGGACAGGCCGACGTCCTCCGGTTTCACGTCCCGTTCGGCGATCTGCAGACCGGCGACCGGCTCGAGCAGGTCCTCCAGCAACTCGCCGGCGTTCGGCGCGATGGTCGACAGGCCGAGCAGCCGCCCGGCCGATTCCGCGGTGGGGATCACCACATCCGCGCCGCCCTGCCGCAGGACGCCGATGTTCTGCTCCTCGCGGGCCGCCGCGACGATGGTCGCGGTCGGTGCCAGCCGGCGGGCGGTCAGCGTCACCAGCACGCTGGTGTCGTCCCGGTCGGTGGCCACGATCACCCGTTGGGCGCTGGGCACCGCCGCCCGCCGCAGCACTTCCTCACGCCGGGCGTCACCCACCACGCCAACGCAGCCGTCGCCCGTCGCCGCTTTGATGCTGACGCCGTCCGTGTCGACCACCACGATCGATTCGGCGCTGCAGCCCTGGTCGATCAGCGCGGCGACAGCCGAGCGACCCTTCATCCCGTAACCGATCACCACCGTGTGCTTCTTCACGCGTCTCCTCCAGCGGGCATAGCGGAACTGATGGCGGCTGCGTTCGGTGAGCACCTCGATGGTGGTGCCGACCAGCACGATGAGGAACAACAACCGCAGCGGAGTGATGACGATGGTGTTCGTCAGCCGCGCGGTTTCCGAGACCGGAGTGATGTCGCCGTACCCCGTCGTGGACAGGGTCACCGTGGCGTAGTAGAAGGCGTCCAGCCATGAGTTCAACCGGCCGTCCAGATCGCGGTAGCCGGCCCGCTCGATGTGCACGATGACCGCGGTGGCGACGATGCAGGCCAGGGCAACCGCGATGCGGATGACGATTCCCCTCGTCGGCCCGTGATCGCGTTCCGGCAGGGCAATCCGGGTCGTCGGCTGGTTGGGCACGGTCGAACACTACTGCCGACCGACCACCGCAGACGGCCGCTGATGAGCCGGCCCGGCCCGTCGACACAGCCGTGATCGCACCCCGAGTTCAGTGGCCTCGGGGGTCCTGATCGGCCAGGAACGCCTCGACCTGCGCCCCCAGCTCGTCGGCCGTCGGCAGCGCCTCCGTTCCGGCGAGCAGGCCGCGGCCGGTGGCGGCAACGAAGCTGTCGTACTGCTGCTCGAGGGCGTGCACCACTTCGGCAACTTCTGAGTTGCCATCGATCTCCTTGGCCAGCTCGGCGTCGAAAGTGCCGATGGCCGCATTCAGTCCGTCGTCATCCAGCCGCAGTCCGGTGAGTTCACCGGTGGTCCGCAGCAGCTGCTGCGCGGTCAGCGGATAGTCACTGCGGGCCAGATAGTGCGGTACGTGCGCGGCCAGCCCGATGGCGTCGACCCCCAGCCCGCCGAGGCGGTACTCCAGCAGACCCGTGACATGTCCGGGTACCTGCAGGGTTCCCATCCAGGAGTCGACGGTGCGGACCAGATCCGGTCGGTTGGCATGCTGCGACATTCCGGCGGGCCGGGTGTGTGGCACGGCCATCGGGATGGCCAGCAGGCCGACGACGCTGCGGACGTCGAGCCGTCGCGCCACATCGGCGACTGCGGCGCAGAATCGTTCCCAGTACAGGTCCGGCTCCGGCCCGGAGAGCAGCAGATACGGGGTCCCCCCAGTGTCAGTGAGCCGGCGGACGACGATCCGCGGTTCGTCGTAGGCGGTGAAGGATCCGTCGGCGTAGGTCAGATTCGGGCGGCGGGAGCGATAGTCGATCAACAGGTCGCTGTCGAAGGTGACGACGGTGGCGCCGGCCGGTGGGCCGTCCTTCGCTCCGCCCTGCAGCAGGTGCTGCACGGCCAGCTTGACCCCGTTGCCGGCGTCGACGTAACCGTCCAGCGCGACCACCAGCACCGGCTCGCCGAGGCCGTCGGCAGCCTCGGGCTCCATGGTGTACAGCTCGCCGGGTTCGGCCGCCATCTTCCTTATCCTCCGTCGCGCGCTGCTGTGGGTGTCTCCCAGCATGCAACATCTCCCAGCATGCAACATGGCGCCGCGGAGGCAGATTCCCGGTTGTGCTCTCCGCGAACCTGCGGCGCCTGTCACCCGGGCCGCGAACGAGGGGTCCCCACACCTGTCGGCCGGGCGGACCTGGCCGCCATCGGATGCAACTGGTCCCCCGCGATACGGGCGTTGATGCTGCTGATCCGCCCGCCTTCAACGCTCAGGCTGAGGACAGCGAACAGAGTCCTGTCGTGATAGCCGAGCAGAGTCGGTCGGGCGGCCGTCGGATGCGAGACCACCGTGGTACCCGGCCCGTAGTACCGCAGCATATTGGCGGCCACCGCGGCGGCCCCCCGATCGGCGCCCAGCTTGACCGGTGGATCGGCGGCCACCTCGGCGAGCCCCCAGACATCCGGCGCCAGCACCTCCAGCAGACCATCGATGTGGCCGTTGCTGCAGGCGGTGATGAACTTCTCGGTGATCAATCGGTGCTCGGGATCGTCCACCCGCTGGGTGCCCAGCGGGACCTGGTCGATCTTCTGCCGGGCCCGGCGGGCCAGCTGCCGACATGACGCTACCGGCCGACCGAGGGTGGCGGCGATGTCCCGAAACGGGGTCCGGAACACATCGTGCAGGACGAACACCACCCGCTCCGCGGGGCCGAGCCTGTCCAGCACCACCTGCAGCGCGGCCCGTACCTGGTCGTCCAGCGTGATCCGGTCCGCCGGGTCCACCGGAGCCGAAACCGCCAGCGGTGTCTGCGACTCCAGATTCGCGGTCGGCCGTTCCCGGCGGGCGCGAGCCGACCGGAGCTGGTCAAGGCACAGCCGGCTGACGACGACGGTCAACCAACCGCGGGCGTCCGCGATGTCGCCCACCTCGGAGCCGGGTTGGCTGCCGAGCGCCACACCCAAGCGGGAAAAGGCCTCCTGGACAACATCTTCGGCATCGCCGATGTCGCCGAGCATGCGGAATCCCACGTTCACCAGGTAGGCGTGGTCGGCCCGCCAGACCTCGGCGAACCGGGCGCCGGCGTGCGGTGTTGTCATCTTCGGTCCGATCGGAATCTCACATCATCTCCGACGAGGCAGCCGGCCGAGAAGTGACATGACCGGCGGTGTCACTTCCGCGATCAGCACGCCGTCCTGATGATGAGGGCCGCCACGGTCCTCCCGGCGGCGCGGAGCGTTCCGGCGGAAGAACGAGCGCAAGTCCAAGGAGCACAGCATGTTTCTGGTCACCGGAGCGACCGGCACCGTCGGCCGCCCACTCGTCGCCGCGCTGGTATCCGCCGGTGCGGAGGTTCGGGCGATCACCCGCGACCCGGCCACCGCCGGATTGCCGCCCGCAGTGGAGATCGTTCAGGGGGATCCGTCGCAGCCGGACACCGTGGCGGCGGCCATTCGCGGGGTCACCGGACTGTTCGTCAACCCGCGTGCGGTCGGCTCGGCGGCCGAGAACCTGCTGGCCATGGCCGGCGAGAGCGGTGTAGGGCGGGTGGTCGGGCTGTCGGCGATCAACGCCGACGACGACCCGTCGCTGCAACCCTCTCGCTTCCGCGGCGACCTCAACAAGGAGGTGGAGCAAGCAGTGATCGGAAGCGGCATCGATTGGGTGAGTCTGCGGCCGACGGTGATGGCGCACAACGCGATCGGGCTCTGGGGTGGGCAGATCCGATCCGGCACCGTGGTGCGTGGCCCGTACGCCAAGGCTGCGGAGGCGCCGATCGATGCCCGTGATGTCGCCGCGGCGGCCGCCGCCGCTTTGCTGGCGGACGGTCGCCCGGCGGACGACCTGCTCGGCCGGCGACCGGTGCTGACCGGTCCGCATTCGCTGACCAATGCCGAGATGGTCGACAGCATCGGTCGGGCGATCGGCAGGACCTTGACCTACCAAGAGGTTCCGCCGGAGCTGGCACGGAAGGGGATGATCGACGTCGGTCTGCCGCCCGGGTTCGCCGACGCCAACCTGGCTCGGCTGGCCGTCTGCGCCGAGGGACCGGCGGTTGTCACCGGAGAAGTGGAGCGGATCCTCGGTCGCCCGGCCACCACCTTCGCCGAGTGGGCGGTCGAGCACGCGGCCGCCTTCCGGAGCCGATGACGATGAGGATCACGGTGTTCGGGGCGACCGGTGGGGTCGGCCGGCTGGTGGTGGCGCGGGCGTTGGCCGGGGGACTCGACGTGACGGCGGTGGTGCGGGATCCCCGCACGCTCCCGGACGGGGTACGCGGCGTCACCGCCGACCTGCGGAACGCAGATCCGATGGTGCTGGCATCGGTTGTTCGGGGATCGGACGCGGTGCTGTCCTGCCTGGGACCGCGCTCCAGGGTCGAGGTCGGTATCGCCGAGATGGGCATCACCGCGATCACCGCGGCCATGGCAGCCGCCGGTGCCCGGCGACTGGTGGTGATCAGCGCCGGACCGATCGCGACGGTGGCCTCGCCAGCTCGTCCGGCACCGCCACGGCACGATCCGGGTGATGGATTCTTCAACCGGAACCTGGCGGCCCCGCTGGTGAAGCTCGTCTTCCGCCGGCAATATGCCGATCTTGCCAGGATGGAGGACGTTGTCAGGGCCAGCGAACTGGACTGGACCATCGTGCGACCACCCCGGCTCACGGACAAGCCGGCGACCTCCCACTACCGGACCGCTGTCGGGCGGAACGTGCGGGGCGGTAGGTCCGTGTCCAGGGCCGATGTGGCCCAATTGATGCTGCGGGTTCTGAACGAGCCCGAGACCATCGGGCAGGCAGTGGGTATCGCCGGCTGATACCGACGTCGTTCAGGTTGAGGTCCCGAGCTGCTGCTGGGTGTACCTCTCCTCGGCCCGCAGCAGCTGGTCCACCTGCTCGACGATCACACCTTCGATCTTCCCGCCGAACAACGGGATCGGAACCGACGCCCGGCCGACGATCGTCACTGCCGAACCGGCAGATCCCGGGTCGGTGGCCGCCGTCAGGGTCATGGTGCCCTTCAGCGATGCCGGGGCGTTCTTGATCACCACATCGAAGTCGGCGAGGTAGCCGCCGTCCGCCCGCCGCCAGTTCTCGGTACGGACGATCACCGGGTCGCCTGGCATCATCGCCGACACCATGGATGGCAGCACCGACGCCGGGATCGCTTGCCGGGACACGATTTTCACGGTTTGCCCGGAGCCCTCACCCGCGACCAGCAGCTCGGTGATCTGGGGATCGATACCACCCGCGGCCCGCAGCCGGCCGTCGAGGAACGCCCGATCGGAGTACTTCGCGAAGACGACCTCGGGCGCGGCGGCGTAGGTCTGGACGGCATGCAGGGCGGTGGCCACGGGAGCTCCTTGCGGTGTCGACGGCGCAGGTGTGGATGCGGACTCGGGAGTAACCTAGCCGCCGGCCGCACGGCTTCTCCCGACTGCCCGGCCCGCCGTGCCTACGCTGGCCCGGTGCCCCACCCCGTGAACCTCGCCGAGCTGACCACCCTGCGGCTGGGTGGCCCTGCCCCCCACCTGGTGAGGGCCGGCACGCCGGAGGAGGTCGCCGACGCGGTCGGCGGCCTGGGTGATGTGCTGATCCTCGGCGGCGGATCCAACCTGGTGGTCGCCGACGCCGGGGTGTCGATGCCGGTGGTGAAGATCGCGATCGGCGGCATCGATCGCCGACCGGCCAGCACCGGCGATGCCACCACCCTGGTGACGCTGGGCGCCGGGCTCGACTGGGACCAGGTGGTGGCCGAGCTCACCGAGGACGGCTTCGCCGGGCTTGCGCCGCTGTCCGGCATCCCCGGCTCGGTAGGCGCCACCCCCGTGCAGAACGTCGGCGCCTACGGCGCGGAGATCGCCGACTTCCTCGTCGGCGTGACCGTGTTCGACCGGCCGGGAGCCCGGATCCTCACGCTGTCCGCCGCCGATCTGCACCTGGGCTACCGCAGTTCCGTGCTGCGGGGCACCGATCGGGCGGTGGTGCTGGACGTGACGTTCCGGCTGCATCGCCGGCCCACCGAGGTCCGTTACGCCGAACTGGCGGCCGCTCTGGGCCTGCAACCCGGCGGTATCGCTCCGGGACAGCAGGTGCGCGACGCGGTCCTGAGCCTGCGCCGCCGCAAGGGCATGGTGCTCGACCCGACGGACCCCGACACCACCAGCGCCGGCTCCTTCTTCACCAATCCGATCCTCGACCGGGCAGCGCTCGACCAGGCCGTTCGGGCCATCGCCGACCGCCTGGGACCGGGAACCGTGCCCCCTGCCTACCCCGCGGACCGCGGCACCAAGCTGTCCGCCGCCTGGCTGATCGACAAGGCCGGGTTCGCCAAGGGACATCAGGGTCCCGGCGGCCGGGTCGCCATCTCCTCCAAGCACACGCTGGCGCTCGTCAACCGCGGCACCGGCAGCACCGCCGACCTGCTCGCGCTGGCCAGGGAGATCCGGGACGGGGTGCAGGCCGCGTTCGGCGTCCGGCTGGAGCCGGAACCGGTGTTCGTCGGCGTCAGCCTGGATGACGACTGTATTGGATGACGACTGTGCTGGATGACGGCTGTATTGGATGACGACTGTATTGGATGACGACTGAGCAGCTCGCCCACCGCCGGTACCCTCGGAAATCATGACGACAAGACGCAGGGCCCGCCACCGGATCGGGCTGGCCGCCGTGCTGGCTGCAGTGTCCGCGCTGACACTCAGCTCGTGCAGCTCCGGCGGCGAGGTCTACGTCACCGTGACCACCACGCCCGGTGCCCCTGGCGCTCAGGTGACAGCCCCCGGTGGTGACGGCGGAACCGCAGCCGCGACCGCGACCGGTACGGCGCAGGTCCCGCCGGCCTCTGACGCGGCGCCGTCGAGCTCCGACCAGAGCGCCCCGCCATCCAGGAACCTGGCGTCCGTGATCCGGGTCATCTCCAAGCCGGCATTCGGCACCAAGAACGTCGGCCCGAAGGATCCGGTGACCGTCACAGTCTTCTCCGGGAAGATCAAGGACATGGCCGTCACCGGCGACGACGGCACCACCATCGCCGGCAAGGTCGGTGAGGACCAGGCCAGCTACACGCTCACCGAGACGATGGCCTACGGCACCACGTACACCTTCACCGGCACCGCCGTCGCACCGGACAACAGCGTCAAACAGATTTCCGGCACGCTGAGCACCGTCAAGCCGGAGTCGACCGTGCAGGCGCTGTTCCAGATCCCGGAGAACGCCACGGTGGGAGTCGGCGCTCCCATCGTCATCAGTTTCTATCCGGCGATCACCGACAAGGCGGCGGCCCAGAAGGCGCTGACCGTCACCACCAGCAGGGGCGACATCGAGGGATCGTGGGGCTGGCTGCAGGACGAGGACTTCTCCGGGCTCGGGGTCGGCTCCCAGGCGCACTTCCGTCCCAAGGAGTACTGGCCGGCCAACACGAAGGTAACGGTCAAGGCGGCGCTCTCCGGCGTCAACTACGGCAACAGCTGGGGCCGGGAGGACCTGGTCCGGCACTTCACCATCGGCCGGTCGCTGGTGCTCAAGGCTGAGGTGTCGACCAAGCACCTGGTGGTGTGGAAGGACGGATCGATCTTCCGCAACTATCCGGTCTCCTACGGCGCGGAGTCCGAGCCGGGCAAGACCACGGTCAGCGGGACGCACATCGTGCAGGAGAAGTACCCGGTCTTCAAGATGTCGAACCCGCAGTTCAACTACTACAACCTGCCGGAGAAGTGGGCTATCCGGATCAACAACAACGGCGAGTTCATCCACAACAACGCCGCTGTCGAGAAGGCCGGTCTGCTCGGCATCCAGAACGTCTCACACGGCTGCGTCAATATGGGCGAGAAGGACGCCAAGGAGCTGTTCGACATGGTCGTCTACGGCGATCCGGTCGAGATCTCCGGGACGACGCAGAAGATGAGCGAGAAGGACTACAACTACGACTGGAAGTACGACTGGGACCAGTGGAAAACCCTGTCGGCGCTGGGATGACGCCGGCGGACGGATCCCCTTCCCGCTCGTCGGGGGTGACGCCGGACGATCTGGTGGCGGCGCTGCGGGAGCTGGACGTCCCGTTCGTCCGGGACGGCGATGCCGCTCTGGTCACGCTGCCCGGCGAGCGCAGGCACCGCACCCTGGTCTGGTTGCTGGTCGGCGCGCACGATCTGCTGGTCGAGTCGTTCGTCTGTCGCAAGCCGGACGAGAACGCCGAAGGCGTCTACCGATACCTGTTGCAACGCAACGCTTCGCTGCGCACCGTGGCCTACGCGCTGGACGCCACCGGCGACATCCATCTGGTCGGCCGGTTGGGTAAGGCGGCGATCGCAGGCGAGGTGTTGACCGCCGAGATCGACACTCTGCTCGGCATCGTGCTGGCCGCCAGCGACGCCGACTTCAACCCCATCCTGGAGCGCGGCTTCGCCGATGCCATTCGCCGGGAGTGGGCCTGGCGGCATTCCCGCGGCGAGTCCGCGCAGAACCTGGAAGCGTTCCGGCACCTGATCGATCAGTAGTCTGGCGGCCATCCGCGCGGACGGCCGGGCGGAGTTTTCCGATGGACGGGGTGTTCTGGTGCGGGTGTTGGTTTCCGTTGACATGGAGGGTGTCGCCGGAGTGGTCGCACCCGACGACATCAAGCCCGGTCACGCCGAGTACGAACGCAATCGGCAGTACATGACCGACGAAGCCAGTGCCGCAGTCCGGGGGATCCTCAGTTTCGACCCGGAAGCGTCAATCGTCGTGTGCGATGCGCACGCCGCGTATCGCAACCTGCTGCCGGATCGTCTCGCCGGCGGCTGCAGATTGCTGCGCGGGTCGCCCAGAACCCACGGCATGCTGACCGGGATCGACAGCGATGTCGATGCCGTGTGTCTGATCGGGTACCACGCCAAGGCGGGCACCCACCGATCGTTGCTGGCCCACACCATGAGCGGATCCACCATCGCTTCCGTTCGATGTGATGGGCAGGAACTCGGCGAGATCGGGCTCAACGCTGCCCTCGCCGCGCACTTCGGTGCGGTACCGGTGCTGGTGACGGGCGACGACACCAGCGTCTCCGAGGCCGACTCCATCGTTCCTGGCGTCAGCACCGTCACGGTGAAATGGGCAGTCGGGAACCGGGCGGCGGAGAATCTGCACCCAGCAGAATCGTGCCGCCGCATCGAGGCTGCAGCCCGCACGGCGCTGGAGTCCCGGGACCAGGTCCGGCCGCCGCAATTCACCGGCACCGTCGATCTCGAGGTGGACATGCTGCGTCCGTTCATGACGGAACGGGCCTGCCAAATTCCCGGAGTGACGCGCCGCGGACCGCTCACCATCGGATTTACCGCTCCCGATTTCCCGGCGGCCTACGACCTGATCGACATCTTCGCGATCCTGGCTGCCGCAGCCTGACGATCACCGTGCGAGCAGTTCCGATCGGGTTCACGTCGGCCGATCCAGTCGTCGGCGATACCGAACCGTGACCTGGTCGGTACGGCGGTCGTGCATCCGAATGGTCGCTCCGATCCGTCCCTGCCGCAGAGGAGTGCGGCGCGCCAGTGCGTCGCACCGGACGGTGTGGGGAGCAGTCATGCGATCGAGAGCGAGCAGGACGCCGGGCGTGGCCCGATCAGGTGCGCCGGGTCAGGCCGGACCGGCCGCCGGCCGGACCTGGTCGATCCGTCGCGGAGCGGCCGGGATCTTGGCGGCCGTGGTAGTCGGCGGGGCGGTGTTGGCCGCCTGCACCGACACATCGCAGGCGAACTCGGGATCTGTGCGGGACGCTGGAGACACTCAGGCGGCCGGCACCGTCGCCGCTGGGGCCGCGTCGAGCGCGGCTGCAGCATCGCAGGGCGAGAACTCCGATGCTGATTCAGGATCCAGCGCCGCCGCGTCCGGTTCGGCCGCCGGCGCTCCATCGAAGGGCGCAGCCGCCGCGCCGGGTTCGAAATCCGGTGGGTCCGGTTCGTCATCGAATTCGGGCAAGGGCGATGCGCCGGCCGAGCCGCCGGTGGCGCTGGACGGCCGGCAGATCATTCGCACCGGCAGCTTCGCCATCGAGGTGTCGGTGGCCAAGACCGACGATCCCGAGGCCGACCGGAAGTCGGTTCACAGCGCGGTGTCCGGGCTGGCCGTGAAGGCCAGGGCAGCTGCCGCCGGTGTCGGCGGTTTCGTCAGCGCGTCCGACGGTGACGCCACCACTCAGTCGATCACCCTGCGGGTTCCGGTCAGCCAGTATGACGCGGCCCGGGACCGGCTGGCCGGCCTGGGCGATATGACCGGCTCGGAGACCTCGCAGGACGTCACCGGTCAACTTGCCGACATGGACGGTCGGATCGCCACCATGAAGGCCGGCGTCGACCGAATCCGCAAGCTGCTCGCCTCGGCCACCAAGATCGGCGACGTCATCGCCATCGAGTCGGAGCTGTCGGGTCGGGAGGCGGATCTGGAGGCGACGCTGCGCAAGCGGGCGGCCGTCGCCGACCAGGTCGCGCTGTCCACCATCACCCTGACGATCGCCGGCAAGATCGTTTCGGGACCGCCGGCACCGAAGAAGAAAGCACTGACGATCGGCTACCGGGCCCTTCACCTCAGTGTGCCCGGACCGACCGGGTTCGTCGGCGGTGTGGTCGGCGCGCTGGACGTCCTGACCAACGTGGCGCGCGGGGTCGCCACGTTGGCCGGGGCGATCCTGCCGTTCGTGCCGTTCGTC
>JAABUS010009027.1_pt1 | contig 10686 bp, 13 predicted proteins | sample 5560161 | NCBI WGS metagenome assembly JAABUS01 (sample SAMN10711885, study PRJNA513376) | rock metagenome | isolation source: Antarctica rocks | place: Antarctica: Victoria Land, Trio Nunatak nord | collected 2016-01-04
ACCATGTCGACACAATACATGCAGCCAGACCTGACGCTGTAAACCATGACGTGCCGTGTATTTTGAGAACATTGATCAAGGCCTTAACCTGACAAAGCGGAGCAGACAACAACTTGACTGAACGCTGTGGTATGGTCTGCATGCTGAAGTGGTCTGCAAAGTAGCACAGCAAGAGCACTGATTACCTTGGCATCTTGGGCATGATCTTGGAGCCCAAGGATGTGGGCACTCTCTTGCACAAAGTATTCAAGATCTGCTGCGCCGCCATCGATGCACTTGTTTGTGAGGTCCCCAAGCCGTTCCTGCAGATTGGAATGCAAGCTGATTCAAAACACAAGTGTGCAAATGTCACATGTGGGCCAAGAGTGTTCTGCAAAACAGACCAGGAAGCATTCAGGTCATGTCAAGCCGGCTGGCAGCAGCTCATAGATGCTGAGTGTGAATGATTCAGAGATGTTCAGCAAGCAGAAGCAGCAAATGCATGTAGAACAACACAGGAATGGCTGCTGGCTGTGGGCAGTGTGAGGGTGGCAAGCTGCAGCCTTATGATAGACACAAAGCTTGATGCTTGCCCTCAGAAGCTAACAGCAGAGCAACCATTGAAGCATTCCAGTTTCAGGGTCAACATAATTTTGATTTTACCCTAACTCTAGCATTTCATGTGCAGCCAGCAGCACAGCAACTGTCCAACCATCGTACATGGTCAGTAGCGAAGCATTCATCAAGGTCAAATAGCTCCAGGGCAGGAGGGGGCGGCTCCCTGATGGCCGGGGGGAACACGGCAGGCTGCAAGGGGGGCAGGGGGGCCTCAAACTGGGGGTGGATCAGGGTCAATGCATGCTTCTTCACTCCCAGCTTGTCATACAAAGCCATTGCCTGCGTGCAAAGAACACTGTTATGTTTTTGGAGGTTGCAGCAACTTGCCAATTGTACAGCTTCAAGCTGGATGATGTCACAATGCATGTGTACAGGATCAAACGCACTGATCACATGTCCATAATGATCATGTTGGGACTTCACCCAGATGCAGGCATTTATTCCGGCCAGGGCATTGTAATTCTCATGTGCACAAATGCTACTGCTAAGACAGTGAGCAAAAGCAGGACTATGACACATAGACAAGTTAGGTGTCTATTACCTCGGGAACCATGTTGGTGTTGATGCTGAACAGGTCGGCATCTACCAGAGTTCTCCAGTCTTCTGGCATTGGGTCCCCCTCCTATGACCATGTATGCAAGCATCATGCAACAGATGTAAACACAAGGACATGCACAGCAAGCTGTCTACCTGACAGTCAATGCAAATAGCACCATTACTATGCACTACAAGCGCCCATCATCTGACTCAAATGTGTGCATTTCGGACTTGTGTACAGTAATCAAATGACTGTCACGAGCATGATACAACAACCACCCCAGCATCTTCAAACTGCACAGCAAGCATAGCCAACAAAGGCAGAGAATCCAGACAAAACTTGATTGATAGCATGGCGCAAACCTGCAAGCAGCCTCTGAAGGCTTCAGCTAGGACCTCGGTGTCTGGCAGGTGCTGCGGCTCCAGCACATTGGGCTCATTAGCGTCATGCAGGTCCAGCTGCATCTGGCCCCCCTGCACACAGAACCAGCAAGAGCTCAGTGTTCACAGAGGTAGCATTGTCTGCCTGTGCCTGCATGCTGCCACATCAGAGCACTTGCAATGTTGCCCTGTCTGTTGGAGGGGTCACTTTGAACGTACAAAGCATGTATGCCTGCAAACCGAAGAAGGTGTATTGCCATGAGGTCTGGGTTGAATTTGATTGTATTGCCAGCAGGGCATGCATAGGTGGCAGCAGCTTGTCATCTTGCCATGTGCAACTTGATTTGAGTTGCCAGACTCAGGCATGAAGAAGAGTGGCCTTACTGGCTTGAGCCATCGGAAGAGCCAATCCATGATCTTGGAGTTGTCCTCGCTGTCCAGCCATTTGTCATCGAACATGGCCACACTGCCCATCACAGCAAGCTTCCCTCCAGCTTGACCTTGCCACAGTGCGCCTACAATTGCATTTAGCACACTCCAGTATCCCAATCGCACTGTGTTCTGCAACTGTATACGCTACAGTATGTCAGTGTTCATGGTCTTGCACATGTCTCACAAGGCAGTGCATGATGGTCGTAGTTGTCACTGAAGACCAGCAATTGGATCCTTGGTTGACTGATCTTGCCCTTGACTGACAGGGGAGCATGCTTTTCAAAGTCCTGCTGTTGAACTTGATGAAAGCCAGCAAAGCAATGAGGCTGATGAGGATCTCAGCAGACATGGAAGATATGCTGTTCTCATGGGCCGTGCTGGACATGCATCTGCATGCTGTGCCACATGCACATACATAGTCACCTTCATTCAAAGGCTGAAGCGCCAGCAGTACGTCTGTGTGCTCAATGACAAAGACAAGCTTACAAGGCTCACCTATCGGTCTGTGCATTGGGTAGGCAACCTGGCCTGTTGCAAGGAATGGAACAGATGGCTTCTGTACAGTGAGTGTTGCTCCACGTGCATATACCAAAGCAGCTCCTCGTCCATCAAACTGCTCCTTGACACCAGGCCTGGTTCTTGACGCAGACAGTGGGGTCTTGTTTGCTGCTCTGGCATTGCCTTTGAGGCTGAAGGCAATTTCTCGATTCAGGATCCCGTCCACAATCAGCGCCTCTTTGGGGTGAAGGTACTTGTCATGAGACAGCCTGATAACGCTGTCGCTGTTGACATTTATGCCAAACTCCTCTATCAAGTAGTTGATATTGCTGTTTGAACGCGCTTCACCACCCTCAGAGCTGAGTATCAAAATGGATCCTCCATCCCCTACATACTGCTTGAGAGTCTCAAATTCGGCAGCAGTGAACTTCTGCTGAGGGTTCCCAAACACGACTGCTGCAGCGTTTGATAATGACTTGAGGGTGAAGTCATCCTTGCTTTCAAGGGTATCTGTTTTGTAAAGTGTTCTCAGTCGGCGTGATAGCTGCTTGAAACCTGCTCTGACAGTGTGAGTTTCTCCCTTGCAGCTGCTGAACAGAATACGGCTGCTGTCACTGCTAGCGTTAGTGCGATCTGTCAATGCCTCTCGATTGGACATAACCTGCATAAGCATAAGGGGAGCAAGTGCAAATGACAGTAAACCAGACCTGAGCAGTGTAGGGGGTATGCGGCTTGCCTGGCAGCATGCAGAGTTTAACTTTCAGCAGACAGGAGTTGCTTGATTAGAGATGTCTCGCAGCACGCAGCAGCAGGTCCCAGTGATCAGTCTCCAAGGTTGGCAGATCGCTGAAGGAGAGTAGACGCTGCCCTTTTCGTGTGCAATGCTGCGAGTAAAGGCTTTGCAAATGAATGCGCCGCTTGTTGATTACTTTGCCTGGCGTTGTTGATGTTGCAAGCGGTTGCCACCAACATTAGCAATCCCATCAAAGTCAATTTGACCAAATCGACTCGGAATTACTAATTCAAGGGCAGATTGAGATTGCAGCCATGCACCAGATACAAAAACCTAGGCATATGTGTCAATGTACAATGCGTCTACATTGTCACACACAGAAGTCATGTCGCGATGAACAAGTTTTGACTTCAGGTACCACATGCAGCTGCAAATCATGTGCGCACAACGTTGCAACAATTGGCAACGCCGCTGACTGTGATGCAGCCCGCTGCTTCGTATGCATAGCTGGGCAGTGCTGGATCTCGTTTGTCTGTACCATCTTGCATTGTCACAACATTCTGCTAGATCTCAGTCAGTCAGTCAGGGATTTTAAAGTCGTTGGGGCCAGCTAGCCCATTTGACTAAATTGCAGTCTTTCATCAGTAAACGAAACAGACAAAACGGTAACATAGACAAACAAAATCATCATCAGAAAACTGTTGGGAAATTGTCACCGTGCTTGGGAAGTACATAAATTTGCAACAAGTAAGAGTCTCTTAGCAGGACACCAGGTATCAGATACCACTGTTACGATCAACATGTCGACATGGAAGTCATCATTCACAGATTTATATACAGACAAGTTGTCTGAGATAAGTGAAACCTTGCAGGAGGTCTGCAATCCCTAGATATGGCCACATGCATATACCATATCATAGTATGGCTCATGTGTGACAGCTACATTCATGCAGCTGCTGGGATTCTGTCTTCTTTTCCCTTCACACATGTGTGGTTTTTGTTGTCTGAATCGCATATTTGCCTTCTGTTGCGCTTCTTCATCGTCTTGCGTGAAGCTGACGACACCTGCGTTTACTTGGACGCATTCACGGCGTCGGCTGCGTTGCTGTTCTGAGCGTGCTAGCCGGCTAGTTGTGGGCTGGAACATTGTGGATATAGTAGCGTGATATGGGAGGGTCAACTAGTAAGGACAACTCGGCAGCAGATTGCCCGGTTGTTGGCCCAGGAGAGGCGTCAAGCTGTCCGATTCCCGAGGATCAAAGGAGCATCGCTGTGTACAACGTATACAATCAACGCATAGATAGCGGCAATGCCGCCAGCACCACTAGTCCTCTGGGAGACGTTGACCCTAGGAACAATATGCCTAGAGAAGCAAATCAGCAACCCTGCGCTGGTCAGCGGCAGCTGATCTCTACCTCGCGGCTCGTTTCCAATATTCCTAAGGGCGGAACGCAAGGCACTTGGGTGTATCCCTCGCCACAGATGTTTTACAATTGTGAGTCGCACACACTACATACAGACTCACTGACAGTGCCTGCCCTGTTGCAAAGTGGATGCCACAATCTGTTTGTGTAGACCAAACTTTGATGTCTGAGCATGTGCATCGCAGCATTGAAGCGGAAGGGAAAGGGCAGCGATGTGGAAGAGGCTGATATGGAGGCGGTTGTTCATGCGCACAACAGTGAGTATCAGAAAAGCTAATGTCCCTGCTTACTGACCAGTAACAGTATTGATGCCTGTCATTCCAATGCCATGTCAAAGATCAAAGTTTCTTCTGGCACTTGCACACTTAGTCCTGTATGGGTTCATAGCTGCTTCTGGTATACGGGTGTTGCTTGTGTTGTGTTCACACACTAGCTTCATTGCTTGAGATGAGTGGTCATGTTTGCAGCTATGAATGAGCTGACATGGCGGCGGGTGCTTGAGTGGGAAGCCTTGCATCATGACACATGTGGTGACCCCAAGCTATTGCGCTTTATGGGCAAACCGCATGACCTCAGGTGTGCTTCTGTTGTGTCCCTCATGCACCTTGCATTTCCTTGCAAAAGTCTAGGGTCAGCCAAAGGAGGACCTGATACAGCGAGCTACTCAGGACTGTGTGCGCTGAATGAATGGACTGAGTCATGAATCATCAGGGACCTTCACCAAGTCTGTTGCTCAGACTCTTGCCCTGTCGAGCATTGAACATAGCTGCTGCTATGCCAGCATTAGCATTTTGCCAAGATCATGCAGTCGCGTGCCATATCTTACCTAGCATATATAAAAGCGCTGCTCAAGCTTCAGTGCTGACACATGCTTTGCGTCGCAGTCCAATGGCAAGGCTCATGGGCTGGATCGGCGGTCCCATGCCCTTTGACAGGCATGACTGGTTTGTAGATCGCTGTGGTGAAGAAGTGCGGTATGTCATAGATTTCTACTTTGATGACGACAAAGCTGGGAGCCCTGAGGTAAGTCGGCGTCACCACAACCTGTGATTGCCGTTTGGCAGGTGTTTTCACCGCAATTTCATGCCTCAGCTATGCCTCGTCCCCATGCTGCTCTCAACACAGGCGCTGATGCTCTTGCTCTCTGCAGGCATTCACTTTGCGAGTGCGACCAGCAGTGGATACGCCAACAGCAGCTCTGGATCGGGTCAAGATGAACATCTACACCACATTTGCCAAGTATGGCCTGCCGTGTCCCATCACAGGCCATGCAAGTGGTCAGTTCAAGCAACCAAATGCCGAAGTCAGAACGAACTCATGATGACACTAACCTTTCTGGGAAACAAAAGTCTGTGTGCTTGTTTGGTTGTGCTGATACTGACTGCTACCTGTGTTGATCTAGTCCTGCATGTAGGTGTGTTGTGTGATAGTGCTGTTCATCAGAACTTGTCATTGCGTCAGCTGTATCACTGCCACCTTGATGTACAGCTTGCTAGGTTTTCATATTTCATTCATGTATGATGCAGCGTAACTGCTTTGAAAATGCGCATTTGCTAGTTGGATCACAGATGTGTGCTCATCTTGGCAAGGGAGGTTGACAATGTCTTTTGCTGCTGTGTTTTTGTTTGTGGCCACTCAACCAGTACACTAGTATGCCCTGCAATATCACTGCTTGGCATACGCAATCATTTGGTGAGATGCATGTTACAAGTGGTGACCACTGCGGTTTAATACGTAGCTGGCCTGCACACATATGTTACATAACTTATTAGTAATGCAAAATGCATAGTCACATGCATAGACAGACCAGGACAAGCTTTCTGGAGCAAAGACCACATGATGCATGAGCGCTGCTGTCAGCACAGCACAGATAGGCTTCACAGCTCAGCCGTGAACTAAAAATGCATGGCAAATTGCATCTTTTGCTACTACTTACGCTCTCAGCTCAGCTCGTTCATGTTTTGCTCAGAGTTTTGGGGAAATGAGTCTGAGTAGCCGAGCCGGCGTTTAAACACATGCATTGCTTTTGCCCGCAATCCAGCTCCGTTGCGGCATTAGTGATCACACAGACAGCAAGCTGATAGTATCACAAATCATCTGCATTCCGCTGCAGACAAGTGCAAGAGAGACTTGAGGTGCTGCTCGCTCCTGAACCTCCTGAGCTTGTCATGCTGTTTTCCTCAAGCCTGTCTTTGCTTTGAGACGTGCCCTTGTCGTTGAGCATTGTACAACATGGTCGGCCGCGAGGAGGAAGACTATCCTGACGAGATGGAGGAGCGCCTGGTGAACGAAGAGTACAAGATCTGGAAGAAGAACACGCCTTTCCTTTACGGTAACGCTCTTGGCAGTCCTGATCACCGGTGTTGTCTGGTCACCATCTCAAATGAACACTGTATGTCACTGCAGATCTTGTCATCACACATGCCCTGGAATGGCCCAGCCTGACGGTACAGTGGCTACCGGTAAGCTGGTTGCACCACCAAGGATGCAGGAGTACTGGACTCTGTTCACAGGAAATGTTTACAAGGGTTCACACTTGGGTAGAGGAATGTTGTTTGGTATCTGCAGGAGAAGGTAGAGGTCCCAGACAAAAACTACTACAAGCAGAAGATGCTACTGGGAACCCACACCAGCGAAGAAGAGCAGAATCACTTGCTACTAGCAGAGGTGCACTTGCCAACAGAGGACTCTGAACTGTCTTCAGCTCAGTATGATGAGGAGCAGTCAGAGACTGGTGGCTATGGGGCTTCACCAGGTGCGATGGCCTGATCATGTTATTCCTATATTGAAAACACCCTTACTAAGCACATGGCTTTGGTCGTGTGACAGCTGCTACCTATGCAACCATGCTGCGCACATGCTGCATTGCACAGGCTTGTATCTAGACCTGTCTCAGCATTGAGTTCGCCTTGCTGTATAGTGCTCGAAATGCAACCTCTGTCATCCAGCTGCCTCACACACGGTTTGTGCCAGCAGGCAAGATTCATGTCATCCAACAGATCAATCATGAGGGCGAGGTCAACAGAGCTCGCTACATGCCTCAGAACTCCTTCATGATCGCCACAAAGACTATCAGTGCAGAGGTGTATGTCTTTGACTACAGCAAACACCCTTCTAAGCCACAGGACACCAACTGCACTCCTGACTTGCGGCTGATTGGTCACAAGACTGAGGGCTATGGACTTGCCTGGAGTCCGTTCATGGAGGGTCACCTGATCAGTGGATCTGATGACGCTACCATCTGCTTGTGGGATATCTCTGGACGGCCTATGCAAGGCAAGGTGGGTTCCAAAGACACAGAGAACATGACACATGTCTGCAGCTGTACACATGTTGACGTACGAAAACCTCCGGCTGACCTTGATATTGTTGCATCTGCCGCTGCATCTTGTCCTTCATGTATTCTGGGTGCAAAACTCTTGATGCAAGTCAACTGGTGGTTCAATTCGTTTTGCAGTCTGTTCAAGCAAGGCTGCAAAGCATCGTACCCATTGTTAGCCCGTGGTGGCAAGTATGTCGACATGCCTCCTTGTGTGGAAAAGCTGGTAAAAGTGCTGATGTGACCTGCAGAGAATCGAAGCCAAGTCAACCTTCTCAGAACATGCTGGAGTAGTTGAAGTGAGCAAACTGTTCTCTGCAGATGTCATGCTACAATTTGCATGCATTGATAAACTCTGCATGCATGCGCGTAATCTGTTCACCAGCTTTTCTTCATGCGTGTCTGAAAGGAGCTGCCTGCTTCGACCTCAGATGCAAATGCCTGCCTAGCATCACGATCTGTCTCATTTTTGAGGCATTGAGAGTCCTTGCATGTTGCATTTGCCATCACAGCACTTCTGCATGGAACAGACTGGCCACGCTTGTGCTGATGATGCAGTATGCTTGTCAGCTAGTGCAAGAGTTGGCCTGCTATTGATTGGCATTTCTAGCCTGGACACGACATTCATGCCTTTGCTGCATGACATTACATGCCATTTGATTGTCAGTACGGCTTGCTGCAACATAGCACTTCCTGACCCGTCACGAGGTGTGCCCCATTGCCACAATCCTGCACATGATTGCAGGATGTGGCGTGGCATACCAAGCATGAGCACATGTTTGGCAGCGTGGGAGATGACAAGCAGCTCATCATCTGGGACACCAGACAGTCAGGTATGTCTATCACCTGCTGGTGGGCCTGAACACACATTCACGCCCACACTCGAGGTGCTTGTTGACAGGCCATGTGCTGACTGGCATGGTCATGTGCTTGTTTGGAATGGCCATGTGCTTATTGAGACAGTCATGTGCTTTTTGAGATGGTAATGTAGTTATTGGGATAGCAATGGCTCGTTGGAATGGCAACGTGGTCATTGGGATGACTGCTTGTCACAATGGTGCTGTGACAGACGCAAGCTGCACTTAGATTTGCTGCACCTGGTTTCATCCACTGTGCCTTCTGGCTCCAACATGCATCAAAACAGCAGCAGGCATTACATTTCCTACAGCATCTGCTCAACTGAGCTGTATCATTGTGTCTGTTCCCCTCATGTTGTAGTTTCTTGCATGCACAAACTGCTCTGCAAACAGGGCGTGTCACAGAAGAATTGCAAGCCTCTTTGATATAGTCCATCTCTGCAAGAAAGCTGAAATCCAGCTTGATACCTACCCTGATACCTACCAGGGTACAAGGCATGGATGCTGTCCAATACTGCACGAGAAAGCTGTTTGACTGCTGTGTAGGGGTTGTGCAGCAGCATGAAGCACACAACGCTGAGGTCAACTGTCTGGCTTTCAATCCTTACAGCGAATATATCCTGGCCACTGGCAGTGCTGACAAGACAGTGAGTCACCTCACCAGCTCCCCTGCATGACTGGCATTGTTTACAATCATACTTCACATGGCTCAGCTTTTTATTGCAGCAGTCTGATATGCACTGCCAGTTGCATGCCCCTGTTGGTCAGGTGCTGCTCGCATATTGCATCAAGTGTACGGCGCTCAGTTGAAACAAGCTGGTTGTGCACATCATATTAAAAGCCGGCCTCATTGTGCGGCCTGCTGCCTCCTGTCTGTCGCGCACTGTTGCAATGGCCAGCGTCAGCCTGCAAGTTGTCTCTGCCACTAATGCATGGTGCGACTATCAACGTGTAGGGCAGCAGAGCTGTGTTGAACGTTGATAGTCTCTTCATAGAACTGCCCAGCGGCAACATTTGTTCCGTTTGTCTCTGTCTGCTGAGGCAGCAAACCCAGCTCTGTCCTCCCAGGCTTATTTTCCTCTCTGGAAGCTGCATCAATGCTGCACTGTATCCAGCGCTATGCACAGGGGACACCTCTTAGGGTTTCGTTTCTGTGCTGTTCAGGTCAGCCTACATGATCTGCGGAACCTGAGGAAGGAGCTTCATCAGTTTGAGCATCACAATGATGAGGTCTTCCAGGTATCCTGCCTGCACAAATATACACATCTGCTTGCATAAATATACACATCTGCCTGCACAAATGTACACATCTGCCTTGCTGACCACTGACTTAGGATTGCTCATGTGTTTTGTGACAGGCTGCTCACAAGGCCAAGCTTGCCATACATCACGGCACAGCTTGCTTTCCAAAGTTGCCAATGCAAATGTTAATGAGCACAGCATGCTCATTCACTCACATAGGCGTCTCTGATGTGACTTTCACTTCGCTTCATGATTGGAGCACTGCATCAGTGTCAACCTCTGACGCACTCCATCTGTCCGTGTATCATGACCACTACAGTCATCAAGCAATCTATATCTGCAAGAAAGGTGTGGTGGTGTCAGCAACCACAGCACACTCCAACACCATACTACTTTTCACATGTGTATCCTTGCAACCAATGGAAAGCCAACCGACAACATCTAAGGGAGTAAACAGAAATTGACGAAACACAACATTTGACCTTTGCAAACATGGGTCCTGTTTTTTGAGGGTGCATGAATTGCAGATTGGGTGGAGCCGTGAAAATGAGACGGTGATGGCAAGCTGTGGCGCTGACAGGCGAGTCATGGTCTGGGACCTGTCCAAGATTGGAGATGAGCAGGTGCGCTCCTGTAGTCTAGTTGCAGAGTCCAGTCTTCTCTTGT
>JAABUS010009028.1_pt1 | contig 10686 bp, 13 predicted proteins | sample 5560161 | NCBI WGS metagenome assembly JAABUS01 (sample SAMN10711885, study PRJNA513376) | rock metagenome | isolation source: Antarctica rocks | place: Antarctica: Victoria Land, Trio Nunatak nord | collected 2016-01-04
CGAGGCCGGTGGCGAACATCCCGAGCGCGACGAAGATCACCGTGAAGGAGAGGCAGAACGCGACGGCCGGCCAGAGGATCGCGGGCAGCTCGCGCTCCTCCTTGCCCACGCCTGGCTGCACCCCGCTGACGGCGCCGAGGTAGCCCGGAACGAGCGGCAGCACGCACGGGGAGACGAAGGAGAGCAGCCCGGCCGTGAACGCGGCGAAGATGGTCGGGTTGATCGAGGCGGCGAGGACGCTCACGCCCCGTACCGGGCCAGCTCGGCGTCGAGGCGCTCGTGGTCCGCCCGGCTGAGCTCGTCGGGCGGAGGCGCCTCGTCGCCCGGACCGTCCCCGTCGCCGCGGTTGCGCCTCCAGCGCGGCAGCAGGACGGCGCCGAGGGCGAGCAGCGCCGCGAGGGCGGCGAGGGGCACGACATAGGCGAGCGTGCTGATGCCCTCGGCCTTCGGCGCGGCGAGGATGTTGGCGCCGTAGTCCTTCACGAGCTGATCGAGCACCTGCTGCTCGGAGAGGCCGCGGTCGAGCAGCCGGCGGATCTCGGTGCGCGTCGCGTCGGCCTGGGCGGCCACGGCGATGTTCAGCGGGACGTTGCACTCGATGCACATCGTCTTCTTCTCGATGCGGTTGAACGCCGCGCCGCGCTCGGCCGGGACGATCGCCTGCGCGGGAGCCGCCGCGACGAGGAGGGTGACGAGCAACGCTGCGATCAGCGCTTCGGCGCGCCGGCTCACGACGCGGCCCGCGCCTTCGCAATGGCACGGTCGAGGAACGTCTGGTCGATCTCGCCGCGGCGCAGGTCGACGACGCGGCCCTGCCTGTCGAGCACGAAGGTCTCGGGGATGCCGAAGTTGCCGTAGGCGCTGAAGAGCGTGTCCTCCGGATCGCGAACCGTCGTGAACGTGAAGCGGTTCGTCCGGGCGAACTGCCGCGAGGCGTCCGCGGCGTCGTGGTAGGTCACCCCGAGCACGGTCCCGTCTCTCGACTTAGCGAACGCCGCCTGAGCCCGGTCGAGCACGGGCGCCTCCCGCTTGCACGGATCGCACCACGACGCCCAGAAGTTGACGACGACGACCCGACCGGTGAGGTCGGCGATCCTGTGCTGCGCCCCCCCGGTGATCGCCGGCCGGGCGAGGTCCCGCGCCGGCGCCGGTGGCCGCTTCCCGCGCTCCACGGTCCGGTCGAGCCGGTCGGAGCCGACCCCCGCCTGCTGCTGCATGACGCCGTAGACGAGCAGCGCGACGAGCGCGGCGGCGGCGACGAGGACGACGGTCGGGACAGGAAGGCGCTTCACGTCTACCGGCAGGGTAGAGCCGACGGCCGGCCACGCCGCCGGTCGCGTGGAGTAGGATGCCCTCCTTCGCGGGATTAGTTCATCGGTAGAACGTGAGCTTCCCAAGCTCGAGAGACGGGTTCGATTCCCGTATCCCGCTCTGTTCGCAGCATCCGAATGCCCCGCATATGGGGCCTGACGACGTGCCTACGGCCGCTAGTGATCCATCTACGCGCCGCGACACGACGAGCAGGCCCTCGTGTCGCGCGCTCGCCCGCGACTGGAAGATCGTCGGTCGCGCGCTGCGGGACGCGGCAACAGCCACGCGAGCGTAGTCCGTTGGCGAAGGGCAAGGGGCGCAGCCCACGCCGGCGGCCTGAGGCCAAGCCAGCGACCGTCGAGCGTCATCAAACGTCACCCTCGACCCTGCGGCAACCTCCAGGGCACGGATTCGCGAGCGTAAGACGTCACCCCGATACCCACATCCAGCGGTACTCTCCGAGTACAACCGGGTCGTCCCCGACGGCGCGGAGCGGATCATGCAGATGGCGGAGAGGCAGGTTGCCCACCGCCAGGACATGGAACGCATCTACGTCTCCTCCCAAGCGCTGACCGAAGGTCGTGGGCAGCTCATGGCCTTCGTGCTCGCCGGGCTCGCACTCGTCTTGGGCGCCGCGCTCGTCTTCACGAACCATTCCGGCTACGGCTTCTCGCTCATCATCACCGCGATCACCGCGCTTGCCGGCGTCAACGTCTTCTCGCGCATTCTCGAGCATCGCGAGGCTGGTCAACGCCGTCGAGAAGAGATCGGACCGGCACCCTCCGAGTAGCTGAGGTTTGCTTCGTGATCTCCACCCGATCCGATCGATCTGAGACGACCTCAGATGGTCGAAACGGCCTGTAAGCCGTGGACGCGACCGGCTAGGACTCCATCCGCAGGGTTGGATTCCCGTTTCCCGCTTGCAAGGGCCAGCCACAGTGGGCGCTCGCAGCTCGTTGTCTTCATCGCTTGTCTCGAGCACTTCGGTTGAGTCGCCAGAAGACCGTCCGGGCCTTCGACTGCTCGCCCGGCGTTGGGTTCAGCGCGACGGATGACGTCGTCGTATTGCCGTCGGGTGACCTTCTCCGACGCAGCGGTGCGACCGGATGGGTGGCTGGGTTAGTGGGTGGGTGGGTGGCGCTGCTGACCACGCGTGGCCCACACAGGCGCTTGTCGCCGTTCACCCCTCCGGCCGGCTCCTTCACGGCGCCCGCCCGTTCGGTCGGCTGCGATGAGCTGACTTGGCGTCGACAGCAGATGCTGATGGTTCGAGTTCCGTATCCCTGTTCCGAGAGCAGGTGCAACACCGGGTGCCAGTCTGGCCGTCGAGCCGGTCGATCTCCTGATTGCCGCCCTCTGCCAACCAGAACGGCCTCGGGGGGGCTGCACTACGACAAGGATTTCGAGGTACTCTCCAGACGGAGCGGCCTAGTGTTCATCAGCTGGTGGATCGCCCCTGGGCTCGGTTGACCAGCCGCGTTCCCGGTCTCACTCCTCCTCCAGCAGCGTCCGCACCGACGCGACCTTCGACGCCAGTGAGGCTGGCTTGTCGCGGCGCTCGTCGAGCTTGAGGACCGTGTAGACGCGCGGGATCCCGAGCGCGAAGGGGACGGCGTGGAGCTCGGCGACCACGGTGAGGATGTCCTCGACGGCGCCGTCGAGGTTCGTCCCCATGGCGTGCATCTCGTAGGCCACGCGGTCCTGGGCGGCCAGGCGGCGCTGGATCTCGGCGACGTAGACGCTCGCGCCGACCTCCGCCCGCCCGAGTGAGATGACGGTCAGCTCGGCGGTGGCCACGCCGGAGCTCCGTTCACCAGGCCTGGTGGATCCCGCAGAGCGGGCACGAGACCGATGTCGTCGGCGCCGCGGGGAACACGGCGCCGCAGCGGCACGCGTAGGTGGCGTGGTCCTCGGGACCGCCCGCGGCGCGCATGCGGCGCTCGGCGCGGAGCGCGGGATCCGGCGCGGTGGGCTCAGCCGCGGTGGGGACGGGAGCGGCGACCTGTGGCGCGGCGAGGACCGGCACCGCGAGGCCGGACGCCGGCACCGCAGATGCCTGCGTGGGCTCCGCGTGGCCACGGCGGACGCGAAGGGGGGCGTGGGGACGGGGTCGGAGGAGGCGCATGCTCGAAGAGCGAACCCCGCCGGAGCGCGGGGGTTGCTCTCTGTTGTCATCGGCTTCTCACGGCGGCACCTGAGCTCGCGAGTGCGCCAGCTCTTTTGCGATACTCGATTCGAGCCCAATGGATCCCGCCCGCAAGCGCAAGACCCGCCTCGTCGTCGCCCTCGCCGCTGCCGTCCTGCTGGCCGCGGCCCTCGTCTACACGAGCTTCAACACGTCCTCGGAGGCCGTCGATCCCGCGCGCCTTACGGCTAGCGCCGTGGTGGGCAGGTCTTACGAGCTGACGGGCAAGGTCGCCGACGGCAGCGTCTCTCGCGACGGCTCCACGATGGACTTCCGCGTCAGGAACCGCGAGAGTGAGGCCTCGGTGCCCGTCCGCTATACGGGCGCGGTGCCAGACCCGTTCCGCGAAGGCCGCGAGGTGATCATCACCGTTCGCAAGCAGGGAACGGTCTTCGTGGGCGAGAAGGACTCCCTCGTGACGAAGTGCCCCTCGAAGTACGCGGCCGCGCGCGAGACGCCGTCCTGATGGCGAAGCGGGCCTGACGCGTGGAGGTCGTCGGTCGTGCCTGCCTCGTCCTGGCGCTGCTGGTCGCCCTCTACGGCATCGGCGCGTCGATCTACGGCGCGCACACCGGCCGGCGCGAGTGGGTCACCTCGGGCCGCCGCGCCGTCTACGGCGTCTTCGCCTTGGCCGCGATCGCCTTCGCGGTCCTCGAGTACGCGTTCCTCACCTCGGACTTCTCGCTCACCGTCGTCGCGACGCACTCCTCGACGACGACGCCCTGGTACTACCAGGCGGCGGCGGCGTGGTCCTCCCAGGAGGGCTCCCTGCTCCTGTGGGTCTTCCTGCTGTCGATGTGGTCGAGCCTGGTGCTCTTCATCACCCGTCGCCGCATGCGTGACGTGGCGCCCTACGCGACCGCCATGCTGCTCGTCTTCGCGAGCTTCTTCGCCGCGCTGCTGGTCTTCTCCGCCTCGCCGTTCACCGTCGCGGCGAACCCGGTCGCGGAGGGCTCGGGCCTCCAGCCGCTGCTGCGCAACCCGGGGATGCTCGCCCACCCCGTCTTCCTCTACTCGGGCTACACGCTGTTCACGATCCCGTTCGCCTTCGCGGTCGGCGCGCTGATCGTGCGCCGCGTCGACGCGGAGTGGATCGCCGCGACCCGCCGCTTCGCGCTGGCGGCCTGGCTCTTCCTCGGCGTCGGCATCCTGCTCGGGGCGCGCTGGAGCTACGCCGAGCTCGGCTGGGGCGGCTACTGGGCCTGGGACCCCGTCGAGAACGCGTCGCTTCTGCCCTGGCTGACCGGCACCGCGTTCCTGCACTCCGTGATGATCCAGGAGCGCCGCGGGATGCTGAAGGTCTGGAACGCCTCGCTCATCCTGGGCACCGGCATCCTCGCCGTCCTCGGGACGTTCCTCGTGCGCTCGGGGATCCTCGACTCGATCCACGCGTTCGGCGCCTCGACGCTCGGCATCCCGTTCGTCGTCTTCATCGCAGCGCTGATCCTCGGCTCCGCCTTCCTCGTGGTCAGCCGCCAGGACGCGCTGCGCGCCGAGCACCGCCTCGACTCGCTGCTCTCCCGCGAGGCGATCTTCCTGTTCAACAACCTCGTGCTCGTCGCGCTGACGTTCGTGATCCTCTTCCTCACGTTCTTCCCACTGATCGCCGAGGCGCTCACCGGGACCAAGCGCGCCATCGGCCCGCCCGTGTTCGACCGCTTCGCGGTGCCGCTGGCGCTGCTGCTCGTGCTGCTCTCCGGCATCGGGCCGGTCATCGCCTGGCGCAAGGCCAACGCGGAGAACGTGCGGCGCAACTTCCGCGTGCCGATCGCCGCCGGGGTCGTGGCCCTCCTGGCCCTCGCGCCGTTCGCCTCCGACAAGCCGCTCGCGCTGCTCATGTTCGCCGCGGGGGCGTTTGTGTTCGGCACGATCGGCCAGGAGCTCCACCGCGGCGTGCGCGCCCGTCGCGCGATGGCCTCGGAGTCCGTGCCGGCCGCGTTCGTCTCGCTGGTCGGGCGCAACCGGCGGCGTTACGGCGGCTACACGGTCCACGCCGGCATGGCGCTGCTGCTCGTCGGCGTCGCCGCCTCCTCCGCGTTCCAGGACGCGACCGACGAGCGCCTGTCGCCGGGGCAGGGCGCGCACCTCGCCGGCTACGACGTGAGGTATGAGCGCCCCACGGGACACATCGTGGTCCGCAACGGGCGCCTGGAGCGCCTCGAGTTCGGCGCGGTCCTGACGGTGGCCAAGGGCGGCAAGCGGGTCGGCACGCTGCGCCCGACCAAGGGCTACTACCCGACGAACACGTCCAACGCCCCAATCCGTGCCGCGTTCGAGGGCGAGGCCACGAGCGAGGTCGCGCTCGACGCCGGCCTGCGGAGGGACATCTGGACGTCCGTTGCGCCGGACCTCTCTCGGTTCGACGAGGAGATCCGCAACCGCGACGCGGTCCTCGTCGCCGCCGCGCAGAAGGCCGGCGCGAACCTCGACCCCGCGCGCTACGCGCAGCTGCGCCGCGTCTACTTCGAGCAGATCCTCAAGCGCTACGTCGAGAACCCGCCGCCCGCGACGTTCCGGCTGATCGTCTCGCCCATGGTCACCTGGATCTGGCTCGGGGCGATCCTGACGTTCCTCGGCGGCCTGATCGCGCTGTGGCCCGCCGCACGCGGAGACCGGGCGGTGAGCCGCGCGAAGGCGGGCTACGCGAGCCGCGTGGCCCGCGAGCTCGGCCGCGCCTGACGCCGAGGCGCCGCGGTGGAACCCGTCGTGCTCATCGCCGTGGTGGTGCTCTTCGCATTCGTCGTCGGGCTCGTGGCCCTTCCGCTGCGCTCGGGCACCGCAGAGGCCGCCGACGAGCGCGAACGCCGCGACATCGAAGCCCTCGACGCGGCCAAGCGCGCGAAGTATCGTGAGATCCGGGAGCTCGAGATGGACTTCCGCACGGGCAAGCTCACCCAGGACGACTTCCGGGCGCAGGACCGCGCGCGCCGGGCGGAGGCCGTCGAGCTGCTGCGCCGCCTCGACGAGCTGGGGGCCACGCCGGCGCCTCCGGGCGAGACGCAGACGTCCGCCGGCGAGGCCGACGCGCCCGTGGCCTCCCACGACGGCGGCTGACCCCCGCCGCTACCATCCGGGGCACGATGGAAACGATCCTCTCGGCGATCCAGGTCTTCTTCTCGGTGGCAATCATCTTCCTGGTGCTCATGCACTCCGGGAAGGACGCGGGCCTGTCGGGCGCCTTCGGCGTCGGCTCGGGCGCCGGGCGCCTCGGTGGCGGCTCGATGGTCGAGCGCAACCTGAACCGCTACACCGTGGCGTTCTCGATCCTGTTCGTGCTCAACACGATCGTCCTGCTCAAGAAGCCGTGGGAGTAACCGTAGCCGTCAGCCGACGGTGACGCCGGCCGCGCGGAGCTCGTCGAGCGCGCGCTCGCCGTCACCGGGCTCGAGCTCGACGGCGCGCGTCGCCGCCGGGTCCACGGCGACGTCGAAGCCCTCCGCGCGCGCGTCGAGCGCCGTGGCCCGCACGCAGTAGTCCGTCGCGAGGCCGACGATCGTGACCGCCTCGACCGCGCGATCATGCAGGAGCGCGGCGAGATCCGTGCCGTCGAATCCGGAGTAGCCCTCGGTACCGATCGCGACTCCCTTGTCGATGACGGCGTCGATCGCGTCACGGTCGAGGTCGTCGTGCAGCTCCGCGCCCGGAGTTCCCTGCACGCAGTGCACGGGCCACGGCCCCGGCGGGTCAGCGGTCACGAAGGAGCCGTGGTCGACGGGGTGCCAGTCGCGGGTGGCCACGACGACGTCGAAGTCGCCCGAGCGCGCGAGGGCGTTGGCGCGGGGAACGACGGCAGCGCCGTCGGGCACGGCGAGCGCGCCGCCGGGGCAGAAGTCCGCCTGAACGTCGACGATGATCAGCGCGCCTGCCATCAGGCCGGCTCCAGGACCGTCATTGTCGTGCGCAGCGCCGGGGCCACCACGCTCGCACGCTCGCTCTGAGGCACGAGCCACTGCGCCATGGTCAGCGCCTCCACGCCGCGGAGGACGGCAAGCGGGTCGGCGGCGAGGCGGACGTCGGCGGCGGGCCCGACCAGGCGTCCACGCTCGATGCGGATGGCGCCGTGGGCGGTGGCGAAGAGCTCGTCGGCGGCGATGGCCGCGTCGTACCCGAGGCGGCTTACGAAGAGTCCCCGGTCCACCGGGGCGCAGAGCTCCGCGACGTCCGTCGCGCCGCCGCCGATGAGCACGAGGTGCTCCGGGCGCGGCCCGTCCTCCGCGCCGCCGGGCGCGGTGGCGTGACCGGTCGACGCCGCCGCACCGCCGGCCCGGGCGGCGCTGCGCAGGTCGTGAACGACGCGATGCGCCACGCCATCCTGGATGAGCGGCAGGGGTGCCTTGGGCACCCCGTCGAGGTCGAAGGCGGCGGGAAGCGTGCGGGCGAAGCGTGGCGAGTCAGAGAGGTTGATCGCGGAGGCGGCCACCCGGGTGCCCAGGCGGCCGGAGAGCGCGCCGCGGCCCTGCGCGTGGGCGAGGCCGTCGAAGGCGGTGCGGCCGAGGAATGCGAGCACCGCCGCGACCGCCTCCGGGCCGAGGACCACCGGCAGCGGCCCGGGCTCGACGGCCACGGGCTCGCCCGGCAGCAGCGAGGCGAGCGCGCGTTCTGCGACTTCGGCGCCGTCGATGCCGCTCGTGGAGACCGCGGCACCGCACGCGGCGCCGGTGCGGCCCGTGGCGGCGGCGCGCGACGTGAGATCGAGAATCGCGCGGGTGGTGCGATCGTAGAGGTCGAGTCCGCCGCTCGAGGTGATGGCGGTCTCGGTGGCCCGGGTCGTGCAGCTCCCCTCGATCTCGCGCTCTCCGGCCGCCCCGACGACCGCGCCGATCGCCGTCTCGGCGGGGCCGGGCTCGTGGCGTGCGGTCGCCGGGTCGTAGCCCGCGTGCGCCCGGACGGGCTGCGGCGCGGGCAGGCCGGTATGGGGGCCGGGAGCGCCGGCTGCGGCGGCGCGGGCCGCGGCGCCGGTGGCCTCCTCGAGTGCTGCGGCGAGCTCGGGTTCGCCGGCGCCGCGGGCGACGGCCGCGCCGGGGTGCCCGTCGTGCACGGCGAGGACGTGGATCCTGAGCTCATCGCCGACGATCTGCTCGCCGGCGCCTGCCGCGGTGAAGCGCACCGCCGCGGTGCTCGCTCGCGTCACCGTGATCTGCACGACGTCAGATCCGGCGAGGGCAAGCGTCCGGCGGGCCAGGTCGCGTGGATCGACGCTCATGCGACGGCTCACGCTAGCCGCGCGGAAGGGCACGAGGGACGTCAGTGGGTGGCCGCACACAACGTTCGAATACCCTGATCCGGGTACTGATCGGTCGCGCAGGAACACACGTGACCCGCCTTCACGAGCGACTGCTGCACGTCGAGGATCGGACGCACCACTGGTTCGTCGTCCACGGCATCGCCCTGCTGCGCATCGCCGTGGGAGCGATCTTCCTGGGCTTCGGGGCACTGAAGTACTTCCCCGGGGTCAGCCCGGCGGAGAACCTGGTCGAGGCGACCACCGATCTGATGACCTTCGGCCTGATCCCGAGCGGCGTGAGCCTCGCCGCCGTCGCGACGCTCGAGTGCTTCATCGGCGCCTGCCTGATCTCCGGACGCTTCATGCGCTTGGCCATCTGGCTTCTGGCGCTCCAATTCATCGGCATTCTGTCGCCGCTGATCCTCCTGCCGGGCCGCCTCTTCGCCGGCCCCTACCACGCTCCGACGCTGGAGGGGCAATACGTCCTCAAGGACGTGATCCTCGTCGCCGCCGGCGTGGTCATCGCCGCGGGGACGTTCCGCGGCGGGCGCCTCGTCCGCGGCGATCTGCCTCCCGACTCGCGCGTTCTGGTTGTGGCGGGGCAGGATGAGCCGCAGGAGCGTCACGAGCCACCCGCGAACGTAGTGCTCAGCGGCTCGTCGTCGAGCCCTGCGTACCACGGTGAATCTCGGAGTTGGAGTACGAAGGCCGGCGTGCCGCCTCGCGAGCGGAGGACGCGCGCACCTGAGCGAGCACGGCACTGACCGCGACGCCCTGACCGGCGAAGCGCTCGCGCAGCGTCCGACCGGACGGCGCGGGCGCCGAGGCGGCGCGGAGGCGCTCGGCACGTTGGCGGAGCAGGGCCACGAGGTCGGCGGTGGGGAAGAACGGATCGGCGACGACCGCGCCGGTGTCGACGGACAGCGCGGCGAGCGGGAGCCCGTCGACGACGCCGAGCAGGAGCGTGCCCGTGGGCGCCGCCGCGCTGTCGAGCGCGGCGAGGCGTGCGACCTCGGCGCGGTCGTCGACGGTCGCGGGGCGGATCGCGAGGATGGCCTGGGGGACGTCGATGAAGGTCATGACGACCACGTTGTCACTCGTGGGGCAGTAGGTCCAACGACATTCGGCGCTCCCAGGTATAAGCTACGCTCATGCTCGACGTCCGCCGCATGCGCGTCCTCCGCGAGGTGGCCGCGCGGGGGTCGTTCTCCGCCGCCGCCGAGGCCCTGGCCTACACCCAGAGCGCGGTCTCCCAGCAGATCGCAGCGCTGGAGCGTGAGGCGGGAACGCGCCTGGTGGACCGCTCCGCGCGCGGGGTGACGCTCACCGACGCGGGCCGCGCGATCGTGCTCCACGCCGACGCGATCCTCGCGCGCCTGGCCGACGCGGAGGCCGAGCTCGACGCGATCGCGGGGCTGCGCGGCGGCCGCCTGCGGCTCATCACGTTCACCACCGCGGGAGCGACGATCGTCCCGCAGGCGATCGTGGCCTTCCGCCACCGCCACCCCGGCGTCGAGTTGATGCTCGGGCCCGAGGAGCCGCAAGACGGCCTCGTCGCGCTGCGCGCGGGGGACGCCGACATCGCGCTGACCGTCGCCACGACCTTCGACCCGCCGGCCAGTGAGGGCGACATCGAGCGCGTGCACCTGCTCGACGACCCGATGTACCTCATGCTCGCCGCCGATCACCCGCTGGCCGGGCAGCCGCGGCTGCGCCTCGCCGACCTCGCCGACGACGAGTGGATCCTCGGCTCGGGCGACCGCTGCCCCGACGCGCGGATCCTCGTGCACGCCTGCCAGCAGGCCGGCTTTACGCCGCGCATCGGCTTTCACTCCGACGACTACCTCGCGATCCAGGGCTTCGTCGCGGCCGGATTCGGCGTCTCGTTCATCCCCGACCTCGCGCTCGTGGCGGTGCGCGACGACGTCGTCGTCCGCTCGCTCGGCACCCGTCCGCCGATCCGTCG
>JAABUS010009033.1_pt1 | contig 10680 bp, 5 predicted proteins | sample 5560161 | NCBI WGS metagenome assembly JAABUS01 (sample SAMN10711885, study PRJNA513376) | rock metagenome | isolation source: Antarctica rocks | place: Antarctica: Victoria Land, Trio Nunatak nord | collected 2016-01-04
AGCCTTTCGCAATAGCTTTGTTCCATTTAATCCGAGCATTTGCATCCCGCTTCTCCTCTCGCTCCGATGCTCGGACCCGTTTTTTTCGCTCCTCCTCCACCCCAGCAGTGATTTTACCCCTTGCCTGTCGAACGGTTATTACCCCCCCCTTCTGAGCAACAGATCCACCGAGTTTGTCCCTTTTAGCCTTCGCTTTACTGTGATTGTGAGTCGCTTCAATGTCACGTTCGGCCAAAGCAAGCGAGCTAGCCCCCACTAATGACCCCTTTATATATCGACCAAATTTTTCGCGTAGCTTCTTCGGTATATCGTAGTCATCTAAATCGTCTTGAAGCTCTGTATCAAGCTTCTGAATCTCTCTGGGTCCATGCGGAGTGGCCTCTATAGGGGAGGAGGATAGAAAAGGATCTCGTGGAGGGGTTGACTCGGGGGGTTGCCAGACCCTCACCTTTTCCAGAACCACTTTTGGTGAATATGGAACAAGCCCAGTCTGTTTGAAAGCCGACCGTATATTCGATTCAGTGAAGGCCTTGGCTCGTAGGCTGGTGAAGGAAGCAAGAAAGTCCTGTTTGTTGAAACTCGTTGATCCGAGCCGAATTGTCTCATCAATCACCTCCGAATGATAATGCTTCATGGGCTGAAATATTCCCACATCCAATGGCTGCGTAACGTGTGTAGAATGCGGGGGAAGGGTGAATATCACGATATTATGAAAATCGGCGTACTGTAGGAACTCGTAGGTAAGGTGGGACCCGTAGTTATTCATGATCAGAAGTCTATGAGCTTCTACCTGAGCCTTTCGACTATGAAAATCGAAGTGCTTCAGCCAGTCAAAGGCCTTTTCATCGTTCGAATATCCGGATTCAGTAGTAGCAAGCAATAGATCGTCATCCAGGTCATTTTCCTGCACTCATTTGTTCAAAATGTTGATTTCGGGAACGATGAGCATGAGAGGAATCTTTTCTTCCCCAGCATTAATCGTCTTCACATCGCTCACTAAATTCCTCACCTTTGAATCAATTGCACGAAGAGATCTCTTTTTGATCAATATAATCACTAAATGATCTCTTTCAACTTCGATACGAAAGCCTGATTCGTTCATGTTTCATATGTCATTCGATTGAATCGCATATTTGGTCAGCACATCTCGAAAATCGTAGAAATGTTGCTTTGTCACCTCAACAGTCAGAGAAGTCTTTCTATCAGCGGCAAGAGAAGTTTGTTTTCTCTTGAAAAACTGAGGATTTTGCTGTAGAAATCGTACTGGTCAGTGCTGTTCAACTCGAGAAGAATTCACGAGATTTGCCTGCTGCAGTAGGAAATTTGCTGCTTCTCGAAGATGTCTCAGCCAAGCAGAAATCGACAGCTTGTTCAGGCGTGTCAAGTATATACATATAGCCTTTCTTTGCTCAGTATTCAGAACATATTCATGTGATTCTCGTTCAAATAATGAGATGTGAGTTTCGACTAGTCGTCTTTGAAGCGTTCGAACAGAAACTTCAAATGTCTGAGCTGCAGTGCTTGCAAACTTGTATTCGTCGTCATGAATTGCATCTATAGTCTCTTCTATACGATACTTCAAATTTATATAGTATTCAGACATGATGTGATTGAATGATTGAGATGAGAAGAGGTTGAATACATAAAGGAAAAAAAACGTCATTTGAAAGATGTACGTCATTTGAGTGATCAGCATCTACTTTAGTAGATGATTGCGTGACACGATTATGATCTTCTCGCTGCCTTGCAGACTCATGAACGTGATTGTATTCAGCGACATAACTTTGTAGTTGAGCACTTGCACAGCTAGCAGATCGAATAGCACATAGAATGAACTGAGAATGATGATGAAGTGTAAATCTGATGATTGCGTAAAGATGTGTATTCTACAGTAGAAAGCTATCTATCTAGATTGACGCAAGCCTCAATCAGGCTAGCGAGCAGTGTAATGACAATGCAACAACTATGTTTCTACTTTTGAATTAGTTTTTGTAAGCGATCTAATTTTAGATCGAGTTTCGAAAGTAAATAAACAAATCGCTCAACAGAACTATTTGTACCTCGCACTTTCGCTCATTCTTCGCTTAATGAGCGAAAGTGCGAGGTACGAATACTATTAATTTGATCTCATTACACATTTTTTTATCATGTCTTATAAGACTGACAACGAGATTCATCTGTACGTGATGTTGACTACGAATCTTTTGATTCTATTCTGTGTTCAAATAGAAGTCAGAAGAGTCAAGAGATCTCAATTCAACGCAATTCAAATGATGTTAAAACATTGCATGAGCAGAAAAGTTGATCATGCAGAGTTTTCATCTACGCGACAGCATCTTCTCTAACAGTCACAATCAATCTACGAAGAAGATTAATGACATGTCAATGTCAGTAAAAGATGAAAAGATATTTAGTGAAAAAGTCAATCTTAATATGAGAGTCGTGACTACTGTCAGAATCATGCCTAGATGATACAATCAATAAAGATCAGAGTTAATAGTGCTTGATCTTTAGAGATAGCTATAACTGAATATTAAGAATACAGAAGAAGATTGATACAAAAGCTTTTATTTATGTAATGTTCAGAGACTGCGCTAGACTTGAAAGAAATATGTTTGTAACATGAAAAGAAGATGATGTAAATGAACAAGATGTTGATGAAAGAAAAGAATGTTGAGAAAGAAAAAGAATGTTGAATCATATCTGAGTCAAATCTGAGTCAGATCTAGATCAGATCTCGACTAGATCGTTGACTAGTTCTAATCAGACTTGATACGCTCGTAACATTATTTTTCTCTTCGAAAATTCATGTTCGCATAAATGTAGTTTCTTTGCTCGCTTTTGTTGATAGTTATTCCGATATTTAGCGCGATTTGCTTGAATATAGCTTATGAAATTCATTCAAAACTTTCTCTGAGTCATCGAATTTCTCTTTATCAACATAGTATCATTCATCGTCTCTATCTAGATCTTTTCATTTGACTTTGTACTGTATTCGACCTCGATAGCGTCTGAAGTTCAATATATCATCTATCTTTCAATGTTTATCGTCTTCAATAGTGATTGATCTGAGTGATTCTGAATGTTGTTCTGATAGAGAGTCTTCTGAATATGATTGTAGTAGCTTCGAGCTGAATATCGAATGCAGATGCTTCATGCTGACTGATAGATGAAGATGATAGAAGATATCTATTTTAGCAGTGATTTGATAGAGATCTAGCTGTTTGTCTTTTAAATCTTTGCAGAGTCTCGTTGTCTTGACGTTTCTGAAAGATAATCAAACTCAGTCATCTACTTCATATGTGACGTTTCGTCTATGTTTATTGATCTGAACTTCGATGATCAGCTTCATCTTTTTCAATTGTTGATGATCAAAGCTCAGTAACTCTTTTATTTGAATAACAATATCATTTGTCTTTCTAGCTTCAAGTTGTTCACAAGTCGTTTCATAGTCAGTTGTATCTGAATTGAAACTCATTCAAGAGTGAAATTCTTTATTGAAGTAGAAGAGAATCATTGAAGTGATCGAGAAGATATTGAAATTGTCACTGAATTTCATCATAGATATTCATTTAACTCAGTCGTTCTGCATATAATTGCAGTAGATTCTAAGTTCGCGTTCAACGTCTTGATTGACTCGTTTCGATTGATCATCGATCTCAGAATGATAGACTGTGAATAGACTAGCTGTGATTCTCAATCGCTTGCAAAGACTTTTTCACATAGTCGATATGAATTGAAAGTCTCTGTTTGAAACAATAGAACTGAATAAATCATGCAGTTGAGAAACGTTTCATAGCATGATTCAAATCATTTCTTCGACTGAGATGTCATCGTCTTCTCAATGACAGAGAACATAGTGACGTTCTTTGATGAGATGACATATAACTGTGCAAATGACGTTATAGTCTTCTGACAGAGATAGTTCAGTGATGAAGTTCATAATTATATCTTTTCAGCGTTTCTGTGAAATCGAAAAAGAATGATGAAATTCATTGATGCTATTTCTAGAGACTTTGCTTCGCTGACAAGCATGACAGTTTTGAATGTATTATCGAATAGTAGCTCGATGATTTGATCAATAGTAGAAACGCTGAACTAGATTGATGATTCATTTATTGTCGAGATGAAAGATTGAAGATTGATCATGCACTTCTTGTAGTAATTTCGTGTGCATGTTCTCAGAAATTCACAGTAGATCTTTTTTAAATAAAATGTCATCAATGATTTTGCAGTTCTTCAGTTTAGTGATATGAAATTTAAGCTTGTTGTCGTTCATAGCTTATTTATATTCGCTGCAGAACTCATCTGTTTAATTTGTCATATGTACTTGTTGATAGAAATTTGCTTCTGATTCAACAGATAGAACATCGACTCTATCAGAAGTCAGAATAGTCTGAAAATGATCTTCAAGACACTGAGCTGATTCAGAGATGTCTGCTAGAGACATTCTGATTAAAGCATTGACTTTAGTGTTTATTTTGCCTGATTTAAAGATGATCTGAAAGTTGAACTTTGATAGAATGTTCAGATAGTTGACTTGTCATCAACTCAACTGTTTGTTTTTCATGAAGATCTTCAAAGTCTGATGATTGATGAACATCTGAATGAGTAGTTCAATGCATTTCAGCTCAAATCATCAGTGTTTGAAGCATTGAATAATGACTAGCAATTTCTTGTCATAGATGTGATAATTGATTTCAGCGAGAATCATGCTTTTGCTGTAGAAAGTCATCGAATGAAGAACTTTCTCATCATTGTACTGAGATAGTATTTCATCTTTTACATAGTTCAAAGCATCGATTTTCAGAATAGCTTGTCGTTTGAAGTCGAAGTGATGAAGTATTGAGACTGAGCTGACTTGTTTCTTGAGATTGTCAAAAGCTTGAACACAGATCTTGTTTTAAACAAAAGATGTGTTCTTTCTAGTCAGCTGAGTGAACAATTTGACTAGCTTCGAGAAGTTCTTAATGAAACAACGATAGAAGTTAACAAATCTCACGAAGCTTTGAATTTCTTTTAGATTGATCAAAGTGATTCAGCTGACTATGACTGTCATCTTGCTGAGATTTATACGAAGATCTAGTTCTGATACAATGACTTCTAGAAAGACAGTTTCTTCTATATTGAATTTGCACTTTCGAATATTTATCTGCAGTTCAGCTTCACGTAGTCGACTCAATACTAGTTTGACGTGATCTCTATGTTTCTTTCTTATTTTGCTATAGATGAGAATGTCATCTAGATAGACTTGACAAAAGTCGTTCAGAAAGTTTCATAGAACGTCATTCATATATTGCTGAAAGAAGATCGATTCATTAGTCAGTTTGAATGATAGCATCTTGTATTTATATGCTTCTAAAGCAGTGATAAAGATGATGTAATTCTCACTATCAAGATGCATTTGAAGTTTGTTGAATGCTGATATGATGTTCAATCTAGTCAGATGCTTTCAACTCACTATTTTATCAATGATCTCGTCTATCAACGATAGAGAATATCTATTTCTTTTGAAAATGACATTTAGCTTTCAATAGTTCATGCAAAATCGAAAATCTTCATTTGCTTTAAGAGTGAATAGAATCGAAGAGAAATAGAAGATCTGACTGAGAGTGTTGAATTTCTTTGACAGATTCTCGTTCAGATACTTCTTTACTTTCAGAAGTTTGACAGAGAACATTCAATATGCTCGACAGTGAAAGAACGTTGAATCACTAGTAAGCTCAATTTTATGATCATAGAAGCGATGAGAAAGTAGTTTATTTGATTGAGCTCGATCAAAAACATCTAGAAACTCGTGATATTTCGAAAGCAGTTTCGCTTTAATGTTTTTTAAATTCTGAGTCATTTCATTGATTGAAGAGACGTTTAGAGCGTTCAAATCGCACTGAGTATTGTACGCAATTTTTCTGTTGATGTTCATCATGAATAGAGCAAAGACTTTGATCTTGTTTTTCTTTGAATGATTTAACAGTGTTTTGAACAAAGCAACGTTTATGCTTTGAATTGAGAATGACTCTTTCTGAGCAGTGATTGAAACTGATCATTTGAGCATCATAGAGATCTTAGTCTGAGTGATTAAAGAGAACGAAGTTGATCGCGATCAACTTGAGTGCTTTGAATTGAGCGAGATCGAAAAAATCGAAATAGAAGTATTCAATTGATTCAAAAAAACAATGATGTTGTTTTGCATATTCAGTAATATTTCGTTTTTATTCATTCAGAGCTTACTCAATATGACTTCATGATGATTGATATCAGCTATCAACATTGATACAGTCAATTTCTTATGACTTTTGATGATGAGATTGAGTAGAATTTTATGAGTGATTGTCTTCTTAAATATCTTCTCATCATAATCTTTTATTAGCTTCTCTTTTGTCAGTGATATAAATTAAATTTCTAGTTTCTTGCATACTTTATTAACTAGATAAGAATGTATGATTGTGTAGACGACTGAATCACTGTCTATTAAAGAACAAAGACTGAAAGATTGTTTCTGAGAGATGAGATGAATGTCAATTAGAAATGACTTTTCAAAGTAATTCTCTTTCAATAGAATTTCGTTTAGTTTGCACAAAGATATAATCTCTATCTCTTTGATGACTTTTGAAAAGATAACTAGTTTTTTGAATCGAAATTGAAATTGAAATTGAAATCGAAGCAATCATATTCTTTGTTCACTGCATTGATTTTAGTAGATCGATCGAGATACTCTTTAGAGCTATGATCTGATTTATGACATATGAAACAGCTTTCAACTAGAATGTCTGCTTCTTTGATGCTAGTTAAAATCGCGTCGCGCAGCTTTAGATGATCAGACTTTGAGTGATTGACTGACTGAGTGACAACAGTCGCTTTATGAAAGATAGTTTTTGAAAGATCATCAACGTCTTTGAGCTTGTCTTTGATCTCTCGAATGACTCGCTGATCATTATTCAAATAAATCAGATAGAAACGAATTTCTTTTAAAGAATCAGATTGAACTAGTTGATCTACTCAAATGAATTGAAGACGAGAATGTATTTTATCTTTCAGATCAATAATCAGTTGCTTTTCGTGATAGTCTAGATAGAAAGATAGTCATTGAAACTGAGTATAAAACTCGCTGAATTTCTTTGATTCTTGAATCAAGTTGTAGTATTCTTTACGAAAGTTGACTTTCTTATTTGAATCATTGAACAACTGAGCTAGCTCTTTCAAAAAATCTTCGATGATTTTATAAAGATAAGCACAATCATGTTTGCATCTAGCTTGAGTGATCTCTGCTGCGTCATTGAATAATCTAGAATGTACATAGCTCAATTTGAATCATTCATTAGAAAAGAGATCGATGTTGATCTCTAGTTTATTCTGAATTTTTCCGTATCAGTTCTCTCAAGTAGAGTTCTTTTCATCAGTAAACAGCGAAGAATCAGGTATTTTTTGAGATCTAGAACGCTCAGAGTAGATGAAATCAGAAGAAGTGTTTTCTTTAGTTTGAAGTCTTGTTTTCAACTCTTTGATTTCATCTTCTTGTTGTTTATTTAACTTGTAGAGTCGATTTGTTTCTTTATCAAGAACTAGACTTCGAGTCTTTCAAATTTTGTAAAACATGAAAGATATTATCATTTCAGCGAATGATTTGTCATCTTCATGAAGAAATGATGCAGCACTTAATGATTTCGATGAATCAGCATCAGAGATTTGAGAGAAACGATTTCAAAATTCTTCAAAATGCTCTTCAGTAGACAAATGACTAGACATGATGAGATTTGTTTGAAAGAGAATTGAACAAATGATGATGCTTGATGATTGAAGAAGAAAGACGTATGAGATGAGATTCAATCTTCAACAAAGAAGATGAGATTTGTTTGTTGATTGATTTGATTGATTTTCTAGCAAACAACAAAGATTCTTTATCGTTGAATCTATCGATCGATTTGATTCTTGAGCAATTCACGAAGATTCTTTATCGTGATTCTCATAATCGAGTGAACTTTGCGTACTTAATGAGCAATAAGTAGTCTAGCAATTCAAACAGTCTCGTCGTTGATTTTATTCAACTCTTTAGTGTTGTTCTGTCTTTCAATTGTCGTTGATCACTAGGTAAATGAATTTCTTTAGACTCGTTCTGTCTGTACAAGTATGTTGAATGAGTAATGAGATCAGTATCGTGTGATTAATGAATTCTTAATATAATGTCAGAATCGTGTCTAGATGATACAATCAATGAAGATCAGAGTTAATAGTGCTTGATCTTTAAAGATAGTTATAACTGAATATTAAGAATACAGAAGAAGATTGATACAAAAGCTTTTATTTATGTAATGTTCAGAGACTACGCTAGACTCGAAAGAAATGTGTTTGTAACATGAAAAGAAGATGATGTAAATGAACAAGATGTTGATAAAAGAAAAGAGTGTTGAGAAAGAAAAAGAATGTTGAGTCATATCTGAGTCAAATCTGAGTCAGATCTAGATCAGATCTCAACTAAATCATTGACTAGTTCTAATTAATCTTGATATGCTCATAACAACTACAAGTGATTGAAGAATTTGCAACTTGTCAATTGCGTTGATATACTGAAACATCTTCATCACATTGACAGTGTCATCAAGTAATTGATGAAAAGATATCAGATAAAATAGTTGATCTCAGTTTGAAAGTTATGATTACAATGCTTGAAGAAGTAGTAATTCATTAATCATGCTAATATATTGAGAGAGTTTGAACTCATCTTCTTTACTTGACATCAAGTCATACATCTATCTATGTGAAAAATTGAGAGCACAAAAGAATGATCAGAATGCATTCTCTTTTATTGATCAAAGTTAATCATTAAATGATTGCAATTGCACATTTATATTAACAATTCATTCAACATTTACATGATATAAGTCAAATCAAAAGAAGAAAAGAGTTATTTAATACAATCATACTTTATCTTCTCATCATGTGCATCTTTCTTTCATCAACTATTTCTCTGCTCAATGAATGATAATCATTGAGCAAGACTGCAAGAGAACGCAGTTTTTAACACTATAATCATGAGCATCATGAATGCAATGAAATTGACTTCATGATCGAAGATCAAAGATCAAAACATCGTTGTATAAAATATTATCAATGAAGAGCAAAGCAAGAACTAAATCTGTCGTTGAGTTAGAATTAAGTTGAGTTGAGAAAAATCAACTCAACTTCATTCTGAGTTCAAGTTAAGATTGAGTTGATCTCTCTTAACTTAAGCTCAATTCAAGATTGAGTTAAGTTGCTTAAACTTGATTTTTAAAAATAGTATACTTACTCATATGCATAAAATTTTCATGCAAACTGAATTCAAATTTGATTTCTAAAAATAGAATAAATACTTGTATGCATGAGATTTTTACACAAACTAAGTTTTCATGCACTTTAATTTAGAAAGATTAACAACAAATAGTTAAAGTTTGACGTGTTAAAATGACATCAATATAGATAGTTTTAATTATCGTGTGCAAAAATTTCGTTTGCGCTGAAATTTCATGCATACAAGTAGTTAATCAATTGACTTTACATTCAAGAGAAAAAAAACTAAAGTTATTAACAAAAGTGATAAGAATTAACTTGAATTATGCGCAAAAGCAATAGTATCACTAACAGTGTGACAGTGCAAAAATTGTATTTACTATCTATTTGTCTTATGACAGTGTTGCATTCTGATTGCATAGTAACATGATTATCTACTTTGTCATGTAATTTGAACAGACTTCAAATGTAAACTTTTCATCTGTGAGATGAAAAATTAATCTTATATTCTTCGTTTGAATGATTACATGCTTTGCGTGAATTGCACAAAGATTAATGTCTGTTAAGTAATCAGTATTTGAATTGCAAAATTGATTGCAAAATTGATCATGAAACTAATTTTCATACATTGCAATCAGTCATGCTTTTGTCATCTTCTGCAATGTCTCTATAGCTTTTGATTGAAAGCGAAGATTAACTTCAATCAATTCATGATATACTTCGTGAATCACATGCTGAAACAACAGCTTTGAAATAAGTAAGTCAATTGTTCTTTGATATCAATGAATTTCACGAAGTGTCACAGTTTCTCTGCAATATTTTCGCATTTTCTTAAGCTTAATAAGATCACTTTTTATGATGACATTGATAACATAAGCTGACTCAATGAGTTGAACATTCTAATATATGATCAGCGTCTTTGAAATTACTTTTGCAATTCTTTTTGCAATTTAGTAAGTTTCAAACTTACTTTGATGAATTTCATCTTTCTATCATCAGTTCTTAACTTCATTATTGACTGTTTTTGAAGCATCTTTTCAACAAATTGCTTGTTATGAAGTTTTTTACTGAATGATAATGAGAATGATGATGATGAAAATGATGATGATGCGCTTGACAATGATGATTCTGAACTGCTTGATAATCGCGATCTATTGTTTAACTCATGATTGAGATTTGATCTTGTAAGCTTGAATTTAGAATTCGCTGCAATATTATTTCTACTTTGCAATCAGTTTTGCAATCAATTCAAGAATAATAAGAAATGAAACATGTACATAAATTCATGCAAGTTGAAGAGTTCATTTGAATTCAAAATCGAGTTCAAAATCTCGTCAGTTGCAAAATTAAAAGTGTTAAGTAGCATTTTATTATTAACATTAAGCTCATTGTTTCTGTATTGCAATCAGTTTT
>JAABUS010009034.1_pt1 | contig 10680 bp, 16 predicted proteins | sample 5560161 | NCBI WGS metagenome assembly JAABUS01 (sample SAMN10711885, study PRJNA513376) | rock metagenome | isolation source: Antarctica rocks | place: Antarctica: Victoria Land, Trio Nunatak nord | collected 2016-01-04
ACATTCCGTTTTGTTGCCTAAGCTGTGCATCAGCGCACGCCTCAACGCTCGAGGATCCTCGACTTCGGTTGGCCCACTACCGTCAAGACCTTGACAGCCAGCCTCCGCAAGCTGTGTGACAAGAGGTATCAGTGTCGTTCCAAAATGTAGCGTGGCTTTGTCATACAAGCATGCACCTACCGCTTGAAGCAGCACGTTGTCGGCAAAGCCGCTTCTTGCCTTCTTGGCATCGCCAGGACCGTCCAGATAGCATGACGGCCGTTTGCTGGCGGAATCCATAGAATGTGATCACAGAGCCGGTGTGCGAACGGCGATCCTCAGTCTGCGATGCAGGGCAGCCGTCGAGCGATGTTGGCTTGCTTGAGCATCACCGACAGGCGCGCTCAGCGAGCGTGAATTGAGCTCGTACAACATTCGCAGCATGCAGCACGCAGAGCATGCAGCATGTCACAGCACATGCAGCAAGTCCTCAAATGGTACAGCTTTCTGTCATCCCCAGACGCAAGCCTTGACGCGCAGAGCGTAGACTTACGACCGAGCCGTGAAGCCTGTCTGTGCCATGCTGAGTTTGTATACGATCCTTGTATGCTAGATGTCATTAGACACAAGCAAATGTCCATGGTGTGATGATGTGTTCTACCTGAATAAGAAAGGGCATGGTACAGCTTGGCATGCAAGATGATGGTACAGTGAGTAGTGCGCTCCATCAGCCTTTGCTGCCAGCACATGCCACGCTTTCATGCTATTTTCTCATGCTGTGCTTGCAACCGGTGTGCTGCCGCAAATTGACACTCTGTTCAATTGAGCCCTCTAAATGTTGCATACGAATGTAATTGATGGTCCTGCGTCCCTGCATGGTGGCCTTGTGGGTGCTGCAGGTGGCATATGCAGTCAGAAACTTTGCCAGCTATGCAAACTCAGCTTTCTACTTCTGTGGCCAATGTGATGAGCTTCAATTGCCATTCAGAATGAGACATTTTAATCATCTGAACTGTATTCGTCATCTCCAGACTGTCTGCTTCTGTCTGAGGCTGTGGAGTCATCATCTTCCGGGTAGTCATTCCCATACCTGCATCAGTGCAGCGCTTCAGGGTGAGTCCTACACCTATTATACAGTCTTGCTATATGACATATTTCAAACAGTCCTCAGCGATCAAACCTATTGCTGTTTGCCAACAGAAGGCACATTCATTGCGATGCAAATGTAGAATATGGCGACCCTCACATCAGCATGTCTATGTGATCTTGGAACAAACAGTATGTAGGATAGATGAAAGCTGATGGAACAATGCTGCTGCAATTTGCTTGATGCCATTGTCACAATCAGCTCATGTGCTTACCAATTTTCTGCATTTGAGTCCTCACTTTGGTCTGCTTCACTGTCACCCTCTGCCTCATGCCAGTCACCAAAATCTTGCACCTGCAAGCACTTATCATATATTTCCTGCATTTGCCCACATGACAAAGTCACTGAGGCATGCATGCAAGGCAATAAGGGCATCATCAGTACCGCAGATACGGCAGGGAAAAATCAGGGCAACACATCTGCACCTATTGCAAAACTCAACAGACTGCTGTCAATATTGTTATGGAACATTTGTCCTGGAATTGCAACACAGACTTGACTGACAACAGAGCGCATTTTGTGTTGAGTGAAGCAGGTGACCAACCTGAATGACAGGCACATGATCTGTGTCGGTCTCTGCATCAATTTGGTCCCCATCAGCCGTGGTGTAATAGTCAAAGACATACTCATCACTGCTTAGATTCTGCAAGCATCCCCGTCAGCCTTCTATAATTTCCCCTTTCACTGTTGTGGTTGCACAAGGCGCAGCAGCTGCAAATGGCACCTGTGCTGATGGCTGTGTCTGCTGGTTGTGTTGCTGCAGGTAAGCCTGCACAAGAGGGTAGTAGTGCGCCATTATTTCTGCTTCGTCTGGACCCCTGTGTATACATGGACTATTGTCATTTTGCTTATCACTCCAGTATCGCTGGCAAGCTTGCAGAGCATCCAAATCAGGTTGTAGCAGTCACAAATCCTTGAGGGAAAACTGTAGAATTACTAATGTTGGTTATAGAGCCAGTTGAATGGGCAGACTGATCACAATTTCAGCACACACCAGCACACATGGTGTGTACAGTACTTCTACCTGAAGATCTGGTGCGCATGATCTGCTGCTTCATGTACAAGGTCATACACCTTGAATTCTTGCTGAACAGCATCCTTGTTGGTGTGACCATCATGGATTTGGCGATATTTGCCAGTGACAATGCTTGAGCCGTTCACAACCTCAGAAAGGGCAGCAACCTCTGACCCTGTGGCTTGCAGTTGGGTACCTTGCGAGAACTCCTTCCTGGGTCACAGCAAAGTCTTGAGCAAGCACAGAACGGCTTGCGGTGCAACGTTGACATGCTTACTTGGTTCGAAGCTTCAACATAATGTCATCTGTCGATACGGCTTGAGTGTCGTCCACTGTGGTGACAAGCTGAAACTTGCGTCGTTTCTGTGGGGTTTGCTCACGGGTCATCGTCAGTTCCGCGAAAGCGTCTGAAGTATTGAGAGAGGACGCGTTCCCACGCAGAGCCTCGACGACTGCAACACGCATGAATCTGTTTACTGGCCAGCGCCTCCCTTGCATGCCAGCAAGGAAGGTTCGAGCTTACTAAGGTCGCCCGGCGAAGGGTCCTGCCTTCGCCTCTTGACTCGCACAACAGTTGGCTGACTTGCATGTTGCATTTATCGTGAGCCTGAAACGAGAGGTCGGTGCTGCTGACTACCCTCCTTGGCTTGACTTGCACTTGCAAATGGTTTCGGAGCTATCTCGAGAAAGTTGACTGTCACAATTTGGCTGCATGCATGAAACCTTTTTAGGTGACCTCAAATTAGGCCCTTCCCATACCTGTCAAGGTCAAGTGCTGCGTCACGTGTCAGCTTCACGATGCACCTCGGTCCCATACGACTAGAGCTGTCATGACCAATAAGCACTCTGCGTGCATGCAGAGCTGAGCTAATGGCCATGGCACAGTGCTCCAGATCATTTGACACAACAGACATTATCGTCTCACTGAGCAGACACAGAGCTTGCACATGACAAATAAGACCACAGGGTTTTGTGGATGTGCAAAATTAATGAGCTCTACAGCAGTCAGATGTTGGGACAAGGTTGGGTCAATCAGCTCATGTGTTGTTGGCGCCACTCATTAATTGTATAGCATGTCGAATGATTGGTGCATAACGTGAGTTCGCGTCTGCATCACTTTTGGCTATTCAGTCGCCGCTCATAGGTACGGCCACCACAAGCTGTGATGCGTCCTCCATAACGGCCTGCATTGTCTGGCATGGAGGTCCAAACAACATTGACAGACACGGCCTATTTACTTCGTACCAATCATGCTCAGCATCAACTGCAGACAAGGTAAATCTGCCAGTTCTCTAGTAAGCAATGTGTTTGGTCTGAAGAGCAGTAATACCATGATTGCTACAAATACTGGGCTGTATAGCTGGCTCATGCAGCATGAACATTGCCTGGAAGGATCAACATTTGCACCTACAACAAGCTTAACGTAGCAGTCCGACTTTTTAAGTATAGATGTTTGGATTCACCAATGCGACCTCTCAGCAGCAGCCCTTGCCAGCAAAATTTTTGTAACCCGGCTCGCTAGCAACTGCTCATTCTAGCACCAACTATGTCACCAAAACGGTTGTCTAAAGACTACCTTTGCTGCCCACAGAGTATGCGTCCTGCGGTGCTGGTAGGCTCGTAGGCCGATCCTTACTAAAATCTCAGAAGGCGTGTAGGCTCGACCAAACTGCAGATGCCTGTATGGATGACGGTGCCGGCAGACGTCTTGACAATGAGGGCTTTGCGACGCAATGTAGCGGTCGCTGGGAGATCGTGTACAGGTGCCATGTCACTCTGGGATTGCTCAAACTTGTCCAGCTGGCAATAATGGCAGGGCGCCCTCCAGGCTCAGAAGCAACCTCGTCGAGCGTTGCTGCCGCTTTTGCTGCTGCCTTCGTATGATTAGTCACCTTCTGGCCTTGCACCCATCATCGTGAATCGGACACAAGGTTTCAGCCAAGCTTGCGTACAGCGCCAATTTTGGCAGTGTCCTGCTGAGACAAAGCGTGAGTTGACGAACCGCGTCATTGACTGCTCTGGTGCCACTTACGCTGAGTTACCAAGCTGGCCAAGGCGTCCCCTGCTCAACCTAGATGGGCGGAGAGCCCGTGTACCTAAATATATACGACCTGTCAGATCAAAACTCCTGGACTTACTGGTGTGGGGTTGGCATTTTTCACAGTGGACTAGAGGTGTATGGTGTGGAGTATGCATATGGAGGTAGGCAGTGAGATCAGGCAGAGATTGTGCCTGAAGCAGCCTACACTGCAGAAGGCTACTCAAGCCTTCGAACTATGTTGAACTCTGGAAACGCTGCAGGCCATGAGTATGATGTCTCAGGGGTATTTGCAACAAATCCCAAGGATGCTCCAGGGCCTGGTGAGTCTCCACTCCTGAAAAAGCTGCAATTGCAAGCAGTTGCACCTTGTATGCTAGCCTGGCTAAATGTGCTGCACTTGCAGTGCTGTTTAGAGAGAGTGTCCTGGTGGGACACACCCAGATGTCTCCTCAGCGTGTGCAGCAGGCTGTCCAAGAGATGGGTGAGCAGTACAAGGGGAATGCGTACCATTTGCTTCAACGCAACTGCAATCACTTCTCAAATGATCTTTGCATCAAGCTTACAGGGCAGCCAGCACCTCTGTGGGTAAGTCCAGTCAGCTAGATGTATTGTATGCTAGCAAACTTGTTGCTGTTGTTACATTGTTTGCTGCAGGACAGGGATTCCTGCAGCCATGTCAGTCTTGCCACAGTTCTGTGGCATGTGCATTGCAGTGCTTGTCATTGTAACACTACACGCCGATTGCTTTTGGTACCTGCATAGCTGCAATTTGCATCAATCTCTTTATAGCTTCATGCAAATTTGCAGATAAACCGGCTGGCAGGTATGGCAGTTATGTTGCACTGCTTGATACCAACAGCCTGGGTACCACCGCTGTCCCCTCCCACTGCTTCGCCAGTTCTAGGTAAGCCTATACTGACATTGCAGACAGCATGTTCAAGCTGTTTCACAGGCCAAGCATTATGTGTGTGGCAAGTTGGCTGGTCCTAGTGTTACTGAGGTGGTGTTAGATATGAAAGTGGTATCAGCACTTTGACATTCGAACATCTTGCTTCCTCGTGTGCTATATACTGTCCAATGCTCTTGTTGTGAGATTATGTTTACAGCATGCACATGATATCATGGCCATCATTGCTGTGCTTCATTCTACATTGTCAGCACTCGTTGACCTTGTGTGCAGGTCCAGAGCCTGTTCATGTTGATGTCCATCAAGAAGAGAGGCAGGGCTTGCTTTCCCCATCTGATCGACAGCGGCTGCACAGCAAAGATGTTTGGCCGGCGCAACAGCCACAATTGCAGCGGGAAGCTTTGCACACATGACAAGTGTTGCATTGACAGTGGTAACCATAACATTTCATGATAATAATGTATGGGGGTGCCTGCAGGATTGGTCAAATTGATGTCTGCTTACATGTACCTTTGTCTATACTATGTATGATGTACACAAAGCTCTCAAGCTCGTGACTTGTGTCAGTCAGCACTGCCGTAATAGGTGCACTATCAGCCAACAGTGGATTTTTGTGTATTCATTTATTTTTGTATCTGTAACCAACAAGTACCAGCACACACATGAAAAGAGGAAGTCAGCAGGCTCTTCCTACTTCAGATTATTCTGAGCTCTTTTAGAAGCACGCTTTGCAGCTCGTTTCATGTTCTTTCGAGCTGCCTTTGACAGACCAGCGGCAGCACTATCAGGTGGAGATACCGGGGCAGGTGCTGTCGTCTTCTTTGTAACACCCGTCAGGCCGTGACTGGATCCACTGGGCTTGCTTCTCTTCAGAGTCAGCTTCTGAAACGACTTCATGCGTTGAGCCTTCGCATCAGCAGGTGCTTTTCTGGCAGGAAGTCCATCAGCTGCTGGTGCTTGAGGTACTACAATTGCATCAGCTGCAGGGGCAGATCTTGGTTTCTGTTTAGACCTGGCTTTCTGTTCTTGCCTTTGCCGCTGTCGCTGCTGCCACTTAGCTTGTTTCTGCTCTTGGCCGATCTGCAGCTCCTTCATTTTGCCATAATTGGGTCTGAACTTGCCTCTCTCCTCGCGGTATGGTGCCATCTGCTTCAACCCCACCAGCTGATTCAGCTCTTTGTCTTTCAGCCTCAGAATCTCATCGGTGGACAGCCCATAGTCCTCTTTGGCCACAGTCCGATAGTGGAAGCGTGTCTTCAGACCACCAATGTCATCCTCATAATCCAGCTTGTCATACTCAGCTAATAGCTTGTTGACTGCATCGCGCTCCAGAGCGAGTGCTGCAGCAGCTGCGCCTGCATCTTCTTCAGATTCATCTGCCTCTTGCTCTTCTGTACCAAATAAGGCAAATGTCAGCTTCAAACACACTGTTGCTACGCATTCAACCTGCTATGTGCAGATTACAGATAGACATTTAGATTTGACTGCTCTGAGTGCTGGTACTACTTTGCTGCCTTGGGCATGCCATGAGGTGTTGTGTGCAGAGCTTGGCACAAGCAAAGAAGCCACACCTGTTGGATGGCTAGCTGCCGCTGGGTCTTCTTCATTTGCACTGTCGTAGTCAGCCATTTCATTCAGCTGCCTCTGCAGCTCATCATCTAGAATGTCGCCTGGGCCATCATCCTCGTCCTGTGCACGAACATTGCTCTTTGCGCAGCGCTATGCACTATGAACATCAGCCTTCTGGCAGATAACTTGTATTAGCTGCGCTCAAGATCACAAATGTAGTATGCCTGTGCACATGCCTGCCCCTGCTGAGAGGCAGAACTGACTGTCTGACATACAGACTATGAGTGCTTACTGTTGCTGCACAATGCACTGCTGGAGCACAAGACCATCTTGACATAAGTACGCTGACACCGCTGATCTAGATCTTGTGCTATTTCAGACCTGGGCATCATTCATGCCCAAGCAGCATAAGGGTAACAGCGTACCCCATAATACTCATCTCCAAAGGCAGCAGCCATCTGCTTGTCGTACTGCTCAGGGTCAAAGTCACCCTGCATGAGGGCATCCAGAGCTGCATCATCCTGCCCTGATGGCCCAGCTATGTCTTTGATGCGCTGCAGCCTGCAGACAAGCCAAGTATCAAGTGAACATGGTTCAACATGATTGTTTGCCTGAGCAAATCTGCACAACAAGATGGTAGGACAGCTGGGGCCCAAACATATTGCATCTTTCAAACTATAATGCAGGCATGAGACATTGATACAGCCTCAACAAGGAGAACATGCTTCTACATGAATGATACCACTCCTGTTGCAGTTGTCTGCATCACAACTGCCTCACCACTTCACAGGTCGTGAAGCATTGTCTCAGATTGATGACGCAGGCAGCGCACCTTTCTTGGATCTGCTGGCCCTTGAGGTTCTTGAGGCGCTTCACCTCTTGCTGCTGGATGCTCTCCTGAGCCGCCTTGCGCTGCGCCTTCTCAGCTCGCTTGCGCTTGCGTCTGTCATCAGTCTTGCGCACCGTGTTTTCCAGGATACGAGGATGAGTCACCATCTGCCTACCACCCTCCTCCTGCAGCAATGTCCACAAGCCAAGCCATGAGTGTTCCCTGTGCCACCTGGCTTGGCTGTCACATAAGCTGTACTGTCACACATCCTGCTTTCGGATGCCTGGCAGGCTATCATGAGCAATTATACTGCCAATGCAGGCCTGGCTCGGACCTTGGTTGTTCTTTAGAGATTATGTTGTTAGTCATGCATTGCTCACACTTCAACACCTCTGCCCAAATGAAGACAGACTGGCAATGCGTTGCGTAACTGATAGATGTTGTAGCAGAAGCATGCGCAAGTCATCATTGTCAAGACGCAGCAAGTTCAGCGCTCATAGTCATCAGGCCAAAGGCAGGTCTGCAGGCCACTAACCTCAAATCTGAAGTTGTATGCAGCCTCAAAGTGGTCAGCCTGCTCGCCATAAGCCTCATCCTCGTCATCATGCACTCCCACAATTTCCTCATATGAAGGCAGCCCTGCCTCATCTGCATCCACCCAGCCCTGCACCCACCCAATACATCATACAACAATGGGCAACAAACCATGCATGCAAGAAATGACACCTATTGAGGAATGCATGCAGCGTGAGGCACATGAGAAGCATTCAAGCAGCACATGTCTGCGCAGCAACCAGAAAAGAGTGTCTTGCTCTGATCCGCCTGCTTCATGGGCTGCCAGAGGCAGAGCTGTGCCTTGGCAGGCAAACCACTGACAGTCAGCAACAAGACAAAGTGTGGCCCTACTGTTACATGCATATGCAATTGGCAACAGATTATTCAGCTGAAGAGTGACACCAAGAGCGGGCTTTACCTTATTGAGCACATACTGCCGCAAAAACTTGTCATCATTGCTCAGAGGTGCATCTGTTCCAAAATACTCATCCAGTGACTGCAACATACTGACATGTCAATGCGGATCCTGATGTCGTTTGAACGCTGTCAACTTCACTCAGAACCTGGCAAGTTGAAGCCCTGGTGACTGTCAGGTGGGTCAAGAAGCGTAGGGCTTCACAAACATACAGCAAGTGTTGACACAATGTACAAGGCAAGTCACTGGCAGGTAACAAGGGCAATGCCTGGAATGCATCATGTAAGGCAGCACATACAAGATGGTTCTGCTCAGAGCAGGCTGGCAGTCATGGAAGCAGGAAGTATGAGTGGTGACCTGCTGCAGGTCAGCCGCCTCCCCATCAGACTGCTGATCCTGTGCAGCTGCTCGCTGACGTTTGTGCAGCACACCACCACCAAACTCATCTCCACTGCCTTCCTTGCCTTCCTCCTCAACTGCCTGCATATACAAATTCGAATCGGGTGCTAGTTGGCACCCTCCTGGGCTACAATGTCAGGAGAACAAATGCAGCGTGGACAGCTCAACCAGTGACTGTTGGTAGCTGCAGCTTGCTGGGCTATTGAGGCTGTCAGTAGGCGCACTACAAGCAGCAGGTACTAACTGTAAGCAATGCCTTGCCTGCAGAAAGTTGCGCTTGAGGTCCTGCTGCTCCTGGACATAGGTCGGCTCAGCTGGCTCAGCTTCTTCTTCATCACTATCTGCTGCCTCTGCCACATGCTCGAGAGCCTGTGGAAACATAGCCAGAACAGGTAAAAATTGGTTGCTTTGTGCAGCCTGTTGCATCTGCTGCATAGTCCCTGAAGCCTCCAGGCATCGACATCCAGCATCACGGTCGCCACTGTGTGGAGCACAGCACACATCTGGTCAGGACAGTTGCAAGCATGCATTGCACTTCCAGGCATCAACTGTTGCAGCAAACAAGTTGTTTTGGTTGTCCTTCAAAAGCAAGACACAAAAAATGACAGCCTTGTTAAGGCATACAGCACAAACATGACAAGGCACTTGCTGTATCACCTGCTGTGCAATGACATCTTTCAGCAGCATAGGCTTGCTGGCCTTGCTTTTCTTTGTGGCTTTGCCATCCTGGCGGGGCTGCTCATCATCACTGGCATCTGCAAAGAAGTGCTTCTTGCTGTCGTATATGCTGCTGTCACGCTTACGGATCTTGAGCATAGTTTCAAATATCTGCTTCTCCACAGCATTTGGAATGTAACCATCATCCTGAACACACCCAGCGTAACTGAGATGGAGGCAATGAGCCCATTTCAGGCAACATAAGCGCGTAGTGATTGTGATGAGCATTACCCATCAGGAAATGGTGTTCCCAAAGCGAGTATGCACTGCACAAGACCTTGCTGCCCGGAATGAGAGGTCGTTGCTAACCTCATCTTCTTCAGAGCTCTCTTCCTCCCCCTCAGAAGGTTGCTGAGCAGAGACACGCTGTGCTGCTTTAGCAGCTTCCTTGGGGTGTCTCTCCTGTAGACGATGAAGCTCCTCCCTTTGCTTGTTGTGCTGCGTAGTAACAGTTCGATGAAGACTTGAATGTGCGAAGAAGACTGAGGTGCTTCTGCTGTTTTGCAAAAGCTTTACTCAGCTGACCCAGACTGGACGGTGCAGACTAGCTGCAGGTACTACTGACCTGCAGCCGTCGGGCGAACTCATCGTTGACCTTCAACTGAGGACTGTCGACGTTGATGACTTCGTCGTCCCCGTCAAACAGTTGAGCTGGCTTTTTCCTCATGACTTGGCCGCCACGTCTAGCTGTGTCAGTGCCGGAACGACAAGACTGCTACGCTGCCTAGATCATGTGAAGAACGCAACAAAGTGGGACGACAAAAGCTCTCTGAACGCCGTCTACGGCCCCGTACGGCATTCATCTTGCACCGCAAGCTATGGTTTTGCTCACGTGACAGCACGGAACGCAGCACGGAGAACGAGCACTAGACTTGCCTTCCAAAGCTGGTGTTGGAGGGACCATTAGTCTTGGTGCGGCCACACCTAGCAGCCTGGCTATGGTCATCATGCTATCCACATTTGCCAAAATCCGGTCGTCGGCAGGGGCAAGAATAATGGCACTCGGTATTTAATGGCACAATATTAAAAGACACTCTGGAGACTTGCATTAAAACAGCACTCGCGCCTGAAGCTATGGTTCCAAAAAATGGCATTGCAATTTTAATA
>JAABUS010009035.1_pt1 | contig 10676 bp, 12 predicted proteins | sample 5560161 | NCBI WGS metagenome assembly JAABUS01 (sample SAMN10711885, study PRJNA513376) | rock metagenome | isolation source: Antarctica rocks | place: Antarctica: Victoria Land, Trio Nunatak nord | collected 2016-01-04
CATCGTGCACGGGCCGATCCAGCGGCTGTTCGGCGTCCGCGGCGTGCACGTGCAGACCGCCGGCGGATCGCGCGAAGGCGAGATCATGCTGCCGGCGGTGGCGACCGCCGACGTCGAGCTGCTGCGCGCCGCGCTCCGGCGGCGACCGGGACCGGCGGCCGGCACGGCGGACCCGGCACCGCTCGCCGAGCGCCGGCTCGGCCGCCGGCGGCTGCTGCTCGCGGCGCTGACCGCGGGGCAGGTCGGCGTCATCCTGCCGCTGCTGGCCGCAGTCCCCCAGCTGCTCGAGGAGGTCTGGGGCGGCGACCTGCGGAGCGCGGGGCGCGAGGGCCTCCGGTTCGTCCCGGACTCCCCGCCCGAGTGGATCCTGGCCGGCGTCGCGCTGCTGCTCGCCGCCTGGCTGCTCTCCAGCGTCGGCGCCGTGCTCGCGTTCGCCGGCTTCACGATCGCGCGCGACGAGGACCGGCTGCGCGTCCGGCGCGGCCTGCTCGCCCGCCGCGAGGCGACCGTGCCGGTCGCTCGGGTCCAGGCGGTGCGCGTCGTCGAGGGCCTGTTGCGGAGGCCGTTCGGGCTCGCGACGGTGCGCGCCGAGGTGGCCGGCTACGCCAAGGAGGCGGCCGCGGCGCAGACGCTGTTCCCACTCCTGAGGCGCGAGGAGGTCGAGCCGTTCCTCGCCGCCGTGCTGCCCGAGCTCGCCGACGGCGTCGACGGCCTCGAGGGCGCACCGCGCCGGGCGCTGCGCCGCTACGTGCTGCCGATCGCCTCGGCCTGGCTGCTTGCCGGGGCGGCCGTCAGCCTGCTCGTGCCGGCCGCCGCCCCGTGGCCGCTGCTCGCAGCGGCGCCGGCGGCGCTGCTGGGCGCGGCGCGCTGGAGCGCGGCCGGCTGGCGGGTCGAGCACGACCGCGTCGCGGTTCGCTTCCGGCGCCTCGCGCGCGTCACGGTGCTCGCGCCGGCCGGCCGGCTCCAGCAGCACGGCGTGCGCCAGACCGTGCTGCAGCGGCGCGCGTGGCTCGCCGACGTCGAGCTGCGCGTCGGCGCGGGGACCCGCGGGCGGGTGCGGCACCTCGAGGCCGCGGTCGCGGGACGCGTGTTCGACGCGCTGCGGCGCGACGAGATCGTGCGCGTCGCCGCCGCCGAGCGGCGGCACGCGGCGACGCCGCCTACGTGATCCCCAGCCGGTCGAGCAGCGAGTCGTCCGCGCGCCACGAGCGCCGCACGCGCACCGACAGGTCCAGGTGCACGCGCCCACCGAGCTCGCGCTCGAGCTCGCGCCGCGCCGCGGAGCCGATCGCCTTGATCATCCGCCCCCCGCTGCCGATCACGATGCCCTTCTGGGACTCCGTCTCGACCCACAGCAGCGCCCGCACCGTCACCAGGTCGCCGCGGTCCTCGACCTCCTCGACCTGCACCTCGACCGAGTGCGGCACCTCCTGGCGGGTGCGGGCGAGCACCTGCTCGCGCACCAGCTCGGCCAGCAGGACGGACTCCGGCTGGTCGGAGAACTCCTCGGGCGGGAAGTAGAACGGCCCCTCGGGCAGCAGCGCCGCGAGGTGGCGCACGAGCGCCTCGACGCCGCTCCCGGTGCGGGCCGAGACCGGGAACACCTCCGCATCCAGGCCCAGGTCGTCGGCCGCCTGGAGCGCCGCGACGGTGCGCGGGTTCGACGTCCGGTCCACCTTGTTGACCGCGATCACGACCGGCACCTTGACCGCGGCGCGCTTGAGCACCTCCGCGATCCACACGTCGCCCGGGCCGCCGACGCCCTGGTCGCCGTTGAGCACGAACAGCGCCGCGTCGGCCTCGCCGAGCTCCTGCTCGACGCGATGCTGCATGCGCCGGGTCAGCTCGTCGCGCGGGGTCTGCACGCCCGGCAGGTCGGTGAGCACGATCTGCACGTCGTCGCGGGTCGCCACGCCGCGGATCGCCCGGCGGGTCGTCTGCGGCTTGTCGGACACGATCGCCACCTTGTGGCCGACCATCGCGTTGACGAGGGTCGACTTGCCGACGTTGGGCCGGCCGGCCAGGGCGACGAAGCCCGAGCGGGTCGGCTTCACCGGATCCAGGAGACCACCTCCGCCTGCACGGCGAGCATCTCGCCGTCGTCGGCCTCGTGGTCCATCCCGACGAGGTGCAGCACGCCGTGGACGACCGCCTCGGCGAGGTCGACCGTGTGCTCCGGGCAGATCACCACGTCGCCCAGCTCCCGCTCCCCGGCGACCGGGCCGTCGGCGTCGACCGGGAACGAGAGCACGTCGGTCGGCGCGTCCTTGCCGCGGTGCTCCGCGTTGAGCGCGGCGATCTCCTCCGGCGTGATGAACGCCACGGCGACGTGGCCCTCGGCGACGCCCGCCGTGGCGGCGGCGAGCACGCAGGCAAGACGGACCTGCTCGGCGGGCAGGTCGTCGCCGAGCACCTCCACGTCCAGCGGGCTCACGCCGGGCGGCGGCGGTGGTCCGCCGGCCCGAGCCGCGGCGCCTGGCGCGATGAGTGCTCGTCGTAGGCGGCGACGATCCGCTGGACGAGCTTGTGGCGCACGACGTCCTCGCCGCCGAAGCGCACGAACTCCACGCCGTCGACCCCCTCGAGGATGTCGCCGACCACGACCAGGCCCGACTGCTGCGCGGGCGGCAGGTCGATCTGCGTGATGTCGCCGGTGACCACCATCTTGGAGCCGAAGCCCAGGCGGGTCAGGAACATCTTCATCTGCTCGGGCGACGTGTTCTGCGCCTCGTCGAGGATCACGAACGAGTCGTTGAGCGTGCGCCCGCGCATGAACGCCAGCGGCGCGACCTCGATCACCCCGCGCTCCAGGTGGGCCGAGACGCGCTCGGCGTCCATCATGTCGTGCAGCGCGTCGAACAGCGGGCGCAGGTACGGGTCGACCTTCGCCATCAGGTCCCCGGGCAGGAAGCCGAGCCGCTCGCCGGCCTCGACGGCCGGGCGGCAGAGGATGATCCGGTTGACCTCGCGGCGCGAGAGCGCGGCGGTCGCCATCGCCATCGCCAGGAACGTCTTGCCGGTGCCGGCCGGGCCGACGCCGAACGTGATCGTCGAGCGCTTGATCGCGTCGACGTAGCGCTTCTGGTTGACCGACTTGGGCGAGACCTTGAGGTTGCGGTGGCGCCAGACGACCTCGTCGAGCACCTGGCTCGGCGACTCGGCCTGGTCGAGCACGCGCGAGACCGACTCGATCGTCGCCGGACCGATCTCGTGCCCGCGCGCGACGAGCTCGGACAGCTCGCGCACGACGGTGGCGGCCACCTGCACCGCCTCGGCGTCGCCGTCGAGCGTGACCACGTTGCCGCGCAGGAAGATGTCGGCGCTGAGGTGCTCCTCGAGCGTCTTGAGGATCACGTCCTGGGCGCCGGCCAGTTCCGCCGCCACGTCGTTGGAGAGCTCCAGTTGCCGTCGTGCCATCTAGCTGAGTGCTTCCTTCACCTTCGTCGAGATCCGCTTGCCGTCGGCGCGCCCCGCGGCGGCCGCCAGCACGTGCTTGATCGCCGCCCCCATGTCCCGCGGCCCGGAGGCGCCGGTCTCCTCGATCGCCCGTGCGACGAGCGCGTCGAGGTCCGCGTCGGGCAGCTCGGCCGGGAGGTAGGCCTCGATGACGCCCGCCTCGTAGGCCTCCCCGTCGGCCAGCTCCGCGCGGCCCGCGTCGCGGTAGGCGGCCTCGGACTCGCGCCGCCGCTTGCGCTCGCGGCGCAGCACCGCCTGCTCGTCCGCGTCGCCCTCCTTCGCCGCCTTCTGCAGCTCCGAGAGGACCAGCCGGAGCGCGCCCACCCGATCCCGGTCGCCCGCCTTCAAGGCGGTGGTCACGTCGCTCTTGATCTGCTCGGCAATCGCCAACTCACCACTAAGGATACGCGGCCCGCAGGTCAGCGCCCCGAGGGCGTACGAGCGCAAGCGCCGCAGCGGCCCATCAGCCCCCCGCAGACGAGCGCGAGGCGGGCCGCGTCGGCCGCCCCCAGCGGAACGCGATCGCGAGCACCGCGCAGGCGCGGCTCCGGCCGCCGACTGGTTCCCGTGGGTGCCGGGCACGACATCGCAGTAGTGACTGGCCTGGGCATCGTCTTCCCGTCCACCGCCGGTGCCCAGGGGCTCTCGCCACCCGTCGGCGCTGCCACCATCGGGCCGATGGTCGTGTTGGCGATGGTGGCGCTGGCGCTCCTCGGGGTCGCGCTGGTGGCCGAGCCACCCATGCGCCGCCGGTCCGCCGGGGACGACCCCGACGCGGAGCGGGACGAGGGGATCGGCCGGGAGCCGACGCCGCGCGACCGCGAGCCCGCCGGCACATCCGAGACGGCTCGGGCGACCGACCGCCGGGACGCCCGCCGAGCCCGCGCCGACCGAGCGGGAGCTCGCCCGCCGCGAGGCCGCGGCGACCACCGCCAACCGGAGGTTCCGGCCGCCGCCGAGCGCGCCGAGCGCCGGGCCCGCGTGGCCGAGCGGCGGCGGCGGCGGTGGCTCCTGTGAGTTCTGCATCGGTTGACGGCGCGGGCTGCCCGCGGCTCGACGGCCTCCCGGCCCGGGGGCTGCCGGGCGGGCTCAAGGTCGCGCGCGCCGAGCGCCGGCGGGAGCGCATGAAGGGGCTCGCCAAGCTCGACGCGATGCCGGCGGGCTACGCGCTGCACCTCCCGCGCTGCCGTTCGATCCACACCGTCACGATGCGCTTCCCCCTCGACCTGATCTGGCTCGGCAAGGACGGCCTCCCCGTCCGCGTGGACCGCGCCGTCCCGCCCAACCGGATGAAGCTCTGCCTGCGCGCGCGCTCGGTGGTCGAGGCCAACGCCGGCACCGCCGACCGCTTCCTGGCCGCTGGGCTCTGAGCGTCAGCCGGAGGCGGACAGGCTCGGCGCGCGCTCGCCTCCGTCGACCGAGCCGGACGTCGCCTCGGTGTGCTCCCCCGGCTCCAGCCCCGGCGGGTGCCCGAGCTGGCCGAGCTCGGCCGAGTCGCGGCCGAACAGCAGGCCGATCGTCCAGTCCGCCATGAGCCGCGCGCGACGCCGGTTGCCGGGCATCAGCGCGAGGTGGTAGGTGCGCGCCAGGAACCACGCGGGAAAGCCGCGCCACTTGATGCCCAGCGTGCTGGCCACCGCCTGGTGCCGGCCCATGTCGACGAACACGCCGAGCGTGCGGTAGCGGAACGGGCGCCGGCGGTGCGGCTCGCCGCTGAGCGCGTGCGTCAGGTTGTCGGCCGCCACCTTGGCCTGGCGCAGCACGTGCTGCGCGGTGGGCGGCGACGGCTTGCCCTTGTTGGCCGGGTCCGGGACCGCGGCGGCGTCGCCGATCGCCCACACGCCGGGCCACTCCGGGACCGCCGTGTAGCGATCGCTGGCGATCCGGCCGCCGCCGTCGAGCGGGAGGCCGAGCTTCGCCACCACCGGGTGCGGCTTGACGCCGGCCGTCCACGCCACGGTGCGGGCCGGGACGACGTCGCCCGTCGAGAGCTCTACGGACTCGTCGGTCACGCGCCTGATCTGGGTGCCGAGTCGGACCTCGATCCCGCGGCGCCGCAGCTCCGCCGTCGCGAACGCGGCGAGGTCGGGCGAGATCTCCATCATCACCCGGTCCTTGGCCTCGACGAGCATGAACCGCAGGCCCTCCATCCGGGCACGGGGATAGCGCTCGACGAGGTCGGCCGCGAAGTCCTGCAGCTCCGCCAGGCCCTCGAGCCCGGCGTAGCCCGCACCGACGAACACGAAGGTGAGCAGCGCGCGCCGGGCCGCGTCGTCGTCCTCGGTCTCGGCCTGCTCGAGCATGAAGATCAGCCGGTTGCGCAGCGCGATCGCCTCCGACAGCGTCTTGAAGCCCATCGCGAACTCCGCCAGTCCGGGGATCGGCAACGTCCGCGACGTGGAGCCGAGCGCCACGATCAGCTGGTCGTAGGGAAGTTCCTCCTCGTGGCCGCCGATCGAGCGGACGCGGACCACGCGGCGCGCGGGGTCCGCGCCCAAGACGTGACCGAGGTAGAGGTCGGTGCGGCGCAGCTGCTCGCGCAGCGGCACGACGACGTGGCGCGGCTCCAGCGTGCCGCCCGCGGCGCCCGGCAGCAGCGGCGTGTAGAGCATGAAGTTGACGTCGTTGACCAGCATCACCTTCGCGCTGTGCGGGGGGAGCTTGCGCTCGAGTCGCCGGGCGGCGGTGAGCCCCCCGAAGCCGCCGCCGAGGATGAGGACGTTCCAGGCCATGCGTCGAGGCTACCCCTCGCCTCAGTGGCGCGCGACCGCTCCTTCCGGTCTCCGGCCCACCTGCGCAGCGCGGAGCCGGCGGGCACGGTTCGCCTCAGTCGACGAGTCGCATCGCGGACCACTCGCCCGCGTGCCGGCGGTCGACCTCGCGCAGCCCGTGGCGCGCGAACGCGGCGGCGACCTCGCCGGCCTCGTCGCGCAGCAGCCCGGACACGATCAGCGTGGCCGGCGGGCGGGTCATCAGCGCGGCGACCTCGAGCAGCAGCGGCCGCACGAGGTTCGCCACCACCGTCGGCGCCCACGGCCCCTCAGCGCGCCGCAGGTCGGTGCGCTGCACCGTGACCCCCGGCGTGCCGTTGATCGCGGTGTTCTGGCGGGTGGCGGCCACCGACGCCGCCTCCCAGTCGCACGCGAGCACCGGGTCCCAGCCCAGCCGCGCGGCCGCGACCGCCAGCACGCCGCTGCCGCAGCCCCAGTCGGCGAGCGCTCCGCCGGGCTCGAGCTCGAGCAGCAGCTCCAGGCACAACCGCGTCGTGTGGTGCGCCCCGGTGCCGAACGCCTGCCCGGGATCGATCACCAGGTCGACGCCTCCGTCCGCCGGCCCCTCCCACGGCGGCCGCACGCGCAGCCGCCGGGAGCCCCAGGCCACGTCGACGGGACGGTGGAACCGCTTCCACCGCTCCGACCAGTCGTCGGCCACCTCCGACGTCGAGACGTCGACCAGCGCGTCGCCCGCGGCGGCGCGCAGCTCGGGCAGCGCCGGCAGCTCGCCCGGCGCGCCGTAGATGACGTACTCGACGGCGTCCTCGGAGACCTCGCGCTCCTCCAGCCCGCCCGGGGAGAGCTCCAGCAGCCCGGCGAGCACCGTCTCCGCATCCGCGCGCGCGACGCGCACGGCCAGGCGGATCACCCGCGCTCACCCGTGCTTGCCGCCGCGGTCGGCCGCCGCCGGCGCTCAGCCCGGCGCCGGCGCGTGCTCATCCGGCCAGCGCCCGCTTGAGCTTGGACAGCATCCCCTCGCCCCCGTTGAGGTTGCCGTCCGTGAGCGACTCGCCGAGGCGCTTGAGCAGCTCCCGCTGCTCGCGGTTCAGCCGGCGCGGGATGACGACGTTGACGTGCACGTGCAGGTCGCCGGTGCGGCCACGGCCGAGCGGCGGGAGGCCGCGCGCGCGCAGCGTGATGATCTCGCCGGGCTGGGTGCCGGCCGGGATCTCGAGCGGGAGGTCGCCGTCGAGGCTGGGCACCTGCACCGTGGTGCCGAGCGCGGCGTGCGGGGCCGCGACGTCGATCACGGTGTGCAGGTCCTCCTGGTCGCGCACGAAGCGCTCGTCCTCGTGCACGCGAACCACGACATAGAGGTCGCCGTTGGGCCCGCCGCGGTCGCCGGCGTGGCCACGGCCGCTCAGTCGGATCCGCTGGCCGTGGGCGATGCCGGCCGGCACGTCGACGCCGACGCTGCGGGTCTCGCGCACCGTGCCCTGCCCGGAGCAGACCGTGCACGGCTGCTCGGGCACCCGCCCGTCGCCGCCGCAGACATCGCACACCGCGGTGCGCACGAGCTGGCCGAAGCGCGTGCGCGAGACCGCCTGGAGCTGGCCCGAGCCCTGGCAGCGCGCGCAGGTGACGATCGGCGTCCCGGGCTCGGCGCCGTTGCCGTGGCAGTGCTCGCAGCGGGCGTCGACCTCGTGCTCGACCTCGACGGTCTTGCCGCGCGCCGCCTCGGCGAGATCGATCGTGACCGCGACGAGCACGTCGGCGCCCTGCACCTGGCCGCCGCGCTGTCCGCGGCCCCCGCCGAACGCGCTGTCGAACCCGCCGGAGCCGAAGAAGGCGGAGAACAGATCCGAGACCGAGCCGAAGCCCTCGAAGTTCGGTGCGTAGCCGCCCGAGCGCAGCCCCTCGTGGCCGTAGGCGTCGTACTGGCGCCGGCGGTCGCCGTCGGAGAGCACCTCGTAGGCCTCGGCCGCCTCCTTGAACTTGTCCTCGGCCTGGGGGTCCTCGGTGTTCGTGTCGGGATGCAGCTCACGCGCCAGGCGGCGGAACGCCTTCTTGATCTCCGTCTCGTCGGCGCTCCGGCCGACGCCGAGCACCTCGTAGTAGTCGCGCGGCATGTCGATCAGTCGTCGTAGATGTCTTCGACGAAGCGGGACAGCTGCAGCGCGGCGGTGCGCACGGCGCCGATCGCCATGCCGTAGTCCATCCGCGTGGGGCCGATCACCGACACCGTGCCGAGGTTGCGCTGCGGCAGCCCGTAGTTGGCGGCGACGAGCGACAGCCCGCGCAGCGCGGGCGCGTCGTTCTCGCCGCCGATGCGCACATAGAGATCGCGCTGGTCGAGCGCGGCGGAGAGCACGCCCAGCAGCGAGACGCGGCGCTCGAGCATGTCGAGCAGCGCGTTGAGCTGGGAGACGTCCTGGAAGCGGTGCTCGGTCAGCAGCCGCGCGGTGCCCTCCACGTAGAGCGAGTCCTCGGCGGTCTCGGCCAGGTCGGTGAAGGCGGGCGCGAGCCCTTCGAGGAAGCTGCGCTCGGTCGGCGGCAGCGTCGGGTCGGTGAGGCGCGAGCGCAGCGTCCGCGCGCCGAGCCCCTTGCCCACGAGCGCCTCGTTGAGGTAGGACGCGGCCCAGTCGGCGAGGCCGGCATCGACCGGGCGCTCGTACGTGAACAGGCGCTTGGAGACGCCGCCGGTCGACGTGATGATCACGACCATCAGCACCTGGGGCTGGAGCACCAGGACCTCGATGTGGCGGATCGTCGTCGTCTGGATCGGCGGCGCCGAGACGATCGCGAGCAGGTCGGTGACCTGCGAGAGCGTCTCGGAGGTCAGGCGCATCGCCTCGTCGACCTCGCGGCGCGCGAGCGTCAGCGTCATGCCGGAGCCGGCCGGCTCGAGCTCGCCGCCGCGGCGCGCGGGCAGCAGGTAGTCGACGTAGTAGCGGTAGCCCGCATCGGTCGGCGCGCGGCCCGCCGAGGTGTGGGGATGCGCGAGCAGACCCAGCTCCTCGAGCACGGCCAGCTCGTTGCGGATCGTCGAGGACCCGGCAGCGACGTCGGCATCGCCGGCGAGGGCCTTGGAGCCGACCGGCTGGCCGGTGGCCGCGAAGCCGTCGATCACCTTGGCTAGGAGCAGCTCCTGACGTGGCGTGAGCACCCTTTGAGTCTAGGAGAGGTCGATCTCGGCCCGGCCGCGGCGCACGATGCGGGTGTCGCCCTGCCGCGCCTCGACGTCGACGACGGCGACCCCGTCGGCGACCTCGCGGACCGTCGACGAGACGACGACCTCCTGCTCGGGCACGCCCATCCCGCGGAACTGGACCGACAGGCGGCGCAGCCGCTCCGGGCCGCCCGCCGCCTCGGTCTGGGCGCGCGCGACCTGCGCCATCGTCCACAGCCCGTGCAGGATGCGGCCGGGCAGGCCGACCGAGCGGGCGAACTCCTCGTCGACGTGGATCGGGTTGAAGTCCCCGGACGCGCCGGCGTAGCGGACCGTCAGGTAGCGGTCGGGCGTGACCTCCAGGTCGGGCAGCCGCTCGCCGGCCTCCATCACTGCTCCCCGGTCTCGCTTCGCTCGCCGGACTCGCACATAAGGTTACGGATCAGTCCCCCCTCACGACGCAGGTCCACGTGCCGGTGCACACGCGCGCGCCGTCCTGATTGTCCGAGCGCGACTCGAACACGTAGAAGCCGACACCGCCGCGCTCGGAGATGTCGGCCACCTCCACCTCGGTGGTGATCTCGTCCCCGGCGACCACGAGCGGGCCCCAGGCGAACTCCTGCGCGCCGTGGACCATGCGCGCGAAGTCCATCCCCACCGCGGGGTCGAGGAACGCCGGGCCGATCGCGGGCGACGTGTAGACGACGGCGAACATCGGCGGCGCGACGACGTCGCGGTGCCCGGCGGCGCGCGCCGCCTCCACGTCGGTGTGCAGCGGGTCGGTCTCCCCCACCGCGGCGGCGTACTCGCGGACCTTCTCGCGCCCGACGGCGTAGGTCACGGGCGGAAAGGCCCGGCCGATGGCGTCGCTGCGGAGGGACACGGCGAAGGAGTCTATTCGAGCTCCGCGCCGCTGCCCGCCGATCAGCGCCCGCTGTCGCCGAGCTCCAGCACGGCGAGGAACGCGTCCTGGGGTACCTCGATGCGCCCCACCTGCTTCATGCGCTTCTTCCCCTCCTTCTGGCGCTCGAGCAGCTTGCGCTTGCGCGAGATGTCGCCGCCGTAGCACTTGGCGGTGACGTCCTTGCGGAACGCCTTGACGGTCTCGCGCGCGATGATCTTGGCGCCGACCGCGGCCTGGATCGGCACGTCGTACTGCTGGCGCGGGATCTTCTTGCGGAGCTTGTCGGTGAGCGTCTTGCCGAACTCATAGGCCTTGTCGCGATGCACGACCATCGAGAGCGCGTCGACCGGGTCGCCGCCGAGGAGCACGTCGAGCTTGACCAGGTCCGACGGGCGCAGGCCGAGCGGCTCGTAGTCCAGCGACGCGTAGCCGC
>JAABUS010009038.1_pt1 | contig 10676 bp, 9 predicted proteins | sample 5560161 | NCBI WGS metagenome assembly JAABUS01 (sample SAMN10711885, study PRJNA513376) | rock metagenome | isolation source: Antarctica rocks | place: Antarctica: Victoria Land, Trio Nunatak nord | collected 2016-01-04
TGACGAGGCCCTCCTTCAGAGCGTCGATGCCGAACGTCTCGTTCAGCAGGTCGGCGGCCTCCTTCTTGAGCTTGACGGTCGTGCCCTCGAGGACGGCCTTGGAGCCGTCAGCGTTGGTGCGCAGCGGCTCCAGCGTGCTGCCGTCGAGGAAGAACAGCGGTGCGTCGGGCGCGGCCTCGGTGCCGTCGACGGAGACGTCGCCCGTGAGGACCGACTTGCCGGGGTCGACGTCGAAGTTCTCGAGCTTGACCTTCTTGCCGCCGGCCTCGAGGCTCAGGCCCGAGCCGTCATGGTTGATGAGGCCCTGGACGTACGGGCTGACCGAGCCCTTGGTGTAGTAGACCAGGTTGCCGCCCGTGATCGGGAAGCTGGCGACGCCGGCCTTGGAGACCGTCGCGTCGCCGACCGGGCCGGGCTTGACCTTGAGCGACGTCAGGGCGTCGAGGAAGCCCGAGTCGAGCGTGACCTTGGTCGAGGTGCCGGTGAGGGAGTCGATCTGCGCGGCCGGCTTCTCCTTCGAATCCTTGGAGGAGGAGGAGCTTTTGGAGCCCTTCGAGGCGGTCTCCTGGTCGTCGCCGCACGCGGCGGCGGTGAATGCGAGGGCGCCTGCGGCGAGCAGTGCGGAGGGAAGTCGGAAGTTCATACCTTTAGATGACGCCGCAGACGGTGAACTGGATCACATTCCGGCTTCCGACGCGCCGATCCGGGTGATCGGCGACACTGGCGCGGTGGGCACGCCGGCGTCGGACTTGCAGGCTCCAGACGCCGACGCGCGGTGGCGCTTCGGCCTCTTCTCGGCGCTGCTCGCGCTCGCCCTGATCCTGAACCAGCTCTGGTGGAACGGCTTCGAGGTCCCGTCGCTGCACTTCGGCGTCATCCTCGCTGCCTTCTGGGTTCTCCTGCGCCCGACGTCCGTCGCGCGCCTGCTGACCATGCTCGCGCTCGAGGTGGTGGCCGTCTGGCTCGACATGCCCGGGGCGGGAAGCCACACGCTGCTCGTCGCGGTGTGCGGGGCGTCCGTCCTGCTCTATGCCGCAGGGGCGTCGGCGTCGGCGCGCCGGCTGCCCGACGCCGCCGTCTTCTTCGAGCGCATCGCCCCGTTCCTGCGCGTCTCGCTGGTCGTCCTCTACGCGGCGGCGGCGCTCGCGAAGATGAACTCCGGGTACGTCGACGCCGGAGTGAGCTGCGCGGCGGCGATGCTCCCGAGCGTCGTGTGGTTCGACCCGACGCTCGTCGACGCGTCGTGGCTCTTCGCGCCGGCGATGTGGGGCAGCGTGCTGATCGAGGCCGCGCTGCCGGTGCTGCTCGTCCTGCCGCGCACGCGGGCCGCCGGCCTGGTCCTCGGGACGGCCTTCCACCTCGTGCTCGCGCTGGCGGGCAACGTTCCGTTCTCCTCGATCGCGCTCGCGTTCTACGTCGCGTTCCTGCCGCCCGGGCTGGCGAGCAGGATGCGGGCCGTCGCGCTCGCGCGGCGCCCGTCCTGGGCCGGGGCGCGGACCTGGGCCGCGGGGATCGCGACGCTCGCGGGCCTGTGGACGCTCGGCGGAATGATCACGGACGCCGAGCCCTCCTCGGCGACCACGGCGGTCGCCTGGGGCACGCGGCTCGTCGTCGTGGCCGTGGTGCTGGCCGCCGCGGCGCTCGCGCTCGCCGCGCGGCGGGCCGGCGGACGCCGCGCGCGGCCCGGGCGGCTGGGGCTGCGCCTCGCCCATCCCGCCTTCATCGCGGGCGTCGGCCTGCTCGTGCTCAACGCCACGGCGCCCTACCTCGGCCTGAAGACGGAGAGCGCCTTCACGATGTTCTCGAACCTCCAGACGGAGGCGGGCTCCTGGAACCACGCGTTCATCCCCGAGGCCGTGCGCGTGTTCGGCTACCAGGACGAGCTCGTCAGGGTCACGGCGTCCGACGACCCGGCGCTCGTGCGACGCACGAGCGGCGGAACCCGGATGGTGCGCTTCGAGCTCGAGCGCCACCTCCGGCGCAACCCGGGCGTGCACGCGACCTGGACGGACGGGTCCGACCCACCGCGCACGTCCGTGGCGGCCGGCGGGCTCTCGGCACTCACCATCGTCGACAAGGTCGCGAAGTTCCGCGACGTGCGAACGCCGCAGCGGCGCGGCTGCTGAGCCCTACGGCGAGCTTTCAGGCCGCCGTCGGCCCCAGCGTCGGCGTGAGGAGCTCGGGACGGTACATCTGCTCTCCGGGGAACACGGACAGACCGTGCGTTCTGGCGGTGTAGGCGATCGTCTCCTGCCAGCGGTCCGCGCTCATGCTCCCCGGGGAGACGGCGTCGAAGGCGTACGCCGGCACGGAGGGCAGGTCCTCGCTGCGAACGGTGACGACGAGCGACAGCTCCTCCGGGGGATCGGTGAGGAGGAAGGTCAGGAGCTCCAGCGTGCTCTCGTCGGCCCAGTGCAGATCCTCCAGGACGCAGACCGCGGGTCCGAGGGCAGCGAGCAGATCCCGGAGGGCTCTGAAGATCCGGTGTCGCTCGGCCCTGGGGTCGCCTATCGCGGCAGGCTGCGGGGGCAGCACCTCCTCGAGCTCGGGCAGGAGCGGCCGCAGCGCCCCGACGACGGGGCTGAGCGGTCGACGCAACTCGCGCCGCTCCAGGCCGCAGAGCGCCTCGACGACCGGGCCGAGGAAGAACGGCTCGCGCACCCGGTGGCAGTGGCCGACCAGCACGCACGCGCTGCGCGGCGCTGGGGCGGCGAGCTGCGCTCACGCTCGCGCCCGATGAAACCCGGTGAGGACGGCGCGTCCCACTGGAGGAGAGCCGTGGCGGCGAACCTGTGCTGCTGGCGGCTCGACATCCGCCAGACCTAAACACAGGGCGGTCGCGCTGCATAAGGGACGCCTACAGATAGCGACCCGTGTGCCGCATGCCGAAGGACGGAGCGGTCATCTCCACTGGCCGGCGAGCCGGATGCCGGGTGATCACGGCGTGCAGGGGCGACGTCGAACCGGCCGCGGCGCGCGCGTCAAGGTTGTGAAGACTGTGTGGTCGTTGCGCTCAAAGTATGTAACTTCGTGTTTGAGCGCTGCTTCAGGGTGGCATCCCGGTCTGTGGTCCGCGGGTCGCGGGTCGCGGATCTCGATCGCGGAGATGCGGATGCCCAGGTTTGCCAGAATCGGTTTGGTCACGCTGTGCGCGGCGGTGTCAGTCGTGCTGACGACGGTCGGGCTGGGCGTGTCGGCTGGTTGGGCGCAGCAGCCGCAGGGAACGACCGGCTCTCGGTCGGGTCCGCCGGTGGCGCCGACTTCGCCGCCGCGTAAGCCGGTCGGGGTCGATCGCGAGGCGTTGCGGCGCTTTGTCGCTGAGCGCGATCAGGCGCGCAGGGACAAGAAGGCCGCGCGGGACAGCGAGGGGGAGCGGCGGGAGCGGCGCGCGTCGCGTACGCGGTACCGCGATCTGGATTCCGGGCAGGCCCGTGAGCTTGCCCGCAGGCATCTCAAGCGGGCCTTTGAGGCGCGTCGCGACCCGGTCAAGGGGCCCGGGGTGAGCGTTGATGCCTATCTCGGTGATCGCGCCGCGCGCGTGGAGCTTGCGTCGGGGCAGAAGGCGATCGTCGAGTCGCTGCTGCCGTTGCGCACACCGGATGCGAGCGGTGCGCTTGAGCCGATCGACTTGACGGTGCGCGATGCCGGCGACGCGTTTGAGCCGGTCCACGCGGCCTCCAAGGTGCGTCTGCCCAAGCGTCTGCGCGGCGGCGACGTCGAGCTCGGCGATTCGGGCCTACGCATCGAGATTCCGGCTCCGCAGAGCGATACGCCCGGCAGCGGTGAGGACGGCGGGGTCTTCTACGCCAACGCCGAGGCGGCCACCGACGTCGCCGTGATCCCCGAGATGACCGGCGTGGAGGTCTCCTACCTGCTGCGCTCGGCCGACGCGCCGGAACGCTTCGTCCTTCGCTACGGGGGCGGCGTGGTGCTGCGCGACACCAAGGAGGGCGGCGTCGACGTCCTGCGCGACGGAAAGCCGGTCGCGCAGGTCACCCCGCCCAAGGCGTGGGACGCCGACGGCCAGCCGGTACCGATGCGCCTCAAAGCCGACGGCGACCGGCTGATCGTCGAGGTCGATCACCGCGACGGCGACTATGCCTATCCGATCGTCGCCGACCCCTACACCGGGGAGGACTTCGCCTACTCCGACGGCCGCACGGTGTGGTGGGATCAGACCGGCTGGGATCGCGTGTCGACCGCGGGCAGCGCCAACCCGCGGAGGTTCTTCGAAGATCAGCAGTGCACCGATACCGGCGGGCGCTTCTGCTTTGGACACTGGCCCGGCTGGATCTATGGCACCGGCCTGTACACCTGGATGCGCAGCGGCTACACCCCCGGCTTCAACAACACCTACAACTACGGCGACATCGGCGAGTGGATCTTCCAGGCGCCCGGGCAGTCCTACATCTACCGCTTTGACATGTGGCAGCTGCGCAACGAGTACGACTCCTCCTGCAGCTACCAGGGCCTCTTCAGCCCCCGCTCGAACTCCTGGGAGGAGCAGTCCTACTGGGACCCGTGGGGCGGAGCCCACACCCCGGCCCGGCGCGGCGGCGACTACCCGCCACGCCTAAGCTGCGGCACCAGCAACACCGACTGGCTGGCCGTCTGCGCCGGCGCGTGGGAATGCCGAAACGGGGAAGCCGACTATGGCCGCCACATCCGCGAAGGCGGAAACTACGCCGTGTTCGGCACCCAGATCCCCAACACCCGGGTCCCGAGCTTCACCAACTTCATGGGCGCGGCGAACATCTCCATCGGCGACCGCGACAACCCCCAGATCAACACGCTCACCGGCCCGACCGGATGGACACGCGACCCCACGGCCAAGATCAACGCGGGTGCCAGCGACCCCGGCCTCGGCGTACGCCAACTCAAGCTCTACGCCCCCGACCAACCCAGCTGGAACGGGACCCGCGACACCACCCCCGCCTGCAACGGCGACCGCAACTCGCGCTGCGCCACATCCCGCGCGCACACCGTCGACCTCGGCGACCTGCGCGAAGGCCGCAACCGCATCCTCGCCGAAGCCACCGACCCCGTCGACCGCCGCAGCCCCCAACGAGAGATCAACGTCAACGTTGACCGCAGCGGCCCGGACATCGACCCCGCGACGGGATTTCTCGTGGGAACGGCTGAGCGGATCTTCCGCGGCGAGAGCTACGACTTCAGCGTATCCGCACGCGACTCGCTCTCAGGCGTTGCGAGCATCGAGCTCCTGCTCGACGGCGTCGCCATCGCGGGCAGCAAGCGGGAGCGGACAGCGCCGTGTGACGGATGCATTCTCAGTCTCGAGGACTTCGATGTAACGACCGACGCCCTGGGGGCTGGCCCTCACGTCGTCACGGTCCGAGCGTATGACGCTGCGGGCAACCCACGTTCGGCCGACTATCCGTTCGATGTCGTAGACGTTGCCGCACGACCGCTGGACAACCGAGATTCAAGTGAATTCGTCGAACCAGAAGAACCGACCACCGCGCAGGACGATGCCGCTGTGGGCACCACAGAGCCCGACGCCTGTATCCCGGATGCTACGAACGGTGCCGACGTTGACTGCTCGCGAAACGACTCAGGGTCCTCGACCGATCAGGCCGTTCGCGCCGAGCCCGCCCTTCGGACCAACGCGGTGTCCCCCGCGCTGGTCGGCGGCGTGAGCTCGCCGCCTTTCGCGCCGCCCGCGGGGTCCGACGGTGACCTTGAGCGGGGCGCGACTGGGTGGGGGCTTTCCGACCAGAAGTCGACCATCTTCTCGGCGCCGTATGCCACCGAACTCGATGCGCTGTCGGTCGAGCGTGTGCGACTGATCGTGCCCTGGGACGTGGTCACACGTGGTCGCGGATACTTCAGCGACAAGTCGACCGACCGGTACCCCAAGGCCTTTCGTCGCAGAGAGGGACCTAGCGAGGCGTTCGATCCCAACCTCAAGGTGGCAGAAGATCCAGGAACGCTACGAGAAGTTGTGCGGTGGATCGCCGCCGCTCTGCCATGCGGTCGGGTGCCGAAGTACGAGGTGCTCGTCTCGTTTGAGAAGACGAGGGGACCCTCGCGCGGAAGAGATGCACGTACACTGCCGACCCCCGCTGAGTACGAGACCGCGACTCGCGCCTTCCTCAACATGTTCAACGTCCGACGATGTTCGGGAAAGCGGGCGATCAAGCTCTTCTCAGCCTGGAACGAGCCGAACTACGACGCCCAACCGACGTACGGGCCGTTCGTCGAACGAGCCGGCGTCTACTGGAGTCGCCTCAACAAGACCTGCCACACGACCTACGCCTGCTCGGTGGCAGCCGGCGAGTTCGTCGATCGTTCACCGACCCAATTGCGGCTGGCGGTTCGGAGGTTCAAGACCGGGATGAACCGCTCTCAGCCCGCAGCCGCCTGGGCGCTTCACGCCTACGGCCTCTCCGAGAACAAGAACCCTAACGGAACAGACCGTAACAGCACCCTTTCGAAAACTCGCGAAGAGGTCACGAAGTTTCTTACGGCGATCGGGCCCACGCCGAAGCTGTGGTTGACCGAGCAAGGCGGCCGCTACGACGTTCCGAATGCGAGCGACGCGTCCGCGTTGGGCGCCGAATGCCGGTTGATGCGCTTCCGCGAGTTCTCCGATCGGATCACGCGCTTCTTCCACTACGAGCTGACCGGCCCCACGGACGCTGACGTGGCCGGTGGGGAGAAGTTCGATTCTGCGCTCATCAGTCGTCGCGGATCGTCCTCGACCAAGCGAGACCAATTCGACGTGTACCGCTTCTTCAGTGCCAAGACCGGGTTCGGGTATGACAAGTGCCCTGCCAGCATCCGCAGCGACCCTCTTCCGTGACTGTACAGGCCAGATCGTGTGCGCTGGCTTGGATAGCGGTCGTGTGGTTGATCTCTGCTGGTGAGGCCAGCGCGGCCGTGGTGGCCCAAGGCGACCGGCTTGGCAAGGTGGCCGCGTTCGGTGACCGTTACGCGTTCAGTCGCTATGACGCCTCCGCCGGCGGCTACGTGCTGATGGCGGGACGCGGCGCGGGTCCGGCGCGACGGCTCCCGGTACGCGTCCGCGAACAGCCATTCGATGTCGACCTCGGCCCGACGAGGTCTGGCAGCACGGCCGCAGTGTATTCAAGATGCAGCAGCATTCGCGCTCGTCAAGATGTCCCAGACTACGGATCCGAGACGGGCTGTGATGTCTTTCAGTACACCTTCGCCGATCGCACCGAGCGGCGCGTGCGGGCAGTCTCCTCGAAGGCGGGCTCGGAATTCCTGCCGACGCTGTGGCGAGGACGGATCGCCTTCGCGCGGCGCATCGCGAACACTCCAATCGGGCGCCTGCGCATTCGATTGTTGATCCACGACCGTCGGACTGGAGTGACTCTGCGGCTGCAGATCCGTCGGGAGGGCAACGGCGACAACGGCAACGGGCCGCTCGCGCTCGATCTCAGGGGCAGGCGCCTGGTGTACGTCTGGAGCCGTGGGGGCGGCCCGCAGTGCCCGCCCAGCGGACCAAGCGCCTACGACAGAGGCGAAGTGACGCTGACCGATGCGAACGTCGCCATGGCCGGGCGCGCGACGCGACTGGTGGCCGAAGGCTGCAGCGCGCGGACCCAGTCGGCGGCGACCATTGTCGGCGCCGGCTGGTCGGGCGACAAGATCGTCTACGCGAGTGAGCAGGAGAATCCAGACGGCGACACGCGCAGTTCTACGGTCACGCTGTTCAACCCGGCAACCAGGTCACGCGTCTCCCTTCCCCCGTCGGCTGCGGGCCCTGCCCGGCTCGCGTTCGTCTCGGCCACCGAGCGTGCCGTCTTCACCGTATTCCGACCGGCCGTCGTGCCAAGTCGAGAGGACTGGAGCATCGGTCGCGAGATCATCCCAGGTCGGTAGCGGACCGATCGAATCGGCTCAGAGTGCCGGACCTCGGCGTATTACCCGATTATCCGTCCGGGCGATCGCTCCTCGCGACGGCGCGTCGACTGGAGCCGCTACTAACCAGGTGCCACCAGTCGATGTTTATCTACTTATCCGGCCCGTCCTTTCAGTGCGCCGACGTCTCCCTGCTGCCGGATCCGACCACCACGCGTCCGACCTGCAAAGACGCGGACATCATCAAGCGCCTCGGCGGCAACGAGTGGAAGGGCTACTGCGTCGACTGGCGCTACGTCACAAAGGACGGACGATGGGTATTGGCCCGTGATACAACGGCCGGCCGCGATGTCGTCGACGGAGGCTGGGTCTTCATGCCGCGCAGTTCCTTCGCTCAAGACCGTGGCAGCTGGCCCGCCTTCGATGTCGGTGTCGTCGGGCGAGGCGGCGGACGGGAAACTTGCAATCAGGAGGAGGAGCGCTGATGAGGTGCTTGATGCTCGCCGCGCTGAGCGTCGGCGCGCTCTCCTGTAGCGACGATCCGCCCGTGACGCCAGATGCTGCCACGCGCGCGCAGACCACCAGCGCCGACTCCACGCAGCGCTCCTCGTCGCCGAGCTACCGCTTCGTGAAGCCGCCCGTCGTGGTCTACACAGCGGTACCACCGAAGCAGCCTGACAGCTTCGACTATTTGCGGGGAATGGCAAATATAGCGATGTAACATGTGCCTAACAGTACGCGCGTGCGTGTCGGTTACACTGGTGGTGTGAATGAGTCTGGTGATGGCCGCAGTCTGTCGGGCTCGGCCCAAGCGGCGCTGCGCCAGCGCGGCGCGCGGCTGCTGATGGCCGGGCGTACCCATCGCGAGGTCGCCGAGCTGCTGGCAGTCGGGCTGCGCACGGTGGCGGGCTGGTCGGCGCGGTTGCGGGTGTCAGGCCCCGAGGGCATGGGCGAGCGTCGACGCGGGCGGCGCCCGGGCGAGCAGGCCGCGTTGTCAGAGGCCCAGCAGGCGCAGATCGTGCAGACGATGGCCGGCTCAAATCCCGACCAGCTTGAGCTCGGCGAGGGGGTGCTGTGGAGCCGCGCTGCGGTCAAGGCGCTGATCGTGCGCACGTGCGGCCTGGAGCTGTCGCGTCAGACGGTCGGGCGCTACCTGCGCGCCTGGGGGCCGACGGCCAAGAAGCCGGCCAAGCGCTGGGCCGAGCAGGACCCCCCTACGCGCCCGAGATCAACCCCGATGAGTACCTCAACAACGACGTCCACGCCCACGTCGCACGCAAGCGGCCCTGCACGCTGACCGACCTGACCGAGATGACCATCGCCTACCTCGCCACCCGGACAAAGACGATCGTCACCAACTACTTCCAAGCACCCCACATCCGGTACGCACAGTGACCGCTATATTTGCCGCGCGCCGTAAATATGAAGTGGTGTTTCGGCTCCCCCGTGCGATTCCCGTAGGTAAGCGTGGCATTCGGGGGGAGGTTCTGCTCGAAGCGCAATCTAATCTCATCAAGCTGTCTAGGGTGTCGAGGCGCAACAACTGCTACACGGCCACGTTCAATAGCAGCGAGGGTTCGGCCGCCGCGCTGATGCAGCCCGTCGCAGGACAACGGCTGCGTGTCGTCCTCCGTGTCACGGGGCGAACGGCCGACCGAGCCGCGGTGACCGCGACGCGCGGTAGCTACTCGCTGGTCTTCAACGAACAACGCCAGCATGAGCGGTATTGGCAGCTAGGCTGCAACCGGTAGCCACCCGGCCCTCTCTGAGGCCGTCGCCCACGCTACGCGGAGCTCTCGGGCGGCTACACCCGCATCCTCAAGGTCGGGCCGCGGGGGTCTGACTTGACGGTGGTCTTCCTCGAGCTGGTGTAGCTCCGCCGCGGCGGCGGCGTCAGCACGCGCTTCGTCGGCGTCGGCTTAGCTCTCGGTAATACGCTCCGATCATGCGCACGCCTCTCTGGTTGGGGGTCGTCCTCGCTCTCGCCGTGCCGGATGCCGCGCAGGCCGCACCGCTCGAGCTCGGTGACGCCGTCCACAACGGGGGCGGGCTGATCATTGCGAACGCCGGCCGATGGACCGGTGACCTGGGGAGCGCCGCGTCGGCGAGTGTGCGCCGTACGACGATGGCGACGGCCGGGATGAGGTGATGAACCCTACAGACGACTCGGTCGGGTCGGTCTTCAATGCCCCGGGAAGGTTGGCAACGTGATCGCCGGTCTCTACACCCGTTGTAGACGGAATGAAGGTGACCGTAACCATCGGCAGGGTCAGGTTCTACGCCGAATCACATAAGCAGGCAGGTCACAGCACGTTGGGTGCTCTACTCCGAGCAGTCCAACGAACGAAAGGAACGTCCCCGGCTCGCACGGCTCGGTTGCGGAGCAAACGCACGAACCTGAGCGGTGGCAGGCTGGTCGGCGGCAACCTCAACTACCGCGCGCCGGACACGGGCGGCGTGGGATTGGGCCGCGAGGCGGGCGGCGGCGACGCGGGGGGCGCGGCGGGCAGGGCGCGGCTCCTTCCCGTTACCACGTCCTGCGCCCAGCGCTCGCTGAAACCGGCGACGAACGCGATGCCGGTGTAGAAGTAGATGAGCCTTGTGGCGTCACTCGGAGTCTGGGCCCCGGTGATGAGGCCACCGGCGAGCAGCAGGTACAGCGCACCGCCGAAGAGCGCCCCGAGCAGCGGTCGGATGAGGCCGAGGAGACGGATGGTGGCCATTCCGGACTCGTAGTTCAGGGTGAGCTGATCGCGGGTCATGCGCGTCATGACCGAGACGATCGCCCCGGCCCCGCCGGCCAGCGGCGCAGCCAGCAGGGGTTCGTT
>JAABUS010009041.1_pt1 | contig 10675 bp, 18 predicted proteins | sample 5560161 | NCBI WGS metagenome assembly JAABUS01 (sample SAMN10711885, study PRJNA513376) | rock metagenome | isolation source: Antarctica rocks | place: Antarctica: Victoria Land, Trio Nunatak nord | collected 2016-01-04
CAGCACGCACAGCATGCGGCAGAAGCACAATCAAAAGCGTCTGAAGCCCAAAAACAGTCCAAGACCACTGCGCTACAAGAGCAGATTGACAATCTGCTAAACAACAGCGCAGCCCATCTGGAAGTGCGGCACAGGCTTGAGAACGAAGTGACTTCACTTCAGAGGCAGCTTGGTCATGCTGAGTCAGCACTGAGTCAGCAGCAGGACCGTGCTAGGAACCATCAGCAGGCAGAAGCTGCTACCAGTGATCAGGTAGCTGCTCTGCAGCAGCAGGCTGAGAGCGTCGTGCAGGAGAACGCTACATTGGAGAGGCAATGTCGGCAGCAAGCTGCAGACATGAAGCAATTGCAAAGCGATGTACAGGTTGGTCATAGCAAAAGAAATTGCTGATGGCATCGCAGCTGGTGTCCAGATTGATGGAAACCTTGAACATGTTGCATGCCAAAGTGCTGCCTGTCAATCTAGTCATGCACAAAAAGAAGCAAATCCTGAACGAGTCTCAGCCGCATTGATTGGGAATGCTTCACAGTCGTCACGTGTGCAGAGACCTTGCACATTGTCAGCTCGATGCATGATACCAGCAGCACAGATCTTCTTGCTTGTTGCAATCATAATCATGACAGCCAGGCAGCCAAAATTGTCACAAAGCCTTTGTCATCTCAGGCCCGCTCTGCTGAGGTTGTAAGTCTGAGCCGTGAGGCAGCTGAGCTGATGGAGCGTCTGGAAGCTGCTGAAGCTGCTGCAGACCGGTATGAAGCCAAGTACAGAGCAGCCAAGGGGGAGCTGCAGCAGACTCAAGCAGTCAATGCTCAGCATACTGCTGAGCTGGAGCAGCTGAGTGAGAGTCTGTCCAGTGAGCAAGCAGCAGCTCAGTCCAGTCAGCAGGCTGTAGAAGAGCTTACTACAAGGCTGAACATGGTACAGGTGAGCTGCAAACCTTTGCTGTACAGCCTCTTATGGTCTGTCCTCATCTAGCCTCCTGTTTGTGAAGTGCACAAAACTGGGTAAACTACATGGCATAAGCTGTGCCCTAACTCAGTCTCACTGTGCTCCACCCAAATCTGGGCTGTTCAGCGCCAGATAGTGTGCCAGCACTGCTTACCATCATCAAGCTTACGGCCAGGAGGGTCAAGGAACTGCAAGACGTGTGTACCACCCCAGGCCTCTATTTGGCCCAGATTTTGGCACATGGTTCCTCCCTGGGTAACACATTCACAGCAAAGATATCTTCCAAAACGCCATCACTGCGCAAATTCTTGCATGCAGCGCTACTGCAATCCCAGTTTGTCACAGCCTGGACATAAGGTGTTGCCGACAGCAAAAGCGGATTTCCGATGCAGTCCGAGCAGCAGCGCTGACTGGGCTATTGATTCTGATGACGCAGGAGGAGCTGGCTATGGTCACATCCGGGCAGCAGCAACTGTCTGTCAGTGAGTCTGCTGCAAAGCAACAGGTGGCAGCCCTTGCAGAGGCTTATGAGAAGGCCAGCACAGCATGTGCAGCTGCAGAAGGGGAGGAGCGTCGCCTTGGTTTGTTGCTTCAGGACTCAGAGGCACAACTCTTGCAAGCACAGCAGAAGGAGGGCCAGGTGCAACATATCTTGATGCAGCATCCATCAGTCTCCAGCACAAAGTGTCCTCCAGTCTTGACTTGACCAATCTTATATTGTTGTCCTTACTGTTTACTTGCGATGTTGGCTTTGCGAATACATGCATTGATGGTGTTTACTACATTACGTCTACTCATTGCATTGCTACTCACTACGATTACCTGCATTACATTGACAAGCCAGTCAAAAGCTGCTTGGCAATGCTATGCAACTGACCTTTTAGTTTGCAAAAGTAGTGAACAAGCTTCAATCTCAACACATGCTGTGCTGTGGTAGGTATATACTTGTATCAGGACAGCCATGGACGCAGCTCAAGAAGCAGCAGCAGCTCGGGACAAGCTGCTGGATCAGCAGGCCGAGTCTGAGGCTGAGCTCAAAGCCCTCAGGGCCAAGATGACTCGCCAGGCAGCCGTCATCACAGCTGCTGCAGATGCTGAGGAGCGAGTCAGTGCTGCTGAGGCCAAGTGCAAGGCAGCTTATGCTGATTCTTCGTCTTGGCAGACTCAGGTAACAAAGTTGAGGAAGGTAGTCCCATGTTTCTGACTATGCTGATCTTAACATGCATGACCACATGTCTCAAATCCTGCGAGACGTCATGCATCAGGAGTAAGAGGCTGTAGAGGGGCTCATTTGCAGACGCCAATACTTCTGACAAGTGAGCACTGCGGCAGCGCATGATCAAGCTGTGGTTAAATCGAATATGATGTAGCCTAATTCAGCTGCTGCTGCCAGAGCCAATTTATGTAACATGCTGTGAGACCCCAAAATAATACGTTTCTTCAGCTGTTGGCTGATGGCTTGTGTCAGGTAGCAGAGATGAGGGCAGAGCGCGAGCGCCTGCTCAATGACAAAGCCTCTCTGCACAGCCAGATAGCAGAACTGAGGGAGCACTATGCATCCCTGGGACTAGCCCCCACAACTGGCAGTAGTCACTTGGGATCGCTCAGAGCCTATCAAGAAGCTGAGTCAGCCAAGTCTGAGGCTTTGAGTCGTCTGCAGAGTACTCAGCTGAGTCACGAGCGGGCAGCTCGTGAGTGGGAGCTTGAGAAGCAGCAGCTGCAGGTAAACTGGCAGTGGTACAAGCGTATCTTTACGCCTACACCACACTGTGTGACGCACTTCAGACATAAATAATATGCTAAAGTGTATTCCTGTTGGTCTCATGCAGCAGTGGTGACTGTGTATTAGCGACGCTGTCATGGTGAACAAGACATGGCTGCAAACAACTGCATGAAACACCTGCAATGTCCACAAATCTGATACTGCATGATTACAGCAAGCTTGGCATGCCTCTAAACACCCACTTAGATGTCCTCGGCATGCGCATGCGCTCAAGCACAAGCTGAGAAACAATAACAAAATTGGAGGCATGGCAATGTTGTGTCTGATTGCTTCACGAGGCTGTCTCCATGGCTCAGACCTGCTTGTCAAGCACAGTGTGCAGCAAGGGGCATAACTCCCAGCTCTCCCTTCATACAGGCCTCAGCTAATGAGCAGCGCAAGCGCATGGCCGAGGTAGAAAGCACAGCCATTTCTCACAGAGCTGAGGCAGCAAGCCTGTTCAGGCAAGCAGAGGCAAGCAGGCAAGAAGTGGCATCAATCAGGCAGGAGCTGTCAGCCAGCAGGCAAAGCCAGGGTCAATTGGAGGCAGAGCTGCGGGGGCATGCCATTGGTGTCAGGGCTGAAGCTGATGCAACAGTCGAGGCTGTGCGCATGCAGCTGGCAGCAGCCACAGACAAGCTTAGAAGGTATGCTGCATACCTGCGGCATCTGCCCTTTCACTGTGTCACCAGATGCAGCTGAGGCTTTGTGCATGCATGAGGCAGGTGTTAATGACCACCCCAAGAGGCTCTGTAATGTAGACCTGCAGCAATGGTCACCTGTATCTATGCATGTTCACTACAGACCTATGTCAGATCATATCCAAGTCCTAAGGAGCATGGATGCTAGCATCTGTAAAGGTGTGTGCTTGTGAGCCAAGGAACGAAGCATCTGTCACCCATGAGGCTCATGCAGGCTTGCACCTGTCTGCATAATGTCAGCACCATCTGCTACTGCACAGTCAGCATGGCTTGAGACCCAGGGTATATGTTGTGGTGGCAAGTTGGATTTTGTGCCAGTTTTAAGGAAGTGGGTCTGCAGGTCCTCTGAGGCATCTGAAAGGAGCCTGGCCAGCAAGCAGGCAGAGCTGACTCTGGCTCAGCGAGCCCTGGCAGCGCTGCAAGACACATCAGCTCTACAGAGCAGGTAAGCTGGCTGCTCTATCCTCTTGTACAGGTATTTTCCCTGGTTCTGCGCTGGTGCCTTGCATCTGTGTTTACACACGAAGGCATGTTTCTGCATGCACAAGGCAGATTGCGCTACTGTCCTGCTGGGCTGCCGATATTGCTAATGATGGATGCATATTGCATTAAAAAATCTCAATTGATTGGACAATGCAATATCTGCTGCTTTACACCAGAAATCTTAGCTATACGCTTGGTCTCTGCCTTAGGCAGCAATGCAAGTCTAGCAGTGCCGTGTTCAACTAGTGAATGATGCACAAGTTGCAGCATGAAGGGTGCCTCATGAACAAATTTTGGACTTCAAAACATGCAACGTAACACACAGCATGCAGCTACTGATGCCCAATTCAATCCAATCTTCTGGTATCATGGTATGTCCTGATGTGTGTCATGATCAAGACATAATAAGAATGTCGTGATATGTGCTTGCAGCGAATCTGAGCAGATGAGGATCAGGGCGACAGACTTGCAAGATGAGCTGCGTTCCTTGCATGCTGATCATTCAAGGCTGGTTGAGCAATATGAGGTTGCACAGAGCTGCAATGCTGGTTTACAGCATGATCTGAAGGCCTGCAAACACAGTCTCAAGCAGGTGCTGTTGCTTTTCTCATGACTTTCCAGCACATAGAAGGCGTGTACGTACAGTGGCTGCTGCACTGACGTCACTGTGATGCAAGCTCACATTGGATGGCAACAGAAAGCTGCTTGATGTGCAGTCTACCTGCTTGATCTGTAGCCCTTCTCCAGCAAAAGTTCACAGTGATGTCTGCGTGCAAGCCATGCATATCTGCTGGCGCTGCAAAAGGTGTACAATACAGAACATGTTGGTCGTTTTTGGTGACCATGTTTTGATCTGACTTGAGAGTATGGGTTGAGTACAATCAGATGGGCTTCAGCAACAGTGTGATCTTGTAGGTCTCAGCACAAGCAAGAGCTCTGCAGCAGCGTGAGGACACCTTGTCACAAGCCAAGAGAGACCTCAATGTCCAACTCGACCGGGCCGAGCTTGAAGTGAGTCGTGCTGAAAGACAGCGGCAGACAGCTGTAGACAAATGTGCTAGCTTACAAAAGCAGTGTCTCAGCCTACAAGACATGGTGTCACTGCAGCTGCCTGCACAATTGGAAGGCAAGCTCCAGGCACACGGGGGGCACAGGACAAAACGAAGCAGGGCAGACAGAGTACAAGCCCACCTGCCTGGCCATGAGCTGTTGTAATGCCAGTGATTTAGACAAACTCCTTGCCTGTGTGGTCAAAAGTCAACTATTCCATGCCAATTTGAGCAAAAATGCAGCTGTCGCTCCGAGACCAATGCACACGACAAAAGGTTGTGATGACGCTGTACGAGGCTCCCGGCAACAGCTTACACCACTTGGCATGCTCTGATGCGGAAAAGTTGCCGGGCTACATTTCGCTCGACACTATATTTGGCTGCCGAAAGCTGGCCTAACGATACAAAGTCTATGCTCAACAGCACCGCACACTTCTCAGCGTTGAACCTGTCTTCTGTCGCTCGCGTAGCCCCAAGCATTGCTGGCTGCAGCCGCTTGTCGCCTGTCTGTTCTGTCGGTGCAACGTCGACCGACCGAAGTCTGACTTTGCGTGGTCCTCGACACTCCCACTTGCAGGCAGCTAGCAGGTTGCAGCACAGGACCTTTTGCGCCAGCACATCTGCTGCATATGGTCGTGCGGACGTTGAATCCCTGAAATCAAGTCCCCTCAGGAGACAGATCCGTGTGACAAGTATGCAAACACAGCAGACAGCTGCAGCACAGCAAGAGGAAGTCAAAACCCTCAGGGCGCACCAACAAGGTGCAGGTGCTGCTGAGGCAATCCTACCAAAAGCCGAAGTAACTCTGCATCCATTTCTGACTTGCGCCTCTGAACAGCCTGTGAGAGGGCAGGTGGACTATTCGAGGGGTCAGAGACCTTTACAGGTTCTGCTCTCCACTGTCTTTGTGTACCCAAGTCAAATAAGGGATGCATATCCTGCCAGCCAGATGTTGTGAGTGCAGTGCTGAGCTGTCAAAGGTGACTGGTAGTCACTGCAAGGCACCTCTGCTTGACTGTGGCATGTCTATATTTGAGCCAAACCTGCATCCCTGGCTAGTGTCAAGCAGCAACCTCTTATGCCTCTTGACTCACCCTCAATATCTGCTGCAGATTGTTGACCCTGAGGTCGAGATGATCAATCCTGCAGACTGGGATGTGATCTGTGATGTGCGTACTCCTGACGAGTTTGAAGAAGACTGCATCCTGGGTGCTGTCAACACACCTGTCCTAAGCAACGAGCAAAGGGCACAAATTGGAACTATATACAAGCAAACGTAAGCTCATGACCTCAAACTTTTTGCACTGCCCCACAGTCGCTGGTCTCTCAAGCAGCACTTCTGAATGCAAACCATGCGCATTGCTGCAAGATGCAGCTGCCCGATCTGATTGACACGCACAGAAACAGCGTGTTCTAGGGTTGCGTGCCTGTCTTCAAAAGAACACGCGCTTTGCACTAGCAGGGACAGGGGCAACAGCAGGGGCAAGGGCAGTTGACAGGTGGCATGTGCATGCAGGGGGCAGCATGAAGCAAAGAGACTGGGATCTGCGCTTATCTCGCGCAACATTGCAGACATTCTGTTGAACCATTTCCAGGAGCATGGCAAGCAGCTGAGGGTTCTGGTCTATTGCTGGCGGGGTGGCGAGAGGTCACAGTCCTTGGCCCACGTCCTCTCCAGGGTGGGTTGGGAGGTTGCTATCATCAAGCGTGGCTACATGGGCTACCGCAATCAGGTGGGTGCATGTTGTGTGCACTCCAAAGGATCCTTTCACATGTTCTGCTGAATGTTGGGGACCCTTTTTGTGCTTTTGGGGTCATAACTTCAACCTTTGGGAAAGCCATATGGCAGAGACTATATTCCTAAGGTATAGGAGAATGCAAAATAGATATGCTCCAGGCAGTGATGGAAGCCTGTGTACATGTGCAGTGATTGAGCATGTAGCAGCAGGCTTGTTTGTGCCAGAGGCATAATTACATGTATCTTGAAGCAGAACTTATTCATGTTTAGGTGCGTCGGTGCATGGAGGTGCTTGGGCGTTTCCAGTACCACGTGATAGGTGGGGCTACTGGATCAGGCAAGGGGAAGCTGCTGGACTGCCTCAGAGACCAGGGGGGCCAGGTCATTTGAAATGCTCTTGCAGCATACAGCATGTTCTTCAGTTATACCCTCTGTACCTTTGGCTTCTCCTGCCGCACAACCCAAGTCTGTTCTCCTGAACGTTGCACTGCCCATTTGTTGCGGCGGAACAGCAAAAGGTGCCAACAATCTTTGATTCTTAAGGCATTTTGGCTCCTGTTGATACCCCAAGACTATGAAAATGTGGCATCTGTGAATATGTCACCTGTGAGACACCTTGGCAATGATGGCTCTGATGTCGAACAGGTGGTGGATCTGGAAGTGGCAGCAGATCATAGGGGTAGTATTCTGGGCGACCACCCTACCCGCCTGCAGCCTCCCCAGAAGATGTTTGAATCTAAGCTGCTGCACCAGATGCGCAACTTCTCGGTAGATCGGCCCGTCTTCATTGAGTCTGAGTCTTCCCTGGTTGGCCGCCGTCAAGTTCCTGCCGCCATGTGGAAGGTGAACTTGCCTTGTCAAGTGCAACTCTGCCTTACACACAGCATTTTGCTGCTCATGCAAACCAGCCCTGCACGTCATGCTTGGACATAGGCATCTTGTTGTTGATGCCGAGAGCAGGTTTTTACTGCGAGCAAGTCAGACAGTAGCATCCTGCACCATTGGGAGCCCCACTGATGCATGTCGCAGTGCAAGGAATGTCCTGACATTGTTGTTCATGATTGGTATATGTCAGGCAGCAGCAAATTCACCACGTGCTGTTCCTGCACATTTGTGCTTGCAAGAAGCATGGGGCTTTTGAACCACACATGAGTTGCATTGCATGCTTGAGATAAACTGCACCAAAGTTGCATATATGTTGCAGTCTGGCTCCCAATCCCCAGCAATGTAATCAATGATGCAAGCAACACCCAGTCACGTGGCTCATATGGTGAATATGTTAGGCCATGCAAGCTGCTGCCCAAGTCACAGAGCTGGAGGTCCCACTGCACAGCAGAGTGGCTTGGTTGCGTCACAACTACAGCTACTTCGAGGATGAGCACAAGGATGTGCTCATGCGCAAGCTGGATGCGCTCACCAAGACCTCTGGCAAAAAGGTATGTTGCATGTGAAGGTTCAGAAGGCTTTTCTAAATGTGCACACGGTATGCTATGCTCCATCGTCTTGTGTATATGTATGTGTCGTTTGTTCTGACTGTGCTGTAGCAGGTACTTAAGTCAGTAGGCAGACTGGATCTGCACATTGTAAAGCCTTGGTCTCAGTTGTCTGGCTCTCATTGGCTGATGCCAGTGGTGTTAATGGATGTTGTAGCAGAGTGTTTGAATGATGCAGGTTGTGAGCAAGTGGCGGGAGCTGGCAGAACAAAGCAAGTGGGATGACTTTGTTGCTGCTATGCTGCACGAACATTATGATGTTGTGTATGCCAGAGCTCAGCTCAAATACTTGACACCCTCAAGCAGCCAAGCAAAGGCAAATCAGCCAGCCGATGCATCAAATCACAGCACTGCCAAAACTGCTGATGGGGAATCTTCAGATGAATGCCATCAAGAGAATGGTGTGGGCAGTCAAGAGCTTGACAATAACGACGCCAGCCAAACTGCAAGCTGGACTCTGACAACTGATCATGACGCAGCTGAGCAGCATACTTCAAGTGCTGACGATGCAACGGTAGAGGCAGCCGGCGCATTGTCTCACTTGTTTGGAGGACCTAGGCAGAAGCTCATGCAGCAGGTGAACAGCAAGCAAGCAGAGTCTACGCTAAGATGGCATCGAGCGCCTGTCGATGACATCAGTGATGAAATATATTCAGCCCTAGCACTGAAACTTCTGAAGGAATATGATCCAGCTGCCCTCCAGACCTTGTAGGCACGCATGAATTCCTAGTAGCTCTGGGCTGCTGTATCAGGAGGCTTTCATTATGATTGCCGAAAGGCTAAGACTGTTTTCTGCTTTCTGAAGTCCTGTTGTAATGCTGCTCTACTAAATGACGCATAAGGGGCTGCTATCGAGCCAGTGTATGTGTGCCTTGATGAATGTAGGGTCAAAGTAATCAAAAAAAGGCCTTAAAAATCACGTGCGGCAGCACCTCTTTTCACATGAAATGAGCAGAGTCTTACAAAGGCCAGAACAGCGGCCTCACATGTATCTCAGCAACTTTTGCTGTTCTCCTTTCAAGGTGGTCTAAGTAGTTGCCAGACAAAACATCTCGAAGCAGACCAAATCATAAAATCTAAAGCAGTCTGGCTCTTGTAAACCTGCACGCAGGTGTTTTTAGTAAAAGACAACAACATGCAATACTCTGAAAAACTAACTATCAGATTGATGCCGGCCAGGCAAGCTTAGGCTTCATCAGCTTGCATCAGCATGCCGTTGATTGCTGGCAGCCAGCTCTGCCTTTACAGTGCAGCTGTGATGCAAGCTTTGCTTCAGCTTTGCAGCCATGTCATGTGCACATGCAATTGCAAGAGCATCTAGGGTCATTGTCTGGTGATTGTCAAAACCAGTTTTCAGTCTGAGTGCGGTGTATACATGGCATAGACAACCCAGCATCTCTGCCAAGGTCAACTAAACACTTGTGGCTGGTTCAGGCTGTATGCACTGACTACAAGAAGGTGTGACGTATGATGCCAAGTTTGGCTAAAACAGTTGTGGCTGGTACAGGCCGAGGGCGGGTTTGTGTATGCACTGGGCATGCTGCTACAAGAGGACGTGACGTATGATGCCAAGGGCCAGCCTGAGTTTGACAGCACCTGGAACTACAAGATCCCCTCTGCTGCCTGTGTCCCCAGAGAGATGATCATCCGCATGCTGGAGGTGAACTCATAACACATGCTTAAGTTCTGCCTGAACCACTGTGCAAGACATGAATGTGCTTTGTTGCCCACAGCATTGTGCATGTGCCCTTGCAGGCATGCAATGGGGTAAAGCATCAACATGCACAGTCATGCTGACATCATCATCTACGACAGGCATAAAAGCTTGAGCAGCTGTCAATCAGGTTGGGCTGTGCTGATTACATTACCACTTCGATTTCATCACCAAAGACTTCTGTAGTCTCTGAAAATTCTAGTGTGTGACTGACACTTGGTGGCGGCTGCAGAACTCACCCAATAAGGTGGGCATCATGACTTCCAAGTCAACAGGTGAACCACCCCTGCTGGCGTCAGTCTCAGTCATCACTGCCTTCCAGGCAGCAATTACAGCAGCTAAGCAAGGCTTGACAGACCTGCAAGCCTCTGGTCTCAAGCATGGTGCTGAGTCAGCACACACCAACGGAGGCACAGAGTCTGTCCGGGAGCAGGTGCTGAGACAGCTGGAAGCGCCGGTGACTGTGAAGGAAGTAAAGAGAGTGATTGGGGAGCTGCACCTGTCCCAGCTCTTGTTGGCCCACCAGCAGTAGGCATCTGGCGATAGTAAGTCTACAGACCAAGGCAGGTCTGTAGCATATGCATCCAGTCTGCAGAGGAGGTGGCAATTAAGGATCGCCGGCAGTTGAACCCTAATTGCGTAAACTACATGCAATACTTTGCAGGGCTGAGACTATTGCCAGCATCCAGCATGATGTCCGCACGAAGAACACGCCTCTCCCCTGTCAGCATGTTGACCTCTACCTCACTGCAGCTGGCTCCAAAAGAGCTGTACAGCAGCTTCTCTT
>JAABUS010009042.1_pt1 | contig 10675 bp, 12 predicted proteins | sample 5560161 | NCBI WGS metagenome assembly JAABUS01 (sample SAMN10711885, study PRJNA513376) | rock metagenome | isolation source: Antarctica rocks | place: Antarctica: Victoria Land, Trio Nunatak nord | collected 2016-01-04
GAGCGTAGCCAATGCGAGAAGGCGGACGATGAACCAAACGGCTCGGTGCCGGGAGGCAGGGTCGAAGGACCCAAACGGTTTGATCGCGGGCTGCCAGGGACCGCTCACAGACGTCCTGTCCTGACATGCGTCGTTTGCTGGTCCGTTGCAGACCGCATCGTCATGTCCTGACATCCGGGCGTCGCAAACGAAGCGCACCGCTCCAAGGAGGAGGGCCAGGCCCGGCCGACGGTGCCGTTGAGCCCGGAGGTGACGGACCGCACGATGGGCGCCGCGACCAAGGCAAGCACGAGCGCCACGGCAACCTGCATCGCCACCCCGGCATTGCTCAAGCGCATCATGGCGCTCAGGTCACCAGTGACAGGCGCGACCGCCCGATGGCGTCGTCCTCGGCCCTCATCATCTCGGGCAGCAAGACGCCCAGGGCATCGAGGGTGCCGCTGCGCGCGCGGGTCAGCGGCAAGCGCAGGTCGCCGTTAAACAGGCCGGCCATGCACAAGGCGGCCTTGACCGGTATGGGGTTGCTTTCCAGGAACAGGGCCTGGTGCAACGGCGCCAGCAGGTCGCGCAGCCGAGCGAACTCGATCAGATCGATCCGGTCCCATGCCGCGTGCATCTGCGCGCAAAGCGCAGGCGTCAGGTTGGCCGACACCGAGATGCAGCCGTGCCCGCCCATGGCCCGGTATGCCGGCGCCGTCGCGTCGTCGCCGGAGAACTGGAGCAGCTCCCCGCCGCACAGCGCGCGCAAGCGCGCAGGCCGTGAGAGATCGCCGGCGGCGTCCTTGATCCCCACCACCAGACCAGTCTAGTAAAGGCGCGCGACGGTCTCGTCCGCGATGGCGACGCCGACGCGGCCGGGAATATCGTAGAGGATCACCGGCAGGTCGGCGGCGTGCGCCACCGCCCTGACGTGCGAGATGATGCCCTCCTGCGTCGGCCGGGAGTATGGCGGCGCTGCGCAGAGCAGGGCAGCGGCCCCGTTCCGCGCCGCACCGATGGCCAGAACGGCTGCGGCCTCTGTCGCCGGCGCACCGCAGCCTGCGATGACAGGCACCCTGTTCGACGCGGCTTCGACCGCAAGGGCGACGACACGGGCCTGCTCGGCCGGCGAGAGGGCGGCAGCTTCGCCCGTGCTGCCGCAGACGACGAGTGCCGCCGTCCCCCGCCTGATCTGGCGTTCGCACTGCGTTGCCAGCGCAATGGCATGGACCTGCCCGTCGTGGAATGGCGTGACGAGCGCGGTCATCGAGCCACCAGCCATCGAAAGGCTGCCCGACGGCTGATTGGTCGGCCTCCATCCCGGGGCGGAGATGCCGGGGATCAAGCGCATGCCAGGCGTCCATAAAGCGGCAACTCGCCGCGGATGAGCGTTTCCCCGCAGAAATCCACCACGCGGACCGCGCTGAAGCCGTGCAGCAGGAGAAGCTGTCCGGCCTGTTGCGACAGCGCATCCGTCGGCGCCGCGGCGAGGCGGATGGCCACCGTGCCAAGTGGCGTCAGGACCCGGCGTGCGTGGGCGACGGCACGCCCGAGACAGTCGGACGACACGATATCGGGGATAATGGCCACGTCGGCGCTGCCCGCCTGCGGGTGATCGCTCACCCGGGTGGCCAGGACGCTGCTGCTCCCTTGGTGAAGCAAGGCGCACAGCAGTTCCAGCGTGTGCGGGCCGATCAGGTTGATCCGGCTGTCCAGGCTCGGGTTGGCCATTGCCAACAAGGCGGCCTCAGCGGCGCTGATCTGGTGAGGCGGTCCGTCGAGCTCTTCTATCGGTCTTGGAGGCTCGACGGCGAGGCTGGCGTGTTGAAGCAAGGGAAAGCTCCTGCGAGAGAACAGGATGCGGAGGAACAAACCTGGCGGTTCCGATCATTCGATGGAAGTGTCAAAGTCGCCTGCTGGCCGGGCTTAGCTGTCCCGCCGCGCCCAAGGCTGGCTACAATGATTGCCGCTGTTCGAAGGTCGTGATTGTCGAGGGACGGTCCCTGAGATCCGATGCCAACATGATGGTCAGCCGATAAAGGTTCGATATCGATGATGTGCGATCCGCATAAACAATGGATGTGGATGACGGGGATCAGGTCAGTCTCCACCAAGAGGATAAAGGAAGTGATCACGACGCCGGAAAAGGCGAGCTGCGTGATGGCGGCGGGCAGCGTTGTGCTTGAACGGCATGAAAGGAGAGTAGCTCCGCAGCCGTCGTCAGGCGACCAACCCGCGTCCCTGCACCAGCAACACGATAAACTGCAGCATGACACACAGTCGCCGGCAGCACGGCCGGGACCGACTGCCCCACCTACGAAAATACCTGCGGCTTCGAAAACAACGGCGTCGGGGCGAGCCGAACCTGGCCAAGAATCCGTATAGATCATTTACGCCAATGACGGCTAATGACCGGTCGTGCTGTCGCATATCTGGAAAGAGTCATGCTGAAAACACTCAAAGTTGGGTTGCTGCTGGCTGCCGGCTTCGCGTCGATTGCAGGCCCGGCGCTCGCATTGGAAACCACCGTCACGAAGGTGGACAAGAACACCGACGGAACGATGACCTACCATTTCACCATCAAGGTGGAGCAGGGCGAAACCCTGACGCCGGGCGCCTCAAAGGACGCTGGTGACTTTGTGACGGTTTACAACTTCTATGGCTTGGTCGACGGCTCGGTAAAGTCGCCTGCCGGCTGGGAGTTCACCTCGGAGGAGTTCGGCCGGACCCCCAGGTCGAACGGGTATCCGCTGGTCGCACCGCTCGACGTCCCGGGCACGCCCAACCTGACCTGGACCGCGACGAAGGCGGTTACGGCGGGAACGCAGGTCGAGGGCTTCAGCGCCACGACGCGCGTCGGCACGATCGTGCCGGGCCAGTATTCGGCACAGATCTCGCGGCAGATGCCCGCGATCCAGGGCGCGGCGGCGGGATCACCGAATGCTGCGGCCATGCCGGCGAAGCAGGCGCTGATCGGCATGCTACCGCTGCCGAGCTTCCTCGCTGAGGTCAAGTAGCCGACGGACGGCCTGAGCCGGGCGCTGCCGCAAGGGCAAGGGTTGACCCAGACCTATCAGGACCTCTCCGACCCGGTCGTGCGCGTCATTGAGCTGGAAAGACAGAGCGGCATGGCAAAGAAAAAGGACCGGGCATTCTTCACATGCCCCGGGTGGAACGACGTGGCGGGCGGCGGCTCCGCATCTGGTCCAGGCACGCCGAACCGCGGGCATGACAAGGTGCTGGCGGCGATCAAGGCGGGCCAGCCGGTCGCCCGGTCCACGCTGCGCAAGGCGCTGCTGGCCGTACGGCAGGCGTCCGGGTCCGTGCTCGATGTGGACGCCTACATCGTCGATCAGCGGGCCGCCAAGCCGCGGTGAGGCTGGTCATGGCCATCGATCGCAGCGTTTGAGTCGCGGAGCAGCCGAGTGGACGACGTCTCAGCACAGCCCACGCGCAAGCCGGTGTCGATCCAGACCTTTGTCGTGCCGGCGACCGTCATGCTCACGTTCGTGTCGTTCTGGCGGGCATCGGCGATCGTGCTCAGCGACCTCGGCTCGTCGGCCTTCTACGTCGGCGGCATCACCGAGCAGAAGATCGGCAAATCCGCGCCCTGGTTCGTCCTCGGGATCATGCTGTTCTCGTACGCCGTGCGCGCAGTGTACATCGAGAGCTGCAGCATGTTCACCCGCGGCGGCGTGTACACGGTCGTCAGGGAGGCGCTGGGCGGGCGGGCGGCGAAGTTCTCGGTCGCGGCGCTCATGTTCGACTACGTGCTGACCGGGCCGATCAGCGCCGTCAGCGCCGGGCTGTATGTCGCGAGCCTGCTGAACCAGCTCGCCGGCACGTTCGGCCTGCCACAGGTGCCCTTGCCGCCGCCGCTGATCGCCGCGGCGTTCGCGATCGTGGTGATCTGCTATTTCTGGTGGACCAACACCGTCGGCATCCCGTTCTCCAGCACGCGGGCGCTGCGGGTGATGCAGATCACGACCGTGATGGTCGTCCTCCTGGTGGGTTGGTGCCTGTTGACGATCGCCCTCAAGGGCTACCAGCCCGTTCCGGCACCCACGCTGGCGAACTTGAAGTTCAGCGAGGACGCCCTGGGCTGGCTCAAGGGGACCACGCTGCCGGACGTCGCGGTGATCGCGATCCTGATCGGCCTCGGCCATTCGCTCCTGGCCATGAGCGGGGAGGAGAGCCTGGCGCAGGTGTACCGGGAGATCGAGGCGCCGAAGCGCAAGAACCTGATCCGCACCGGTGCCATCATCTTCGGCTACAGCCTGGTGTTCACGGCGATGGTTTCGTTCTTCGCCGTAATGCTGATCCCGGACGAGCAGCGGATGGAAGTGAAGGACAACCTGATCAGCGGCATCACCATGGTGCTGGTCGGGCCTGACTGGCTGAAGTTGGTGTTCCAATGTTTCGTCGTCGTGGTCGGCGTGCTGATCCTGTCGGCGGCCGCCAACACCTCGCTCATCGGGTCCAACGGCGTGCTCAACCGCGTGGCGGAGGACGGCGTGCTGCCAAGCTGGTTCCGCCAGCCGCACAAGACGTATGGGACGACGTATCGCCTGATCGCCGTGGTCGCCGTCCTGCAGATCGTGACCGTGGTCATCAGCTGGGGCGACGTCACGCTGCTGGGCGAGGCTTATGCGTTCGGCATCGCCTGGAGCTTTGCCATGAAGGCGCTGGGCGTCACCGTTCTGCGCTTCACCCGGCCCGATGCCGAGCGCTGGCGCGTCCCGCTCAACATCCGGGTCGGCGGCACGGAGCTGCCATTGGGGCTGATGCTGATCACCGCGCTGCTGTTCGTGCTGGCCGGGGTCAACCTGCTGACGAAGGAGGCAGCGACCCTTGGCGGTCTCGGCTTCACGGCCGTGTTCTTCGTGCTGTTCAGCGTGTCGGAGCACTACCACAAGAAGAGCGGCGCTGGCGGTGATCACCAAGAAGCCGACCGCTTCCGTCTGGAGGCGCGGCAGGATCTGTCGCCCGAGACGGCAGGCGTGCGTCCGGGCGGCATTCTCGTCGCGGTGCACGAGACGGACCGGCTTGAGCACCTGGAGAGGTTCCTCGTGCAACACGACCCGGCCGAAGCAGACGTGACTGCGATCTCGGTCAACGAGGATGTCTCAGCTGGGGGCGCGTCCGATGAAAAGGTTGCCGAGACGATCGTCGACGAGTGGGAGACGCGGGTGTTCACGGCCGCGGTCGCGGTGGCCGAGAAGGCCGGCAAGCCGATCACGTTGCTCGGGCTGCCGTCCCACGATCCCTATGCGGCCATCCTGCAGGCTGCCGAGAGCTTGCAGTCGTCGCGCATCGTCCTCGATGCATCAGCCGAGGACAGCGCCGCAGCGCAGCGCGGCAAGATGGAGCAGGCCTGGTCTCGTATGGCCGGGCACAGCCGGGAAGTCACCGTGCAGATCGACAGGAATGGAGAGGAGGACCCATCGTGCTTCAGGCTTGAGATGTCGGCTGGGTAGCGCGGCCAGTTGCAGACACTGCAGCCACAAGCTCTCTGCCAAGTCGGATGGCGCATCGATCAGTCCCGGCCAGCGGACGCTGGCTGCATACGTCATCGATCTCAGCAGGCCGACGCGGCTCCAAACGAGCCCTGATCGGGCCTCGATACGCTCATGATCGCTGCCCGCTCAAGCAGCCACAATGCAAGTCGGATGCGAAAGCAGCCTCAGCGGCCGCTGGACTTGCGCCCCTTGAATTTCGGCTCCGAAATATTTAGTAGAGGGTCATGGCAAAAGGATTTAGCGTGGCTGGCCGCCACGCATGCATTTGAGTTCGGAGAAGACCGGAGTCATCCGGGTCGCAACCGACTAGGACATTCCTCCTACACCAGGGCTGTCATGTCCACCTTCGGGGCGTATCCGCCCCTCGTCTATGAACGGCTTGATCGCGCCAACCTTGGCGTCATCACCGCCATCGAACTCGACCCTGACCATGTCGAACGCTTCCTTGGTCCCTTGGAGGACATTGCCATAGCCGTACGCAATGGTCCGGCACACGCGATGTTCGCCATCAAGGTCGATAGCGGCGTGATCGGCTTCTACGTCCTGCATCCGGACCGCCGGAATGCTGCCTGCTGGTGGCTTGGATGGCTCGCGCTGGATCGCCGCAAGCAGGGCCTGGGCCTTGGCCGCGCGACCATGGCGCATATCCTCGCCAGCTTGCGCCGGATTGCCGGATGCCGCCGCGTTCGGCTCCTGGTCGCCCCAGACAACATCCATGCCATGCGGCTCTACACACAAGCTGCGTTCCAACAAGTGGGCGTCAGCAGCAGCGGCGAGCTCATCCTTGAGGCCAAATTACCAGCGCCCCTGGCTGCCGGCACGGTGCTGATCACGATGCTGCCTATCGTGGTCACGCCAGGAACGTCGTGCCATGTGGGACGGCTGCGCTTGTCAGCCGGACCCTATGCCGCACGGATGATCGGCGTGAGCCGCGGGCCACCCTGCCAGTATCCATGTCAATGCGAAGTGTGCGCTGGTACCGCAAAGCCTGGCTTGGCGGTCCCGTTGCAGTTCTGGTCGTGTGATGTGCCAGTTGCCATTCTGAAATTCGGCACGAGCCGGTTTTATCGTCCGACTCGAAAAGCGGTGTTGTCATCACAACTTCATCCCGCCCTGGCATCCATTTGCTCCATGTTTACGGCAGCCTGCTATCCCGCGCACGCATCCGCGTGACCACTGGGGTGCTCCGTTTGACAACTTTCATCTCGCTCACGACCTGCGCGAGGGATGCCGGGAACAACCCGCCTCGCACCCCGCCGCCGCGGGATGGAGCTGAATGCCGGCGGATCCGATCCGCAAACAAACTACGACACGGCTGCCCCACTTGGCCCAAGGAAGCATGACCTGCCCACCTGACGCAGCCGCTGAAGAGGCCTGGGACGTCGTCTTTGGCACCTATGACCCCGGCGACGAGCGGCGGCGCGAGTCCCTGCTTGCGCTCGGCAATGGCGTGCTCCTCACCCGCGCTGCCGCGACCTGCGCCGTCGTGGACCAGCACCGCTACCCCGGCACCTACCGCGCCGGGCTCTATGACGAGCGTGACGAGGTTGTCATGGGTGAGCGCATCGTCAACGCCGAGATCGTCAACCTGCCAAACTGGCTGCCGCTGGCATTCCGCGCGCAGGGGGAGGCGGCATGGGTCTCCATCGCGACGGCCGAGATCCTGAGCTACCGGCATGCGCTGGACATCCGGCGCGGCCTGACCTGCCGCGAGGCGCTGCTCCGCGACGGGCGGGGCCGCCGTACCTGGCTGCGCGAGCGGCGCCTGGTCAGCATGGCGGAGCCGTGCCTTATGGCGCTCTGCCTGGAGCTGACGCCCGATGGGTGGGAGGGCGCGGTCGAGATCCGTTCCGCCCTTGACGGGCGCGTCGACAACGGCAACTGGCCGCAGGAGGCGCCGGGCGAGCGGCGCCTCGTGGGCAGCATCCACGGCGAGGAGGCGCACGGCGTTCTCCTGCTCCGGACGCACTTGGCGCGGTCCCACGTTGCTGTTGCGGTCGCGGCGCGGACTGTCGTCGCCGGGGCCGAGGTCGTCTCGCGCGAGCTGGAGCACGGCGGCGATGTGATTGCCGAACGCTTCGCCTGCCGTGTGGACGCTGGGCAGGTGATGCGTGTCGAGAAAACCGCGTCGATCTGCACCGGGCGCGATGCGGCCGTGTTCGATGCGGGCGACGCGGCCCTCGCGGCCCTGCGCGGGGCGCCCTCGTTCAAGATGCTGCGAGCCGGGCACGAGGCCGCGTGGGCGCGCCTGTGGGAGCGCTGCCGGCTGGACGCGGGGGCGGGCCCGCTCGGCCAAACGCTCCGGCTGCATGCCTTCCACCTGTTCCAGACCGTGTCGCCGCACACGACGGCGATTGACACCGGGCTGCCGGCGCGCGGGTGGCAGGAGGCATACTTCGGCCAGGTGTTCTGGGACCAGTCATTCGCCTTCCCGTTCCTGGTCCTGCGTTTGCCGGGCCTCGCCCGCGCCCTGCTGCTCTATCGCTACCGGCGGCTCGGCGCGGCACGGGCCGCCGCCGCCCAGGCCGGCCTGCGTGGCGCCATGTTCCCATGGCGCAGCGCGACCACGGGGCGGGAGGAGACGCCGCCCGTGCAGCCCAACCCGTTCGACGGGCAGTGGATCCGCGACGACACCCGGCTCCAGCGGCATGTCAGCCTGGCGATCGCCCGCGATGCCCGCCTCTATGTCCTCGCGACGGGGGACATCGAGTTCCTGGCCGAATATGGCGCCGAGCTGCTGATCGAGATCGCGCGCTTCTGGGCCAGCGCCGCCCGGCCGGATGGGGCCTCCAGGCGCTACGACATCCCCGGCGTGGTTGGGCCGGACGAGTACCATACGCGGATGCCGGGCGCGGCGGCGCCGGGGATCGAGGCGAACGCCTACACGAACGTCATGGCGGCTTGGCTCCTGGGCTGCGTGCCCGAGATGCTCGATCTGCTGCCGGAACGGCGGCGCGAGGGGCTTTGCCGTGCCCTGCACCTGGATGCCGGCGAGATCGCATACTGGGACCTGCTCAGCCGCCGGCTGCTGGTCGTGTTTCACGGCGACGGGATCATCAGCCAGTTCCGTGGCTACGACGCTCTCACGCCTTTTGACCTGAACGAGTTCAAGCGCAACCATCCGGGCCGGCGCCTGGACCTGGCGCTGGCGGCGGACGGCAGGAGCGCCAACGACCTCCAGATCTCGAAACAGGCGGACGTGCTCATGCTGCCGTACCTGCTGCCGGGCGCACAGCTTACGGAAACGCTTGCGCGCCTGGGCTACGCCGTGTCGGGCGACCAGCTTCTGCGCACCGCACGCTACTATCTCGCGCGCACGTCGAACGACTCCAGCCTGTCCCGCATCATCTGCGCCGGCGCTCTTGCCCGGCTCGACGCGGCGGCGTCCTGGGAGATGTACCAAGATGCCTTATGCCTCGACCTCGACCCGGCGCAGAAAGGTGCCGCCGAGGGCATCCATCTTGGGGCCATGGCCGCGACGCTGGACGTGGTGCAGCGGCTCTACCTCGGTCTCGATGTCGACCGGCACGGGCTGGCATTGTCGCCCGCGTTGCCACCCCGCCTCGGCCCGGTTGCCATGGGCTTCGGCTACCGTGGCGGCGCGTTCGATCTGACATGGGACGGGGCGGCGTTGCGGCTTGCCTCCGACGCGGCGAACCTGGGCCCGGTCGCGGTGGCGCGCGACGGACGGACGGAATGGCTCCCATCCGGGACAGCATTGGAGGTCACCCCAACCCCATGACCATCAGCAAACCATCGCCGCCCCCATCTGGTCCCTCCCCGGTCCTGCGTGCAGGCATCTTCGACGTCGACGGCGTCCTGCTCGCCTCCCCGCACGAGCGGGCCTGGCGCGAGGCCCTGCAGGGCTTTGCCGAGCCGGACCGCTTCACCACCGCGCTGTATCAAGCCCATGTCGCCGGCAAGCCACGCCTCAGCGGCGCCCGCGCTGCCCTGGAAGCGCTGGGCGTGCCGGACGCGGAGCGGCAGGCCGCCGCCTATGCCGAGCGCAAGCAGGAGCGGCTTGAGGGGCTGATTGCGGCCGGAAGCGTCGAGGCCTACGCCGACGCGCTCCGCTTCGTCCAGGCAGTCGGAGCGCTGGGCTGGCCCATGGCGGCCGCGTCGTCGTCGAAGAACGCCAATCGGATGATGCAGCCGATCCGTCTCGCTTCCGGCCAGGGCCTGCTCGATGCCTTCAGCGCCAATGTCTGCGGCCGCGACCTGCGCCGGGGCAAGCCAGACCCCGAGATCTTCCTGCTGGCGGCAGTGGAGCTTGGGATGCTGCCCGAGCACTGCTTCGTGGTCGAGGATGCGCCCGCCGGCATCGAGGCCGCCCGCGCCGGCGGCATGGCGGCGCTCGGCATCGCCCGGCTCGGCGATGCAGCCCTGCTGCAGGCAGCCGGCGCAGACCTTGTGGTGACAAGCCTGGATGACGTCGCCGTCGATAGGCTGGTTCACGGGCGGCTCGAGCGATGATCGATAGGATCGGGCCTGGCATGATCGGGACGGCCGGGGAAATGGACCGCGCCCCCGGGGGTGGTGACCTGCCTCCGTAGAAGTGGGCCATCGGATATAAGAATCCGGCGGCATTGCGGAGAAGGACAGGATGGCACGCAAGCGCCACAAGCCGGAGGAGGTCGTTGGCAAGCTGCGTCAGGTTGAGGTTTTGACGGGGCGAGGCAAGCCCGTGGCCGACGCGGTGCGGGCGATCGGGTGACGGAGGCGAAGTACTGCCGTTGGCGATCTGAGTATTTCGATTTGAAGGTGGACCAGGTGAAGCGGCTGAAGGTTCTGGAGCAGGAGAACGGCCGGGGGAGTGTCAAAAACCTGGGGCGCTACGCCGCGAGCTGGAGTGCTTGGTGGCCAAACCGCCCGTCCAGCAGGGCGGCCCTGACCTGAAGCACGCGGTGGGCGCCGCGCGGTGACCAGCGCATCTGCTTGCGCTTGTTCATGCGGGCACTCACCAGCTGATTGACGGTGCCCTCGGCCCGTGGGGTCGAGATCGGCTTGCCGGCCCGGGAGCGCTGGCCGTGATCGATCAATGCGCCCTCGTCAGCGTGTTGCACGGACCTGGAGAGCAGACGCACGGTGGCTTCAAGTGGTCGTCGCAACACCAGCGTGAACCGATCGCAGCACCTGGTCAAACGCTTCGGCGGGTGTTCTCCAGCCCAGGGTCTTGC
>JAABUS010009043.1_pt1 | contig 10673 bp, 13 predicted proteins | sample 5560161 | NCBI WGS metagenome assembly JAABUS01 (sample SAMN10711885, study PRJNA513376) | rock metagenome | isolation source: Antarctica rocks | place: Antarctica: Victoria Land, Trio Nunatak nord | collected 2016-01-04
CCGGCGTGTTTGAGATGTAGAAGGCGGTCTCGGCGGAGCGGCGAAGCAGCCCGGTCTTGGCGTTGCGGGTGTAGACGTGGCGCTCAACCCGGATGATGGCGGCGACATGCGGATGCCAGTCGGTGTCGGCCAGCTTGTCTGTGGGATCGAAGACGGTGACGGTGCGGCGTTCGTCGCGGCTGCGGCCCTTGTCGTGGCTATGAGCTGACCCGATTGCGGTTGTGATGGTCGAGACTTCCTGGATCCGCTGGTGCAGGGTCGGCTGGTTGTCCTTGACCTGGACGATCAGGGCGACGTTGGCTGCGGCGGCGACCTCGCGATGTTTTTTTGGCAGTGCAGCGCATCGAGGGTGACGATGGCGCCGCGGGCGACGCCGAGTTCGGCCAGCAGCGTCTGCGCCGCCGGGATCTCGTTGGACTTCTCGGCGATGTCGATGAGCGCGAGCACCAGCGCGGTGTCGGTGGCGAACGCGCTCAGCACCTGGGCGGCCGTGCGGTCGTGGAACCCGTCAAAACTGCCGCGCAGCGTCTTGCCATCCAGCGCGATGCTGCCCTGTCCCGGTGTGGAGCGCGCCGCCTGCAGCAGGGCGGCATGACGGCGGAAGGCCGCCTCCACCCCGGCCGGATCGAGCCCCTGGAGGATGTAGCGGATGGCAGTGTGCGCAGGCGCCCGCTTCCATGTCAGACCAAACGCCGCGTTCAGCTTGCGCCGGTGGACGTCGACGAAGGTGACAATGCCGCGATACGAGTTGCAGCCGGCCACAATGGCGAGGATGGAGAACAGCAGCACGTGGGGCAGCTTGTAGAGCTTGCCCTCCGCCCGGCGCGGATCAGGGACGCCCGCCAGCACATCCAACAACGGCGAAAACGCAGCCACGGCAATCTCCCACCCAGTTGCCACCATGGAAGTCAGACATTGCCCGCCTCGGGAACCCCCCTTGCGATCAGCCTCCTACTTCGCCCTTTGTATGCAGCAGGGCGGCCTCAGTGCAGCCCATCCCGAAGCGTTGAACAGCCCTGCGATGGATGCTTGGATGGGCCGGCACCGGACCTGCCTTCTGGGGCATCCACAACGTGGATGCGCGGACATATCGACAATTCATGCTTCCTCACACATCCGGTCGTGCAATGTGCCCAGGCAGTCGAGCAAGCTCCCGCTTATGGTGGCACGCGATCAGCAAAGGGCAGTAGTATGTCGATACCTGACGACTTTGCACGATCAGAGCCCCGGCGCCGTACCGCTTTGAAACTTGGCCTTGGCGCGGCTGTTGCAACGCTCGCGGGTTGGCAAGCCACTGCGGCCAACCTGCCGAGCACGACCATCACCCTGGCCGACCCGCTGCCAGAGGTGGACGCCCGTTTCCCAAGCCAGATCGCCCAAGGTGTCTGGCTGCTGCCAGACCATCGCATCAACTTGGTCCCGAACATCGGCATTGTGGTCGGCCGGGACTCGGCGCTCGTCATAGATTCCGGGCTGAACCCGGACAGCGGGGCCCGGGTGCTCGACGCGGCCCGCAAGCTCGCGCCGGGGCGCAAGCTGATCCTGACGACCACCCACGCTCACCCCGAGCACGCATTCGGGGCCGCGCCGTTCAAGGGCCAGGCCGAGTACATCCTGAACAGCGCCCAGAACGACTACTTGACGAAGATGGGGCCAACGCTCCGGGAGATGTTCGGGGGTTTCGGCCCGGACATCGCACGCATGTTAGCCAGTGCGGAGATCGTGCCCACGACCCGAACCTACGACGGCGACAGCGCCACGATCGACCTCGGCGGCCGCACCGTCCAGCTCCGCAACTGGGGCACCGCCCACAGCCCCGGGGACCAGACGGTCTATCTCCCCGAGGAGCGCGTCCTGTTCTCTGGCGACATGATCGAAGACCGCATGTTCCCGATTGTGCCGCTGTTCCCGCCCCAGATCCCGGCTTCGGCCATCAACATGCAGCGATGGACCGAAGCGCTGTTGGACATGGAACGGCTCAACCCCGCGATCATCGTGCCGGGGCATGGCAACCTGGGTGGTGTGGAGCTTGCCCGCATCATCATCGACTACTTCCAGGACGTGCAGGCGCGGGTTGCCGACGGGCTGAAGCTCAAGGGAGCCGAGCGGACGATCGCCGAGCTGCCCCCGGCCTTGCTGGCCTCGTACCCCACCTGGGAACACCAGCAGTTTGCCGAACTGGCCGTCCGCTACTTCGTCCAGGCGTAGCTGACTGGCCGGGTTGCAGCCGGGCTGGGCGCTACATGCCGCAAGGGGATTAATTTGAACGGCTCTGCGTCTGCCCCGGGCAAACTGGTCATCCTAGTGACCGGTGCGGGGTCTGGCATCGGCCGCGCCATCGCACAGGTGCTGGCCCGCGCTGGCCACTGTGTCTATGCGAGCATGAGGCTGAATGGGGAGCATGGCCCCGTGCAAGCGGAGAATGCACGCCAATTTGCCGTCCATGGGGGCCTGGACGTGCGGATGATCGAGTTGGACGTGCTCTCCGAAGCGAGTTGCCGGGCAGCCGTCGATCAGGTGCTCGGCGAGCAGGGCCACATCGACGTCGTCGTGAACAACGCCGGCATGTTGATGGTCGGCGTGACGGAGGCCTTCGCGCCCGAGCAGCTCGCCCAGGTTTTCGACACTAATGCGATCTCCTGGTTGCGCGTGAACCGTGCTGTTCTCCCTGCCATGCGACGGCAGGGGCGCGGCGTGCTGGTCTACATCAGCAGCACGACCGCCCACATCTTCGAGCCGTTCATCGGACCCTACGTCGCCAGCAAGGCCGCGGGCGAGGCGCTGGCCGAAGCCATGGGGCTGGAGGTGAGCCGCTTCGGCATCGAGACCGTGATCGTGGTGCCCGGCGCCTTCACGAGCGGGACCGAGCACTTCGCGCACGCGCACGCGCCTGCCGACAGCGCCGTGGTGGCGCAGTACGGCGACCTTCCCGCGGTGATCTCGTCGCTGGGTGCGCGCCTGGATGCGATAGACGCCGCGAAGGGCGGGGCGCTCGACGTGTCCGCCGTCGGCGAGGCGATCCGCCAGGCGCTGGACCTGCCGCACGGCGAGCGGCCCCGGCGGATCGTGGTTGATGGGCAGCACAAGGGCGTCGAGGACCTGATCGCGCTGCACCGGGACAAGCAGGCGGCGTTCCTGGGACAGCTTGGGATCGGCGGCCTCATGAGCATCCCAAGCGACAAGGGCTGAACAGGGACAGTTTCCGCGCGTCAGGCGGCTGCTGCGCGTCAGACAGGGTCCGCGTCCGCCGGCAGCGACGCGATGCAGTCGCGGAACCAGCGTTGCGCCGGGTGGCCGTCGTTGCGCCGGTGCCAGGACAGGACGAAGGCGACCGGGCCCAACTCAAGCGGCGGGTCGAGCACGCGCAAGGCGACCTCGTGCCTGGACGCTACGACGACTCCGTGGAGCAGCGTCGCGACCATGTCCGACCGCGCGATCAGTTCCGGCGCGGCGTGCATGTGCGGCAGCGTCAGTGCGAGGCGGCGCTTGAGGCCCTGCTTGGACAAGGCCGCGTCAACGTGTCCGAAACCTTCGTTCTCCGGCGAGACCAGCAGGTGCGACAGGCCCAGGAACGTGGCCATGTCCCATGGTGCGCCCTCAGCCGGATGCCCCTGCCTGACGATGCAGACGAAGTGCTCGTCGAACAGGGGCCGGGTCAGGATGCGCCCCGCCGCGACCGTGGGCGGCACGCCGACAGCGAGATCGACTTCGCCCGCATCGAGCATGGCAACCGCATCGTCGCGCGCGATGAAGCTGCGGACACGCAGCGTGATCCCGGGCGCCACATCCCGCAGGCGTTCGACCAGGCGCGGCAGCAGCACGAAGGTTGGGTGTTCCGAAAGCCCGAGATTGAACGACAGGGTCGAGGACCGGGGATCGAAAGCCTGCGTGAACGCCAGGGTGCGCTGGATTTCGGCGAGCGCGCGGCCGAGCGGCTCGGCGAGGTCCATGGCGCGGGGCGTGGGTTGCAGGCCGGAGGGGCCGCGGACGAACAGCTCGTCCGCGAGCAACGACCGCAGGCGCGACAGGGCGGCGCTCATCGCGGGCTGGGTGCGGCCGATCCGCATCCCGGCCCGGGTGACGCTACGCTCGGCCATCAAGGCGTCGAACGCGACGAGCAGGTTGAGGTCTATGCCATGTAAATCCATTCGGTGGATGTTTGCATATATGACAAATCGATTTCAACCATGGCCGTCAACTGCGTATCCCTGACTGGAACGGCCCTGGCCGCCATCAGCGAAGGGTAGAAGATGAATGATCCGCGACCGGCTACCAAGGCCACCGGCCTGGACGAGAGGGATCGTCAGGCCGTGGAGACGCTCTACCGCGCCTTCAGCGAGGGAAATCCCGACCTGCTCGATCAGGCGGTCACGCCCGATTGGCAGGACATCCCGTTGGCGCCAGGCCAGGTGCCAGGCCGTGAGGGCATGAAGCCGCTGATCCGCGGCTGGTTGGCGGCGTTCCCCGACACGCGGATCGTCATCCACGACATATTCGGCGTGCCCGGCCGGGCGGCGGTGCGGGCCGAGATCACGGCGACGCACAAGGGTGCATGGTTCGGGATCGCGCCGACCAACATAGCATTCCGGATGCCGATCCACGAGTTCCATGCGCTCGAAGGCGGTAGGATCACCCACACCTGGCACCTGGAGGACTGGTTCGGCTGGTTGAACCAGGTCGGTGCGTGGCCGCAGAAGGAGACCGCCTGATGAAGGCCGCCCGTATCCACGGCTACGGCGCTGACCTGGTGATGTAAGACATCCCCACCCCCGAGCCTGGTCCGGACCAGGTGCTCGTCCGCGTGAAGGCGGCGAGCCTCAACCCCCTGGACGTCAAGCTGCACAGCGGGGCCATGCACGGCTTCTTTCCATTGGCGTTCCCCTACACGCTGGGGACGGACCTTACTGGCATCGTCGAGCGGACCGGGTCCGGCGTGACCGGCTGGCAGGCCGGTGATGCGGTGGTGGCCCGGCTTGACCCCACCAGCGGCGGCGCCGTGGCGGAGTTCGCGCTGCTGCCCGCCACCTATCTTGCGGCGGCGCCGAAGACGGTCTCGCTCGATGATGCGGCCGGGATCCCGACGGCGGCGGGCACGGCGTGGCAGGCGCTGTTCGAGATCGGGGGACTCAAGGGCGGGCAGACCGTGCTGGTCCATGCCGGGGCTGGCGGCGTCGGAAGCTTCGCGGTCCAACTTGCCCGCGAGATGGGCGCGCGCGTCATCGCGACGGCGTCGGGCAGCGGGATCGAGATAGCCCGCCGCCTCGGTGCCGATCAGGTGGTTGATTACACGGCCGCAGACTTCGCGGGCAGGCTGTCCGACGTTGACCTCGTGCTCGACACGGTAGGCGGCGAAACCCAGCAACGGTCGTTCGGCGTGTTGCGGACCGGCGGACTGCTCATCTCGACCGTCTCGCCGCCGGACGAGGCTCTGGCGAAAGCCCACGGCGTCACGGCATCGTTCGTCTTCCACCAATCCGACGCAGCGCGCCTCGGCAAGATCATCGAACGCCTGGACGCGGGATCATTGCGGGTCCTGGTGGATCGCACGGTGCCACTGACGGACTTCGCTGACGCGTTCCTGTATCAGGCTTCGGGACGGGCGCGGGGTAAGATTATCCTCTCACTGCACGATCCGGCTCCGTGACACCGGCTACCAGCGGCCTCTGGCCGGTACGCGGGGATCACTTGAGTTGGCGTGATACATGTGGAGTTCCTTATGCAGCCAGTCAGTCCTGCGGCCACGCGATACGATGCGGCGACGATAGCATTCCATTGGTTGACGGCGCTGCTCGTCGTCGGACAATGGGTCGGCGCGCAGGTCATTGACTGGTTTCCGCGCGGGCCGTTGCGGGTCGATGCGCGCTCCATGCACATCATTGGCGGCACCATGCTTGCTGCGCTGTTGCTGGCGCGCATCGTATGGCGTGCGACCCAGGGACGCCGGCTGCCCCTAGCGGACAGCCCCGCCCTGAGCGTGGTCGCGAAGGGAACGCACTGGGCGCTCTACGGCCTGCTGGCGCTCATGGTGGCCTTGGGGTTCCTCCTCACCTGGGCACGGGGGGACAGCCTGTTCAACCTCGTCACCATCCCTCGCCTCGGGCTGGCAGACCATGATGCGGCGGAGCAGTTGCAGGACTGGCACAACGCCGTGGGCTTCCTCATCCTCGCGCTCGCCGGGCTGCATGCGGCCGCAGCGCTTCTGCACCGCTACGCCTGGAAGGACCAAGTGCTGGAACGGATGCTGCCGCGCTTTCGCCGGTAAGCCTTGGGACCGCGGGGCTGTGCAGATTGGCCAACGGGCATTGCAGCCTCTAGATCGGTGGCCAGGGCCAGAAGTGTCCGTCAAACCAAACCTGACGGACAACCGCCTATGATGGTCCGCTCTGGACCCGAAGCGGACATAATCAGACGCTTGAGGGCGGGGAGTGCCGCGCAACGTGTCCGGGGCAGTGGTCATCGTCACGGTGTATGGCGATCATTGATGGGAACCGCTGTTATGCCGTCGGCTGCTGGATTAGCTGCCCTCGGAACGGGAAGGTCCGCCCACGCCACTAAGGAGACGACCATGTCACGCCTCTCGCTCGTCGCGATCGATGACATGCAACCCGCGCAACGCGAGCAGTACGACCGCTTCCCGTCCAACCTGACCCGTGGGCTGCTGCTCCTGGAACAGGGCCTGGCGGGAACCCTGCCGTCGAGTGCCAATGCGTTGCGCAGCTGTGGCCTCGATGCCAAAGTCCGGGAAGGCATCATCCTGCGCGTCGCCGCCCTGAGTGACTGCGCCTTCGAGCGGATGCAGCACCTAGGTGAGGCCGGAAAGGCCGGGTGGACGCCAACCGAGATCGCGGCCATCGAGGGGCAGGAACCGTTCGACAGCCTTGGCGCCTTCGCCGCCGTACTGGGCTTCGTGGATGCTTGCGTGGCCAGCCCGCGCGTGCCGGACGACATTTTCGCCGCTGCGCGGACCATGCTGTCGGACCGCGACCTGGCCACCGTCATTGTGCTGATCGGCCACTACATGACGGTAGCGCGCTTCGTCGAGACGCTCGGCATCGAGCTTGACCCGGCGCCCAGCGACTGGACCACCGAACACTGACCGGCAAGCCGGCGCGCCGTTATCGCTCCAGTCCATCGTCTGGCCCCTCTCTACGGAGCAGCGCCCCGACCGTCCGGCGGAACCAGCGGTGCCCGGCATCATCCTGGCTGCGCGGATGCCAGTACAGTGCGATCTCAGACGGGGACAGCCGGATCGGCAGCTCGTGGGCTGCGATGGGCAAGCTCGGTGCCATGAGCGTTGCCACCCTTGCCGGTACGGTGGCGATCAGCTCCGTGCGCGCGACGACAGCGACGACGGCAAGGAAACTTGGTTGCCAAACCGCGACCTTCCGCACCAGCCCCAAGGCGGCGAGCGCCCCGTCCACAGCGTCGGCATACATCGTGCTGTCTTGTGGCAGCACCTGGACGTGCTGCAACTCGGCATAGGTTTCAAGCGATAGCGGGCTGTCCGCGATGGCGGCGTGACCGCGCCGCGCGACGCAAACGAAGGGTTCCGTGAAGGCGGCCTTGCGGATCAATGCGTCCGGCGCACCGGGGCAGTAGCCGATCGCCAGGTCCAGTTCCCCACTCGCCATCCTGGCCTCGATGTGGCGGAAGTCGGGACCCTTGAACACGAGCTGCACGTCCGGCGCTTGCTCCGACAGCAGGGCTGCGAGCGCAGGCAGCAGGGCGTATTCCACGAAGTCGGTTCCGATGACGCTGAACGTGCGTCGGCTCGTCACGGGTACGAACCCGGGCACGGGGGCGACCATGTGTTCGATTCCGGCCATCACGGGGTGGAGTTGCTTGAGGAGGGCCTCGGCCCGCGGGGTCATGCTCAATCCGTGCGGACCGCGAACCAGGAGCTGGTCGCCAAGCAGGGCACGCAGCCGAGCCAAGCTGGCGCTCATGGCAGGCTGGCTGACGTCCAGCCGTTCCGCCGCCCGGGTCACGTGCCGCTCCTCCAGCAGCGTTCGAAGGGACACGAGAAGGTTGAGGTCGAACCCGCGGAAATCCATGCCGCGGATGGTAGTCATAATCGACCCCATATGGCAGCGCTGCACACTCAGGCGTACTCAGGTCCAAGACGTCGGCAACCTTTGCGCCTTCGCGCTCGGACCCGGCTGGAACAGGGATGCCACTACCATGAACGAGATTGCCCAAACCATTGAAACCCGGCTCGCCGCGATTGAGGACCGGCTCGCGATCTACACTCTGATCGCGTCGCATCCGCCCAGCGCGGACACGGCCTTCGCGGATTATACGCGGTCGGTATACCTCGACGACGGCGTGTTCGACCGCGGCCCCACCCTGGACGGCGCACGCGGCGTGGACGCGATCGCTGCGTTCACGCTGAAGCCGGAACACGAGGAAGCGATCCGGGGCGGGCTGGCCCATTTCGTCGGCTTGCCGCTGATCGACCTGCGAGGCGACGAGGCCGTCGTTACCTCGTACTTGCAGATCATCCAACTCGACCATCAGGCGGCGCCGCGTGATCTACCGAATCATGGGTCATCGTATGGCTACCGCATCCACCGCGTGGTGGTGAATCGTTGGCACCTGATCAAGCGCGGCACGGAATGGTGGGTGCAAAGCCGAACCTTGTTGCCGGTGGACGGCTCGGCCGCACCTCGTCAGCTTCTGACGGAAGGACTGGCGAACGTCTTGTCGGAACGGAATGAGAAGAGTGCCGCACACCATCCCTTGTAAGTGGGGGTCCGGTAGCAGCGGAACCGAAACTGCATTTCGGAGGCTTAGATAAGCCGCTGCTTTCGACACTTTGCAGATTTTCGTGGCTGCATCTCGATATGATCGCCGGGAAGGGGAAGATAGATATGGGCCGGTGAATGGCAGTTGTTGATGGTAGTGATGCGTCGAGCGCCTACTGCCTCAGGCAGCCGAGACAATCGCCAAAAGCTCAACCATGCCTGCTTGTGCGATAGCGGGCCGGCCGATGGCATTGAGCAGGTACAGGCCTTCGATCGCAGCGAGGAAAAGCGGCGCCGAAACAGCAGGCGCGCCGTCGAGCCGGGGCTCTAGACGACCGGTTACCCATGTCAGATATCCATCCGCGATCGCTCCGGCCACATTGCGGTGCGGTTGCAGGCCGCGCGCCGCACCCGACGCCAGATCGAGCCAAATGTTCATATAGGGCCTGTGACTTTTCGAGCCGAGGATCGTCCAAACCTGTTTCAGCAGAACAGCAAAGGAGCACGGAGATCCGATGGGAATTGCGGCGTCAAGTTCACGGACCAGTCGGGTGGCGATCCTGTCTAGTATGGCAGTGAGCAGTTCGTCCTTGTCGGCGAAGTAGTAGAGCAGCATCCGGTCGCTAGTTCCGGCAGCGGCGGCCAACGGCCGCAGCGTCGCGGCCGCGAGCCCCTCCCGCAGAACGTGATCGGCCATGAGATCGAGGGCGGCGTCACGGCGGTCGGCGGGTATGCTCACGAAAATCACTGTAGCGCACGCTACGCCAGACTGCTATGTAGCGCACGCTACGTAGCCGGATCTTGGTCTGCGAATGCCCGAAAAGCCGAAAGCCGCGTCGTGCAGCGACTGGCAGCCACAGGAGCAAATGAGATGGCATCGTATCTCCTCGCTATGATGAAGGCCCATGATCTCTCGTGGGTAGCCGAATACAGCGCGAACGTGCCTAGGATCGTGCATCGGCATGGCGGGGAGTACCTTGCGGTGTCGGAACGCATAAAGCGTTACGAGGGCGATGGTCCTGATCCCGACGGCATCGTCCTGTTCACCTTCCCTTCGATTGAGGCGATCGACGCCTTCATCTCGGATGCAGACTATGCACCTTACAAGGCGGCGCGGCTGACCGCATCCACGGGTGACTTGCTTGGCTTCACCACTCGCGGCTGATGGGGGACGTGAGCGTCTGTTGCTGGGTCGCAGATGACGATTGGCGTTTCCGCAAACGAACATGGAGCGGGAAACCCGGCCCGGCGCTCGGTGGCTGTCCCGCTCCGAACATCCGCTTTCCCCTCATGCAGTCATAGCTCCGTTAAGGTAGACCCCAGAGGCACACCGGCATGGGACACTTTCTCCGTGCCAGTAGGGTTGCTTCAGGCGTTCTGGAACGGTAGCGTGCCGAGGTCTAGACTCTCTTGAAACATAATGGCCCTCTACGGCTACGCCCGTGTCAGCACGTCCGACCAAGACCTTACCATCCAGCAACAGGCGCTGCATGCGGCCGGCTGCGGCGTGGTCCGCGCCGAGAAGGCCAGCGGCAGCAGGCGCGATAGACGGACCGAGCTGCAGGTGCTGTTGGACTTCGTGCAGCCCGGCGACACCCTCGTTGTCACCCGCATCGACCGCCTCGCCCGGTCGCTGAAAGACCTGCAGGACATCGTGCATGAGCTGAAAGGCCGTGGTGTCGCCCTGCATGCAACCGAGCAGCCCGTGGACACAGGGACCGCGGCCGGCAAAGCCTTTCTCGATATGCTGGGCGTGTTCGCCGAGTTCGAGACCAACCTGCGCCGCGAGCGCCAGCTTGAGGGCATCGCGCTGGCCAAGACGAACGGGGTCCACAAGGGACGCAAGCACAGCATCGATGCGGCAGACGTCAGGCGCCTGCGGATTCCGACGTAAGCCGCCCACCCATTCCGATCTGATGCCGCCCGGCG
>JAABUS010009044.1_pt1 | contig 10672 bp, 8 predicted proteins | sample 5560161 | NCBI WGS metagenome assembly JAABUS01 (sample SAMN10711885, study PRJNA513376) | rock metagenome | isolation source: Antarctica rocks | place: Antarctica: Victoria Land, Trio Nunatak nord | collected 2016-01-04
CTGAGGCAGCAATATGCTTCTTTATTTTCCACGAACACTGACACTATGAGGTCCTTTTTTGCGCAGCAAGATCACATGCGGGTTTTCAAGTTTATTCTGATGTGATCAGACTTGTTGGCTGGCTAAAGCATTGTAATCTCTCTCTCTCTATCTATCTCCGATCCAACGCCACCAACTTGTTTAGCCCGACTTGCCCGACCTGAACAAGCCTGCTCAGCTCTTGCATGAGATGGAGACATCCGTCTCATTCATTTTAGAGAATATTTCTTCTGAACTGCAGTGTGTTTGTGATCATATGCATAAATGTATTCAGTACCTGTCAATCATGATGCATATGGCGACAGCATGACATGTACACTTTCACTGAAAAGTGTTTCAGTAATCCAATGCAAGATATGTAGATAATGATGATTACTATTACATGCTGAGTATATATCATTGTGCAACAGACTTGGCTGATGAGCATGACAGCGCAATCTGTCCAGCCTCAAGATCAGACTACCTCATAATATGATGCATGTTGCAACTCTCAAGTTACATATAGCTAATGATAGCATCGTGCAATGGCACTGCCAGTCTAGTTCTGTTATGATCATGCCCACCCATGTACGGACTTGCGTCAATTGATTCAGAATGGCATGAGTCAGGGTCTTGGTACAAGGAAGGACATTGTATGTGAGCTTAGTAGCTTTTTCATTGTCCTCATGCACCAGCAGCCTTAAATCTAGGAGCTCATCTGCAGCATTGAAACACATGTGAGGTTGCAAGATCAAAGCGGTGCAGGCTTTGATGTTGATTGACCGTCAACTACAGCCTACCTGAACTTGTATCAAGTTCAAACCATTGGAACTGATGCCGGTGCAGTCAGCTAATGACAGGGGATCAATCACGGCATGCCCTTCACAGGTCAGGGCCTGCACATGCACTTCCAGTCACAGACTCATGGTGCTGCAAACATCCAGCCTCACGCAGGCAGATGTGTAGTATGAATAATAGCAAATCTATCTGGCAGCTGCTCTGAAGCAGAGTCAAACCTGTCTCTCAATAGGCACCTCAAAGCGTTCATGTATAATTGCCTTGGTGTATTGGACTGTCTGACCAAGCTTGGCTGCTAAAGTTTCTTCTTTGCCATCTGGAAGCATCAGCCGCAGCTGCGCAGCAGGTTGTGCAGTGCTCTCAATACCAAGTATGGCACCCAGAGGCCTCTGGTGTATGCAGGCCTGGCAGCAAGCGATATATCTGACGGTGAATCAGTCTGTTGCTCACCTGTATGGCATCTCCTTCAGCCTGTTTTGCTTCGCGATGTCTGGCATCCTCAGGTGACTCACTCTTGCTGTCCAGATGGAGGCTAAGATCACTAGTCATGCCTCGACTTGCTACAGTCGAACTCGAATACAAGCTTTAATTGTCTACGGTCGGAATGACCCGTAGCTCGCCGTTGCTCATTTCGTCAGGCCTCCTGCGCCTGAGATGAGATCATCAGCAGCGCAGGGCACGACAGGCAGAAGTCAAGCATTTGCAAATTCATCTTGGCGAAGAAGAAGGCGCAGTCTTGCTTGAACTTGCGAGAACTGCGACAACTGGGCCTGTGTCGTGCGTTGTCAAAGGCGTTATCAGCGTTATTGGCTGTTTTCAAAGTGTTCTGTCGCTGTTACAAGCATTGCCGCGTGGCTCCGCAATTTTAAGTCTGCAGCAGATTGCATGATGCTGTAACGAACAACCGGAACCGGTTGCGCTGGAGTCTCTTTCGATATAGTGGCTGCGCAGCTGGTGTTGTTTGAGGTTGCATGTCCGCATACTTCGTCCCCACACGGTTCACCTGGCAGTTTGGTGGGCAAGTGGTAAGCTATCCTCATATGGGCCTGCAGCACATGTAAAGCTGACATCGTAAAACGAACTTTGACTTTGCAGGTCCACCTGTGTGGCTCGTTCACACGATGGGTGGAGACTGTTCCCATGGCTTCTGACGAGTCCACTCCTGGAGTGTTTGCTGTGGTGGTGCATCTGCCCCCTGGGTGAGCAAGTGCACTGGCTTTACTTTGAATGACACGGTCTCCCTCTCTTATGCACAACTTGCTTTCCAGCACACACGACGTCTGACATCTACACTCCAGCAAGATTGCATTTCATGCAGTTATCATCAATACAAATTTATTGTGGATGGTGAGTGGCGTCACGATGAAACACAACCATTCATGCCAGATCCTCTTGGCAATGTCAACAACTGGCTCTTTGTGCGAAGGCCTGAACAAAGCCAGACCCAAGGGTATGTACAACTTGAGCCAAATTTGCTTCCTTGTAAGACAACAATGCGGCGCAAGCAAGCAACTAACACTCCGGTGCAAAGCAGGATTCTGAGCAGCAGCTCTCAGCAGCTGCAATCACCACAGCACCAGCCACAGCCACAGCTCCAGCAGCTCACACAGGGCGGTTCTGCACTCTCACACCCCTCTCAGGCACAGCACTCCCAGCATAACCTACGGCATGCGTCCTCACATCAACACCAGCAGCAACAACCGCACCCTTCACTGGCTGCAACAACCAGCTCGCTGTCCAACCACAGCGATGTGGACATGCAGAATGCTGACAGCAATTCTTTGTCAGACATCAGCAACACACCCATCACAATGCAGGCAGACGAGCCTGGCTACACCCGGAAGAAGATCAAAGACTTCCTGTGTACACACAGCATCTATGAGCTCATCCCTGAAAGCGGCAAAGTTGTGTTATTGGATATTGAATTGCCGGTCAGGCAGGCGTTTCATGCGTTGCATGAGCAAGGTGTCGCAGCAGCCAGCTTGTGGGATGCACAAGCAGCACAGGTTGCGGGCATCATCAGTGCCAGCGACTTCATCCATATACTGCGGCGGCTGCGTAGCAGTGTGTCAAGTGGTGCTAATCCTGCCTCTGAAGAGGAGATGGATCAGCATACAATCAGAGGTCAGCTGCCCTCATCATAAGGCAGCACGACTTCTAGCACAACAAAGCAATTGTGCTGCTGCAAGCCATGCATTTACAAGCAATTTCATGGTGCTTTTTCGGTTTGGCCTCCACTGCATGAAGTGTATCCAGCCTTGAGCCAGAACACGTGCTGCGTTAGCTTGCATGGCTTTGATGTTGGGTGCATCTGCTCATCTGCTCTGCTGCTCACACATGCTGCATGCAACAAATGCTATCATGGGCATCTCTGCACGCATCTCTGCATGCATCTCCTCCTGCTTCCCAGGTAGACTTCTGTCTAAGCTTGCTCCTTGCCTGCAAGCATCTTGCTATGTTGCACAGCTTTTGTGTTTGAAGCATACAATTCAGGGCGGTGGCAACAGACTATGGCAGCCCAGCATGTGCTCATGTCAAGATCGACACCTTCACAAACGTGCTTTTTGCTGCAGCTCCTCACAGTTCATGCAATGCAACTTCATGCTCGCAGGAACAGCTCAGGCAGCAGCTATCAGCCAGCTTAGTCGGAAACTCTTTTGTGACAGGTTCACATCACTACCCAAAAGATGATCTGCAAAGCCTTTCTTCTTGTGCTTTTTGTAGATCATGTCTTTGTGCACAGACCTCAAGGCAGAGGCTGTCCATGATGGCCGGCCTCACTGATAGCGCATATGTATCAGCGCTCACGGCGCAAGCATTAGTCTACTTCAATCTGGCTGTTTGTGATCAGTGCTTACCATTGATAGTCTCATGCGTCCTGTGCATGATTTGTAGGCTTGAGAGAGGAGGCTGCAAATGACAACAGGCCATTCAGGCAGCTCATATATGTCAAGCCGGAGGAGCATTTGGATGTGCTGGTGCAAAGGTTGTTTGCCAATGAGGTCTCCTCAGCGCCATGTCTTACCACAGAGCCTGACGGTATGTGTGTGCTATTCTGACTTGAAGTGTGTCTTGTACTTTGTTTCTGGTCTCGTCTCGTCTCATCTTGTTTGTTTTGTCTTCTGGAACCTTGTCTTGAAGCATTATCTGAACCCGCCTGCTTGGCTGTGCATCAAGTCAGAGCACTGCATCATTCATCTGCTCTTGCATTTACGTCTGAAGCAGTATCTGAAGATCTTCACTTGGCTGTGTCATTTGCTGGCATCAAGCCAGACTGATGTTTCAAGCAAACAAAATGCACAACTGTTTACACGCACTTAAACATCAGTGAAACAAGTGCCCATGCATCTGAAGCCTACAGTGCTGTGATCTTGTCAACTGAGTTCCCAGCTGATGTTGTCATTGTTACAAGCAGCTTGCATCTAGTTTGAGGTTCAGCCAGGTTGTGTATGTCATGTGAGGCAATCCGTTTTGCACATGGCTAAGCTAGAATCAGGTGCAGAGTCTAACAGCATATGCAAAGTGATACTGCCCTGTCACTTCAACCTGCAGCTAGTACTTTGGCAGCACACTCTGCCACCGTCTTTTCTGGCACAATATCAGCTACAGAGTAAATGTACAGCAGATGGTAGATTGTCTGCCTTGTGACCACAACCTTGAGCTGGAGCTGTGGCAGCACAGTATGCAGTCATAATCTCTGACACAGCTGCATGGCCCTTGTCAAAACATATGATACACATCTGCACGGCAGAAGGTATACACACCTTTGGCTGCAGCCTTTTAGTTTATATCTGGTCACATTGCATATTTTTGGCTGCTACATACAGCAGCATGTTGCAGCAGCCTTGCATGCTTTTTCAGATGCTGACTCTCCAAGAGACGTTGCTAATGCAGGGCAAGAAGTATGCACCTTATTGCATGTAGCTACCTTTGGCAGCGTCATAGCATGCCTGTTGCGCCACTTCAGAGCCAGCCTTGCCTCCCTTCCCCTTCTCAGCCAGCCAGTGGGCAACCTGCCGATAGGCACCTGGGCACCCACCAGTAGGCAAGCCCAGCAGGAAGAAGGCACCATGCCTGAGGTGTGCCATGCTGCTTGCAGACATTTGCGTCGCTGTTCGTCTTCATGACAACAGCAGAAAGCAGACAAAACAAGTGTACAACAGCTCTGTGTGTATTGTTGTGCAAATTTCTTGGAGGTAATAGCTGGTGGCTTTTGAGCTGGCATTTACTTGGTGCATATTGTAAGTCCATGACAACAATAATAATAAATAACAATATTAGTAATAACAATATTGATTTAACAATCATAGTTGTAATAGTGACAATGCGGGCTGAGCCCAAAGTCATCAGTTGCGCGTGCGAAGCAAGTCAGCTCCCTCCAGACAGGCTTGTTCAGACCATATTTCTGCCAAACCAGTACTCTGTTGTGCATACTGTTGCTTCAACTCCAGCGACAGCTGATGGCCTTTGGGCTGAAGTTTGTCTAGTGCATATGTCTGCCCAACGAGTGGTGTGGTGTGAAGGGAGATGAGAGGCAGGACAGGCGGCAGGTGAGGGAGATACACTCCCTCAGGCCCTCCACCTACCTCACCACCGCCCTGGGCCTGCTCCTGGAGTCTGGAGCCAGCTCCCTCCCTGTCATAGACGAGGTAACTTTTGCAACCTCTGCTCCTTGTCATAGGTTAGGTGTCCCTCCCCCCCTCCCCCTCTGTGATAGACGGGGTACCGCTTTGCTACCCTCTGCTCTTTGTGATAGGTGAGGTAGCTTTTGGCAACTGTTGCTCCGTGTCACAGACAAGGTTTACACCTTTATGCTGCTCCATGTCCTTAGCCGATGTGGAGTTTGCCACCTCTGCTGCTTGTCATAGACAGGGTGGTTCTTTGGATTGCGCTGCTCCTTGTCATAGACATGGTAGTGCTTAAGAACTCTGCTCCTTGTCATAGACAAGGTGGTTCTTTGATAACTCTGCTGCTTGTCCTAGATAAGATGGGTTTTTACCGAGTCTGCTCCCTGTCCTAGACATGGTGATGTTTGACATTTCCGGGCTGCCACCTGTGGAGCCTCCCTTTCCTGATTGCCAAACAGCACAGACATGTTTTCTCTTTAGTCTGTGATAGTGGTTTGAGATGCTTCATATTATACGCTGGGGCAAACTGCCCAAGGGTTAAGCAAGGCTCCACACAGTTTTTGCAGATTAGCTTGATCCTGTTCGTATCCCATGACAAAGTCACCTGACTCTTCCTGTTCATGACATGCGCTGTGAAAATTGCATACATGGCCAAAAGCACATTTCATGCCACGCTGAGAAAGAGGTTCTCCCCCAAGTTTTCTGTCTATTATCCACCCTGATACATGGATGATGCTCTGTGTGACAAATGAACAAAAGTTCTGTGTGTTGTCGTCTCAACACCTCAGATAGACATAAGCCATGCTAAGCTTACATCATGGTGAAAGTGCTCTTTGCTGTAAAGTATCTGACAGAGGCAAAAGCCTGCATGCATGGCCTCAAGTGCATATGGTCACACCACAGAACAGCTGCATGCTGATGTTGTCGCCACTGCATGCAGAAAGGGAAACTCCTGGATCTGTACGCACGCTCAGACATCACCACCCTTTGCAAAGGCAACAGCTACAACAGGTGAGCTTTCCCGCTGTAAGTTTCCTGCTGTAAGCTTTCCCGCTGTAAGTTTCCTGCTGTAAGCTTTCCCGCTATAAGTTCCCTGCTGTAAGCTTTCCCGCTGTAAGCTTTCCTGCTGTAAGCTTTCCTGCTGTACACATTCTGTCATAAGCTTTCCCGCTGTAAGCTTTCCCGCTGTAACTTGTGACAGTGACAGCCTGGGAAGCAATCCTGCAGCTGGGATGGAAAAACTACACACATGTATTGCATGTTACACACATGTATTGCATGCTACACACATGTATTGCATGTGACAGTATTACACATGTGCTTGCAGGTTACAGTGGGAAGATGTGACAGTGGGTCAAGCTCTAGCCTTGACAGCAAAGCCCCTCCCCACTTCCGAGCCCTCCCATCGCCGCTCTGCATCATCCTCGGTATGAGGCACAACTACACACAATGCTTGTTGTTCCGCACCATGTTGAAAGCTGCTTGAGCTCCAGCATCTGCAAAGTCATTGCTTACAGAAAGCATAAAAGGAAATTTATCAAAACCAGCCATTGGAGGGCTTCCTATGTAGCATAAGAGAAAGTCAATTTGCTGGATGGGTTGGGCACGGCCAAGCCCACTGCAGCGCTGAATAAGTTTGTCAGCCCATGTCAAAAAACCAATGCAGTCGTCAGTGTTTCATAACTAGCTTCAGGTGCCAGTGAGTCATGCACATAGCACATATAGCAAGTGCATATGGTATCGTATAGCAAGTGCATATGGTATGTCGTGCATATAGTATGTCATGCATATAGTAAGTCATGCATATAGCGCATGAAATGCAAGCAGATACTCAACTTCCCTCAGGTTGTAGGAGCATCCTAAAAGTTGTGTGTCTGGATGTGTCAAGAAACTGTATTCTAGGCACATCTCACCCTTAATATTACCAACCCAAAATATCTGAGAGATATTTGGGAATGTAGCGCTCAATGCCTGTGGTTTGATGTCCATGCAGGGCACTTCCCTGCAGGGCACTCAATCCTGCCCCTCCATTTCAGATACCCCCCAGCCTGACCAACGCTTGCATTGGTGCACCCCCCGAGACCCCCTCAGGTCAGTCTGCATACTCACATCTGCCATGAACTAATTGCCCATCTGACAACCCTAGATGGGGCCTAGCAGCAACCGTTGAACTCAGCAAGCAGGCTTGCTTGAATTCAGTCTATGGTGATCCCAATCAGGACTGTCCTTTTGTCGGCCTCAGCGGAGATGCATGATGTATATAATCCAGTGCTGCATGTTGTGCATGCTGTTTGGCGGTGCGTGCCGGCGTGTGATGGCCAGTTAGCTATGCCGCCTGCACTTGCTCACTCAACACTTGGCATCCTTTACTTTGAGGCAGCTTGCTGAAGGATGACTAAGTGCTGATGTGAATGTTGCTGCTTGGTGCATGCTTGTTGCTCTGGCGACTTCCTGCACAATATTACTTTCAGTGTGCAAGATTCTGTGAAGGACAGGGTGTATAGGGCAATGTTTTGTTGTGTGCAGCTTGACTGATCCGCAAAGCTGTATTGCAGGCTGATTGTGGAGCGATTAGCCACACCAAGTGTGCGTCGGATATTTGTGATAGACCCTGACATGCAAGTGGTGGAGGCAATCATATCTCTGTCTGATCTTGCTGCATACTTGTTTCAATAGCAGCACGCCATATACAGAGTACCAGCAAAGTGTCCAGCAAGTACACTGCACGTTGTTGTGTAACATGAACAAAGCCTTGTCAGTCTCAGTGGCCGATCATGTGCCTTCCTTGGCGGAGCCGAGCCAAGGCTCTGCCTCGTCAAGGCATTGCTGCAGCAGACACTTGTGTAAGACGCCAGGTTGCCTTCTGGCTGATTGAGAAGGTAAGGGGGTGCCACCCTTTTCTCATGCCTGACAGCCAGAGCTTGCACGCTCTGTATTGCAAGAAAAAACAAAACCGCCCATTGATGGCGGCACCATTTGACAAAGTGTCAATAAAGGTGATACTGTTGTACATGTCATCGTAAAAGCACCAGCACATCAAGTCAAAGGTAAATGAATCTATATGCATGATGCACAGGGCTACTGTTCACACTCTGGGTCAGGAAGAAGAATGTCACCTGTGAGATCAAGCAAAGCTTTACAATTTGTGCATCCCAAAAGAAACACAAAGCAATGACTTGACGGCCATATACCGCAGACAATTGTTTACCTGTCCAGCAAAGGCACGAACCTAGACAGACTTCTTGACACGAGCTCGTACGCATAAGAAAAGGAAACAGTAGTCCAGATTAAACTAGTGCAGCTTACCACCCGCCTCAAATAAAGCAGCAAAGTCTTGATCAGACAGAGTGGTGAGGCCTGTAAGGTGGTCCTCTGCCTTAAAATCTGCTTGCACACTTGCAATTTCGGACAAGAGCTGCCATCTGGGAGCAAGCCTGTCAGGCAGAGATGTGAGCAGCAGATCCTGGTGAGCAGCAATGGTCTCAACGGACAGCTTCATGTGCTGTCTCAGAAGCTCCCAACGTTGTTTCCAATGGTCAATGAAAGCTGAGTCAAACACCAAGCTAGGAAAAGCAGACGGAGCAGTGAATCTTTTGCTGAATGACATTTTTGAACAATTGATGTAACCAAAAAGGCCTGGTGTCATCACGGTGTTGGGTGCTTCAATGGCACCGGTCTGATACAAGAACAAGGCACGCGGGCCAAGGAAGCTGCTGACCGAGTAAGTCAGCAGCTTGGGTCTGGCAGCTATGTCATCCAAGGTCAGACCTAGCAAACATGTGAGGAATTGCAGCTTCTCAGCATTCGTGTCGGAGGTCCATTTGCGACCCAGTAGGGCTGGCTGCAGGGTGCACATTGCCCAGACTTGGGTCTGAGAAAAGCCTGCGCCTTGCAATTCTGAACATTGCGGGCAACCGTGGAACATGCCATGTGCCTCAGGATTGGGTAAAACAGCTTGTTTTTAGCACTTGTTTTTGCAGGCATGACAGGACCTTGTCATTCCATCCAGCTGTTCACTTGCGCATGCAAGCACTTGCATACAAAACATTGAAGACTATAACGGCTGTGACACAACACCCAATGCATTGGCTGACCTGAGCTGGTCAGTCACAGGGGTTCTAAAGAGCGCAGGGCTTGAGGGGGCTTTAGACATGGAGGAGTCGGAGTGACTGTCCTGCAGAGGCTGCCCTGCGTAACCCATGACTTCTTGTCATGCCTCATAGGCAACAGGTACTGACATACAGACATGACGGCACTGTTGCAGTCCAGACTTGATTCTGCATGATGCATGCAGATTTTGTCTGTGCCCGCAAGCTGTGAGCATGTCTGTGCCAAATGTGTGTACACATGGCTTGCACACCTGATCGTATGAGATGTGCACGTATGTCAAAAGGCACCTGGTGAGTTCAGTGCATGCAGACCTGTAACGACTGTCACCGGAAGGATGCAATGTCCAATAGAGCGCAAAGGTTCCTTATACCAATGGTGCTGTAAATTGGTGGTGGGAGGGACCAAAAGTATAAGGTGACAGAGCAAACAGAGGCAAAGATTGAGCATGTACTGTACGCTCACCCAGACATGCACACACATGCATGTCACAGAGTTTGTCACACAAGTCTGATGACCATGACACATATGACTCACTCTGTTGCATTCAACCTCTGCAAGCTGCTGGTCAGCCTAGGAGAATCAAATGGAAATGGCTGACTTAAGTGCCCTGCAGGGAAGTGCCCTGCATGCCACAAGATTGTGCTTTATGTCTCCCAGGAGTCATGGTGGCAATCGACAACCATGCAGACAGTCAATCCATGGAACAGTTTGTCATGTTGCTCGATGGGCACACACCTGACTGCATTGAAGCTGAGCCATGAGTCAGCAACACTGCTACATCACTGCGCTGTCCTGGACCAAAATGTAGAAATCGAATCCTGCAGCAGCCCTGGATGTGGTGCACGATGTGGTAAGAGATGATGAGCACTGAACAGATGTCTGCCTGTGGGCTGCTTACCAACAAATAATGGCATAGGAGGGGGATCAGTAGTGGAGGGGACTATAAGGGGCAAGGCCTGACCCACATCCAATCTGCAACCACACACACACGTTGGTCTTGGCACTCAACAGGACTGTTGACTGCATTGAGTACAGGTTGAGTGAGTAATGAAGCATCACAGAGTATGCAAATTTTATGTTGCCTGATTCCCTGGCTCAGCAATGGCAGCACCAGCGTG
>JAABUS010009047.1_pt1 | contig 10664 bp, 12 predicted proteins | sample 5560161 | NCBI WGS metagenome assembly JAABUS01 (sample SAMN10711885, study PRJNA513376) | rock metagenome | isolation source: Antarctica rocks | place: Antarctica: Victoria Land, Trio Nunatak nord | collected 2016-01-04
GTTCAGAACCATCAGGAGGGGCTTGAGCGTGACATCTCAGGAGATGTGGGAGCGTCTTGCCGCGGACGCCGCGGGTGAGATCGTCGCCGCATGGGGACGGTGTGACGTCGCTGTTGTTCTGGGATCGGGGTGGTCAGATGCTGCCGACGTGCTTGGAGATCCTGCGGACCGGACGATGCGAGTCTCGGATCTTGCCGGTTTCTCTGAACCGGCGGTGAGTGGCCACGGGGGTACGGTGCGCGCGGTAGGTACGGAGCATGGCCAGGTTCTTGTCTTCTTGGGTCGTACGCACTACTACGAGAAGCGTGACGCGTTCGCATGCGCCCACGCGGTGCGAGTGGCGGTCGCCTCGGGGTGTCACACCGTGGTGCTGACGAACGCTGCCGGCAGGATCAATCCCGCCTACGCGATCGGCCAGCCCGTCTTGATCACTGATCACCTGAACCTGACGTTCGCGGGTGCCTTTAACGCGCCACCGGCATACGACACGACGTATGTGTACGACTCTGGCCTGCTCGAGGCGATCTTAACCGACGCGCCGGACCTACGTACCGGCGTCTACGCCCAGTTCCTCGGGCCACAGTACGAGTCCGCTGCGGAGATCTCCATGGCACGCGTTGCCGGTGCCGACCTTGCGGGCATGTCGACCGCAATTGAAGCGACTGTTGCGCGTGGCCTGGGCGCCCGCGTCGTCGGGATTTCATTGGTCACCAACGCAGCGACTGGAACTTCGGAGTCCAGGCTCGATCACGGCGATGTCCTTCGCGTCGGTACGCGGGCAGCACGCGAGGTTCTTGAAATCGTCCGCCGCAACTTGCCGACGTTGGCCGACCGAGTGCCTGTAGGATGAGCCACTATGCGTGTGGCGCTCCGGCGGGGCGTGTCTGATGGTCTGTGTAAGGACTTCGGTCCGACCCTGAGGTCACAGACCTCGGGAGGGGAGCACAGCATGAAGATCAATAATGAGCGGGAGGCACCGCAACAGCACCTTCTCCCCTCGGCTGATCCCCAAGGGCAGCGGTGCTTCGGCGGCCTCGACGACATGATCGTCAGCCTGTATGCGGGTGGGATGACGGTCCGCGACATTCAGCATCACCTCGAGCGGACGCTGGGCACCGAGCTGTCCCACGACACCATCAGCAAGATCACCGCCGCGGTGCTCGAGGAGGTCAAGGCCTGGCAGAGCAGGCCGTTGGACGCGCTGTATCCGATCGTGTACTTCGACGCCCTGGTGGTCAAGGTCCGTGACGGCCATCAGGTGCGTAACAAGGCCGCGCACCTGGCCGTCGGGGTCGACACCGACGGCGTCAAGCACGTCCTGGGGATCTGGGTGCAGGCCAGCGAAGGGGCGGAGTTCTGGGCCGGGGTGTGCGCCGAGCTGGCCAACCGCGGGGTGCGCGACGTCCTGATCGCCTGCTGTGACGGCCTGACCGGGCTGCCGGAGGCGATCGAGGCGACGTTCCCGCACACCGTGCAGACCTGCGTGGTGCACCTGGTCCGCGCCTCGATGCGCTTCGTGTCCTACCAAGACCGCAAGAAGATCGCCGCCGCGCTGCGCCCGATCTACACCGCCCCGACCGCCGACGCGGCCGAGACCGCGCTGCTCGAGTTCGCCGACTCCGAGCTCGGCACCAAGCACAAGGCGGTGGTGACGACCTGGCAGAGCGCCTGGGAACGGTTCACCCCTTTCCTGGCCTTCGCCCCCGAGATCCGCAAGATCATCTACACGACGATCGAGTCCCTCAATTACCAGCTCCGCAAGATCATCAAGAATCGGGGGCACTTCCCGTCCGACGAGGCCGCGATCAAGCTGTTGTGGCTGGATCCGCGACATCGAGGACAAGCGCGCCCGAGCCCGCGCCAAAGAAGCCGGCAGTCCGAAAGGCACCCCGCGCAAGGCCCCGCCCCGGCTGGTCGAAGGCGCCACCGTCCAGGGCTGGCGGCCGGCGCTGGCCGCGCTGATGGTCGCCTACCCCGAGCGGCTCGCCGCCGCCGGCCTGTGAGGCACCAGTGACCACCACGACCACCGACAGCGCCTCGCTGGACACCGTCTACGAATGCGCCGAGTGCGGCGAGCAGACCACCGACCGCCGCTGCCCGGACTGCAACTTGTTCACCCGACGCCTCGGCCCGGGAGGGCACTGCCCCAGCTGCGACGAACTCGTCCTTCTTGAGGACATGATCACCACCCAACCCGCAAGATCAACTACCGGAACCTACACAGACAATTTGACAAGCTCACCTCGGCGCCACGTCGTCGAGCTTCTGCAGAAAACCAACGCCGCGCGGAAGACACAGATCGTCCCATTCGTGTCCGGGGCGGAGGTGCGCAATCGCTTCGTGCATGCTCTCGAGGTCCGGTCATACGCATTGTTGCTCGCCAGAGCCATCGGGTTGCGTGACCCGATGGCCCTGTCCCTCATCGCGGAGTGCGCGCTTCTTCACGACATTGGGCATCCACCGTTCGGGCACGTCGGCGAGCGAGTGCTCGATCGGCTGGCGCGCACCGAGGGTGGCTTCGAATCTAACGCCCACACTGTGCACCTGCTTCTCTCGGACGTGCGCTTCTCGCCGGAAGTAGTAGTCCATTCGGTCAAGCACACCGATGTGATCCCGACGTTTGAGGCAAACCCACGATCGCTGCGCAAGGGCACGTACGAGTGCGACCAACCAGAGCTATGCCGCCAGCGGCTGAACGGGCAGTACAGCCCGCTGGTCCACTCAATCGTGGATGTCGCCGACACCCTTACAAATGCAGCGTTCGACCTTGTCGACATCGCAACGGTCGGCGGCCTCAAGCTCATCCGTCAACGGCGACCGCGCCGGCGCCTTCATCTGGTCGGCAGCGGCGATGCGTTTCAGTGGATACGCCAGGCCGGATCCTTGCCTGACGCGCACGGCCAAGCGCACCGGCAGGTGCGGCGTTGGATCGACGCAGTCAGCGTCGCTCACCGGCACGCGGCCGCCGGCCCGCTGAAGATTCCCCAAGTCGTCCAAGCCGAGGTTGAGTCACTGACCATGGCAGCGCGCGAGCTGTTTATCGACTCGACATTGAACGCAACGTTCGATGCAGTCATCGCCACCACGCTCGAGCGGGCCTGGCAGCAGCTCATCGATGCCCGATCCACGCTGACAGTCTCACCGCCGTGCGGCTGCCGCCCCGCCCCCGTGGCGCACGCCATCCAACCGATGAGCGAGCAGACAGTCGCCGAACTCGCCGGAACCGGACATCTTTTCGCTGCCCTGTTCCCCAACGAGAAGTGGTGGCCGCTTGGCCAGTCATCAACACCCATCAGGGAGGCAACATCATGACAACTATCATCAGCCCACCATCCTTCGACATCTACTCCACGGATTTCGAGAAGAATCGGTACGACATTTATTCGGCCCTGCGCACTGATCACCCGGTGTTCTGGCACGAGCAGACCCAGTCATGGTTTATCACCCGCTACGAAGACGTGTCGAAGCTGCTCGTAGGCGACGCGTTCATCACCAGCCCGCTCATCGGCAACAAGATGGTCAATGTCGAGGCTAGTAGCGCTGACAAGTTCGACGAGATCATCAACGTCATCCGCACCTGGATGATCTACAACGATCGCCCCACCCACACCCGTGCCCGCCGCCACATGAGCCGCGCATTCTGGACCCAGGAACTAGAGCAGATCCGCCCGGAGATCTCGCGCATTGTGCGAGCACGCATGGCACAAGCCGACCTGTCCAGCGGCCAGTTCGACTTCGTCAAGACGATCGCACACCCGATTCCGGCCCTTGTCCTCTGCCAGATGCTTGGCATCCAGGGAGCAGATGTCGAGCGGTTCATCGGCTGGTCGGACGACATCGCCGCCTTCATGCAGGACTTCGTCGTTCACCCGCGCCCAGACGAAACGATCAGCGCCAAGACCAGCCAGAGCATCACCGAGATCCACGAGTACCTGACCGCGTCGATCGCCACACGCCGCGCGCGACCGCAAAACGACCTGCTGAGCCGACTCATCTCAGCGGCTCCCAGCGAGGACGGCGAGCTGTACGACAGCGAACTCATCAACCAGGTGATTCACCTAATTTTCGGTGGCCACAAGATCCCCCAGTTCCTCCTGAGCAACACGCTCAACCTGCTGTTCTTGCACGCTGAGGTCTGCGCCGGACTCAAGGACGGCAGCACGAGCAGTGGCGCCGTGGTTGATGAAGCGACGCGACTCGAAGGGCCGATCCAGTACATCACCAGGCACGCGTCCGCCGACATCACCGTTCACGGCGAGACCATCCGGGCTAACGACTCCGTCTACATGATGCTTGGCGCCGCAGGACGCGATGAGACCGTCTTCACCGACGCGAGCTGCTTTCTGCCAGAGCGGGAAGGGCCGCGCTCCCTCGGGTTTGGCGGCGGTTACCACGCGTGCATCGCAGGCGCGTTCGCGCGGATGGAAGTCATCGAGATTCTGAACCAGGTCCTCGCTGAAGTGCCGAACGCGAAGCCGCTCTATGACATCACCGCACCTGAATGGACGAACAACCCGACATTCCACGGCATCCTGACGATGCCTGTCAAGGTCTGACGACGACCTGATGGCGAGCGATACAGCCCTTCTGGTCGCCCACGAGATTTGGGGTGTCAACGACCACATCACGGCGGCGGCCGACCACGTTCGAGCCGTCACCGGATACCACGTGGTTGCACCGTCGTACATCCCGGAGGGGAGGCTCACCGGTGACGAGCCGGAGCCGGCCGCGTATCGCTCGTTCATGGAGTCGCTCGGCATCGACGGTATGGCGGCTCAACTTACAGCCGATGCCGAGCGACTTCACCAGAGCTACGCCCGGGTCCAATGTCTTGGCTTCAGCGTCGGAGCCACGGCGACCTGGATTGCCGCCGGGAGCGGGCAGTTCGACAAATCGGTGTGCATCTACGGCTCGCGCATCCGCGATCACCTCGGGCAAGAACCCGCAGCCGAAACCCTTGTGGTGATGGCCGAGGAGGAGGAGTCGTTCACGCCGCGCGACATAGTCCCACAGCTGGCCGCCATTCCCCATGTGGCTGCGCTGCTGGTCGACAGGACTGCCCATGGCTACTGCAACCCAGCCCACCGCAGGTTCGACGCGGCCGCGGCGAAGCAAACCTACGACATCGTCACCGAGTTTCTTCAGGATACCGAATGAGCACCCTTACCCTGGACAAGACTCGCTCGACGGTCACGGTCAAGCCGACGCTGTGGCTCGCATCGCTGCTGTTCGTATTTTTCGCGGGTTGGGCAATCCAGCTCAACTACTGGGGACTATGGCTCCTGAGCAAAGGCCAGAGCGACACCGAGGTGGGCCTTGTCGTAGCAGTGGGGTTGCTAGGGCGTGCCATCGTGTCTGCGGCCGTCTATCCAGCGATGTTGCGACGGTTCGATGCCCAAGGAACTCTGCGGATCCTCGTGACGGCCGCCGCCGCATTCTCGGCCCTGTTCTCAGCGGTCGGTGGGCTGGTGGGCCTCGCACTCATCTCCTTCCTCTTCGGCGCAACGTTTCCAGTGGTCATGCCACTGACCGAAACCCTTCTGTCGCGTGCCGCCGCAGCCAGGTCGATCACCTACGGGACCGTGCGCCTGTGGGGTTCGATCGGGTTCATAGCCGGGGTCGGGCTCGCGTCTGGGGCCGCAGACCTATGGGGCAATCACGCCATCGTTTACGCCATCGACCTGGTGTGCTTGGTCCTCCTGGGACACGCCGTTTTCCTGTGGCCAAGCAAGGACGCGTTCACCGCCGATCAGGGCCGCAAGCCAGGTCGCCGGCGCCTCGGGGCACAGTTTGTCGCGGTGCTCTGCATCGCGGCTCTCGTGCAGGGCAGCCACGCAGCATACTTTCTTTTCGCCGCCGTGACCATCCAAAGCAATATACGAAACCCGCTGGCCGCCAGCGGCGTCTTCGCTCTCGCAATTTGCTTCGAGATCGTCGGATTCCGTAGCTTCTCGCGACTCTCTGACGAACGGGCGGTACCCGTTCTCTTGTTGAGTGGCGCGATCGCCGGTCTGCTGCGTTGGACCATGATCGCGATGCACCCGAGCCTGTGGGCGATCGTTCTGGGCCAGCCACTTCACGCGCTGACATTCGCCGGTACTCACTACGCGTTCGCCACGTACGTGCGCTGCCACGTGCCACCGAGCCGATGGGCCTTCGCGCATGGCGCCTACGCCGCTGCCGCCATGAGTCTGGCAGTCGCGGGTGCCTCGCTTGTCGCCGGCGCGGCTGCTCATGGCAGCGCGGTCGCAGCGGCGTACTGGTGGATGGCCGGGCTCGCGGCGACTGGTGTGCTCATCGCGATACCTGTCGTGCGGTCTGTCGTTAAACCGGCCAAGGGACTTCCCAGTGTGCACGCCTGACCGCTCCGCTCCGCGGGAGCGTGCTCGCTGAACCGACCTGGCCGTCGAGATGCCAGATCAGCCGGACACACACTCAGAGGCTCTGGGCTATGGAGCGGCAATGTCTAGGTGGGTGCTCATGTCGAGGCGGAATCGGCCGTAGGGGTTGATGTGGGTCTAGAACAGCGGAGTCAGCGCCCGCCGCTCGTCGGGGCCGATGCTGTCGTGGAACCGTGGTGTCTCCAGGACGGATTGGAGCAGCAGCGTGCTGATGTGCACCAGCGCCGACTGGAGAAGGTGAAGGGCGAGCATGGACGTTTCGGCGTGCTCGCGGTCGGGGGCCGGTCAGGTCGCCGTCCTTGCCGTAGAAGATGACCGTGTTGCCGGAGTTCCACTGCTCGACCACCTGCAGGCCGCCGTGGATCTCGCGGCGTAGGTCGGGCGAGGCCAGGTACCCTCCCGGACGAGGTGCGCAGCGGCTGCACCTGCACCCCGGCCCGTCCTCGGGCAGGCGCACCGACACGTCAAGCGCCAGGAGTCCGTTATCGATTCGTGATCTACGGTGAGCCGCCGGTCCGGGACCTGTCGGGGGCGGCGCCTTAGGTTCGCGGCCATGACCACTACCGCGTCCCGCCGGACATGCCCGCCGACGGCGCCCGGGTGGGGCGGGCTCGGTGCGCCGCGGTCGCGGTGCACTGAGCCCGGAGGATGCTCGTTCCCGGAACCGCGGTTCTCCTGGACACCGAGACCACCGATCTCGACGCGGGCGATGTGTGAGGTCGCGGTCATCGACACCGACGGCACCCTCCTGCTCAACACCCTCGTCGACCCCGGTGTGCCGATCACCGTGACCGCCGGCGCGGTGCACGGGATCACCGACCAGGACCTCGTCGGGGCCCCACCACGGCCGCCGTGCTCACCGAGCTCGTGCAGGTGATCGGCCACCGGAAGGTGCTTGCCTACAACGCGCCCATCGACCACGGAGTTCTGCTCCGCGATGCGAAACGCACCGGTGTCGTGGTCGGCGCCCTGACGGAACGAGCCCGGTGGGGCTGCGTGATGCGCGCCCGGGCCGCGGCCGATGGCCGGCCATGGCAGGCGCTCCGAGGTGGACACCGCGCCCTGGGCGACACCCAGGCCGCGCTGCAGGCCGCTCCTTACCCGCTCGACGGTGGATCCACCAACCATGACGAATACCCGCCCATGAATGGGCCATAGCGACCCATTCATGGGCGGGTAGGCGGGTTCAGCGTCACACCCGGGGCCACCCGGTCACCTTCTCGCGGGTGAGCCATCCACCCCCGCGAGAGGCCCTTGATGAACGTCCTCACTACCGCCTACACGGCCACCTGCCCGCGACCCGCCTCCACGCCGGCTGCTACCCACCACGGGGTCTGCGCCCGCTGCGCCACCTCGAGCAGCGAGTTGAGCGCCACCCGCACCGTGGTGTCCAAGACCTTCACCGGCTTCGACGGGTGGGCAGACCCCTCCGGGCCGGGCCTATGCCCGGCCTGCACATGGGCCTACCGCACCCCGGCGCTGCGCCAGGTGCCCCACGAGGTCACTACCCACCCCTCGTGCCGGATCCTGACCCGCGCCCGCCTGCGGCGCTTGCTGGCCCACCCGCTGCCCACCACCACCGCGGTGGTCGTACCCCTACGACCCGGGCGCAAGCACCTGCTCGCCACCGCCCAGTGGGGGCGGGTCACCACCGACGACGCCACCCTCACCTGGACCTGCGCCGACACAGACCGGCTCGCGGTCATGGCCACGTTGCGCGCTCAGGGCTTCGGACCTCGAATGCTGCTCGCCGCTGCCCCCGCCTGGCCCGTCCTGGCCAAGCTGGCCCCCCACCAGCGATTACTCACCCAGCAGCAGTGGCCACTGCTCGCCCCCTGGCGCCGAGCCCGCCCCTGGTTTGACCTCGCCGTGCACGCGATCGCCTCGTGAACACCCCCACCGACCGGTGGCTGGCCACCGTCGCCGACATGCCAGCCCTCGACGGCCCCGAAGGCACCGCCGAACGACTGCTTCTGCTGCTGCACTACGGCATCGACTGGCACAGCGGATGGGTCACCACCCGCCGCGCGACCTACTGGGACCGGCTCCTGCCCGACCGCGTCTTCCTCGCCACCTACCGCGGCGCCGAGCTGCGGCAGTGGTGGCGCGAAGTCGCCGACACCCTGCAGTCCCAGCCCCGCTCACCCGCAGAGCGCCGCGAGCTCGAGCAGCTGCTGCGCACCGACTCCCTGCCCGTACTGCAGGTCCTGCGCGCCGAGACCGAGCCGCTGCTGCTGCGCACCCGCATCACCGCCGACGCCGTCCGATCCAGCCGCCCACCCCGAACCGCGGTCGAGGATGATCGGCTCCCATGGCCGCCACACTGAGCTGGGAACTCGCCCTGACCGCCACCTCCTCGATCTCCCACAGTGGCATCACCCGCGGCACCACCACCCTGTTCCGCCGCGAAACCGTCATCCAGCCCGACGGCCGCGCCGTCGAGGTACCGATCCTGTCCGGCAACAGCTTCCGCGGCCGACTACGCCGCATCGGGGAAGAACTACTCCGCGACACCCTGCACTACGAAGGCCAGCTCACCCTGGCTGCCGCCCACGCCCTCCGCGGCGGCGGCAGCCTCGCAAAGACCTCCGGCGAACCCCTCTCCGGTCGCCGGCTGCACGACCTGCGAGCCCTCATCCCCCACGTCGGTGTCTTCGGCTGCGCCGCCGGCGGCCGCATCATCGACGGCTGCCTGCAGGTCGGGAAGGTCGTACCCCACCTGCAGGAGACCGCCCACATCCTCACCGCCTCCCGCAGCGGGCTGAGCAGCTTCAGCACCGCCCAGATCGAGACCTACATGCGCCACGACGACAGCGACACCCACGCCTTCACCGACGTCACCACCCACCGCGTCGACGTCGACACCACCGGCCACCCCCGCCTCGAGCAGCTGCCCGCCGACACCGACTCCCAGCTGATGCAGTTCCACGTCGAAACCCTGCCCGCCGGCACCAAGCTCAGCAGCTGGCTGCGCCTGGAGCGGGCCACCGACCTCGAGGTCGCGTTCTTCACCGACGTCCTGGCCGCTTTCACCACCGCCGGCCGACTCGGTGGTCGCGCCGCCATCGGCCACGGCCACGTCCGCACCACCGCCACCTGCACCCAGCTCGCCGGCACACCCCCGACCCCCGCCGACTGGCGCGCCCACCTCACCAACCACCGCGGCGACGCCCTCACAGCCCTGGCCACCCTCACATGAGCCCCACCCTGGTGCCCCTGACCGTCCGAGCCCACCTCGCCGCCGGCGTCGCCCACGCCTCCCCATGGGGCACCGCCCTGGACGGCCTGCTTGCCGCCGAGCTGTGGGCCGACCACAAAGCCACCGCCCGCGAGCACGGCGAGCTCATCCCCGGCCTGCAGGACACCGACGACCCCACCGACCTTCCGCTGCCCCTGGACCGCTGCACCACCCCCGACGGCACCTGGCACTGGGCCGCCACCAGCGCACACCCCGACGGCCCACCCACCGACTCCCCCGACGTCCACTACTGGACCGGGCGCACCGACTCCCGTGCCCTCGAGGACCTCACCCCCACCCTGCCCGCCACCCTCTCTGACCGGCAGGGCCGCTACCGGGCCCGCCGCGTCCCCCTCCTGGTCACCTCCTGCCCGTCGGTCACCTGGGCCGCCGTCGGCGACCCCACCGCGATCGCCGACCTACTCCGCCCGCTGCGAGCCGTCGGCAAGAAACGCAGCCACGGCGAGGGCCAGGTCCTGCGCTGGGAGATCACCCCCACCCCCGACGTGCCCTGGTGGGACGCCGCCCACCTGCACCCCGACGGCACCCTCGGCCGCCCCACCCCCACCGGTTGCTTGCACAACCGCGCAGACGTCGTCACCGGCGGGTACGGCACTGCCGGCCTACGCCCCCCCTACATGCACCCCGCCCGCCAGCAGCCCCTGCACCTGCCCGCTTTCCTGGACCGCTGACCGATGCCCCATCACCCCGGACTCGACCCCACCTACCTCGCCGCCCGCCGAACACCCCGACCCACCACCGCCGACCTGCCCACCCGGATCCGCACCCATCTCGACACCCACGACGGCTACGTCGCGCTCTCCGGGGGCAAGGACTCCCTCGTCATCGCGCACCTAGCCATCCAGGCCGACCCCAACGTCCCGGTTGTCTTCTTCGACTCCGGCCTCGAGTACCCCGAGACCTACACCTACCTCGAGCAGCTGCAGAACCATCTCGGTCTCCAGCTGCAGCACATGCACCCCCGCCGCACCGCAATGCAGGTTCTCGTCGAGTCCGGCGCCTGG
>JAABUS010009049.1_pt1 | contig 10660 bp, 6 predicted proteins | sample 5560161 | NCBI WGS metagenome assembly JAABUS01 (sample SAMN10711885, study PRJNA513376) | rock metagenome | isolation source: Antarctica rocks | place: Antarctica: Victoria Land, Trio Nunatak nord | collected 2016-01-04
CTCCCCCGTCGTCCTCATCTCCGTCGCCACCCTCCCCTGCTGCGACCCGGACCCCACCGCCACCCCCGCCGCCGATGCCAAAGCCAAGCGCGACTGCATCTCCTGCGAGACCAAGGTAGAGGCCCCGGGCTCTTTCGTAGCGACGTTCCAGCAAGTCTCTGGCACCTATGAAGAAATATTCGAGGATCTCCTGCCCAACCACTCCGAAAAGCGGGATGTTGCCGAGGGTTCGGGCGACGCGCCCGGGCACAGGCGCGAGATCCGGGGTTTCGTTGAGGATGACTTGGATCTGATGCTTCAGAGCACCACAGCCACCTCCACCACCGAGCTAGCCCAGTCCACCGATGACGTCCGCTACCCTGCCTCCGCACTCACCGGCCAACTCAACGGCATGATAGACGGATTCCCACCCCACCACTCGAAGCGGGAAGCTGCCGCCGGGGGAGCGTCGGCGACTGAAGGGTTGAGCGAGGAAGAACGAAAATACCTTGAGACCATGAGGTTCGATGACAGTGTCGGCGACGACTTGATCGTTCGCTGCGACTCGGCTCTTTCCCGCTCCCACAGAGAAGAGACAGCAAGTTGCCCCGCCTCCCCGCCCCTCCTGCGCCGCACCACCATCTCCGACGAATACAACCCCCTGAACCCGCTCTTCCCGGACCGCAACCCCCTGAACCCGCTTATCAGGGGGAAGCCCACCGACGCCACCGTGCGCGCCGCGTCCTACGCGCGCAACTACCTCTTCTACGCACAGTTCTACCTCAAGAAGCTGCAGCGCGAGGCGGCCGATGCGCAGAGGAATGTGGCCCAGCAGGTGAGTCTGGGGCGGCCGGCGGTCAGGGAGAAGGCGTATCTGGAGAAGAAGAAGAAGGCGATGGTGGGGTTTGATGTCAGGGTGCAGCATTTGGCGGAGGAGGCGGAGAGACTGAGTGTGGCGGCGGATGGGGCGGTGCTGGGAGGGACTGCGGGGACGAATGATGAGGGGTTTTTGGGGAGGTAAGGGGAGGGGAGAGTTTGATGGTGGTATTTTGATGGTGGTATGTTGATGGTGGTGTGTTGATGGTGGTGTGTTAATATGGTTCTGGATATTTTGGTTTTGGTTTGTTGGTAGTGGGTTGCTTGATTTTTAATTGATACTGGTGTCTGCAACTATCTGAATGATGAGAAAGTAGACGGTAGAGGGGTTGAAAGTGGAGAAGTCACTTATCCAGCCCCTATGCGAGCGTGCAAGATAGAACGTGTCTCTTGACAAGTGGAATCTCAGACCCGTGCCTGGCGTTGAAGCTTTGCCTCCTTCGAAAATCCAATGATAAGATCGCAGTCCCCAATGTGGACATGGCGACATTCTGAACCTTAAATGGATGGGTATAAGATCTGATCTTCACTCTGCCTATAATTCAGCCTCACATGTCTCACTAGGCTCCGGATTGAATGCGGGATCGAGCAATGGAGGATGACATGGCTGTATTTAGCAGCCACAACGATGAGTCCCCTAGATGAAGAAGTATATCGACAAGGGTCTATTAACTCATTAGTCATGCCAGCTAGGTGAAGTGGGACTACACATATGGAAGACAGACTCCGTTAGAGTACAAGTCTACAGGAGGCACCCGATGTGAAAGGTGAGAGCACGCTCCAGACTAAGAAAACTGGGAGATCGAGATTGCACTGGAGGACGGCATGCTAGCCTCCATTCCGGCCGTTGATATCCCAGAATCTGTGCGTAGTAAGAAAGGTCGATATGCAGGACCATGGCAAGAGCCACGGTGAGTCGACGAGACAATGAGAAGACGCGAATTGACGGCACTGTTGGCCCAGAACCGTCGACTTCGAATTGAAGTATACGTTGTGATCCTCGCAGCCTGTTCTGATCTTCTTACGAAACTTTGAGCAGCCAGAACACCAGCCTAGACACAAGACCACTAGGCCCAGGCCACTGAAAAAAGAGGCAAATGAAGAGCCTTTTGCTACCATCGATGGTAGCCTCCAAAGAGCTCTTTCGCGCTTCGATCAAGCGGTGTGCATGTAGGCCGGCCATGCAGTGCAAGTCCTTGCAATTCGGCCTGGGGAATGATGGACCGGAATGCTATTTGCTATGGCTTCGATGTTCAGCTAGCAGCCCTCGCATGACGCTCGAGAGGATCCATGAATCCAACGGGAATATGTGGCGTGATGCTTTAAAGCTGTGTGATCTAGCGCTTCTATGCAGGACGACGACAAAAGACACAACGACCCCAGCAGGAAGCCGCAACCGCTCAGTTCATACTCTATGATACGGCGAGCTCGCCGTAGATACAGAGGTCCTTTTTCAGAGTCGGATGTTGTCAATCCTCTGGGCGGCCCCTTGCTCTTGTGGTCAGAGCGAAGCTTTCGCAGCACCGTGCATATCAGCCAGCCTTTTCTCACTTTCTTCCACACTATTTCTCCATGCTTCGTATCTTGAATTGGTAAAAGCTTGAAGGCTTCGTGTACCAAGACGAACGATATGCTGTGCAAGGTCCACTCCGTCCTTAATAGCAGCATTAGCACCCTCGCCTCCTAGGATTGGCATTGCGTGCACGGCATCGCCCATCAATAAAACGCCCTGTTCGGCGAGCTTTTCAACTTCAGCTGGATTACCCAGAGTACTCCGCATAAGCCAGTGCAGGACGCGGTCTTTCCTCACTTGGGATGCATCGAAGATGGTGTCGAAAGGCCGTGTCAGCTGCTTGAGCTCTTGCAATTCGGTGTAGAATTCTTTGGTAATGTCTGTTGCCCCAGATGTTGGTCTATCGGGGTTATGAAGGGGGTCGTTCTCGTGAGCGGGCCGTGAGTACGTGTAACTGATATCTACGTGTTTGGGGGTAATGTCGCTGATTGATATTTCAAGCACAATACCATTATGGTGGGATTGTAATATTGTTCGATTTCCCAGGGCAGGCGCAACCAGATCTTGATACTCTGCGTTTGAGATGCGTCTTTTGCCATTGAAGACCACGAACGGCAGAACTTTGAGCTCGATGCTAGGCATTAATGAGTTGCGAACCTGAGAATGTACGCCGTCGGTACCGATGAGAATTTCAGGTTCCAAAGGCTTCCTGTCCTTCAGATGTACAAGGATTCCCTGAGGGGACACCTGAATATCTTGAACAGTGTGTTCCCATCTTATGTCCTGGCCCTCCTGAAGCATTTTCTCTAATTTGCCCCGATGGCATCGGAACGTACCGTTTTCCGTCTCTATGCCGGGCGCAAGCGTGCCTCTTGTCATCTTCCCGGTACCTCCTCGCCCAGCATCGATGGATAAAGTATCTCTGAAGGTGGTCTCGTCCATTTGCAGGACATTGAGCAGAGGCTGATATGCCCAGGAGTGAAGTGTGATGCCATAATTGTACCGAGGCATCGCGGACGTCTTCTCCAGTATTACGGCTGCTATTCCATGATGTCTAAGACAGCGGCCCAAGCTCAAGCCCGCCAAGCCCGAGCCTACGATGGTGATGGGTGGACCAGACATCTTGTACTCTTCGCCAGAAGAGTACCAAGACTTAAGAGTCGATCATGTCCAAGCAAGAGTCAGATTCACAAGACCGCCATCCGAGCATACCAACCTCCCCCATAGCGTCCAACCAACATCATACCATCAAACACGCATCATGTCAGAATAGACAATTTTATCGTCATCAAAGTACCTGAGCGTAAAGTATGAGCGTCCAAGCGACGACCATCTCCGCCGGAAGGATTACCCGACCAGCCGATCACCCCTCACCCCCCTAACACGCCAACCCAATCGAGGTTCCAAAGATGTCTAGTTCGAACGTCTCAAAATCCCACCCGGGACCAGCTTTTGCGCGCACTACAAGGCGAAGCGATTCTAGCTGCGCGTGCCAGAGAGAGCATGATGGCTGGCACATGAGACATCATTCTGGAGTGCCGTGGTTCAGAAAGCGTGATTCGGTGAGAGCACGATGGATGCAAAGATTATACAACTACATTTAAGGCCAGTAACGATGGCACAATGTCCAGCTCCTTCCATATATCGCCTCTTTGTCCCAGAAAACGAAGCTCAAGATATCATGACGTGTTCGTTAGAAGAATTCAGCGATGCCTATGTTCCAACTCCATTACCCGGTACCCTCGTGCACATGAGATGCGTAACAGATGGTGGCACTGAAGAACTCAAACTCCTGGCTTGATGAAATCGGCATAGTTGGGCCAGTTGCCGAGGTTGCCCGGATCGCCACCAATGCGAACCCAGGTCGACAGCGAGGGCGTAGGACCATCCAACACGAACATCTGGTACCATCCTAGGGGACAGGTATGTACGTTCGGGGGAGACGTGACGGTGCAGGTGTTGCCCCCGCAGGAGACGGCCGGGAAGAGCGTTCGCTGTCCCATGCTGTTGCCGTGCGTGCTGACCGTAGCGCCGATGAGTGAAACCCTTATGTTCGCAGTCGAGCCAGATGTCACAGTGAAAGGGACTGAGGCGCCATAGCTCCAGTCCTGGTTCGCAATTGTGAAGGTCGGGGCAGGGAGACCGGAAAGACTGTAGGGCGGGGAGAACACCTCGACACGATATTCCTCTGGATGTGTACCATCTTGCGGATCGGAACCGGAGACCATGACACGACCGTCCTGCATGAGGATAGATTCCGAATGGTAGAGGCGAGCTACCGTGGTGTTTGCCATGACTGACATACGCTGGTTGACAGGCTTGCTGGGATCGTAGAGCACAGCATTGAGATTGGGGCTTGTGGCGAGACCGAATCCTGCATTGCCCTGGTGTGCACCGTTACTGATCAGGTAGGTTCCGTCGGGAAGAGCAGTCATGGAAACAACGACACGCTGCGAGGGCATCCGCTCAAGGGTCCAGACTGGGTTAGCGGCTTCCGGTTGTGTCGATACACAATTATCAATCGCGGTCGCGGCGCCTGTGGTAGAACCACCGCAGATTAGGACAGTGAGGGGGTCACCGTAGGGCGCATATTGAGGCATAAGCATCGCGGTTCCTTCAAGCGGGTAGGTGCGTCCCGCTAGGAAGTTATTAACATTGCCCGGAAGGTTTGGAAGTACTTTTTTCGTCGCGAAGGTGACCTCGTCGAGGATGCGCGCTTCATTATAGTAGGTGATGAGGATGCCGCTGGGCACAACTGCGAGGAAAGGGTAAAGGTTGAAGGGGTCTGTGCGCTGCAGGAAGTCGAGTGTCACGACATTCCCACCGCCTGGAGTTGGCAGGAGTTCTAGGGAAGGTTGTGGCGGACCATTGGATCCGTTTTCACCGCCAACGACCACAATGGAGCCATTGGCCATAGTCATTGCGCTCGGGTACCAGCGTCCAATTTGCAGCTTCAGCTCCGCCACGTTTTCTTGCCAGTCGTGGGTGCTAGGTACGCCGGGCGAGCCGTCAGGCCAGTAAAGGCGAATCCCGTAAGTGGAGCTCCCTGACCATCCTCCGATGTTGATTTGGCGTCCAACCTTGTCGGGAAGCGTCAATCCAGCAGAGCAAAAGACGTCAGTCTTAACATGCATGGCTCTCCAGGCCCCCCCCACGCTAGGATTGTTGATCTGTGAGAGGTCCAATTCATACGCGCCGGTGGAGTTGGCTTCGCCTGTGCCGTATTTCTCCACGAACTGATACTTGTTGTTGGTGCCAAGGGTGGTCAGCAGCGGTATGCAGACACCGCCAATCAATTGTTTGTATGAACCTGCGGCATTGCCCGTCGGGTAATTCCATGTGTAGAGAGGAGTGCCAGTCCACTGATACCAGGAGAGGCGATTTCCTCCCCCGCAGAAGTAGCTTGGATCACCTGAACAGGCAACATTGCAGTCCGTAGCTGGTGCAGCTGTCGATCGGCCGTTGGTGAGGTCGTCGAGATCGCCGCAGTAACATTCTTGACCGTACTCCATTGCACCTACCATGAACCCGAATTTGGAGCACTGGCTGAGACATGCTGTCGCGGTGTTGTTGTTCGTATTGAGGATCTGGTATTTGAAGATCCTCGTGTTTGCGCCTTCGGTGGTACAGCCCTTGTAAGTCCACGACCCAGGTAGACCAGAGGTTTGTGCAGCAGGCTGCTGGCGAACGGTGAGTGTCCCCTTTGCGTAAACTGACAGTCGACTCTGGAAGACTTGATCAGCCCTGTCCTACAGCAGAACAGAGCACACTTACACCAGCGCCACATATCTCCTTAGCATTTCCTCCACAAGGCATGTTACAATCAGTATCGCTTCCAGCAAGTGCTCCTCCGTTGTCGATTCCATTACCACAAAAGCATTGAGTACTGTACTCCATACCTGCAACGACGTAGCCAGCGGCAGCACAAGCCGCGACACATGATTCGATGGTCAGAGTCTGCGAGTCCGGCTGCTGATTGCTGAGATCACGGCCTCCGTTGGCATTGTCGATGTAGCATCCTTTGTAAGCCCATCCGGAGGGCAGCGGGCTGACATTGGTACCTGATCCGGTAGGGGATGTAGGGGTTGTCGATGTTGTTGGTGTAGCACCACTACCCGCAGATTTGAAGACATTGAGCCTATGCACATATCAGCGTGCACTGATCCAGATAAGAGCAGCCAGCCCTAGCCTCCTCTTGGAAGACTCCTTGTGCCAAGGAACGTACCTGTTAGGGCCACCGCATAATTCCGATGCTGTAGATCACATTAGGATCAGCCCACTGACTCTATAGACCAACAATTGTTTGTTGAATAATTACGGTCTTGGCAAGCACTCACAATTGCCGCTGCAGGCCATATTGCAGTCTCCAGCTGGCGCCGTTGCGGCCGAGCTGGCGAGAGTGTTGCCGCAATCTGATAGTATGATTAGCCGAGGTTCAACCGATGAGATGGCCTGAAGACAAATCTGACACTCAATAGGAGGCGCAAATGCACGGGAAATGTATAATAAGAAGAGAATGCCTGAGGAATGAAAATCGGCTCACTTACAGCATTCTGATGCGTACTCAGTTCCAGCGATAGCGTAATTCTTGCCACCGCAGTAGGCGATGCATGCTTCATCGGTCATAGCTGTATTACTGGTGTAGGAAGATGCTGATAGGGCACGGACTCCAGTGCCCTCGCTGTTGAAAGGCGAGAGGCATCAGCGACAAGCGCCGCTGTCACAAGGGCCATTCACTTACGTGTAGCATCCGGCATATGTCCATCCTGACGGTGGAATTGGTACGACTGCAGCACGTTTCTCGAGGTAAACAGACTGAGAAAGTCCACACTGATTGCAATCAGCACAGACCTTGAGTAGCGGGGATCCTGGTATGTAGCTGCACGCACTGAGGATAGTACGATCAGGAGGGAAGAAACTGAACGAGAGACAGATGGAACCATGATTGAATATCCTCTTTCAGAGGTCGAAAGAACGTATTATTGGAGTATCGCGGAGATCGTGGCTGTGAGCTTTCTCTGAGAGACTTGGTCATGGAAATGAAGGGGGCGAGGTACCTTTTATCATTGACTGATTGAAGCAAACACCTTCGCTCCAGCTCTAGCCGCGAGGAAAGATCCATGCACTAGCAAGCTATCAATTTGCGGGCTGGTGGTGCGCTTTGGCCCCATGTCCAGGTGTAATTTGAGACCCCAGATGGGCCGGGGCACGCGTGGCGGGCTTCATTTCGTTTTCGTGATTGTTACGGTATGGACGGTGAGTAGGAATGGGCGCTGTCAGCAGATTGACTGCAGGAACAAGAAGGACTTTGCTGCATCCTCCAAGCTCGTATGTGCAAGGGGAGCTCGTGGCCCCACTCACAGCAGTCAAGGATACGCGATCCACACATTCCACAGCACGTGAGTCTGTGCAGTCGCCTTGCTTAGTCAATAGGAAGAAGTGATTGTTCTAACTCCTGGGGCTCTCTCTCGGTCTGGGCAGCGGCCCGGCAGCAGGATACATGTGGTCTGATTGGCCGATCGTCTCTGCCTGCACTGCCGAGTTCCATGGCGTGGGCGATGCAAAGCAGCTACTTCCTATAAGGATGTTGAAAGCTTCCATCTTTACTTGAGCCGCCAAACGCAACGAAGTGGATTGTTCTTGTGTCGGAGACACCACGACAAATCACACTCAATCCTCTTGGTCCGAGGGTCTCAGAACAGCATCGTACCTCTTCCACGTCGCCAGTTCCACCCTCCACCACACGTCTGGTCTCGTGCCTCAGCAACAATGTCATCCGCAACCCAATCTCTTTTTCCCCCTTCGTGGCGTCCGACTTGTGGAATACGATCGATGGTAGGCAGCCACATGTGCCATCCTGACAACGGCTTCGGTTCGAGTCGGGCGCAAGATGGACCGCTGGCACAATTCATCACTTTGACCCATGGATGGCGTGATAATGCACCTCCTAATATTGCGCCAATGGGGCCGGCCCCAAGGCTCGTCTTCTTGTTGAGTTCAAGATATCCAAAATTACGAAGTACATAGCTGCGAAGTAGTGCACATCCGCATATGCACTAGATGCTAAAAGTACCTTAGCTCGAGAAGTGAGCGAGGGTGGTGGCCTAGCTGCAGGGCGGATGACGGGCGGCGGCCCCAAAATCGCTCATAAAGTATCCACCTTTGGGTTTGCTGGAAATCCCCGCTCTCGGTACTGGGCTTGGGGCGCTTAAGGTTGCCAGCACTGTGGGGTGTGCAGGAAATCGCTTCTTTTCTGGACTGTCGGTCGTTCGCTTGGCTGCGAACAGGCGACATGTCGGTACCTCGTGGACCTGGTCTGAAATGATGGTCCGGCGTGCTCCCGTACCAAAGAAGTCCTTACTAGACCCTGTGAACACCGGACTTGGTCGCCGAGGCGCTAGACTGGATATGAACCAGGTCATCCTGCTGGAAGAGGGGTGCTGGCCAACAATGGAAGCTTGATGGTGTTGTAGCGACCACTGTGTGGACACCACTGGTCCGTATGTAGGGTCGAAGCCCAGAAGTTGGCGCAGTCAGCAACGCGAGGTCAGATCAACGGCTCTGCTCAGCTGTTGAAGAAGGGGATGAGGGAGGGGTGACGCTAGCGCCTAGGACCGCGCAGATCCAGTGGAGACAGGCTCTAGCCCTTGGCTCTCCACTCTCTTTTCTCCTTCCTTGAACTCCTACACCGTACAGCTGATTCGTTGGTCTTCGGGCTCTCCGTTTCCACGTGTGCAGCAAATGAGCTCTTGGCATGGACTCGGTGAATTCCACCTCCTGCGGTATGCAGTCCCATCGCAGATGATGGTACTGTGCATGATCGTGATTGAAGCTGTGTGCATGTTTCTACACCTGAAAGTCTGGCTTGGTGGCCCATTCGCCGTTCCTGCCCCGACGAGGAATATTCGCGACCGCGTGCCGACGTTCCCACGGGGGCCTGCTAAACGAGCTACTAGGTCCGTACAGTAGGCTGCCGGAAGATAAGGTAGCCTTGTGGCGTGGGCCGTGGATGATGTGTTCGTATTGGCTTAGGCTGAACCGACAAAAGACAGCGCTCTTCATGTCCACCCATTCGGCAGAGAATCATTCGTCGAGTGCTGATGTATTGCTATGCAGGTGAGAAGCTGACATTCCCGGGTCCAATCCTGCAAGACGCCTGGCAATTGGTCAGCGGAGCGGTCAGTCCTGGGGAGAAGGTGTGAAGAGTCACGAAAGTAAAGAGGAGAGGAGCAGCTTCGCCAAGGATTGGATCGACTACAAGCGGCAATCGCTTGCGGCCGTGTTCGGCCGAAGTATATCCGAGGCGAAGGTTCAGCATTGCATGCAGCGATGATGACCACACAAGCTCTCCGTTGTCGCTTCAATGCCACGTTGCTGGTCTCGGGCATGTAATCGCAACACTATCGATAAGTAATCATACACTCGTTTCAAGCTTCAAGCATAAATGCAATTCTTGCCGAGCCTACTCTAGAAGTAGAAGTACTTCGTGTTCGGGGGGTTAATTGTTAGCGTGACAGGGGTTGATTTTGCCGGGATCTCACCAAAATAAAATAAGGTAAATTAACATTTAACCCCGTGGATAGGAAGTAGTGATGCACGTCCATCATTTACCGCATCGCTTACTAGCGGTAATACCGTAAATGACAGGGAATGAAAATCCTCATTTACGGTCAGTGACGGTAGGGGGGTGAACTATTAATAGTATATCTGATGCTTTACAACGATAAATAGTTATCAGATCTAAGGTTTCTACTGTTATCGACGAAGATCCTTCTCTTTAATACGAAAGAGGGAGACGCTAAGCCTGTTCGGTACTCTTCCACTAGGCCTCATGTTGCTAGCGCGTTATTTACACATACAGGCCGGATTTCTCCTCAATTACGGTAATTACGGTCAGAGATCGTTCCTTGCCGGTAAATAACCATCACTAATAGGAAGTACCTTCGGCCCCTTACCCCTTTGACGTCGCTCCTTTCCGAGCAATGCTTCAGGGATCTTCGTAGGGTGCCAAAATGAGTATCGTTCGTTGCCTCAGTATTCAGACCTTATGCTTACTTGTTATTTCGCATGACTATCACGTGCAAGTGCTAAATCCGGTAAGATGATAGCTAAATTCGATAAGGTGGCAGAACCTTTTTTTTCGCATAAGGTCTGAGGGCGAAACTCCAAAAACCTCTTATTCTAAAAAATGAAAAAAAACTTTTTTGCTTTGATGCTAGCACACGTGTACAACACACTATTAGTATATAACTTGATTAAGAAAAATTAAAACTTATTAAAATCTAGCGACGA
>JAABUS010009050.1_pt1 | contig 10660 bp, 8 predicted proteins | sample 5560161 | NCBI WGS metagenome assembly JAABUS01 (sample SAMN10711885, study PRJNA513376) | rock metagenome | isolation source: Antarctica rocks | place: Antarctica: Victoria Land, Trio Nunatak nord | collected 2016-01-04
CTCACCGTCGCTTCGCAAGACCCGAGAGACTGAAGAGCCGCAGAAACCGGAACTGCCGGACTCGGGGTGCAAGTTCCCGGTCTCTCCCGCGATGGATTCCGTTAGGATGAGGTCCGTGATGTGCCGCCCCCCGAGTCGGGGGCCAGTCGCCTGCACATCCTCATCCTCGATCGGAATCCTCCTTCGTGACGCCTGCCAGGACGCCCCTCCCCATCGATCCGGCGCTCCCCGAGATCGTCGAGGCGGCGCGTGAGCATCGCGGCCTGGTCCTGGTGGCCCCCCCGGGAGCGGGCAAGACGACGCGAGTGCCCGTCGCCATCATCGAGGCGGGGCTACTGGCGAAGCCGCACCCCGCACTGGTCATGCTCCAACCGCGCAGGGTCGCCGCCCGGGCCTCGGCGGGACGGATCGCCGAGGAGAACGGCTGGAGGATGGGCGAAGAGGTCGGCTATCACATCCGCTTCGAGCGCCGGGTCGGTCCGAGGACGCGTATCCGGGTCGCGACCGAGGGAATCCTGCTGCGGCAGCTCATCGCCGACCCCTTCCTCGAAGGCGTCGGCGCGGTCGTGCTCGATGAGTTCCACGAGAGGAGCATCCACACCGACCTGGCGCTCGCGCTGCTCCGCGAGATCAAGGAAACGGTGCGCGACGACCTCCTCCTGATCGTCATGTCGGCCACGATGGACGCGGAGCCGGTGGCGGAGTTCCTGCGCGGATGCCCCGTGATTCGATCGGAGGGGCGTGCGTACCCGGTCGAGATCAGTTACCGGCCGACGACCGGCCCCGTCTCGCCCGAAGCGATCGCCAGGGCGGTGGAAGAGGCTTTGCCCTCCCCCGGCGATATACTCGTCTTCCTGCCGGGCGCCGACGAGATACGCCGGGTCGGTGCGCATGTCGAGCCGCTGGCAAGGCGGGACGACCTGCTCGTCCTCCCGCTCCATGGCGCACTGTCGAGCGAGGACCAGGACCGGTCCTTGCGCCCGAGCGGGTGTCGCAAGGTGATCCTGGCCACGAACATCGCCGAGACGTCGCTGACGATCGAAGGCGTCCGGACGGTGATCGACAGCGGACTGGCGAGGTATGCCAGCTACGACCCGCGACGGGGCCTCGACCGGCTGGAGCTCGGCCCGATCAGCCGCGCCTCGGCCGCGCAACGCGCCGGGAGGGCGGGCCGGACGGGGCCGGGTCGTTGTCTCCGATTGTGGTCCGAGGGCGAGCAGCGAGGTCGCGATGAGACCGACGTCCCCGAGATTCGTCGGGTCGACCTGTGTGCCCCCGTACTCGCGCTCCACGCCTGGGGGGCGACCGATCTCTGCCGGTTCGACTGGTACGAGGCCCCCCCCAAAGAACGGATCGACTCGGCCGAGCGGCTGCTGCGCATGCTGGGAGCCCTGGACGTCGCGAGTGGCCGGATGACCCCGCGAGGTCGTCAATTGCACGAGCTTCCGGTCCATCCCCGGATCGGGAGGCTGCTCATCGCGGCCGCCCGAGAAGGACGGACGAACGAAGGGGCCGCACTGGCCGCCTTGCTCTCGGAAGAGGACATCGTGCGCCATGGTGCCACCCTCGACGCGAACGCCTCGCCCCGCCCTCGATCGCGAGGCGCCTCGGACCTGATCGTGCGCCTTGATCTCCTCGACGAGGCGGAGCAGGATCGTTTCTCGCCTCGCATCCGCGACCGAGGGATCGACCCGGTCCGGGCGCGTCGAGTCGCTCGGCTCCGCGATGAACTCTCCCGGATCGCACGACGGCTCGGGCCCCCCGCCGTGCCGAGCCCGGACGGGCCCGACGAAGACTCGATCCTCCGCTGGATCATGCTGGCCTACCCCGATCGCATCGCCCGACGCCGTGCCGACGGGGGGAGCCTCGGCGTGATGGTCGGCGGGCGCGGGATTCGACTCGGGCCCGAGTCGGTCGTCCGCGACTCGGAGTTCTTCGTGGCCCTCGACCCGCGCGAGGACCGCCGAGGGGGGATGCTCGAGGCGCGGGTCCGGTCGGCCAGCGCGATCCACTACGAGTGGCTGGAGCATTCTTTCCCCGAAAGCGTTCGCCGCGAGCGTACCGTCGTCTTCGACGAGCAACGGCAGCGGGTCGTCGGCCGGAACGCCCTCTGGTATCTGGACCTTCTCGTGCGCGAGGACCTCAACGCCGCGGTCGATGACGCGACCGCATCCAGGGTACTCACCGAGTCGCTCCGGCCACGCGCCTCGGATTTCTTCCGCGGAGACGAGGCTGCCGTGAACTGGCTGGCGCGCCTGCAATTCTTGAGGCAATGGGTGCCCGAGAGCGACCTGCCCGATGTCGACGCCACGGTCCTGGCCGAACTGCTGGAGGCCGTCTGCATGGGCAGGCGAGGCGTGGCCGAGGTCCGGCAAGTCGCCCTCATCCCCTTCTTGCACGGCCGGCTCACCCACGCGCAGGGCCGATTCCTCGAAGAACACGCGCCCGAGGCGATCACCGTCCCGAGCGGGAACCGGGCCCGCCTCACCTATGAGCCCGATCGCCCCCCCGTGCTGGCCGTCAGGCTCCAGGAGCTGTTCGGCTGGGCGGACACGCCTCGCCTGGCGATGGGACGAGTCCCGGTCGTGCTCCACCTGCTCGGCCCCAACTTCCGCCCCGTGCAGATCACCGACGACCTGCGCAGCTTCTGGGCGACCGCGTACTTCCAGGTCCGCAAGGACCTCCGCGCCCGCTACCCCAAGCATGCCTGGCCCGATGATCCGAGAACCGCGACGGCGGAGTCCAAAGGTCGGAACCGATCGAAGTGAGCGGGCGGCCCGGGCGGATTGCTCGCATTCCTCCTCGACTCCTCACCGCGGAATTCCGGCGAGTCCCCGGAATGCGGCCCCCGCGGCCAGGCCACCGGCCAGGTACCACGCGAACGTCATCACCTTCGTCCGAGGCGTGACCCCTCGCGGACGATGGCCTAAGCCCAGATGGGGAGGCAACACGACGGCCCCGAGGCCCGCGGCCCCGCCCAGCACCACGCCCCGCAAGAGCGCATGTTCCGGCGATCCCACGCCCACCAAGGCGAAATAGATCGTGTTCGAGACGATGTCTCCGGCGAATGCCAGGGCCTGCAACTCGTCGCGCGGCGGAGGCTCGATTCCGACGGCCTCCATCCCACGAGCCAGCGCTCGGCGTCCCAGAGTGTCCATGCGCGGGGCCTCATCCACGGTCCGTCGGGCCGTCTCATGAATGAGCGTTATGATGATCGCCCCTGCAAGTCCGCTGAGCAACGGCGTCACGAGCGTCGCTCTCGATGAATTTTGCATTCGATCCTCCCGCAGTGTCCTCTTGCAACCGCCAGGCCACGGGCTCGGGACCGTGTTGCTCTCATCGCCCTCGTTTCCGACGGACACCGGCTACGGCACAGGCCTGCAACTCTTACGTGGACCACAAAGTTCCCGGACTTAACAATATCCCTAATTTAGCTAAAGCCCTCATGTTCTCGGCGAAGCAATCCGAAAAATGGAAATAGGGATCAAGAATCGGGAATTCCTCACCAAGCTTTAGGCTCGTTCAGGCTTTCGGGTCGACTCTCCACCCAAGCGAGGGGGCTTCGAGTCTCCTGGATGAGCTGGATGGGATCGGGTCTGCCGGTCGTCACAACTTTGACCATCACCTTGTTTATCTGGCCGCCGCGTCGCCGCATCGTTGTTGACCCCACCTGGGCTTCCTGCCATCCCCACCGAGGGGTGAGCTGGATAGGTTGCGGGTCACCGTGCGCCGCTCGGGCAGGAGCGACCCGCGATGACTGACTTGCTGATGAGGTTCGCAATCCTGGTCGGGATGACCCATGGCTTCCGTGCCCTCGGTCGCCTGGCGGGCCCGCGCTGGGGGGGGCTCGTGCTCGGCTTGCCGTGCTCGACGGCCATGGTGCTGCTCGGTTATGGCCTGGAGCGTGGCACAGAGCACGCGGTGGGGACGGCCGAGGCGAGCCTCCTGGGTCTGGTCGCGGCGGTGGCGATGCCGCTGGTCTATGCCCAGGCGGTCGGGTCAGGTTGGGGTCTTCCGGGGGCGATCTCGGCCGCCGTTGGGGGGTATTTGGCTGTTGCGGCCGCGGTCAGTCGCGTGGCCGACGGCGGGGCCGTGACGTGCCTGGCTCTCTCCACAATGGCCGTTCTGACGGCCTGCCACATCGCGGGGCGGATTCGAATCGCGAGGGAGAGGAGGCGACGGCATGCGCCATCAAGGCTCTGGGTGCTGGGCTGTCGGATGCTGGTCCCGATGGCGTATCTGGGATTTGTGATCACCGTCCAGGACTCCGCAGGGAACCTCCTGGCGGGGCTCCTGAGCACGTTCCCGGGCATGTCGCTCACGGTGTTAATCGTGACGCACCTGGAGGCCGGCCCGGTCGTCGCAAGCCGGCTCGCCAGGGCGTTGCCGCCTGGCAACCTCAGCATGATTTCCTTCCTCGCGGTCTTCCGATTCGGATGCCCGCAACTCGGCCTGGCCTGGGGGATGGTCTTCGGTTATGCGGCGGCACTGGTGACGCTCGTGGTCGTCGAACGACTCTTCCGGCGCCCGGTGTCCACCCCTTCCGAACCGGCGCAGGCCACCTGTCACGGTTTTGTCGTCCGACGGCGGTGGGCACGGTTGGTCCCGTCGAATCCGTCTGCCCACCGTCGAATCCATGGCTCCGAGGTGTCGCGAGAGCGACGTCCCAGACAGCAGGCGAGATTTTCACCCGGCATTGAGGCATTCGCGTTCTGAACTTCAGGCCGCCCACATGCCACACACAACTCGAAGTCTCGGCGAGAGGAGAGGGACACTTCCGCATGAGCATTGACGACGGCTTCTCCGCCGATTAGGCTTCGAGTGTGCCGTCCTCAAGCGCCGGGGCCTTGCCGTTTGCACGCGTCGGGAACGCCTCGGGACACGTCGTCTCACGGATCACTTCGCCACGGATGTCGCCCCTCAATCGACCGATCTTCATTTTGCTGGCCACCCTGAGCATCACGGGGGCCATGTCGATTTCGAGCCATGCGGACGAGCCCAGCGCTGAGTATCGAGCGGTCCTGCGTCGGACCATCGAGCTTCGCAAAGGGCGCAGGCAAAGTCGAACCGCCGCGCCAGTCGGAAAGATCGTGGCTTACCCCATGCCCCCGAGCCTGATCATCCGCCACACCCGTGAGGTCCACGGCGAGATTGACAATTTGCTCGGTCTCTTGCGGCGATAGAGACACACAGCCTTTGGCGAATCCTCCCATCTTGCCGCCGCGAGACAGAGGAGAGGATCGTCGGCGTCTGAGTTCTCTGGACCGGGCCGGAGGTTTGAGCCAGAACGACCGAGTTTAGCCTTCGGTCCGAGACCGAGACAGGTCTGCCCAGAGACGCTCGAAGGCGGCCTTGTAGGCGACGAGCAGGCGGGGTTCGCCGGTGACGATGAGGTTCTCCTCGTTGTCACGCGACGCGCCGCGGGTCCAGTTGTAGCTTCCGGTGAGGAGCCACTGGCCATCGATGATCGCGAACTTATGATGCATGTGGAACCTGGTCTGGTCCACTCGCACTGGGACGCCCGCGTGGCTGATTCGGTCGACGTCCGAGCCCTCGTCGAAGGCCTTATCGTTGTCGGTGATCACCCGGAAAGCCACGCCACGATGATGGGCGTCGAGGAGGGCCGTTGTCAGGCGGTCGTCGGTGATCGTGAAGACGCAGACATCCGCCGTGCGCCTCGCGCTCTCCATCAGCCGGATGATGGCGCGAGGGCAATCCTCGCCGGGACTGAAATACGCCTCGGCCACCGTAGAGGACAATTTCGGAGTCTCGCCCGACTCCAGAAGCTTGACCACGTCTTCCAGCCAGTCGAGGACGTGACTCTCTCCCCTGTCGGCCATCGCCGTGCGAACGAGCCCAAAGGCGAAGTGGCGGAGCTCACGACGGTCTGCATCCGGCGTGAGTTCCGCCAGCGCCTTGAGGAAATCCTGACGCTCGCTTCGGGTGAGTCGGCGATCTTCGAAGGTGCGTACGAGTCGGTCCCGGAAGTCCTGCGGGCTCATGCTGCTCCCCCTTCGACACGGACCGGAACCAGGCTCAATCAGGGAATAGGCGCGGGGGAGCGAATCGCCCCACCGGCAGCCCCCGGGACGACCCTCGCGGGAGGACTGACGGCGAGTTGATCGATCACCTGAGTGACTCCCACCGTATCTCGCGACAAGACGACGGCTTTCGTTTTGGCGGCGGCGGTAGGGACTACTCCTTTGAGGACCACCGTGCTCGCATCCATCACTTCAAGTTCTATCGAGCTACCATGCAGGTCCTTGTCCCAATGGAGACGCCCGTAGACTCTCGCTTCAAGCCCCATGTTCTGGACCGAAGTCTTCGTGCGGGCGAAGCTCTCGCGGACGGCCTCTCCCGACCGCTGGAGGCCCCGCTTGATGACCCTGCCCGCGTCGTCGAGACCTTCTCCCACTTTCTCGCCGACACCCTGTTGAGCCCTGCCAACCCCTGCCCACGCGAATGCGACGGCCACGAGTAGAGAGATCCCTATCACCAGGCGTGTCTTGATCATCGGTCCGTCTCCATGAGGCCCGCGATACGAGGAATCGAGCCCACCCGAGCTGGCATGCCCTCGATAAGATGTGCAAATCAGAGGCCAGCTCGGGTCGACCACTATGGCATAAGGCATGGGTCTGCGATCCCATGCGGGCGTCATCGGGGACGGGTGTTGCGGCGACCGGGCAAGAGGCGACGTAAGGCCTCGTCTTCCAGCCCTCGCAGGTCTCGGGGGGCGTTCGCGGCGGGAGCCGCTTCCGAGCCGGTCGCGGCACCGGCTCCACGCGTCCCGGTGAAGCGATCGAGTAACTGGGCCGCCGGATTCGCCTCCGTCCCGGCACCACCTGCGGCACCGCGAGTCCCCGTGACGCGGTCGAGCATCTGGCTCGCGCCCCGCGAGGCACTCCGCTTGATGATCTCGCGGCCCTGATCCTTCAGGCCGACCCGGAGCGCCTGCTGGTCGATGGCCGGATGCGTCATGGTCCCGCCGATGGGGATGCCGACCCGCGTCCCGCCGACGATCTCCTGGAGGGCGGCCTGATTGCCCAGCATCGCCCCGGTGACCGGGACGGCCGCTTTCATCTTCAAGGTGTGGTCGAAGCCCACCGAGCCGGCCAGGTCGACTTTCACCTCGTTGCCCATGTCGATGGCCAGGCCGCTCTGGCTCACACGTCCGTCGGCGACCTGAATTTTCACAGCCTGGTCGAGCCGGAGGCCAAGATTTTGCCCCTGGCCGGTCAGCGTCAGGAGTTGCTTGGCCAGCGTGCCCGGCCCGTACAGGACGTCGTGGAAGGTGATCGTGCCGTCGACATTCGGCTTGCGGTCGCCGGCCCCCCAGAGCGGGATGTCCGCGCGATCGAGGTGGACGGAGATGTAACCGCGGACCTGGGTCGCCTTGTGCAAGACGGGGGCGATGTACGAGAGCACCCGGGTCGAGACCTCGTCGTTGATCTCGGCCTTCTCGATCGCGGAGCCGGCCGCCAACCGCAGCGATCCTCCCTGCCTCTCGTCCAGCTGGAGCTCAGGTTTGAGCTCGACCGTCCCGCCATTCAAGGTCGTCGAGATGGGCACGATCTCGACGCGGCCCCCCCCACACTTCAGGACGATGGGGGTCGGGCCGACCAGCATCCCGAACGCCATCGACGCGGTCAGGTCGACGCCCAGCTCGGCATCAAGCCCCTTCAAGATGGCCGCCGTGGAACCTCCCGAGAGCGGGCCACGCACGTGGAAGGGGCGGGGGACGCCCTTGACTCGGGCCTTCGGCTCGACCGCCGTGACCAGGATCGCGTTGACCTTCTCCCAGTTGGGGGCGAGGTTGCCGCGGAGGTCGGCCAAGCGCCGACCTCCCGGCTCTTGCAGGACGCCCGAGGCATCGAGTGCCCCGTAAGGACTGGAGAGGGTGAAACTGGCCAGGTCCAGCCTCTGCGTGTCGGCGAGATAGGTCCCTCGCGCGGCGAGCGCGATCGGCCCCTCTTTTTGACGTCTCGATCCGTCCGAAGAGGGGAGCGAGATGTCGGGCGAGTCGAGCTTCGCGTCGATGTCCATGCGGCCGCCTACACCGCGTTGCGCCGAGATCCGGGCGGTCACGCCGCCGGCCACGTTCATTCGCTCGGCCAGCTTCCACACCGCGAGCGTCCGATCGAGGGCGGCCAGGTCGCCGACGAGGCCCCCATCGACTTTCATCACCGCGCCGGACTTGCCCAGGCCGGTGACCTTCAGGCCTTCGGTGGCCAGGGCGATCGGCTCCTGCTTTGCGCCCTGGGGCGGGGTCAAGGCGAGTTCCCCCGAAGAGGTGTCGTACCGACCGCGGGCGGCCAGCCGGACGGAACCGTCCGTGACTTTGGGGTCGGCGGGCTTGAGCCCGAACTGCGATTCGTCGATCTCAAGGACGCGATCGTGCCACCGGATCGCCATCCGAGCGTCGGCGAGCGAGTCGAGGCCGGCCACGGGCATGCGGCCGGAGACATCGGCCGTCACCGAGACGATTTGATCCTTCGAAGTGGCCGAGAGGGCGGCCACGACGTCTCCCGTCTTGAGCCCGAACCGGGCGGCATTCCAGTCCTGGGGGAGTCCCGACGCCGCGACCGGGCCGGCGACGGCGGCCTCCAGTCGCACAGATTTGCGCTGGATCGGCTCCGCGAGCAGGCCCGCGACGCGCATCCCTTGGAGCTCGGCGGCGAAGCGCCCCGAGAAGACCGCGCCGGCCCGCCGGTACTCGGCCGCGATCCGCCCCTTCCCCGCCAGATCGAGGGCGCCGAAATCGATCAGGTCGCGGAGCCCCCCCTGCAAGCCGGCGAGGTCGAGCGTGGCGTTGAGCGTGACCCCGCGGTCGAGGTCGCCGGCCCCCGTGGCGTCGAGGAAGAGGGTCTTGATCGCCAGCCCTTCGACCCGGAGGTCCGACCCCCGGCGCGTGACGTGCGCCGAGAGCGTGGCGGGTTCGCGGAGGGTGAACGTCCGCGACGGCTCGCGGGCCACCAGGTCCGAGATCTGCGCCTCGGCGTCGAGCCGCTGTCCTCCGGCCTCCGACTTGAGGTCGAGCTGGAGCCGGACCACGCCGCGTTCGAGGGTCAGCGAGTCGCGAAGCCGGAGGGCGTGGGGAACTTGTCGCGTCAGCGCCGCGAGATCGATCTGCCCTTCGATCCGGGTCGAGGCCCCCGGAGGAGCATTCAGCGCCCCCTTGGCGGTGAGGCCCGCAACGGGCGAGCTCACGTCGAGGCGTCGGACGGTCCACCCTTCCTTCGTCTCGGCCAGGTCCCAGCCCGCCTTGACGATGTCCAGACGCAGCCGATCCCCCGCCAGGACGGGGCCGGTGGCGTCCACTTCCAGCAGGCGAGAGTCTCCCGAGATGCTCCAGAGCCCCCCGTGCTGCACGACGTCCACCTTGCCGTCGAACCGCCCTCGCATGACGATTCCCGAGGTCTGCGTGGCCACCCGCCAGCGGACGCCGGCGATGTTCATCTTCATCTCGGCGGGGGTCCCCGTCGGGGCCCGATGATCGTATTGCCCCTCGATCGAGAGGGTCTCGGTCCCCGGTGCCTTGGGATTCGCCAGGTCAATCTTCCAGGCCAATCCCTTGGGCGCGGGGGGAGCCTGGAGGACCATGTCCAGCCGCTCGGCCGTGAGCGGTTCAATGAGTTCGGGGCTGCGGAGCCGGAGCTTGCCGCGCTGGATTTTCAGGGTGAAGTCGGTCCGCGGATCGGACTCTTTCTCCGGGTCGGAAGCCAGGATCGGCTCGAGCGCATCGGCCAGGTCGATCGAGCCGTCCTCCCGGCGCTCGATGTCCACCGAGGGCTCGTGCAGGGTCAGCGTGCCGTAGCTCGGCCGGTTGAAGAGGAGCTGCCAGACGCTCCGGTCGAGCGAGGCGCGCGGGGCGTCGACGACGCAGTGCCCTTTGGGATCGAGGAGCCGGACCCTCGACATCCGGGTGGTGCCGAACCAGGAGAGGTGGACCGAGCCGACCTCGACCTTGGAAGGGGCCAGGAGTGCGTTGGCCTGCGCGACGGCGAGGCGACGCACGGCGGGGATCTCGACCGCCCACGGGAGCGCGACAATCGTGCCCGAGATGACGAGGAGGACGATCGCCAGGATCGCCCAGAGTTTCCAACGACGGCGCTTGGGCTTGGGGGCTTCGTGGGCCATGAGACGGGGACTCCCGAACGGTACGACGTGATTCCATTCTCGAAGGGCGGCCTCGACCGCCTGCAGACTCTGCACCTGCCGTCAGGACAATTCGTCGTCACCGCGGAAGGACAGGTCCCCGGTCGTGACCTCGCCGACTGCTTTCGGTCGAGACGATCGCGAGCCTGCATCTCCCCACCCGCCGCGACGCGGGTCTTTAGAGTTTTCGGATATTTCCGGGTCCGACTTCATTTCTCATTCTCCGGATCATGAACTCTTTTGACGGTCGCCAGTCGATCGACGCCGCTTGCCCTGCGCGGACGCTCGCTCGCCAGCCACCGCTCGATCGCGGGATACAACTGCGGTCGCGAGCCCACGCCGACGAGCGCGTCGTTATGGCCGCTGTCGACGGCGAAGCCATGCGACCGGCCGAAGATCATCAGCGACTGAGGAACAGGTCGGGAATCACTTCCCGATTCCACGTCGGATCGGACCCAAGTGGTAGGCTGGGTCGAGACCCAGCTTTCCTCGGCAAAGAGCTGGG
>JAABUS010009051.1_pt1 | contig 10660 bp, 20 predicted proteins | sample 5560161 | NCBI WGS metagenome assembly JAABUS01 (sample SAMN10711885, study PRJNA513376) | rock metagenome | isolation source: Antarctica rocks | place: Antarctica: Victoria Land, Trio Nunatak nord | collected 2016-01-04
GCATGCCCAACTAAAACAGACCCAAAAAGAACCTTCCACCAGGACCAGGGCATAAATCTGCGAGTTGGCAAAACGTTCGTGTTACGCGCTGCATTTTGTGCAGGTCAATATTGCAACAAAGTGGCCACATGCATAGCCTGTGTGCATTGCTGCAGTGGCAATCATCTTGCCAGATCAAAGTCTCACTCTTTATTCGACAAGGCGCTGCTGAGAGCTGCTATCACGACAGCTGGGTAGATGACATAGAAAGGGGCCGTGTCTAATCGCCATGTCCGTTCTCGCGACTTGTGAAAGGTGACAGACTTGAGTTCATTCCCGCTGACACCTGGTGTAGCCATTTTACCAGCTGCAAAATTTACCCTCGGCGGCCGTCAGCAGATCAGTGTGAGCACCACATGTGCATCCTGATTTCTCGATTCTAACCGGGCCCGGGCAATTTGCCAACCGTGGAGCTAAGGCATCGCAGGCATGCAAACCAGGTGTTCGTCGCTATGAACACGAATGTGGAAACTGCTTCTTCGTCTATCAAAGTTACCCTCGAAACGAACGAGGGCGTGTTTGTAAGCGCCCTGCAGAGCAGAGCAGAGCAGGGCGCTTAGTTGTTCACTTGTGGTGCAAAGTAGCACATGAACTCCAAGCCATAATGCTTGCCGTTTCGTGACCTCAGACGTATTTTGAATTGGCCATCGACTTGACGTCTCATTTCTGCACATGCACACAACCTAGCCTTGCAAATGCAATGAGTGTCAGTCTGCCAACTGTTGTTCTAGATCAGTCTCGACAAAACCCTGCTCAGCTTGTCCGACAGTCACTCAGCTCCCGGAACGAAGCATTGTAGAACAATGGTCGCAAGCATGTTTGCCTCAGACATGCCATGCAGTCACCTGCCGTTGGTGAAGGGACTTACTGGTGTCAAACCAACGAAGCCCGCCCTGCTTTGTACTTACAACAGACGGTCTCGACCCCAAACACCCCTGCACATAGCTTCGCATCGACGGTGAGTCCTTAGCCAGCCGTGTTCTGCGGCTCTGCTGTCCCTAGCAAGCGATGTTGTATGTTGCAGGCTTAGTCAGCATAGTTCTAAGCGCTGTTGCCAGTCTCCAAACACAGTGGCCACGTGCAATGTTATTGGGTATCAGCTTTCTCGTTCCAGATGCCAGCCTGTCTCTGCAAGTAAAAGGGGCAGCTCTCAAGGCAGAAGTCACAGGGTACGGGGCGTGGCAGCAAGTAAAAGGTGACCAGAATGGCAGATTCATAACGATATTGGGAATCAGAATTTTCCTGTCTCTGAACATGTAGTTGTGCATACCTCCAAACAGTGATTCTCTGCTGCACAGGCACAGTCCCAGCGAGGCCCCTGTGGCGCCTGACCCTGTAAAAACATCTGCAGAACGTGTGGAGCGGCTAAAGGTACTAGTGCAGCTACGAAAGCTGTACAGAAACTTGTTGAGGGCTGAGCGTCTTCTGTCTACCTCTTCGCCTGTGCATCAGAAGCCTGTGGAAGTAAAACCCAGCAAAGGTGGGGCCTGCCTGCCATGGCTTTCATGAACCTCTCTCGCTCATCAACACTTGGTTGTAACATGCGCGCTCTACTTGATCTCATCTTGCATGCACCTCAATATGTAGGAAGGAAAGCCAAGAGGGCCCCTGTGCCGGAAGACAACCTAGAGGAGCAGGAAATGCTGGAAGCTGCCATTGAAGTCGTAGCTGAAATGCAGCTGACAGCAGATGAGCTGAAGGTGCATCCCATTTGACACCAAATGTGTTGCTTTCATGCATTTATGCTGATTACGTAGGCAGGACAATGCTAGATCAAAACCCCTGATTGCAGAGCAATCCACATTTTGGCATGGTCAATGCCATGTCTGCTGTTTCATGTGAACCATCCTTTGCTGTGGAACTCAACTATTTGGGTGACTTTGTAATTCAACTGACACTTCTCTTGTGTCATGCACAGCTTGGCCTCAGAAGACTGGTCACTGGCGAGAAGGACTTCTGTGAAGTCTTTCAGCCAGATGATCAAACTGATGCAAAAGAGCAGATAGTAGCACGGGCAAACAAATATTCGAAACGCTTGGTGGAGCGGGCAGATAAGGAATTGGATATGTTGCCTTTCCCCTCGTGAGTGCTGCCTGTCCTTCACATCACTGTTCTGCAGGGGCCATGCTTCAGCATCAATCAGTTCAAGTCAATATGCAGCTCAGACAGTCTTGTGCATCTGCCTTGTGCTGCAGTCGGGCTAGCACGTACAGACCAGAGCTAAGGATAGCAACGCTGTGTTTTTTCCATGCAGCCAATTGTTTTGTGATGCACATCTGGCCAGCAAAGTGCATCTGATCACTGAGAGGGCGGGCCTTTACAATTATCATGTCACTTAAGCAATAGTGTGCAGGCTGATTGTTGTGGAAGTAGGGCGTCAATTTCTGCTTTGTGATTGGTGCAGACATGCTGCTGCTCAAGCAGCTCTAGATGCACGAAATGCCAGGTTCCGCAATGTTGCCAGCAAGTCACGGGATCTGGATGATGATGACTCCTCAAATCGGGTTGAGAAAGCTGAAAAACGGGTCGGGGAGTTTGTAGCCAGGCGACTGTCCCCAGCTGTCCAGAGGGTTAGGAAAACACCTGTGCGCCGCTGGTTTTCCGGTGTGAGATCTGGAGCTGGCTATGTCGGAGGCCTGTGGGGCAGGTTAGCCTTATGTGCTTGGCTCTTGTGACATCTTAGCGACACATGTTTTCCTGTTCTTTGGCAGGCAAGTCGAATTTGCTTGTGATGCCTTATCATGAACCATAAAGCCAGTTGTGTATTCTTGTGTTGTGCTTGAAGTGCAAACCATATGGCCTTGATCATCGCAAGCTGATGGGCAAATACAAACCAGCTATGTTATGTCTCCATCTCTCAAGTGGTTTTGTTTCAGCGTCTGACTATGTACAGGTTGAATGGAACAGCACGAAGGGATAGCATTGCCAACTGCTTGCCAGAGGGCCTGCCTTTCCCTTCTTCCACCAGGGAGGCTTGCCAAGGGACCATTCAGTCCCTACGCATGGAAGTCGATGCTCTAGAGAAGAAGCTGCAAGAGTCTAGCAAGGTATCTAGCCTTTGTAGGCTGCTGTGCTGCTCCCTGATACATCATTGATGCTTCACTGATGGTGCATGTGGTGCTGACATGCAATACACAAGCGTTGTGCAGAGGCCATTGACCTGGTTCCGTAGCCTGCTCGCATGTTCAACAGTCAGTGCCCATGCCATGCTGTTCTCATCAGCAAAACCTTTGTGAAGGCTGCATGCCACACATTGTTTGTGGATCTCAAACGCTTGTGGCTTGTGTGGAAAATGGCTACTTTAAAAGGCTGCACATTTTGGATGTGCAGCTGCGAGAGAGCAGATTGAGGAAAGCCGGCATAGCAGGGCGTGCACGCATGGCCAGCGAGCTACGTGACATGGATGAGGACGTCAGCAGCCTTAGTCGAACCTTGGCAGTGCGTACGCTGCAGCTGGAGATGGAGTACATCTTCAGCTGTCTGGAGGATGAAGCTCTTGACATTGCTCAAGATCTGAAAGGGGCAGGCTACTTGCTGTTGAGGTTTGTTTGATTGCATGCTTGTTGTTGATGCTGGAACATCTTCTGCTGCAAACTGTGTGTGTGTGTGTCTGTCTGTCTGTCTGTCTGTGTCTGTGTATCATGCTGCACACAAATCACAGGAAGTTTGCATGTTGCTTGCGTCTCAGCTACTTGACTATGCTGTTTAACTCACGTGAGTCATGGGTCCCCAGCATTGCCTTCTTGTTTGTCTGCAGGCAAGGCTCTAGTGATGAGGTTGCTTTGTTGGTGGCAGAGTTTGGGCTGCTTGACCAGCAGCTTGCCAGCCTAGCAGCTGCCATCGAAGAGTCACATGCCATTCTCATCACAGAAGATGAGCTCATTCCTGTAGCTTCAGAGATACCAGACATGCGCAGTCGGCTGGGCATAGCGTAAGGCGCCCACTCATTGTTATAAGCCCCAAGCTTCACAAGTGCACTGTGTTGAGAAGCCTTTCCTCATTCTGGCATCAACACCTAGCCGACCTTATGAGTCATCTTCACCTGACGCATCAGTTTGCACCGGGATAAAGTGCATAATCACATGCAGTCAATGGACAGCAGCTGCTGTGAATGCACATCCAGTGACAAGCAATTGATGTGGCTTGCAGGGAGGCAGTAGTGTTTGGAGGTCAGGGCATCACCTGGATGAAAGTACGCTTCCAGATCAGAGAGGCTGTTGGCAAAGTCACTGAGGGAGTCCAGTTTTTCACTCGGGGGATCCGCTTGTTGGGCTCTGACTGCAACAACTGTGGCCGACTTTTCTACAGGGCTGCCTTGGGTAGGCACCTGCTGCTGCTGCATGCATCATGTGTTCCCTGTTGTCTTCCATTATACCTTTGTGTCAGAAGGCACATCCCATGGTAGTCAAGCATGATTCTGACGCTCAGCTTGTAAAAGTTGGCTGGTGTGTGCACACCAGTAAGAAGGTGGTCTATACACATAGAAAGCCTGTCATGTCACCCAATTTTGTGGCAAACTACTGCTGACTGGTACGCGTTTGTGACTGCAGGACAGACACTGAAGCCCAGAGAGGTGCAGGCCTTGCGCCGCACAGCATGGGATGTGCTCATCTTTGTACCCTTCACCATCATCCTCATTGCGCCTCTCACTCCTGTTGGCCATGTGTTGATCTTTGGCTTCATCCAACGATACTTTCCAGGCTTTTTCCCATCCCAGTTCTCTACTAGACGGCAAGAGCTCATGACTAGGTGAGCAGCACCTCCAAGTCAGCAGACATCAAGTGTACATCGGATGCTGTGCATTGCTTACTTCATCTCCAGATTCATTGGCTTGAGTCAACAGCGCTGTCATCTGCAGCCACAATCAATGCCAGTTGATACACTATCCTTGTATACAACCGTTCAGCATTGTCTCAACTCAGTGTCAGACTGCATGCATGGCTTTGTCCCGAGTGAATTGCGTAACCAGTGTTGCCATCTCAGCTGCAGTGGGCATTGGACATGCTGCAGTCAATGACTGTGTTTTTGAACAGGTATGAAGACTTAAAGCAGCAGTTACTTGCTGCTCAAAATCTAGCAGAGCAGGAAGGCGACCAGGAGCAGCTTGCAAGGGCTGCAGCTGCTGTTGCACGCCTCACCTTCCCCTCTGGCAATGTGGACACCTCCTCACGCCCCTCCGCCACGGTATCCCACTCTCTTCTGACCAGCACCTTCGTTCTCTGGCTGTTTGCTAGAGTGCATCACTCTGTAAAATCCACTTGTTCTGGGAAGTTCCTGGATTAGTTTTGTGAGCATCCGGACTTGTCTCTCATAGGGTGTTGATAAAAAAGTGGCTTGCATCTTGCAGGCAGTCTCAGATGCTGCGTCAGCCTCTGGCAGCAATGGGAATGCCAAGGTATGCTTTTGACAATGCTTGTTCTGACGTACAAAAGACACACATGGCATATTTGCACTGTGCTCTCTCTCTCTTAGGCTGCATGTTTGGCCAATCTTGTCTCAGCTGCTGGACCTGGTAGCTGCCATTGCACACATGACTGTGCGGCAAAGTGCAGTTGGTTGTGCCGTCAACATGCTTGGCATGTCCGTGTTTTCCCAAGGTGCTGATATTGGAGGCAATGGCTGTGCAGACTAGCTGGGACAGCAGTGATGAGGGTGCTGAGGGTCCTGCTGCCAAAGCCTTGAGATCCCTCGAACAACAGGTCGGCTCACCTCTGCATTTACTCATTGCTATACATATGTTTTGCAGCTGCTGAATTGTGCCGGAAGCAGGTTGCATGTCATTGTGAGTGTTCTTGATTGTTGCTGTCTGTGAAAGCCAATGCATTCTGCAGATGTGCAACTGCACTGCTAGGCTCAGCAGGCATTATGCTGCCTGGTTGTTCCAATGCATGCGTTGCTGAGCAACAGCAGTGAGAGGATGTGCATTTACAGGTGGCTGCTGCAGAAGACGACACCCTGCGAGGCACGATAGATGAGAGTGGAGATGCAGCCGTAGGATCTGCAGCCCGCTGATGGCATGCATTTGAATACAACCTTAAATCTTACAGTACATGCTATCTACATACTGGTTTTTGGCAACTCCAACCGAGATTAAACATTGGGTGTTGGCTTACCATTTTTGACTGAAAGCTTATATTCCAGCATTTGCTTACAACTTGTGACTGCAAGCAACATGTAATGCAGATCAACTGGGTGGTAGATACTGCAAAGCCAAGGACTGCTGGGTGAGGTACGAGCACTTGCTGTTGTACAAGCTGACAGAACTTGAAGTGAGGATGCAAAACTTGCAACAAGCTCTTGAACACTTTGATTGCAGCTACAGCAAATTTGCAAGTGACTCAAGTGCAAGTAGTCATCAATCCTATAGTGGACAGGTCAGAGGGTACAACTGTTGAAATCCACACCAACACCAAAATCTGTCACTCAAACTGGGCCCTGGACTGAAAGCAATGTGGTAAAATGATACCAAATACACAAAAGTATGCATTGAGATAGATGTTAAGCATGAAATGCCATCAGTGGTGCTCTACTTGTTGGACAATCCTGATGATTAGAATTCCACTGCACTGCACAGCCATGATGGAACACATGGCAGCATGGCAGAACTACAAGCCTTGGGCTGTATCCTGCCGACACTTTGGTTGCCTGTTTTGCATCAATGTCGTCTAGACACACAGCGCACTGAGTTGGCTCCTCCCGACCATTTGAGGTCATGGCAGTAATCAAATGCTGGCGATAAACAGCTGCCCTGTCTCTGAGGCTCTGCAAGCCTAGCCCTGACATGGACTCTTCGTGAAGTTCCAAGTTGTTGGCCAGCGCAAGAAGTACATCAAATTCGACCAGTGGATCTCCAGTGTAATCTTTGTACTGCATGACAACCAAGATAGCATGAGCAGTAGAGTTGCAGGCTGCATAACAGGCTGCATAACAGTGCCAATACCATCAGCGCTGACACGCTGGGCAGCCATTCATACACTCAAGAGAAGCCACAACTCATTGGGTGCGCAAAGGCAAGACAACTGAAAGGCAAACCATACTTAAACAAGGAAGCTCCTTTCACATGCATGTTGAGGTGCTGACAACTCACCAGCAGAGCCTCACGCAAGACAGCTTCTGATTCCACCGCCTTTCCTCTAGTTGTCAGGCTTCCAGCTATGTTGATGAGCACCTTGACCAAATTTTCAGCACAGGTCTTGATACTTGTGTCTTCAACATTGCCATCAGCCCAAGTCCATGCAGCCTTCATCAGGTTTGACCACATCTCTCTGCTCTGCTGCAACAGTCGAAACCCCCTGCACACCATACACGCCTGAATGCCCATTCTGTGGTCTGAAGTAGCTACACCTCCGGACCATCATGGCACTGAAATTTGTTCATAACATTGTTTCACTGCATGCTTTTCAACATTGCGCTGCTCGCTTGCTATTGGGTATGATGCATCATCACAAGACATGGCCCAGGCACTTTGGTACCAAAGCAGCGTGCATAAGTAAGCAGTGAGTGTCCTCACTCTGGTGGATTGTAGAGAGCCTCCATGCCACCTAGTGCATGACTAGCTTGAGCTTGCAGGTTCAGATCATGATGCCTACATCCTAAGCGCATGCCCTCCTTACAAAAATCCACCATGCTTTGCAGAATGTTTTGGTCCAGGTGGCGACACATCATGATCTATGACACCATACTGCTGATTTTAGACAAGTTGATCAATGAGTGAGCAAGGCGCAATTGCATGATGATGCAGTTGTGCTGTGATGCAGCTTAGATCCAGTCAAGCTCGTACATGGATACTGTCATGTGATCCCAAAACATCATGCAAGACTGCACATGCAGCTGGCAACATTCAACAGAACGGCCATCAGCACGAATGTCATGTGAAAGATGTCCAGTCTGGAGAACCTTAGGTGTTACTTTGCGCCATGCTGACATGCCTGATGCCTCTCATACTTTTTGCAGCATCACTGCACAATCCATGAGTAAAAGCAGATGTCTCAAGACCTTGCTTTTTTTAAGTCTGCTTTGCTGCCGCAGACGGCATACACCACTGCTTGCAAACCATGCAGGCACTCAAAGCAAGCAGATCAGACAGAATCAGGTCTGATGAAAGCTAAACTCACATTGTAAGGCATCGCTCTGTAAGCTCCAAACTTTTAGTTCCTTGCCAAACGCAAGAGCTGCCTCCAGATACCTCCATGCCTGCGCGCCACTCACGCTGTCTGTCCCACATACTTGCAGATGCATCAGCACTGAGTTAGGTTCCTCCATCAGCATTGATCAGCCTTCCTGCAGTTTGCAGCTTTGCAACATATGCACCTCAGATGTAGATACACAGCTGGACCTATGACATCACCAGACGGGACATGACTTGCAGGTACATATGATCAAACGTGAACTTGCTCATGTTGCGATACATGTGTTGGATTATGGAGTTACTCATAAAGCACAGCATGGTCACATTGTGCATCTTGAGTGTTGTCGCACTGACCAGTGGGACAGCTGCGTGATGTAGGAAGTATCTGGCAACTGTCACATTGGAGTATGCAGCAAGCATCTTTTCATCTCTCCTTGTTGGCTGCTTGTCAGCAATGTCCATCAAGCGTTGCAGACTTGGAGGGAAGGGTGGATTTGCTGAGTTGCTGGGCGCTGCCACTGCTTGATGCAGCAAAGGCTGCAGCCAAGAATTTTGCTAAGCATACAGGGTGACAGCTGGTGCATTGATGGCTCACACAACTTGTGGTAACACTGCTTGCAAGAGGACAGGCATGACACCACAGCAGATCTGATAAGCTTCTGCTGGCTCCTGGACGGTTGTTCAAGAGCCAAGAGGGCTGTGCGCATTATACAAGAAAGACCGTTGCAAGGGACTTCACTGAAAGTCGAGTATGAGACAATTTCATCAAGGGTTAACAAACACACACAAACAGGTCACAACTGACCTGTAATCTTATGCTGAACTGCTGATCTTGCGTTGACTGGCAATGGTATCTGTGCACTATAAACCCTTTCCTTTGGCATTCTGTGTTGCAGAAGGAAACCTGTCAAGACCACATCTGTAGAGTGAATACAGCACAGGCTGAGTTTCGTCGTGCATGACTAAACATCTGAAGATTATACTTGTGCGGAAAGCACCTTTTTACATTTCGAGCAACGAGTATTTGCTTGCAGATCTGGTATATGGGCAGTGCACGCAGCACATTTAGACTGCACACGAGAAGGGTCGTCTTGCTGCTGAGAGTGAGACTGCTCATAGGCAGCATGTGCAGCCCACACAGTCGCTGGGATCCACTGTGGGTGCTCAGTGGTCCACTCAGCGTCAGGCAAACCCTGAGCAGAAACGTCAGGAGTCCTCGGTAAGCTGGTCTTCATGACGTTCCAAGCACCTGATTGGCTGGCCTAATGCAGGACGGTTGTGCTCACTCGCCGCACCTCGAAAGATCGCACAACTTTGCTGTCATCCAGTGTTGTCAGGCAGGGTTGGGCGAATTCGTAATTAGGTTTTGAGATTCAGGTTTCTACGTGCATCATTCACAAGTAAAAAATGTTTGCCTTCTCTGCTATGGAGATAACACTCTGCTTGACACAAAATTAGAGCATCAAGCAGCCAGGGACCACACCTGATTCCAGTCTGAGCTTGAAAGCTGAAACCACTTCAATACTATCATTCAGATGTAAAGAGAAAAGTCTTTCCTAGATTTACTATTGAAATCAGACAGGATGACTATTAAGTTGGGGACTTTGCCTTCTGAGCTATAAGCTGTTATTGTGGCTTCAGGATGTGCATCTCAGGATTTCCCCGCTTTAGATATACCCCCTTTTATCATCTGGTCACCGCAACTCAAAAGCCCAGTATAGACACCTGCAGCTGTGATGAGGTAAAATTGAAGCCAGCAGGTCGAGAGAGTGGTGCCCATATGTACAGAACGTCACATATGATGACACAAGCTTGTGCTAAATGTCTGAGACCAATACTGACACTGACCAGCTTTGAACTTGACATACATGCAGAAAAACACAGCCGCTCTCCTGGTGCCTGTGCACACCAGACTACCGCCTGCATCTTGCCTACAGCTGCAAATGTGTGTTGCCACGGTGGCCTTGAAACTTCATGCCTGGCATTTCATGAAAAGCTTGCCGCTGAAAGCTGCAGCTGCAATCACATACAAAGGGAATTTGTGTTGCCTATGTCAGCCAACGACGTGATGCGCAGCTCAGCTCAGAGCTTGTAACAGTGCACAGAGCATGACACAGTCTGTGCAGACATGTGTTTTGCACTCTGCACAGTACAAATCACCAGACAAGCAGGTCAAGAGTTAGCACAGCAGGGCATGTGCACCTTGTAAGATGACCAGGCAGCATCCACACTACCTATCATGATGATGTCTGCACCATTTTGCCAGCTGCAAGGGCCTTGACCTTTGTATTATAGGTTGCAAGAAAGTAAAACCAAAAAGCATGACCGGAGATAACAATGATGGATTGGTTGATTTGAACCTGTGCCAGGCTTTGCACTTGCATCAGCCAAGTATGCATCAGGCAGGTGTGCCTCACCCTGCCATACAGCAGCCTGCTTTCATCACTTGAGGAGGTGCAATCGATATGGCAAGCACCTTGCTGCATGGGACAA
>JAABUS010009054.1_pt1 | contig 10657 bp, 6 predicted proteins | sample 5560161 | NCBI WGS metagenome assembly JAABUS01 (sample SAMN10711885, study PRJNA513376) | rock metagenome | isolation source: Antarctica rocks | place: Antarctica: Victoria Land, Trio Nunatak nord | collected 2016-01-04
CGCCCCACAGACCGAACTCGTCACCCGTGATCAGATCGCCGTCGAGGACACCTGGGATCTGAGCGACCTCTATGTCGAGGACGCGGCCTGGGACGCCGACGCGGTTCGGTTGGAGGGCCAGATCCGGCTCGCGGCCAGCCATCGCGCCTTCATCGGCGACTCGCCGATGGCGCTCCTCAAGGCGCTGGACGACATGATGGCGGCCCGCCTAACCCTGGAACGACTTCGGACCTACGCCTCGCTCCGGCGGGACGAGGACCAGACCCGGTCGGACGCGACGGCCCGCTACGAGCGCGCCACCCGCCTCGCGATCCAGGCCGGTGAGGCGTTCGCCTTCTTCGAGCCCGAGCTGCTGAGTCTGCCCGACGAGCGGCTCGAAGCCCTCGTCCATGACCCGGTCCTCAAGGCCTACCACCACCTGCTCGACGACCTGCGCCGCCGTCGTCCCCACGTCCGCTCGATCGAGATCGAGGAACTGCTCGCTCAGTCCGGCGACGTGGCTCGCGCCGCCTCGGACGCCTTCGGCGCGCTGGACAACGCCGACCTGACCTTCGGCTCGGTCCGCGACGAGGACGGCAGCGAGGTCCAGCTGACCAAGGGCCGCGTAGCCCTGCTGATGGAGCGCAAAGACCGCTCGGTCCGCAAAGCCGCCGTCGATACCTTCAACCAGTCCTACATCGACCACCAGCACACGCTGGCCTCGCTCTACGGCTCGTCGGTCCGGACCGACGTCTACTACGCCCGGGTCCGCAACCACCCGACGGCCCGTGACGCCGCGCTCTTCGACAACAACATCCCGGACTCGGTCTACGACAGCCTGATCAGTGCGGTCCGCGACGCCCGTCCGACCCTGGAGCGCGGGCTGGAGTTGCGCCGCCGCGTCCTAGGCGTCAATCAGCTCGCAAACTACGACCTCCGCGTCCCGCTGGCGCCATCGGTTCCCCGGAACTACCCCTATCCCGCGGCGGTCGACATCGTCCTCGACGGCCTCGGCGCGCTCGGCCCTGACTACGTCAGCGACCTGGCCGGCGGCTTCGGTCAGCGCTGGGTCGATGTCCACGAGAACAAGGGCAAACGCTCCGGAGCCTATTCCTGGGGCGCCTATGGCGCGCATCCCGTGATCCTGATGAACTGGAACGGGACGCTGTCGGACGTCTTCACGCTGGCTCACGAGGCCGGCCACGCGATGCACAGCTTCTACGCCGACCGGTCGCAGACGTATCAGGATGCCGGCTACCCGATCTTCCTCGCCGAGATCGCCTCGACGGTCAACGAGACGCTGCTGACGTGGGACCTGCTGGCGAAGACGCCGGCCGATGACGCGCTCGGCCGCTTCGAGTTGCTCAACCGGATGGCCGACGACATCTCCGGCACCCTGATCAACCAGACGATGTACGCCGAGTTCGAATACCGCGCCCACTCCCTGGCCGAGGCGGGAGAGCCGCTGACGCTGGAAACGCTGAGCGACATCTGGGCCAACGTCTCGGAGGTCTACCAGCCCGGCGTCCTGATCGACGAGGCGGCCCGGATCCGCTGGGCCCGCATCCCTCACTTCTACCGTGCCTACTACGTGTTCCAGTACGCGACCGGCATCTCGGCGGCCATCGCCTTCGCCAGTCAGATCCGCGACCAGGGCGAACCCGCCCTCGAGCGCTACCTCGGACTCCTGAGGGACGGCGGGTCGGACTACCCGCTGACGCTGCTCAAGAAGGCCGGGTTGGACATGACGTCACCGGAACCGGTTCGGGCCGCGCTGCGCGAGTACGACCGAGTGCTCGGCGAGATGGAGGCGATCATCGACAGCGGCGTGCTCAAGCAGTCGTAGTCCAAGCGTGTTCGGGCGCTAAAGCCACCCGACTCATCGCAACGAGACGAGCCGCCCGTCAAGAGCAGGACGGAAGGTCGACGAGCAGCCGTTCGTTGCATCGGCGCCCGCCCCGTAGCCGTTGGAACCGGGTTCAGCCATTTCCGATGAGCGTGGAGGCTTTAGCTCCGCACCGGTGCAGCACTTGAGCCGCTCCGCCATCACTCCGCCGCTGCCGGATCGCTCGCCGACCGCAACGCCGCCTGGCGCGCGGCCCGCGCCTGCTGCTGGCGAACGCTCTCCCGGGGTAGCAGCAGCGCCAGGAAGGTCGCGATCGCGGTCCCGAACCCGAGGAAGATGAAGGTGTAACGCAGTGCCTCGGCGCCGGCCGCCAGGGTCCCGGCCTCCGGCCCCAGTTCCGACACCAGCGCGGAGTGGGAGTCGACGTAACCCAGGAACAGGACCGTGCTGACCGCGATTCCGATTGAGCTGAAGACCTGCGCCGTCGCGTTGTAGAGCGAGGTTGCCTTCGGCAAAGCCAGCCCGGTGATCTCGGAGAAGGCCGTGGTCTGGAGGGGCAGGTTGCTCCAACCGAACCCCAACCCGCGCAGGACCAGGATCGGGATCAAGACCCAATAGGCCGTCTTGGCGTCAATGGCCGTCAGCCAGAAGGTACTGATCGTCAGAACGGTGAAGCCGGCCACGACCAGCCAGCGCGGGCCGACCCGGTCGAAGAGCCGGGCGCCGCTCTGGACCCCGACGACCGCGCCGATCCCCTGCGCCCCAAGGATCAACCCGGTCTCGACGGCCGAGAAGCCCCGGTACTGCTGGAGGAAGAGCGGCAGCAGGAAGAAGCTGCCGAAGACGATACCCCGAACGCCCCAGGTGAGGATCGAGGCGACGCGAAACGACCGTGAGCCGTAGAGGCGAAGATTGAGGACCGGATCCCTCGCCCGGCGCAGCTCATACCAGGCGAAGAACCCGAGCGTCACCAACCCGGCTAGCAGCAGCCCCCAGAACGGACCGTACCCCCAGCCGTTGACCTCGCCCATTGGCTCGGCCGCCGTCCGGGACCCGCCGCGGGTCTCCCCGACCAGACTGAAGGCGTAGACGACCAGGACGACGCCAGCCATGCTGGTCACGAGACCGGTCCAGTCGAACGGCTGCCTGACGGGGACAGCCGGGACGACACCGGACTCGGTTCGGGGAGCGGCATCTGGTCTCAGCACCCGGGCGATTAGGAAGATCCCGAGGACGCCAATCGGGACGTTGACGAGGAAGATCCAGGGCCAGCCCAATGGGCTATCCACGATCAGACCACCGATGGTCGGGCCAAGGGTCGGCGCGACGAGGACCGGGATGGAGATGAAGGCCGAGGCCGAGGCCCGCTCTTCCGGACGGAACGAGGCGAAGGTGATCGCGGTCGCGAGCGGGAACAGGGCTCCGCCGCCGATGCCCTGGATTAGCCGGGCCGTCAGGAGGGCCGGGAACGCCAAACTGTCCGGGAACAACACCGAGGCTCCGCAGAAGATGCTCGCCACCACGAAGATTCCCAGGAACCCCATGTAGGTCCGCTTCTGGCCGAACCAGATTCCGAGGTAGCCCGCTACAGGGATGACGGCCGCCTGGGCGAGGAAATACGAGGTGATGATCCACTGGGCACTACTGAGCTGGACACCGAGCGACTGCTGCATCGGAACGAGCGCGACGTTGACGACCGTGTTGTTCAGGACCGCCATGAACAGACCGATGGCGGTAATGAGGGCCACCTGGTACTTGTACGGAATCCGGGTCATGTCGGCCGATGCCCTCTCAGCGGGATACAGATCGCCAGCGGAACGATAACCACGTCACGACCAGGGCCAGGCCGGCTTCACTCATATCGGAGTCATGGCGTAACGACCGAGGCCGGACAACGATACCCGGAAACGACGAAGCGCCGCCCCTTCCCGGCTGGGGGAAGGGGCGGCGCTTGCGGGGGGCAACGTTAGGGGAGAACTCCTGATGAGTCGGTGTTAGATCGCGTTTCACAGCCGTCCACTGAACCGAGAGTGGAACCCACCCCGATCGCCGAGCTGTCACCCCTGATGGTCAGTCTCCGAGTCGCGGCAGCCGAACGGCGAAGCCAACACCTAGTGCTCGAATCTCTTGATGGCGTCGGCGCTAAGCGGAGCGAAAAAATTCACCAGATTGCCGTCAGGGTCGCGGAAGAGCAAGGACCGATTGCCCCACGGCATCGTCGTCGGCTCTTGGACGAACTCGCTGACAATAGTTCGGAGCTTCTCGTATTCCTTGTCGACATCGTCGACACGGAACTCGATGATGGCGGAATGGTTGTCCGCTGGGCGAACGGTACCTTCCCCAAACAATTGTGCGGTGCGGGTCTGGCCAATCGCCAAGGTGCAGAAAGGCGTGACGAACTCGGCAAAGTCGTCGGTGGCCCACCTGGCCGGCAAGCCCGTCGCCCGTTCGTAGAACTCGACCAGCCGCCGAACGTCGTCCGTAATTACTCGGACCGAGCGAAAGTCCATGTCACTTACTTTCTGTTCTGTAAAAATGTGTTTTCCTCTGTATTTATTAGATATCATGGCGAGACCACAGTGTCAAGCCGTGACGGAGCTGTGCTTGCCAGATGCAAGGGCAATCGTCCCCGCCTTGCCGATAACCCGCGGCGTACCGTTGCGGCGCCCGGCCGGCCCTGGGTCGACGCTCGGGCGGCGCTGTGCGGCGCTGTGCGACATCCTCTTCGTCCTGCCCACCGAGGCGACCCGGTCGGCCGTTCCCCGCGTCTCCGGTGCCGCAGGTTCCGCCGCCTGCTGGCAGCGCCTGCGCGACCGGAAGGCCGTGGGCGTCTGGGACGCCGCCCACCACGCCCTATCTCCGCGCGGGCAGAGGGTCATGATCGTCGCCGGACAACGATACCCGGAAACGACGAAGCGCCGTCCCTCCCTAGTTGGAAGAAGGGACGGCGCTTGCAGGCGCCACGTTAGGGGAGAACCCCTGATGAGCCGGTGTTAGGCCGTCGCGGTCGCCAGGTGCGGCTGAACGCGGGACATGATCTGCTGCTTGGGCATGGCACCGATGATCTTGTCGATCGGCTGGCCGTTCTTGAAGACGACCATGGTCGGGATGCTGGTCACGCCGAGCTGCGCGGCATACTGCTGGTTCTCGTCGATGTCAACCTTGGCGATCTTGAGGGTGCCGGCCTGCTCAGTGGCGATCTCCTCGAGGATCGGGGCAACGGCCTTGCAGGGTCCGCACCAGCTGGCCCAGAAGTCAACGAGCACCAGCTCGCTCGCCTGGAGTACTTCCTGGTTGAAGGTGGAATCGGTGACATTGACGGGCTTGGTCATCTGGGTAGGTCCTCCTGGCGCTCTGAAAGCGCATCCAATACTTCCCTAATGATAGCACGGGGGTCAAGGTGCGGTTAGCGCTTGACACGGGGTTCCTGTCGCTCGCACCGTCGGGAACGGGATTGTACGTCGCCGAACTTCTGGCCGCTCTGCCGGCCGCCGCTGAGCGTCTCGGGATCGATCTCGACCTGGTCCCCGTCGCACCTCCCGGGCCGCTGGCGTCGCGGCGCGAGCGGCTGCTCTGGGAGACGGCCGGCGTAAGCCGCGCCGTCCACCAGCTCCAGCCGCTACCGGACGTCGTCCACATTCCTCACCAGATGCCACCGGTCCTCCGACCGCGGCGCGGAATGGCCGAGATAGTGACAGTCCATGATCTCATCCCCTACCACCTGCCGGAGTACCGGGGCAGCCGCGCCGCACGGCTTCGGCTGACGCTGGCCCGGCACTGGCTGCGCCGGGCCAGCCGGATCATCGCGCCCTCCGAGGCGACCGTCCGGGACACCGTGTCGACCCTCGGCATCCCGCGCGACCGGATCACGACGATCCCACTTGCGCCGCGCGCGGGGTACGGGCCTGCCACAACCGACACCGAGCTGGCCGCGATCGAGCGGGTCCGGCGGCGCTATAGCATTCCGGTCCGGTACGTCTTCAACGTCGGCGGCTTCGACGCCCGAAAGAATCTGCCTGTCCTTCTCGAGGCGTTCGCGCGGACGCTGGCTGTCACGGACGCCGGTGGATGGAAGGGGTCGCCGGTCTCGCTGGTCATCGGCGGTGCGCCGCACTCTGGCAACGAGCGCGTCTTTCCGCCGCTCGAACCGCACATCCGGCGGCTGGGTCTGGAGAAGCGGGTGATCCTGACCGGCCGGCTTCCCGCCGAGGACGTCCTGCCATTGCACCAGGGCGCCGCCGCCTACTGCACGCCTTCGCTCTCCGAGGGGTTCGGACTGACGCCACTGGACGCGATGGCCTGCGGCGTCCCGGTCGTCGCCGCCGACCGGACGAGCCTGCCCGAGGTCGTCGGCGACGCCGGGCTGCTCGTTGAGCCCTTCGCGGAGCCGCTCGCCAGAGCCCTGATCAGCGTCTTAACCGACGACGGACTAAGTCAGCGTCTCCGCAATCGATCCCTCGCCCGAGCGGCGGAGTTCTCATGGGCGAGGACGGCCGAGGAGACGCTCCGGGTGTATGGAGAAGCAATGCGACAGCCATAGACAAACGCTGCTGAGCGTGGCAGCCATCGATGGAGGGTCATCCGCTTGCGGTGACCCGCCGCGGCGGCAATCGCCTCGCAGGGCGGTAACGGTGCTTCCCAGACGACCGGCTAAGGACAAACACCTCCGACGTGGACGACCGTGAACCACCGCGCGGTATGGCGCCGCGAGCGGACGCCACTACGGATTGACGCGCCCGACAGGGCCATCAGCCATTTCCAAGTAACGAACACCCCTCATAGACGAGCATCTGGATCTCAACTTCGCCCTCGGGATCCTGGAGGCTGGCAACCGGAAAGTCGACGGTGTCACCGGCAATGTCCGGGAACTGCTGCTGGATAAGCGCGAAGACAGCGCTCGAGAGAGCTTGCCCCTCACCGACCGTTCCGCCTCCGCCGGTATTACCGGAAATGAACATGATACCAATTGGACACTTGGCCTGTTGATACGGGCTAAGCGCCGTTCGGATCTCCTCATTAGCGGCGGCGACTGCGTCGCGACTGTTATTGGCCAATCCAGCACGATCCACTTGAACAGTGACAATCACAATCTTGTTGCTGATGCCGCCGGCAGTGCCAACTGACGCGTCGTTTGTCGCCTGAGCGCCCGCCGCCTGCGTCTGCAAGGCCGCCTGGGACTGGTTCTGGGTGGCGATCTGAGCCTGCGCGGTCTGGAGGGCGGCGGCCTGTTGTGTCGACTGAACGGCGACGGCCTGAGCGTTGGCCTGTGCGGTCTGGAGAGCGCCCGCGTCGATCTGGCTGGCCGCCTGCTGGGTGCTAAGGGCGTCAATTGTCGCCTGCGCGGCGGCGACCTGCGCGGCGGACGTGGCCTGTGCCTGCGTCGCCTGAGCGTTGACCGTCGCCTGCTGGCTGACCAAATCAGCGACACTCGAGTCCTGTCCGGCCTGCTGGGTCGCGAAGGCGGAGATCGTCGCCCGCGACTCTATCGCCGCCTGAGTGGCCTGAGCGTCGGCGGTCGCGCGCTGGCTCTCGGTCTGGGCCGCCCGGGTCTGGACGGCCTGCGCCGAGGCGGTCGCTCGCTGGGACAGCAGGGCATCGGCGGTGGCGCCCGCGACCGCGGTCTGCTGGGCCACGACCGCGGCGGCGGTCGCCGTCTGGGCGTTCTCGGCCGCCTGCCCCTGGAGCGCGGCGACCTGCGCGTCGGAGGTTGCCAGCAGGTTGGCGGTCGCGGTCGGGGCCGGGGTCGGCGGCGGGTCACCCGTCCCGCTGACCATGAAGATCAGTGTCAGGGCGAGCAGCAGGTCGGCGAAGACCCAGCCACCGATCTCGTACATGGAACGTTCACGCCGTCGCGGCCTCATGCGACTCCTGTTCGTTGGTAGGACTTGGAAGAGGGAAGGCTGACGGACGATCGGAGCGTCGCCGGACGACGATCACTGCTGCGCAACGGGTTACTGGCCGGGACGCCGGCCGCCGGACCAGCCACCCGTCCGCTCACCGGCGGCGGGGCGATTGGACTCGGCGGGCTCGAACGAATCCGGGCGACGGGGGTACGTCCCGCCCGCGGGGACCGGGCGTGGCCCCTGGCCGTTGAGCTCCTGGCGTAGCGCCGAGGCGAAGGCCTGGTGCATCGCGTCGGTCGTCGGCATCTGGTGCGCGAACCGGTCGAGGGTCTGCGTCACTGTGCCAAGTTGCTGCATCAGGTGACCGAGCTCGTTGCGGAGCTCTCGCTCGCGCTGGGCGACGGCCATGCCGGAGGCGCCAAGGTCGCGTGACACCTGCGAGAGCTGGCCGGCGACACTGGACTCGCTCTCCAGCATCGCCGTCAGGCGATCGGTCTGCTGGGCCGAGTTATCGGCGAACTGGGCGAACTCGTCGCGGAGTTGACTCAGGAGGCGACCGATGTCAGCCAGTTGGCTGGAACTGCCCGATACCCCGGCCATGCTGCTCCGGAGCGTCTCGGCCAGCCGGCTGGTGGACTCGGCTTCCCGAGCCGCCCCATCGCCAGCCCGGGCCTGGCTCTCGGCCAGCATCGCGGCAATCTCAGCGATTCCGCGGACCGCCTCACCCGCCATTCGGCCCGCCTGAGCGGCGGCCTCGGAACCGGTCAACGCTCGGTCAGCCGCGTCGGCGAGATTGTTGGCCGCATCGCTCAACTGCCGCGTGACAGCCTGGTCGCTCTGGATGCCGGACGCAACGATCCGTTCGAGGTTGCCAACTGCCTGGAGGAGCGTTCGCTGCTGGTCGCCCGAGACGCCGACCTCGCTGGTCATGTCCTCGAGCGCGTTCTGGAGACTGATCGAGACCTGACGCAGATCGATCAGGAGACGGTGCGTCTCCTCCGCCCCGGATCGCATCCCGGAGGCGAAGACCGCGAAGTCCGAGAACTCCTGCTCCCGTCGGCCGGCGACGAGTTCCAGCCGGTCGTGCTCGACCTGGAGCCGGTTGAGCAACTCCTGGCTGTTGCGGTCGAACCGGACGGCGAGCCGCTCGACATTCTGGGCAAGCAGCGCCGTCCGGTTGGCGCGGTCTGGAGCGAGGACGACGGTCGCGGCACCGAGGACGTTGTCGAGGTCGGTCTGGAACCGGTTGGCGGTCAGCGCGATCTGGTCATCCCGCTTGTCCCGCCGGCCCTCGGAGACGAACGTCATGACGATGATCAGGCCGATCAGGATGACGTCGATCAGGGCGATCGAGGAGAAGCGGCTCCAGCTTGGCAGATCGCCGCCGAACCCACGTTGCCAGAGGACCAGCATCGGAGTCCCCGACTGCTCGGGGTTCGCGGACAGGAACGTGTCGTAGGCCCGCGAGGCCTCATAGAAGGCGTACCAGGTAACGGCCAGCGGCAGCAGGACCAGGACGTTGCGAACCCGAGCGATCGTCTCGATCAGCGCCGAGGCGTAGCCGCCCTCCTTTCGCACGGCCCAGGCGTGAGCGATTCGCTCGGTGTTAAAAGCACGGCGGAGGTCGACGTCAGCCCAGCGGGTCCGGGACTCCTCGCTGCCGAGGGCTCCCGAGAGGTCGGAGAGCCGCTCGGCGGCCCGGGGGTCCACATCCTGGATCGAGGAGGCCAGGCCGCTGATCTCGTTGGTCAGGAGTTCGAACTCCCGGCCCGGCGTCCGGTAGATCGGCGTCTCGTCCGGCTCCAGGGGCGGCAGCATGGCCGGAACGTTCCGGGTCGTCTCCCGGCCGGGACCGACCGAGGGGGTCCGGGCGGTCTGCTGATCGATTGCCGTCGTGTTGCTCACCATGGGTATGCTGCCATTCGTTGACGGGGGAATCCCGGACGGTCGGGGATAACCACGGTCGTCGGCGGGTCGCTTCGGCAGCGACCGGGAGAGCGACTCGGGGGAAACACGCGTCGCATGGGAGAAACCTGTCCGGCGGGATTACCGCGGCGGGGGGCGGAACAGGGGGTCTCGCGGGCAGGTTGGACTACAATCGCGGTTGCTCCCTGCCAATGTACCATCCTGTCATGGTCCGGATCACGTCGCGCCGGTCCGACGCCCCAGCAGATCAGGTTGCCCATGCCTACCCTCGAATCCATCGATGCTGCCATGTCGAACGCCGATCGGTCGATCGCTGTCCTGCCTCGCCTCGGCGGTGGGCAGATCGCGGCGGCCGGCCGGCAACCGTTCCGGCTGGTGGGGACCGATGCGGCGGTCTATCAGCTTCGACAGGCGAACGGACGCACCCTCGCGCTGCGGGTTCCCTTCACGGATACGCTCAACCCTACCAATGCGGATGCCTGGCGCCGAATCAGCACGGACCCGGCCCTTGTCTCGCTTCGCACGGGCAAGAACGCGATCCTCGTCCCGGACGCCCAGTTCGTTCCGGACGCGCTCAGCGTCCCGGGACCGGATAGCAGGCTCAAGCGCTACCCGCTGATGGCGATGAGCTGGGTGATGGCGCCCACGCTGCTGACGACCGTCATCCGCGCCGCCGCGGCCAGCGACGGCGCCTACATCGGCCAGCTCGCGACGGCCTGGGCCGCGACGGCCGAGCGGCTGGTCGCCGCCTCATTCGCTCATGGTGACCTGACCGGCGACAACGTCCTCGTTCGGCCCGGGATCGAGCTCGCCCTCATCGACTACGACTCGGCGGAATGGCAGAGCCACGCGGCCGGTCCGCAGACCCGCGCCGCCTCTGCCTACACCCACCCACAGGCCAATGCCAGCGTCGGTTCGTCGGCCCGCGACCCCTTCGCTGCCCTTCTGATCTACGCCTCGCTGCGCGTCCTGGCCGAGCACCCCGAGCTTCGGGCCGACCATGGTGACGCTGCCTCAGTCCCGAACGGCGCGCTCCTCTTCTCGATCGGGGACCTCGCCAATC
>JAABUS010009056.1_pt1 | contig 10655 bp, 12 predicted proteins | sample 5560161 | NCBI WGS metagenome assembly JAABUS01 (sample SAMN10711885, study PRJNA513376) | rock metagenome | isolation source: Antarctica rocks | place: Antarctica: Victoria Land, Trio Nunatak nord | collected 2016-01-04
AACGTCGAGGGCCGCCACCACGTCTGCTGATTGGTCGTCAAAGGGCAGCCGGTCCCCGACGTCGGCGACTACCTCGGCGTCAGTGTTGATGTCCACCCCGATGTAACGCTCAATTCGGTGGTTGCGGAGGGCCGTCTCCAAGTCTCGGCTGCGACATCCTACATCCACGACCACGGACCCGTCCCAGAGATCGCTGAACTCGTCGACGATGCCTTGGGCTTTCTGCGCAGCAGTTCCACCGGCGTGCACCGAGATCTCCATGCGCGCATCCTACCCCCTCAAGAGGTGCCTCGCTGAGCATCTTCCAAGGCAGGCGCGGCCATACAGCGGTAGCAGTCACGCTTTTAAGGTGAGTGCCGCTCCGGCGAGAAGGAAGTTTGGCTGGTGGACGCCCCTAATGCCTCGTACAATCGTGGCACGGCGGCTTGGGTAGCCGGATCAGGTCTCTACCGATTCGGCCACCACGGGGCTCAGTGCGTCTTTGGATGTTATTCGGTTCCATAAGCGGTCTCGCTCACGTTTCGCGGCCGAAGAGCGTAGGTGCCGGGGCCCCTTCCTTCGGCGTGCACTCGGCCAGCCGCCCGGTGCGCAAGAGGCGGTAGCTAGCTGGTGCCACGGACAGACGAGTCGGCCTTAGGCGCAGGTGACGCCCAGCATGTGGGGGTAACACGGAAGTCGGGGCGTCGGCCTGCGAGTGGCGGTGCCTCTGCCAGACTCCGGGGCGTGAAGATCCTGATCGCCGGCGGCGCCGGCTACATCGGCAGCACCGTGGCGTCGTACCTCGAGGACGGCGGCCACGTGCCGGTGATCCTCGACAGCCTCGTGACCGGTCGCGAGGAGTTCGCGCGGGGCAGGGCGTTCTACCGCGGCGACATCCGCGACGGCGAGGTCGTGGACCGGGTGTTCGCCGAGCACCCCGACATCGCCGCGGCCGTGCAGTGCGCGGCGCTGATCGTGGTGCCCGAGTCGGTGGCCGACCCGCTCGGCTACTACGACGCCAACGTCGCCGCGGGCATCGCGTTCCTCCAACACCTGCTGCGCAACGGGTGCAACCGGCTGCTGTTCAGCTCCTCTGCGGCGATCTACGCCCCGGCCGACGACTTCACCGTAGACGAGGACTCCCCGATCGAACCGCCGTCGCCGTACGCCCGGACGAAGGCCGTGTTCGAGCAGGTGCTGGCCGACGTCGCGACCGGCACGGACCTGCGGGTGATCTCGCTGCGGTACTTCAACCCGATCGGCGCCGACCCGCAGCTGCGTACCGGCCTGCAGATCGCCGAGCCGTCACATGCGCTGGGCAAGATGCTGCAGGCCCGCCGAGACGGCACCCCGTTCGAAGTGACCGGCACCGACTGGCCGACCCGCGACGGCACCGGGATCCGCGACTACGTCCACGTGTGGGACCTCGCCCGCGCACACGTCGCCGCCCTCGCCCGCTTCGACGACGTCGCGCCCTCGGGGGCGACGGTGATCAACCTCGGCACGGGCACCGGCACCACGGTGCTCGAGCTGCACGACGCGCTGCGCGCCGTGGTCGGTGAGGACCTGCCCCGAGTCGACGGCCCGCCGCGGCCGGGTGACGCCGCCGGGTGCTACCCGCGCTCGGGCCGGGCCAAGGAGCTGCTGGGCTGGGAGCCCGAGCTGGGCGTCGAGGACGGCATCCGCGACACGCTGCGCTGGTTCGACGTACGCGGGGAACGGCTGGGGCTCGGCTGACCTTGAGCGAGTTGTCAGCAGGATCTGGGGCTATAGCCCCAGATCCTGCTGACAACCGCGCGTGGAGCTGGTTCCGTCCGCCGGCCGAGCGATGTAGCGTTACATCATGCAGCGCACCCAGATCTCGCTCAACGACGCGGAGCGGCGCTTGCTCGACCGCGAGGCCAAGCGCACCGGTAAGTCCATCGCTGCGCTCATCCGAGACGCCGTCACGGCGGCGTACGGAAGCCAGCGCTCGGTCGACGACGACCTGGCCGCCCTGCGGGGTGCAGCCGGAGCGTGGAAGGACCGCGACTTCGACGGTGTCTCCTACGTGGAGGCGCTGAGATCAGGGCGTCGGCTCCGAGACGTCCTGTGAACGTCGTGGTCGACACCACGGTGCTGATCGACTGCCTGCGCGGCCACGAGGGAGCACTCGAGTTGCTGTCGCGCCGTCGCTCGGCCGGTGTCCTTCACGCCAGCGAGGTGACGCGTCTGGAGGTGCTGGTCGGTGTGCGCCCGCCCGAGGAGGTGGCCACGCGAGCCCTGCTGACGTCGCTGCGGTGGCATCCGATCGACGCGGCCGTTGCCGAGCTGGCTGGCGAACTCGGGCGCCGCTGGCTGCCGAGCCACCGTGCGATCGACACGGCCGACCTGGCCATCGCGGCAACCGCGATCCGCCTCGGGGCTGAGCTGCTGACCCGAAACGTGCGGCACTTCCCGATGTTCGCCGACCTCCGCACGCCGTATTGAGGGATCGTAGCGGCCCGGGCTACGGCGCCAGGCCGTCGATGGGTTCGTCGTCCACGGTGATCAGGGTGCCGCCGGCCAGGTCGTTCTCGCTCACGATCCCGTAGGTGTCGCCGTAGAAGGCCAGGTCGTAGTCGATCGTGTTGGCGCCCACCTTGACCTGTACGTTCTCCTTGAGCTTGTAGCCCTCGGCGCCGAGCGTCTCCTTGTAGAACTCGACGGTGGTGGCGGGGTCGGGCGAGGTGATGCCGAACTGCCAGTTGCCGGACAGGGGCGGGCCGAGGTCCAGGATCTGGGCATCTGCTGGGACCGGGAACTCCTTGATCGTCGACGGCCCGTCCTCGGGGACCGGCAGCGCGCTCGGCTCGGCGGCGGGCTCGTCCGCGGGTTCGTCCGCGGGTTCGTCCGCGGGCGCACTGGTCGAGGACCCACCGCCCGGTTCAGTCGTCTGCGTGTCGTCCCCTCCACCACAGCCGGCGAGCAGGGCGAGACCGAGCAGCAGCCCGGTGGATCGTGCGCGTACGGCCATGGTGGGCTCCTCGTGTGACTGCAGTCGTCGGCGACGGTATCCGTGCGGCGGGTCATCACCCCCCACGTCGGCGGGCGGGGGAGGCGGGTCGGGGTGAGACCGGGGTGGCCCCGGTCCCAACCACCATGAGACCAGGGTGGCCCCGGTCCCAACCTATGAGACCGGGGTGGCCCCGGTGCCAGTCACGATCGGCGGCGGAGAAGCCGGCCCGGGTCAGCTGCCGGTGTTGATCATCCCCGCACCCACGGTGGCGCCGGTGGCCTCGTCGACGAGGATGAACGAGCCCGTGGTGCGGTTCTTGGCGTACGGGTCGCACAGCAGCGGCACGGTCGTACGCAGGTGCACCCGGCCGATCTCGTTGAGCCCGAGCTCGCCGGCGTCCTGGTCGCGGTGCAGTGAGTTGACGTCGAGGCGGTACTGCACGTCCTTCACCAGCGCACGCCCGGTACGGGTCGTGTGCTTGATCGCCAGCTTCTGGCGCGCCCGCAGCGGCTGGGTGGTCATCCAGCAGACCATCGCGTCGATGTCCTGGCTGGGCCGCGGGGCGTTCTGCGGCCGGCAGATCATGTCGCCGCGCGAGACGTCGACATCGTCGTCGAGCCGTACGGTGACAGACATCGGCGGGAACGCCTCGTCGATCTCCCTCTCGTGCAGGTCGATGGCAGCGATCCGCGACGTCATGCCGCTGGGCAGCACGAGCACCTCGTCGCCGGGCTTGAGCACCCCACCGGCCACCCGCCCCGCGTAGCCGCGGTAGTCGTGGAACGCGTCGGACTTGGGCCGTACGACGTACTGCACCGGGAAGCGGGAGTCGACCAGGTCGCGGTCGGAGGCGACGTGCACGTTCTCGAGGTAGTGCAGCAGTGACTGGCCGGCGTACCACGGCATGTGCTTGGAGCGGTCGACGACGTTGTCGCCGTTGAGTGCCGAGATCGGGATCACGGTGAGGTCGGGGATGGTCAGCTTGGTCGCGAACGAGGTGAACTCGGCCTGGATGCGGTCATAGACCGCCTCGTCGTAGTCGACGAGGTCCATCTTGTTGATCGCGAGCACCAGATGCGGCACCCGCAGCAGGGACAAGATCACCGCGTGGCGGCGACTCTGCTCGGTCAGACCGTGGCGGGCGTCGACGAGCACGAGCCCGAGGTCGGCGGTCGACGCCCCGGTCACCATGTTGCGGGTGTACTGCACGTGGCCGGGGGTGTCGGCAATGATGAACTTGCGCCGGGGGGTCGCGAAGTACCGATAGGCGACGTCGATCGTGATGCCCTGCTCACGCTCGGAGCGCAGGCCGTCGGTGAGCAGCGCGAGGTCGGTGTAGTCGTAGCCCTTGGACGCCGACGTGCGTTCCACGGCCTCGAGCTGGTCCTCGAAGATCGACTTGGAGTCGAGCAGCAAGCGCCCGATCAGCGTCGACTTGCCGTCGTCGACCGACCCGGCGGTGGCGAACCGCAACAGGTCCATCGAGGGCAGGCCCGCGACGATCGGGTCGGTCGGCGTCATCAGAAGTAGCCCTCTCGCTTGCGGTCTTCCATCGCGGCTTCGGAGAACCGGTCGTCGCCACGGGTCTCTCCGCGCTCGGTCACGCGGGCAACGGCGACCTCTTCGATGATCTCGCCGACGGTGGAGGCGGTGCTCTCCACGCAGCCGGTGAGAGTCATGTCCCCGACCGTACGAAAGCGCACCGTGCGCTCGCGCGGCCGCTCGTTGGGCTTCAGCGTCAGGTGGTCACCGACGCTCATCAGCATGCCGTCACGCTCGACCACCTGACGCTGGTGGCTGAAGTAGATGGCGGGGATGTCGACACCCTCCTGGCCGATGTAGTGCCAGATGTCGAGCTCGGTCCAGTTGCTCAGCGGGAAGATCCGCATGTGCTCGCCTGCGGAGACCCGGCCGTTGTAGAGGCTCCACAGCTCCGGGCGCTGGTTCTTGGGGTCCCACTGGCCGAACTCGTCACGGTGGGAGTAGACGCGCTCCTTGGCGCGAGCCTTCTCCTCGTCACGCCGGCCGCCACCGAAGGCGGCGGTGAAGCCCTCCTCCTCGATGACGTGGAGCAGGGTGCCGGTCTGCAGTCGGTTGCGGCTGGTCTTGCCGTCGTCGACGACGACGCCGTCCTTGATCGCCTGGTCGACCGAGGCGACGACCAGGCGTACGCCGAGGCGCGACACCCACCGGTCGCGGGTGTCGAGCACCTCGGGGAAGTCGAAGCCGGTGTCGACCTGCAACACCGGGAACGGCAGCTTGGCGGGGTAGAACGCCTTCTCCGCCAACCGCATCATCACGATGGAGTCCTTGCCGCCCGAGAACATCAGCACCGGCTTCTCGAACTCGGCGGCGACCTCACGAAAGATGTGGATCGACTCGGCCTCGAGCTCGTCGAGCTGGCTGAGCCGGTAGTCCGCGTGCGTGGACGCAGATGGAGTCATCGAACAGGTGCCTCTCGGGGATCGCCGGGAGCGGGGCGGCGGAACAGGGCTGCAGCCTACCGGCGCCATCGTGGGTCGATTCGGTCGACAAAGGGCGTGGCGTGTCGCCTGTCGGTGACCGGCCAAGCGGTCAGGTCCGCTCGGCTTGCCGTCCCTCAGCGGACCGGGCCGCGTGATCGCTGCCCGCCGAGGTGTCGGGGGCGGAGCCCGGTTGCGACTCCTCCAGCTCGGCGACCGTGGGGGTGCCGAACATCGGCAGCCCCTGCGTACGCCGGATGAGGCCCCACACCAGCGGCAGCACCACGACCATGCCGACTCCCACAACGGCGATGAGGATCGGGTGGGTCTCGTCCTCACCGGCACCCAGCGGGCCCCAACCAGACTTGTCGAGCAGCGCCAGGCCAGACATGGTCAGGACGATCACGATGCCGCGGCGGATCACCGAGGCCGGCACCCGCGGGGCGATCTTGGAGCCGAGGATCGTGCCGGGCACCGAGCCGATCAGCAGGGGCAGCAGCAGGCCCCAGTCGAGGCCGTAGACCGCGATGTTGGAGAGCGCCGCGGCCAGCACCAAGGGCACGGCCTGCACGAGGTCGGTGCCGACCAGCTTCACCGCCGACAGCGTCGGGTAGAGCATCAGCAGCGCGACCATGATGACCGAGCCCGAGCCGACCGAGGTGATGCCCACGAGCAGGCCGCCGACGGCGCCGACCAGCACCGTGGGGAGCGGTCGGATCACCGGGTCGGACTCGCCGGGGTTGCGTCCTCCGCGGACGTGACGAAGCTGGATGTAGAGACGCAGCGCGTACGTGGAGGCGGAGAACAGCAGCGCGAACCCGATCGCGGTCTTGAGCACGTTGTCGAGCTCTGCGGCGGGGAAGAACTGTCTGAGCAGGTGCGGACCGACCAGTGCCATGGGTACCGACCCGAGGATGAGCCAGCCCGCGAGGCGCAGGTTCGGTGAGCCCTCGCGCCAGTGCACGGCGGCTCCACCGGACTTGTAGACCGCGGCGGCGGTCAGGTCGGCGGTGACGACGGTCGAGGCGTCACTCACCCCGAGGAAGATCAGGGCGGGTGTCATCAGCGCCCCGCCGCCCATGCCGGTGATGCCGACCACGGTGCCGACGATGAACGCGGCGATGACGACCTTGAGGTCGATCCCGCCGACGGTGAGGGGGTCGGACGCATGCACAAGTGCGGTCTGGACCATGGTTCTCCCAGGTTGAGGTTCGGTTCGGCAGCGACGTGGGGCAGGTTAGTCGACAAAACCGCTCAAGTAACGTCACGCCCGCTATGACCCTTTGGTGTGTTTTGCTCACACATTGGCTAGAGTCGAGACGAGGCCGAGGAATCGAGGTCGCGATGGGCACCGTGCTGTGGATCGGTGGGATCGTCGCGGGCTGGCTGGTGCTCAGCCTGGTCGCCGGGACGCTGTTCGCGCTCAGCGCTGCCGCCCGCCATCGGCACGGCCAGGGCGGTCTCGCCGACGAGGTCGGCCTGCCAGGGCAGACTGCATGGGGCCAGCGAAGGACCACCTCCAGAGTCCACCTCTAGGCGAGCCAGCCGTCCTCGCGCAGGGCCGCGAGCACGTCGCCGACCGCGTCCTCGACGCTGCGCCCAGTGGTGTCCACGACCACGCGGGCGTCCTGCGGCGCTTCGTACGGCGAGGAGATGCCGGTGAAGTCGGGGATGTCCCCGGCCCGCGCACGTGCGTAGAGGCCCTTGCGGTCGCGGCGTTCGCACTCCTGCAGGGGGGTCGCGACGTGCACCAGGACGAATCCCCCACCGGCGGCGGCGACCATCGCACGGACCTGCTGCCGGGTCGCGTCGAAGGGCGCGATCGGCGAGCAGATGGCCACCCCGCCGTGCCGGGAGATCTCCGCCGCCACCCACCCGATGCGGGCGATGTTGGTCTCGCGGTCGGCGCGGGAGAAGCCGAGGCCCTTGGACAGGTGGTGGCGCACGACGTCACCGTCGAGGCTGGTCACCGTGCGGTCCCCGCGCTCGAGCAGCGCGTCGTGCAGCACCCGGGCAAGCGTCGACTTGCCCGAGCCGGAGAGCCCGGTGAAGAACACGACGAGCCCGCGTCGGTGCCGCGGCGGCCGGTCCTGGTCGACGACGGTGGCGACTGCGGTCGCGAGGCCCCCGCGGTGGGCAGGCACGAGCACCTCGTCGGCGTACGCGGCTGCCACCTGCGTGAGCAGCCGGTCGGTGCCGCTGCTCGTGTCCCGGGCAGCCACCGTGACGGCGACGACGGCCGCGCCTGGCACCTGCGCGGCGATCGTGGCCCGCACCAGGCCCGGGCCCGACATCTCCAGCGGGCCGCCAGGTCCGGTGCAGACGAGGAGCACCGGTGTGCGGCCGGACTCCGCCGCGTACGCGGTCACTGCTTCCACGTCGTCCTGCGTCAGCGGTGCGCGGACTGGCACCGCGAACGCGGCCGGATGTGCCCGGCGTACGTCGGCGGGGGCGAGGTGGCAGCGCCGGAAGGGGCCGTACTCGCCGTGCGCGAGCGGTTTGACCGGCCCGATAAGGCCGGTCCCGGACCCGGCGTCGTACGTGTCGAGCACCCGCATCCGGGCGACCGGTACGCCCTCGGGGTCGAGCAACTCCAGCGACCCGTCCTCGGCGCGGGCGGCGGTGTCGGGGTCGACGACCAGCGTGGCCGGCCCGTCGGCGGTGAACCCGTCGCGGAGGACGCCGCTGACGAGAAGGTCGAGGTCGGCGAACTCCCGCGCGGTCGGGGTCCACTGGGGGTCGGGCACGGGACGGATTGTTGCAGCCGACTGCGGTGGGGTCGGCTCGGCCGGTAGCCGCGCCACACACCGGCGGCCCGACCTGCCTCGACGGATCTTGCGACATTGGGGTTGCCGGGGCGACCCGAATGTCTAAAGATCCGTCCGCCCGGGGCCGGCCAGGTGCGCGGGCGGGCGGGCGGCCGAGTCGGCCGGGTTAGGGTCGCGGCCGTGAGCGCATCCGCGGACCAGCCCGTCGTCGCCGAGGTCGTGCGGTCCGGCTTCGTGGAGTGCCGTCACCGCGGGTCAGTGGTCGCCGTCGACCCCGACGGGTCGGTGCTGTGGAACGTCGGGGTCGTCGACCAGCCGATGTTCCCGCGCTCGAGCAACAAGCCGATGCAGGCCGCCGCGATGGTACGAGCCGGGCTGGGCCTGCGCGGCCGGCTGCTCGCCCTCGCGTGCGGGTCGCACTCCGGGGAGCCCGAGCACATCGCCGGCGTACGGGAGATCCTCGCCGGGGAGGGTCTGGACGAGTCGGCGCTGCAGAACCCGCCGGACTTCCCGCTGGACGAGGTGGCGAGGGAGGAGTGGATCCGCGCCGGCGGCCACCGCGAGCCAGTCGCGATGAATTGCTCGGGCAAGCACTCGGCCATGCTCGCCACCTGCGTCGCCAACGACTGGGACATCACCGACTACCTGCACGTGAGCCACCCCCTGCAGGGCCGGATCAGCGAGGTGGTCGCCGAGCTGACCGGTGACCAGATCAACGCGATCGGCGTCGACGGGTGCGGTGCACCGCTGCTGGCCACGTCGTTGGTCGGGCTCGCGCGGGCGTTCAGCCGCCTGGCGCAGTCCGATCCCGACTCCGCTGAGGGTGCCGTCGTCGCAGCGATCACCGGGCACCCGCAGATGGTGAGCGGCAGCCGCCGCGACGAGCCGGCGCTGCTGCGCGCATACCCGGGTGCGATCGGCAAGGCCGGCGCCGAGGGGTGTCACGCGTTCGCGCTGCCCGACGGAACGGCCGTGGCGCTCAAGATCGAGGACGGCGCCGAGCGGGCCCGTCCGGTCGTGCTGGTCGCGGCGCTGCGGCGACTCGGACTTGACGCCGACGTGCTCGACGAGGTCGGCCGGCACCGGGTGCTCGGTGGCGGTCGACCGGTCGGCGAGATCCGGGCGACGCTGTAGTCGTCTCCGGGCGGCACTGCCTCCGTTGACTGTGGGGACGGCGGCACCAAGCCAGGGCGGGGATCGCCCGTGACCCGACTCACGTGCTCCCAGCTTGCCTGTGCTAACTATTGCAAGCACCATGGACACCATGACCAAGCTTGACGTCGGGACCGCGGTGGGGTCGTTCGGGGACTTCCTGCGCGACCAACGCCGAGGTGCGCAGCTGTCGTTGCGGCAGCTCGCTGACCAGGCCGGCGTCTCCAACCCGTACCTCAGTCAGATCGAGCGCGGGCTGCGCAGGCCGTCCGCTCAGGTGCTGCAGCAGCTGGCCAAGGCACTGCGCCTCTCCGCCGAGACGATGTACGTCCGCGCCGGAATGCTCGATCCCGACGAGGACGGAGCGCGCTCGGTCGAGCTGGCGGTGTTGTCCGATCCTGGGTTGACCGAGCGGCAGAAGTCCGCCCTGCTCGACATCTACCAGTCCTTCCGCCGCGAGCGCACGGAGTCCGGCGGAGCACCGATCTCGGTCGACGGCAGTACCACCACGCATGTCGACCACCACTGACGAGAGGACCATCACCATGGCCCGCACCACCACACGCACCACCACCACCACCACCAAGGCACGCATCAACACCCGCCCGACCCCGCTGTACGCCGCCGTCGGCGCCGGCGACCTGGTGGTGGAGAAGATCCGCCACGCCAACCTCGAGCGGGAGAGCGAGCGCCTGCAGGAGCGCATCGAGAACCGTGTCACCCAGCGCGTCGCCGAGGTCAGGGCCCTGCCCGGCCAGGTTCGCGCGCTGCCCGAGCGGGCGCAGTCGGTCGCGACCGAGGCGATCGACCAGGCCAGCTCGGTGTACGTCGAACTCGCCAGGCGTGGCGAGGAGCTCGTGGCTCGGATCCGCGGCCAGGAGTCGACCCAGACCGCCACGCAGCAGGCCCGCAGCACCACCTCGCAGGCCAAGGGCACCGCGACCACCGCACGTCGCACCGCCAAGAAGGCTCGGGACGTCTCCACCACCGAGGTCAAGCAGGCCGCCGGCACCTCGACCGCCGGCGTGAAGCGCGCGGCCAAGACCACCCGGTCGCGCGCGAAGGCCACCACCACCTCGGCCCGCAAGACCGCCGAGTCGAGCGCCAAGGCCGCCACCGAGGCCGCCGAGAAGGTCGGCGACTGATTCATCGACTGGTGCACGTCATCCCTCGCGGGGTGGCGGGCACCGTCGCGTCGCTACCCTGGTGCGGTGAACCTCTTCACGGTGCAGAGCAACCTCATGCTCGGCCTCAGCCTGCTGCTCTTCGTGGTCAAGGCGTTTGCGCTGGTAGACGCGGTGAGCCGTCCGGGGTCCG
>JAABUS010009058.1_pt1 | contig 10654 bp, 14 predicted proteins | sample 5560161 | NCBI WGS metagenome assembly JAABUS01 (sample SAMN10711885, study PRJNA513376) | rock metagenome | isolation source: Antarctica rocks | place: Antarctica: Victoria Land, Trio Nunatak nord | collected 2016-01-04
CGGGCGGGGTCTGCTCGGGCACCAGCCAGCTCGGCGGGGTCGTCGAGCCGATGCACCGTCTTGGCGCGTTGTAGGGCAGTGCGGGTCTTGCCGACGCCCTTGGGACCCTTCGAGCGCGATGGCCGGCAGGTCGTTGATGAGCTCGTCGAGTTCGTCATCGACGATCCGGCGCTCGTAGGCGGGCGGGCTGCTCACAGACACCCTCACCTCACGCACGCCCGCTCAGGCCGACCCCCGGACGACGATCCAGCGGCTCTCGAACGCGAGGACCGTCGCGAGGCGGTCGAAGTGCTCGTCGTAGTGCAGAACGCCCACGCCGCGTTCTGCGGCCGCTGCGGCGATGAGGGCATCGGTGATCGGGACGCGGTGATGCAATGGCCCTTGCGCCGCGAGCTCACGCAGCGCTGCCACCGCGGCGCGGACGACCGTCCGGTCCAAGTGCGCTTCACGCAGGCGGTCGAGCCGCTCCTCGAGTGCAGCGAAGTCGGCTCGGTCTCGCGTGCTGTACAGCAGCTCGAGCTTGACCACGGGCGTGATCCAGATCTGCCCAGCCTGGAGCGTCCTCGACCACTCGTCCCCGGCGGATCGCCGTTGCGCCCAAGCCGAAGTGTCGGCGACATAGGGCCGTCCGTCGAGCGGCAGCCCCGCGCTCAAGGCGTCGTCGGAAGGCCGTTGGCCTCGACGGCGCCGAGCGCAGCGGGATCCAAGACGGCGTCCAGCCAATCGAGATCACCAAGGTCGCGTAGAGCGGCGCTCCGCTGGTCGTGCTCGTCGGCGAGCAGGCGTGCGCCGTGGATAGCCAGGTCGCGCACCAGTGTGGCCTCCGGGGCGCCGGAGTCGAGGAGCCGGCGCCCGTGCTCGAGTGCCTCGACCAGCGACGGGTCCTTGGTGACTGAGATGCGAGGGCGGGACGTCGGCATGCACGCAGACTAGTCGGTGCTGCCATGCAGTGCAGCACCGAGCTCGCCGTAGGCGTAGCGCCCACTCGCCGCGGGTGCGATTGGTTGTGTGAGCCGCTCCGCGGATCGGAGATCACCGAATCAATCGTGAGGTAGCTCCTCGCCGGCGCCCAGACCGACCAAGGCGAGCTGGAGCTACGCGCGCTGCGGCGCCGCTTCTCGACGCCGCCTCGCGCGACGCTCAGTAGGGGCAACCGAACAGGCGCATCGGTCGGGCGGTCCTGCCGCACCTTCAGCGGCTCAGGCACGACAGACGTGCGCCGCGTCGGTTGACAGCACACACCGCCTCCGTCCAGGGACCCAGGCCCCCCCGACCAGGAACCCCGAGAAGATCCTCGCGCCAAGGGCCGCGCCAGCTCGAGTACAGCGCCGCTCAGACGATCGAGTGCTTCCACCTCACCTTCCTTAAGGTCCTCCGGGTGCGTCTCGTCGCCGGCCTCGCGGTAGGTGGCGCGGTGATCCCGCCCACGCCACCGTTACGCGGCAAAGGCTGGAGCGAGGTGCTCAGAGCTCGCCTCGACCGTCTCTGGGATGGTCACGACGAGACGCCCGTCGCGGTCGATGAGCCGGCGAGCGCTGATGACCGTGAGCGCGACGATGCGCTGGGTTCCCCGAGCGTAATGCAGAACGTGACCCTCCGGAGTCTCCTCCCCTTCCGACGGCTGGGGTTCACCGACGTGCAAGTAGAGAACGTCGCCGTCCTCGTCGTAGTCGGCGTGGTCGAAGGTGATCGGACCGATAGTGATGCTCACGGCGGCGTCCATGTGGCTGGATCCTTTCGTGTGCCGAGTGCGGTGATGATCCGTGCCGGCTCCTGCTCGTAGCTTACGACCACGAGCAACCACCGGCTGGGTCCGATATCGCGTTGGTAATAGCGGCGGCGCTCGGCGATCGGATCCGGCACGGAGTGCAGTGGCCGGCGTACGGTACCCAACACGTGATCCAGGACCCCCGACAGCTCCGGGCGGCCGCGGAGGATCTTCTCGTTCCAGACCCGTTCGAGCAGCACCACGCGCGTCCGTCCGGATCCGACGTGGAAGCGAGGACCGATTCGGCATGCGCCCCCACCTCACTTGATCCTGAAGCTGACCGCGGCCAGGCGCTCCGCGCGTGGGCCGCCGATCAGGCCGCGCGCAGGCAACATTTCTTGTACTTGCGCCCGCTCGCACACCAGCAGGGGTCGTTGCGGCCGGGCGGCCATGCGGTCGCGGCTCCGCGGTCTGCGAGCTGTCCGGCGTAGGCCGTGCGGCTGTCGGGCAGCTCGGGGTCGCAACGTCCGGCCTGACACCAGGCGCGATAGTCGTCGATGACGAGCGGGGCGACCGCGAGCCCGTGCACGCCGTCGTGGCGAAGCTTCTGCAGCGCCCGTTCCAGCCGGGCGCAGTACGTGCCGTACTGCGCGTTCGCGGCCTCCCCGGCGAAGCTGGGCCACAGCGCCAGCGCGCGTGCATGATCGGCGGGCGGAAACCAGGCCAGGACCGAGGCTCGGGCACCAACCCTGGTCGCGGGCCGCGCCGGGCCGGTGCGCTGCCAGCTCCACTCATGGGCATCGAGGAACGCCGCCGCGTCGGCGGCGAGAAGATCATCGACGCCACGATCCTCGAGCAGGATCCCGATCAGATCGACTTCACCGCATCGCAGAGCCTGACGTAGCCCACGCGTGCGCCAGCTCAACGCGAGGTCCCGCCGGCCGACAGCCTCGTAGCTTCGTCCGGCGGCCTGGTGGATCCAGGAATCGCCGGGACGCTCGGTCTCCGCCTCAGCCCAGGCGCCGTGCGCCTCCTCGACGCGTCCAGCGAGCAGCAGCAGATGCGCGATCAGCGCCGCGGTGCTCGGGTGCTCGTCAAACGTGGTGTCCAGCCCGGCTGCCGCGGCGCGGCGCATCACGTCGACCGCCTCGTCAAAGCGACCGAGCTTCTCCGATGCCCACCCCAGCGTGTCTAAGAAGCCGGCGAGCTCGGGGCCAGCCTCAGGAAGCGTGAGCGCACGCTCGACAAGCTCGACGACCAGCTCGTAGTCGTCGCACTCGACGGCCTCGTCGAGGCGGGCCTCGATGAGCGCGAACTCGTCCTGCGGCGAAGGACCGGCGCCGGACTGCTCCCGCACGAAGTCATCGATCACGACCATCGCGGCTGCGACGATCAGCTCGACGTCCTCGCCGCGATAGGTCCCACGGTCGGTCAAGAAGTACACGACATCGCGCACGCACGTCGCCGTATCCATCGCCAGGCGAGGATCGTTCGATGCCGCGCGCGCAAGATGATCGGCCAGGAACGCGCGGACATCGCCCCGCGTCCACCGGTCCAGGCAGCCGTCAGCCACCGCCTTCCACGCGAACATCGCGCGAGCGGTGACACGTCCCGACCGGGCCACCGGGCAGTCCGGACACCCCGCATGGCCCTGCGCGACGTAGCCCGCGTACTCCTCCGACAGCGCCCCGAGCAAGCTCGGCGCCGCAGCAGGATCGTCCCGGTCATCTACGACGAGCATGGCGGTCAGCATTGCGGCCCCACCGGATAGACCCCGCCCGGTGTCATAGGTGTCGGCCGTAGCCATGATCGACTGCTCCTAGTGCGCCTCCACGGTCCTGGCTTCCCGGCGCCAGTGGCTTTGGCCGCACTTCACCTCGAAGGCGATCCCCAGCTCCGGCCCGAGGGCCGTTTCTCGGGCGATCAGCCGCCTACGGCCAGTCGAGCTGCTCGGCGAGCTCGGTGGGCCCGAGTTCGATCAGCCGGCTTCGTTGGACAGGCTGATATTCGCCATCGCGCAGCGCAAGCCAGGTGACGGTGTGCTCGGCGGGGTCGACGAGCAGCACCTCGTCGACGTGGTGCTCGGCGTAGAACGGGAGCTTCTGCCAGCTCTCGTCGTCCGGAGAGAGGATCTCCACGACGACTGCGGCCGTCGCGAGCCACACGCCGGCTGCCCCGGGGCGGTGCAGGCCTCCGTCGGGCACGCGAAAATCGTGTTCGGACTCGCCCAGGTTGAACTCGCTCATCGCAGGCAGCAGCCCGGCGTCGCGCGCCGGACCGTCCAGCTGCACTGCGAGTTGCTGGCTGATCTGCGCATGCTCGAAGCTGGGGCCGGGGAACATGTGGCGAACACCCTCCCAAACCTCGTCGAGGCGATCGACGCCCGCTCGGCGACGGCGCTCAAGCAGGGCCTCAAGCTCCGGTGGAGGCGTGCCGAGCACAAGCGTTGCCATGACGCCAAGACTAGCGTTGACCGCACGCGATCAGCTCCCCGCGAAGAGATCCCATCACGAACGCAACCTTGCCGTCAGGCCGCGAGCAGCCCAGGGCTCGCGCAGGCAAGATCAGCAGCGTCTTCATCTCGCACCGCTCGCCTCTCCCCTCGATGAGGCAGTTCCCGCGGCTGATCATACGCCAGCTGCGTGCGGCGGCGGCAGGCCGCTTTTCGCTTAGCGCGTTGTAGGGCAGTGCGGGTCTTGCCGACGCCCTTGGGACCTTCGAGAGCGATGGCCGGCAGGTCGTTGACGAGCTCATCGAGTTCGTCATCGACGATTCGGCGCTCGTAGGCGGGCAGGGTGCTCACGGACGCCAGGTACCGACGCGGCAGATCTAAAGAAGCTTCGGCGGCAACCTCAAAGGGTCATTTGCGGCGTCTTCCGCGGTTGATCCGTGGCAGTCGAGCACAACGACACCACGCCGACATCCTCCGGGAGCCGCCCTACGGGCCTCTCGGTGGCGTGGGCGAGCGCTTCGGCGAGATCCTCGCCGGACTCCATGATCGGCGGGCGGAAACCAGCGGCAGGATCGAGCCTCGGGCACCGGCCCGGTCCGGGGCCGGACCGGATCGGATCGGATAGCTGCCAGCTCCACTCATGGGCATCGAGGAACGCCGCCGCGTCGGCGGCCGCCATGCGCCTCTTCGACGCGTCAGCAGGTACGCGATCAGCGCCGCGGTGCTCGGGTGCTCGTCGAACGTCGTGTCCAGCCCGGCTGCCGCGGCGCGGCGCGTCACGTCGACCGTCTCGTCAAAGCGACCGAGCCTCTCGAATGCCCATCCCAGCGTGTCCAAGAAGCCGGCGAGCTTGGGACCGGCCTCGGGAAGCGTGAGCGCACACTCGACAAGCCCGCTCGGCGACCCGGGAGTGGGAGGTTTCGCGTCTTTGATCACGCAAGGCGCCTCGCGCCGGTCACCCGACCCAAGGTGTTACGCCACCCCCACCGCCATGAGTGCCAACACGCCAAGGTCCGAACGCCACCTTGACCATCTCATGATCAGGCGTCCCACCCACGACTCGGCTCACCGCCGCATCGTAAGGCGGCCTGAGCCGTCAGGCGACGGGTTGAGCTGGCACCGCATCAGCAGCGTGCCGCTGGTCGAGGCTGGCACGGTGCTCGAGGCCCCGGATCGCCGCATTCGAGGTCACTCCGTGCACGAGGATCGAGACGAGCACCGCCGCCAGGACCGTCCACAGCACCGTTCGGGCCTCCCCCACGCTGAGCACGCCAGTCCCGAGCGCGGCGGCGACGTAGTAGATCGAGCCGAGGCCGCGAACGCCGTAGAACGCGACGAACCCGCGCTCCTCCCGGCTGGCCAGCCAGCGCGGCCGCAGGACCATGAGGGCGGCGGCCGGCCGGATGAGGAACACCAGCAGCACCCCGACGAGCCATCCTTGCCAGCCCGGGACGCCGAGTCCCGAGACCGTCACCATGCTCATGACGAGCACGATCGTCCCGAGCTCGAGCAGCTGCACGATGCGCTGCGCCCCGGCGTGGAGCTCGTCGTGCTTCTCGTGGTCGTGCTCGTAGCGGCGAAACGCGAGCCCCGCGCAGATCGCCGCGAGGAAGCCGTAGGAGCTCAGGACCTGCGCGGCGCCGTAGACCGCGAGCGCGATGGCCACCGCGAGCCACCCGTCGAGGTCGTTGCCGATGTGGCCCTCCCGGCGTAGCGGGAGTACCAGCCGGGCGCCGATGTGGCCCATGAGCGCCCCGACGGCCACGCCGACGACGACCTTGTAGAGCACGTCGAGGAGCGCCCACGAGCCGAGCCAGCCCGTTCCGCCCTCGCTCGCGATGGCCAGCCCGGCGAGCAGGAACGGGAACGCGAGGCCGTCGTTGAACGCCGCCTCCGCGGTGAGCGAGAAGCGCGCCTCGGGCTCCTCCTCGCCGGGCGCTCCGACGCCGACGTCGCCCGCCAGCACGGGGTCGGTCGGGGCCAGCGCCGCGCCGAGCACCAGCGCGGCGCCGAGCGACAGCCCGAGCAGGCCGACGCCCAGGAGCGTGACCGCGGCGATCGTCAGCGGCATCACGACGCAGAGCAGCACCAGGACGCTGCGCCACGCCACGAGCTTGAGCTCGCGGTCGATCTGCAGGCCGGTGGCGTAGAGCGTCACGACGACGGCGGCCTCCGCGACGTGCTCGATGACCTCGATGTCACCCTCGGCCTCGAGCCAATCAACGCCGAGAGCGTGGATCGCGGCCGCCGCCGCCAGGCCGAGCGCGGCGTAGACCATCGCGCTCGACCACCAGCGGCCCTCCTCGCTCGCGCGCGCGGCGATGCCGACCGCGACGATCAGGCCGAGCGCGAGGAAGCCCAGCGCCGCGGGCTCGGCCCAGGACAGGCCCAGGCCAGCCGCAACCACCGCCGGCGGACCCGTCAGGAGGACGGCGAGCCGGGCTCGGCGCCCGCGGTCTGCAGCTCGGACTGGACGGCCTTGACGCCCTCGACCTCCTCGGCGTCACGCACGAAGCGGCCCTCGGCCTCCTCGTCGGCGACTTGGCCGCGGAGCGTCACGACACCGCTCACGGCCTCGACCTCCACCCCGACGCTGGGCAAGCCACCGAACAGCCTGGCCTCGACGCGCGCCACGAGCACGTCGTCGTCGTCGCTCACGTCAGCGGCCGCGACCACCGCCGCCGCCTCGGCCGCCGGGCTCGTCGTCGGGGTCGCGGGCGGCGCGTCGCGCGTCTCGGGCGGCGCAGCGTCCACGGGCGGCACGGGCGGGTACGCCGGCGTCACCGTGCCCGCCGGCTGCGCATCCTCGCGCTTTGTAATCCTGCGCACGATCAGCACGATGCCCCCGGCGACCACGACGACCCCGACGACGGTCACAAGGCGCGAGCCGCGCGTCGCGGGAATCGCATCGATGCGGGTCGCGGTCACGACCTTCTTGGAGACGCGCCGCAGCGCGAAGCGGACGACGAAGCGCGTCAGGCGCGAACGCGGATGCGTGACGAGGTATTTGCCGCCCGCGAGGGCGACCCGGGACTTGACGGTGGCCATGAGCGAACCGTACCCGGAGGCGGCACGGCCATGCGCGGGAGTAGGCGCGAGTCGGTCAGACGCCGTCGCGACGCAGCATGTGCCTTGGCGGATCGTGGAGGCCATATGTGCGCCCAGAACGCACCGCGACGACGTCCGGCTACGGCCCGAGGAGCGCGAGCGGGACAACAGCGACGCAGTCGCTGCGACGGTATGCACGAGGGCCGGTCGTGACCACGATCCGGTCGAGGACGCGGTCGCCAAGCTTGTCCACGAGCCGGTTGAGATGCTTGACGTCATCGCCGGAGATGTCCCGCGCGAACTTCACCTCTACCGCCACGACGCCGCCGTCAGCACGCTCCACGATCGAGTCGTTCAGGCCACCGAGCCGCCGCCGACGCCAGGAGTGATCGGCGCGCTCCGGCGGCGGCCGCGGCGCGCGCGAGCCGTGCGTCGGTGGTCCACAGAGGCTCGCCGCTGCGCAGGGCGAGCGTCACGTAGAAAGCGCGTCGCCCGCCGAGCATCGATCACGTAGCTCCCCGCGCAGCCGGGAGCAGCGGGGAAGTCAAGGATCGTGCTGGTCATACGCTGCCCAGGAGTGGGTCCTTCGCCCGGCAACCCCCGCCTGCTGGCTCCGGGTCTCTACAGTGTGCGTCACTTGTACGTAGAATGTCTTAGGAGGTGCGATGGAGTCCTACGGGATCAGAGACCTGCAGCGTCGCTCGAGTGAGATCGTCGACGAGCTCGAGCGTTCACGTCGGCCCGCGCTGGTCACCCGCCATGGCAAGCCCGTGGCAGTGCTCAGCCCGGTCGACCAAGATGCGCTGGAGGACTTCATTCTGGCTAACGCTCCCGAGTTCGTGGCCAGCATGGCCGAGGCCGACCACGACGGCGCCAGCGGACGCACGTGCCCGCTTGCAGACGTCGTCGCCGAGCTCGACGCGGCGGACACCGCGTAGACCTTTGACAGGCGCTCACGTCGACGTCAGCCGACGCGCCGAGCGCGACCTGCGCAACCTCAGCGCGCCCGACCGTCAGCGCCTCCTCAATGCGATCGAGCAGACCTTTGGCCGGGGTCCGCTGCCGGCCGACGTTGACGACCGTCCTCTCAGCGGCCGTGCGCCATGGCGGCGACTTCGTGTCGGGGAGCTGCGGGTCCTCTACCGCGAGATGACCTCCGAGGAGCTACCGTCCGGCGTCACCCACGGGCGCCGAATCGCCCGGATCATCCACCGCGGCGACCTACATCGCGCCGTGGGCACACTGAGCTGACCGGTGAGTCCGGTGCCGCCGCGCGGTCGGGGCGTCCGAGCGGTGACGCTGGTCGGGTGCGTCGAGCCGATGTCGCCATCGTGCGCAATCCCGTCGCCGCAGCGACGGAGCCCCGTCCGGCCACGACCGGCGCGACGGGCGCCTCCGGGATCACCGGCCCCGACGAGGCCGAGCCACCGGCGCCGCGCATCCGCGTGGTCTCGAGCACCTTCGTGCCCCTCGTCACCCCCTCGGGCCGCAAGCGGCGCCGCGCGCGCGTCGCGGTGCGGCTCCGCGTGACCGCGCGCGGCGGCAAGGCCACCCTCGGTACCGCCCGCCTGATCTCCGGCGACGACGAGCTCACCACCGACCCGAAAGCCGCCGATGCCGCGGGCGACTTCTCGAACCGATCCCGGCCGGCAAGAGCGCAACGGGTGAGCTCCGCTTCGAGACCGCCGGCGCACTGACCACCCGACTGGCCGATCAGCGACGCGCGCGGCTGCGCATCGGCGACCGGTCCCTGCCCCTCCGCCTGACGACCCCCTGAGCCGGCGGCTACGCGCTCGGCGGATGCTGACTGCCCCTGAAGCGCCCCAGTCGCCGCGACGGCGGACCACCGGTCCCGCTCGGTGGCCGACGCCGACCAGGACCCAGGCGTCGCGCTCGTAGGAGAACGTCAGAAACGGCCGCAGCACGAGAACGCGACCGGGTTCAGCTCACAACGGGGACACGGGTAGGTGCGCATGGATACCTCGGTCCCTCTCGTAGGGACTCACGTGCCGCTCCCGCGCTCGCTGACGTGATGGTTCCAACCGCGCATCACTCGACAAAGTAGACCTTGTGCGGTTGTTCTCGTGTACGCGTCAAACGAGCGACCCAGTCCACGGTCTGGCGCGCAGGCTGGTGGAGCGCCTCGCGGCCGGACCTGACCTGGTGTACCGCTTCTGGCCGACCCTGCTGGGTTACGTCCGCATCGTGACCCATCTGGCGATTCTCCCGCGCCCGCTCGGGCCCCGCAATACGGCGGGAGAGCGGAGCTTACCGAGCTTTGGGACCTTATCCAGATCCGCGGTAAGTTCAGTAAGATCCGCCCGGATGGACGAGCTCGAGAACCGTTTCGGCCCGGCGCCGGGAGTCCACCCCCCGCGCTCGTTGGCCGCGACGCCCTGCTGGCGAGCTTCCGCGTGACCGTCGGTCGCGCGCTCGCGGGACGCCCAGGCCAGAGCGTCATACCGATCGGGCTGCGCGGCGTCGGCAAGACCGTCCTGCTCAATCGCTTCGCAGAGCTCGCCGAGGCCGAAGGTCTTCGCGTCAGCTACATGGAGGCACCCGAGACCGGAGACTTCGCCAGCCTGCTTGCCGGGCAGCTTCGCAAGATCCTGCTGGGCCTCGATGGGTCGGGGAAGACCACTCGCGCCGTCGCGTACGCGCTCGGCGTGCTGCGGTCCTTCACCTACACGCTGCCTAACGGCTCCTCCACCGCGCTGGGCGTCGACGCGGTCGGTGGCCAGGCGGATTCCGGGGACCTGTCTGAAGATCTCACGGACCTGCTGGTCGCCGCCGGCAGGTGCGGCCCACGAGCGAAGCACGGGCATCGTGCTGGCCATCGACGAGGTGCAATACCTCAGGTCCGCCGAGCTGGCAGCACTCATCAGCACTCTCCACCGCACCGTGCAGCTCAACCTGCCCGTCGTGCTGGTGGGAGCTGGGCTGCCGCAGCTTCCCGGCCTGACCGGCAGCGCCAAGTCCTACGCCGAGCGCTTGTTCCGCTTCCCACAGATCGGATCGCTCGGCGCCGAGGAAGCCCGCGACGTCCTGAAGCTCGCAGTGCTCGACGCCGGCGTCACGTACACCCGCGAGGCGCTCGATCGAATGCTCGAGCAGTCGCAGGGCTATCCGTACTTCCTGCAGGAGTGGGGCTATGAAGTCTGGAACGTCGCGACCAAGTCTGTGATCGACCGCGACGCCGTCGACCGAGCTGAACCGCTGGTCCGCAGCAAGCTCGACCACAACTTCTTCCTCGTACGAATGGACCGCATCACCCCTGCCGAGAAGCTCTACCTCAGGGCGATGGCCGAGCTCGGGGCCGCCCGGGTTCCGCAGTTGGTGGGCACCCGGAATGCCCGAAACGCTAGGCGGCGCCTGGGTTTTTCGGCCGTTTCGGCGGGTGTGGCCGTGTGCCCACGCGCCGGGGCGGGCGGGAGTGCGGCGGAGGT
>JAABUS010009063.1_pt1 | contig 10650 bp, 11 predicted proteins | sample 5560161 | NCBI WGS metagenome assembly JAABUS01 (sample SAMN10711885, study PRJNA513376) | rock metagenome | isolation source: Antarctica rocks | place: Antarctica: Victoria Land, Trio Nunatak nord | collected 2016-01-04
CACCTAGTGCTGTTGTGGACCTTGGGGTTGTGGGCAGGGGTACCAGGAGGGTCACCCCCATGCCCCTCCCATCTGGTGCTGCAGGTCAGCTCATCTTGCATCTGTACTCATAAGACCATACATGTGGTAATGGTTTCTTTAGATTAAGAAAAGGGGCAACTACAATAGACTTACACCCACCCCCAACTTACAGTCAATGGCAGCTACAGACAGCTAGCCTGTCTTTCTTTCATCTGGTCATTTACTCCATCCATCATGCGCAATTGTAGCAAAGGCCATAATGACAGCAGTGCGTTTTGCTTGGTGCATTTTGTTCCTTTGTGTGCTATGTTGGTGCATCAGACATGCTGAGCAAGTGATAAGTTTCCTTGCTTTGTGAGCTTTGTTTGTGCATCAGACATGTTAGGCAATTCAGACTTTTGGAGGCATTTGGGGGGACATTGCTTCCAAGCACTGCTGATAGCTTCCTACCAGATTGCCTCTGTATCTATACAGGGAGGAAGTGTGTGCAAACCATTTGCTCGGATACATTTACGTTGTCTGATGCATAACATTGGAATTTTCTAGAGCATGAGTAAGTTTGCTTTCTTTGTGTGTCTGCAGGTCCTAGTGCGCTGCCTGCTCCTGTAGCAGCTCCACAAAAGCGGTCTCTAGAAGACTTGATGAGCGGCGGTGCAACTTCAGGCTTTGGCACCAACACTAGCGGCACAACCAGCATAGGGTTTGGCAGTAGCAGCAGTGGCACAGCCAGTTCAGGGTTTGGTGCAACTGCCCTGCGCCCAGCCAACAGCCCTTGGCCTCCAGCCCCTACTGCTGCTTCTGCAGCTGCTAAGAGGCAGAAGACAGGGCTGACGGAGAAGTCAGCGAATGATATGGCAAGTGAGCAAGCAGGAGTCAAAGATTCTGGGGTCCAAAATAAGCTGCCAGCTTTTCTGCAGCCAGCAAATGTGGCGGCTGCTTATGGCAGCACATCAAGTAGCAAGGCGGCAGACTAATATGGTGCTGGATGGATGATCATCCACTAACTTTTGTGTCATGACCTGCATCTGTGCTTTGAGGGCTTCATAGTCATTTGGATGATTTCACAATGTAATCTGCGTGAGCAGCTGTACCAAACCTGTCTGAAAGGCACAATTGATCATAAGTTGTCTTGACATAAGACAATGCGCCTGGCTGTCTGTAACAACACATGCATTGTACATCTTGAATGATGTTGACCTGTTTCACATATGAGCTTGTAAGCTGATTATGGCTGTGGAAGATTGTAAATTCCAAATATCTGCAGCATTTAGCAATCGCTGCCATCTTCTGGAACACATGCAGACTGGCCGATGCAAATCTAGTATGACAGCCTACCTTGTGGCGTGACAATTGCAGCAGCTTGTGACATTGAAAAATGCATCTGTTGATTCGTTGATGCCAGGACGCTCAACAGGCGTATGATTGCATGTGTGACAAAGCGTAATATATCGCTTATTGTACTGCTATTACCAGATATGGTCAATTGAGTTGTTTGTCTTTTGCACAAGAGTTGCATGGTATCTGTTCAAATCCCACCAGAGTTGTGAGCTGGGCGAAGGATGTGCCAAGTGCAACAGACGGTAATGCTGTGTAATCTGCTAGGATGAGATTATCTCAAAAAAAACAAATCACGCTGCATCCCTGGATACAAAACTTAAATCGGGCGCATGGGCTTTCTTCGGAGACTTGATGCAAGCCAACTATGCTGTACCAGCTTCCAAGCATCAGGCGACACAATAGCATCATATCAGCAACGTAAAGCAACAGCATGATTGCAGCAAAGTGAACCAAGTTACAACACTTTGCTTTGAGTGGTATCTGCCTGCAGACTGCGTTACTATACATGATCAAAGCTTTGTATGCTTCAGTGGATAGGGTCTGTGAATGCCCTCACACGCAGCAGCGCATTGCTGTACCACAGCAGCGTTTCAGACTTCACACACTACAGCAGTGACTCCTCCTGTGAAGCCTTATCTCCTTGTCAAAATGGAATGACAAGTACTTGTCTAGCCCTACAAAGTCAGCCCAGCCTGTGCATTGCTGGAGACAAACGACTTCTGCACAGAGCCTGACCGGGTAAACTGTGTATGCTGGCATTGGCAGAGTGGCACAAGTGACACAGCTGCTGGAACTTAAACGCCTTCACCACCGAACAGCCCTGTGGCAGAGATCAAAGAACAGATGTCAAAACAGCATCAAGCCACGCATTGCGTGCATGAAACAGAAGAGTACAAATCAAGCAGCAACTTCCACAGAAGACCAGCATGTGAGAGGCATGTGCACAAGTTTTCGTGCTGACTTCCAACAATACCATGATACAGCTTCGATTTGGCAATGCAGCAGAGCGTCGTCTTGATCGTGGTAATGCACACAACATCTGCCATGCTGCTTGCAAAGCCTGCACCTACCGGAATCTGGTTCACGCCAGGCTGGCCTGGCATAGAGTTTGTAAGCACATGATGAGAAGTATTTTGTGCAGCTCCTCAGCTTGATGCCGTGCTGTCACGCCATGCCTCACATCCTCTCTGCCTGATCACTCAAAATATTGCGGATGCCCCTTCTGCTGATGAGTCAGGCTGTCCTGCCACAGACTGTACTAGGAGTCCATGCAAGTGCTTGGCTTGATGCTGTCATGCTGTGCCCACAATCAGTCTGCCTGGTTATCCAGTACAGTTTGCAGTGATGTTGCCACTTATGCCACTTCTGCCATTTGAGGCTGCCACTTCTGCCAGTGATGCTGCCACTTCTGCCAGTGGTGTTGCCACTTCTGCCAGCGATGTTGCCACTTCTGCCAGTGGTGTTGTCACTTCTGCCCGTGATGTTGCCACATCTGCCGGTTGACGCTGCCACAGGGTAAATCAGGAATGCATACATCGGTTGCGTCTGATGGCATGCTGTGCTTTGCATCCAGCCTGCCTGGCCACTCAGTCCATTGCGCAGTGCTGTTGCTGATTCTGCCAATATGCCATCTGGCATTGTCACCAGCAGCCAACATGTGCTGTCAACATGGTCTCGACATGCTGTCCCAAGCTGCAATGTGGATAGCTCTGACCGTAGTTTTGGTTAGCCGCTGGTGTCAGCAACAAGCTGTAAGCTGAATAGAAAAGAAAACGCTATGCCTTTTGACATCAATTTTATGAGAAACGCAGTATTATACCGGGCTGCCCAGGTAGCTGTGAGCTGCAGTTGGGGTGGAGAGGGGCTTCAACTTGAGTGCCTTGTAGGAGCCGACCGCAGAGCCATCTGGCGGTCAATGCAAGCCTCAATGAGCAGGCTCGTGACAGCCTCATTGCCAGGCCTGTTTGCAAGGTCAGACGGAACCTTGCCCTGCAGTGTCAAGGACAGGATTGAGGTGGCCTGATGCAGCAAGCAGTCTGAGCCAAGCGAGTAAGACACGCAGTTGCTTTGAGCAAATTCAGGACATGCAAGATTGTGTGGCATGGCATCTCATACTTGCATTGCCCGCCTTCTGTGGTACTTTCCACCACGCAGCAAAAATCGCACTTACACATGTTTATACAGCAGCCAAGGTGGAAGCTGTTGAGGACTTTGGCAACAGTTCTGATCCCAAGACGAACTTTGACAACAGTTCGGATCCCAGGACAGACTTTGGCAATGGTTCGGAGCCCAAAACAAGCTTTGGCAATAGTTTGGATCCCAAGACAGACTTTGGCATCCCAGGACAGACTTTGGCAATAGTTTGGATTACCAACAGGTTTTCGGCGAGTGGGTTGCAGCCGCTGTCAAGCAACATCTTGAGCAGTGGTGGTCCAGCATGCTGTGCAGCAGCATGCAAAGGGGTGTCACCCTGCATACCAGCACATGTTGGTTGAAACTGTACAGTCATTACGCACACACACAAGACAAGATGTTGCACATTTGGCAAGTCAAGTCATGTGTCTTGTCATGTGTCATCACATGACACATGCACTTTCTATGCTAATTGATGAAATGAAATCAAAGTGACGTACAGCATTTCGGTCATTTGACCAAAAAAGAAATCACAGGCAACCTCAGCCCATTGACAAAGAAAAAGATCATAGCAGCGCTTTCCAGCTCATGATGAGCTAGGTATGTGCAAAGACTGAACACAATGCGCCTGAGTCCCTTGTTAAACAATAAAGACAAGGCACATCAGTCCTTTGACAAAGACTGAACACAACCTCTATGCTAACGCACCCCCCTCACAATCCCTGAATTCACATAACCCCCTCACAACTCCTATGCCAATGCAATCCCTCAATGCAGGTTATCCCAGTCAACGCATTTGTTTGTTGGTAATCAGCCTTACCGCTTGGTCTGTGGCGTGCCTCTGAGCTTCATGTCTCAGCAGCAGCTCAGTCACTTCCAACGCATCTGCCTTTGCAGCCAAGTGAAGAGGGGTGATGTTCTGCATGTCACATTGTAACGTTTGTAAGTCATACAACCTCCTCTTTTTCCTTGGCACATTCAACAACGAAATGAAGGACAGCATGTTGCAAATTTGATGCAAACTGTGAATCGTCGAATTTCACAGCATGCATTGACTGTGCTCAAGAGTTTGCCCAACTTTGTGCTAGACCATAATACGAATGCTTAGTATCTTTACATGAGGTATGCAGCACAGTCAACGGACATCATGTGTTCTGCGTGGAGGGCAAGAAGAAGAGAAGCAGAGAGAGAGAGAGAAAGAGTGAATGCAGAAAGGGTCGAAAGCATGTGCAGAATGATGTGCTTGCATGCTAGGTGCTAGTGCAGTCTTTCGACTTAGTCACTGTGCTTACACTGTTGTCTGTTGGAGAAACTGTTGCCTTCTGTGACAATAGCTCACTCATGACAACATGGTGATTGAGCACTGCCGCATGATGCATCGGTGTCCATCCCTGCAGCAACACACCTTTCTGTCCACGTGTATGTATGTATGTATGTATGTATGTATGTATGTATGTATGTATGTATGTATGTATGTATGTATGTATGTATGTATGTATGTATCTGTCTGTATGTGTCTACTGCAAGAGATTGACTTGGATGCCAACTCAAAGGCCAACATGCAACCAGTGTCTATTGTAAGATCTGGGAATGACTCAATGCCGACTGAGTGTGCAGCATGTCATAGCTGTTTGCAAAGTGCATCACATGTATGGTGCTCCTCAACTTGTGTATCAGGCTTAGCTGACTAAAGTCCCAATGCTACATCCTGGTGTCATGCAGAGCAAAGCGTGCCAGATGTGGGCAGATCAGAGAAACTTTCCAAACAATGATGTTCAGAGATGTATTTTGGCATGGTTATCTCACTTCTGAGGCAAAACAGCAGCTTAAGGAACTCATTTGCGCACCAAACTTACACTAGAGTCTCTGGCATTTTTGTCAGCATCGTTTCCTAGCAGAAGTCTTGTCACGGCAGCATTATTCCAGATGGTTGCCTGATGGAGGAGTCGGCGTGGCTTGTACTTGTACTGGTGGGTGTTCTTCCCTTCACCCTGCAAAGCAACATGGGTGAGTACATGGAGTTGACAAAGTTGCTGCTATATCAGTCAATCGCGATCGGTTTGACAGATCTCACCATGCGGCTTGTCACCAAGGCATGCAGTTGCCATGTACTCACCTATGCAGTTCTGCATGCAGTTCTGCATGCAGTTCTGCATGCATTCAATGTCTCAACAAGCTATCTTAGCGCACAACACACCATACTCCCATGCTGTGATAGCATGCACTGCAATGTCACAGCACATGTTGTGTTCTCAATGCGTGCGCACTTAAAACTGTACAACTTCATGGACATCTGAAGGCTCCTCATGCTAAATGTGCATGCACAGCACATGTATGGATGGAATATACAGGTACTGTAACTCCAAGGCGGACGATATTTTTGACTCTTGAGCTTGTGAGCTAGAACCTCTTCCTCCTAAGAACTGGTTGCTTGGCCATGCACAAGTGTGCCATGAGGCACAACACAATGCAAGGGAAACTTGTCTAGAGGCAAACTGGTCAGGAAACAGAGGGAAAAGTTGTCAAAAGAACAACTGGTTGAAAGAAAAGTTTGCAATATGAGATGCATCGGGAAATTATTGGTTCTGGGGCATACCGGCATGTAAATCTCGTCTGGGTCTGCACCATGGGCCAGCAGCAGCGACAGAACCTCCAGCCGCGCACTTTGATATTCAATGGCGTCATCTAGTGATTGTTTGCTCTGTACACAGGAAACAGTTAAATGCAAGTAATTAAGTGTAAGTGTAAGTGTAAGTGTAAGTGTAAGTGTAAGTGTAAGTGTTAAATGTAAGTGCAAGTGTAAGTGTACGTGCAAGTGCAAGTGCAAGTGCAAGTGTAAGTGTTAAATGTAAGTGCAAGTGTAAGTGTACGTGTAAATAATTGAGCGCATCAAGCTTGCAGAAGACAAGAGCAACCAGAGATGAAGCATGGCTTGAGCTTGATCAAGCTGTGGGTGATATTTTTCATTGCTGCAAGATATGCAGATAGGGTTGCAAGATATGCAGGTAGGGTTGCAAGATATGCAGGTAGGGTTGCAAGATAAGACATTTGGAGACACTTTCCAGACGTGATACAAGCTTACCTCATAGTTTGCGCGCATGGAATACTGTTCTTGGGCGCAAACCAGTGCCTCCTGAGCTTCCTGTGCTGTGCATGCAGCAAAGGACAGCGTCTTGGCTCCCTGGAGGCATCACTCTTCTTCAGCACAGCCCACTGACTTTGCACACTAAAGGCGTGTCAGAAACCAGTCATGCCAAGGGAATGAGGGCTACGCTACAGTCAGAATGTTGATTGCAAATGTTCTGTGCTGGGGATGTTACGTCTCAGCAGTCTACGTGTAGGTATCATGAATCTCACTGCTGAGTGAGAGGAATGCAAACTGACGATGTATAGCAGGGCTTGCACAACCAGTTGACGCGCTGTTGATGAAGCATTGTGTAGATGATACATGATGCACAAATGCAGCTTGCACAAATATTGCTGCAGAGTGAGCTCACAGGCTCAACCACAGCGGTCACTTTTGTCCCAGATTCAAGCATCTGTTGAATGATTTCAACTTGAGCGGTTCTCATAGCCATGGAAAAAAATGCATCATCCTTTCTGTTGGCAATGGACGCTGCACTCAAGCAACCACATGAAATCTTGATTCACTGAGACAGGTGCAGATCCTAACAGGGCTGTGCTACCAGGCACCCCAATTGTATTCACCACAGCAAGTGAAACAAAACTTGCGCACATGAACAGCAGAGCAGGGAGGGCAGTTTGCTGAAAGCTCTACACACAGACACCCGGATGCAGGTAGCACAAAACTGCATCTGACAAGGCTTAGCACCTGCGACTGTTTGATATGGGCATGTTGACGCCAGCTTGTTGCGGGTGCTTGCCGTAACAACGTAACTGCTTCTGACATGTGATTGATTCTCGAGAAGTGCAAGTCTACTTCTAGACAACTGTGTCAACACCAAATAGGTCGGCTTGCCTGTCTTTTGCATGGCAAACCGAGATTCACAGACGGGTCTTTGTAAAAGATGCATGTTTTCTGATGCTAAGATTTGTCTGTTTCTGCAGGCTCGCAAGGCGTGGGCTTGTTGAAACAAGACCGTGTGAAAATAAAGGATCAAGACTGCTGGCAACAGACGCGTGGCAGGCAGAGGTAAGCACGCAGACAGCAGCAGGATCAAACTTTCAAGCCCACGATCTGGTCCAAGATCTGCTAGTCAATCAGGTCGCGGCGGGTGACACAGGCTGAAGTCGGCAAACGGCAACAGAAGACATCTACATGCACGTTTAGTCATTTTTATCTAGTTTCAGCACCTGATCATGAGCCTGCCAGGAGTTTGTCTGATGGCGAGATGATTCCTTACAGCGCTCACCTGACAGGTTCTCACAGACAACTGCCTGGTTTTGAGCTTTTCGCTCACAGCGCTTATGTGAAAGCGTTTACTCAGAAACTCCACATGGCGTAGCTAGCTGCAGCTGCACGTAGCTAACTAGCTTTGACGGGTTCGTCGCTCAGGACAGGTACGGCAGCGCTGCCACGGAGCGATGTCCTGCTGCATTGTGAGACACTGCAAACTGCAAGTGTATGTAGTGACACCTTGCCGCCCTGCCTGTCTGCAGAACCTAAGCTTCGTACGCATAGCATGTTGACACGGCGAGCGCTCAGCTGAAGTGCCAGATCTATAATCGTTCCAAGGCAAGGTCGTAAAAGCGTGTGACCACAGTTCTTCTTCCAGGTCTTGTCTGCCGCAAGAAAGACCCCAGGCTGAAATTATTGCTGGGTGTGCGGATCAGTGCACAGACCCCCGGGGCCGACGACTGTACGACACTCGTTGCGTGTAGAAGTCTCCTTCAGTGGCTTCATTGTCAGCGAGATGAAGCATTGCACGCAGATTCACGCTTGTTTGCCTGAATCCGTATCTTGCTCTTGCTCTGCAGCTCGTGACTTTCCTGCTACGTTGACCTTGTACCATCTCAGCTGGCTTGATTGGGTCATGCTTGATTCCCACCACGGCCGCAAGTCATGCTCTTGTATGCAACAGCGGTCTCCTCGAATTGCACGTACGAAGCAGCCCTGCTTGACACTACAGAAATGGTTCGTTGGGTGTTGACCTTTTTTGAGTTGCCTGCAGAAGTCTCATCCACAGCGACTGCAGGCAGCACAAGTTGACAGCAATCTCTTCACCTGCATCTCTGCAGCCCACAGACAAGTCTGCAAATACAGTCACGGTCAGCAGCATGACCATCAAGGTGAGAACAGATGGTGACAAATATGCATAGCATGGATATGCTTTCACCCTACACCGTCACTCATTACCAGCAATGCATGCACAACATGCTTGCAGCTCATATGATCAGCTCACTCGGCTTGTCCTTACACATGGTGCTAAATGGAATTGATGCTTTCACAGAGCAAGTTGAGCAACGGGGTGTCCCGCAAGACATGGCAGATCTGGGTATCATTGCAGCATTCATGCCCTTTGTGAGCTTGCAGTCACACCTTTCACAAGCATGACATGCTGTCTACAAACCAACACTGCATCAACAGAACTCCATTGCTGAACAGGATAGTTTGAGGGCCGCAGCAGACTACAGTGCAAACACCTTTGCTCAGTACACCAGAGACATAGTCAAAGACTACGAAGAGCAGACTCCAAAGCAGCCTCAGACCACAGTGCGCAGCATTCTCCGCCTGACACTTGTAGCAGTCCTAGCCATTTTCCTGCTGACTGTCCTCATCCTCTTCTTCACAGTGGGAGCGCCAGCTGTGCGGACCACCAGACGCTACGGTGACACACTTGTGAATTACTTGAAGCAGCAAGAGTCCTCTTTTGGCCGCACCAGCGACACATGGCTGTGTCCCTGTCAGTCACAGGTCTCCTTCAGTGACTTCATGACAATCAACCTCACTCGCTCTCCAGACGATCCAGGACGGCAGCTTCAGGTTGATGACAACAGCTACTACAATGCTCCTGAGAATCTCAATGTTAAAAGATACCATACATGCTTCAATGTCACTGCCAGATGTCAGAACTACCGCCCCAACACGTCTAATTCCCAGTCTGGGTTGGCATGCGAAACCATGCTGTCAGAGACCATGACTCCGCGTGGTGCTGTGATTCCATTCAATTATGTCACTCGGCCAAGCATTGTTTGGCAAGCAGCTGCGAGTCAGGCTCAAACTGGCTGTTGCAAATATTACCATACAGACAAGAATTTGATACATCGGCTTACCAGACTGAATGGGAATGCATTGAGGATTTGCTGACTGTTCTGAGTTTCACTTGGAGTTTAGTAGCTAGCAATGGTGATGCGTTTCCAAATGCAACCTCCTTCTGGGAACGCAGCACCAACGTGACATCTGCAAGAATGCCGTATGATGCTGTGTGGTCCATTGATCCGTACAACAGCACCCTTGGAGGCGAATTGAGTAAGCTTCCAACCAACACCACACCACCGCAAAACTTTACAGCTGTATCATATCAACCAGTCATGCCTGTTGTTCACTTCGGTTGGAGTGCTTTTATTGATGCATGTGACGTCCCTTACTGTGACGTCACACGACGTCCCACGTTTTGGTACAAGGCCTTTGTTGCGTTTTCACAGATTGGTGGATTTTCAACAGTAGCAGTAGTAATCGTCAGACTTGTGCTGTGGCCTCTGTGCACTTGCAACTGGCGCAAACTCAGGAGCCATCAGAAAGCAACGAGGATTATTAGTGTTAGGGATACACAATTGAGCACTGTGGGTTCTGGGGCACCTCTTTTTGCAGGTCCTCCATCCAGGACAGACCCTGTTTGATGTTGAACAGCATTGACAAACTGTAGTTGTGATTACAGATGCTGTTTGATGTTGAACCGCATTGACAAAGTGTAGCTGTGATTATGTGTATACATGTGATCAAATCTGAAGGGATAGCTGATGGGTTGTATGACTGAGAACAGGACTAAGCTCAGCTTATGTGATGGTTTCATCACGTAGGTATTGTAGGAGTCAACTCATAGATGTCATGACGAGTAGTTCATGAATGAGTCAAGTCCTTGAATGTAATGTTACATATACATGACACATGTACATGGTGCAGGTTGTTTTACGATCTTTTCTGAGCTCTTTGAGCAGCAGAAGTCAATGAGCACAAGCATATTTGTTGGTGCAGGC
>JAABUS010009064.1_pt1 | contig 10648 bp, 8 predicted proteins | sample 5560161 | NCBI WGS metagenome assembly JAABUS01 (sample SAMN10711885, study PRJNA513376) | rock metagenome | isolation source: Antarctica rocks | place: Antarctica: Victoria Land, Trio Nunatak nord | collected 2016-01-04
TGTGGACCGCGTGGTATCTCAAGCGCGCCGACCCCGGCCTGCGCGTGGTGGTGCTCGAGCGCGAGTTCTGCGGGTTCGGCGCGTCGGGGCGCAACGGCGGCTGGCTGTCGGGCCTGCTGGCGGGCTCGCGCGAACGCTGGGCCGCCGAGCTGGGCCGCGAGAAGGTGATCGCCGTGCAGCGCGCGATGTTCGCGACGGTGGAGGAGGTCGTGCGCTGGTGCACACCGAGCTCGCCGCCGCACCGTGGGCCCACCACCACCCGCCGCGCTGGGAGCCCGAGCCGCTGCGCTTCGCGGGCATCCACGCGGTCTACGGGCTCTACCGCGCGGCGGACTTGCGCGAGGAGCACACCGGGCCGGCCCTCCCGTCTCGGCGCTCTGGCCAGCCGGATCGCCGGTCGCTAGCCGCGAGCCGGGCCGTCGCCCGAAGCGGCCATGCCGCCGCCCGGCCTCCGGTATCCTCGGTGATCTCGGCGGGTGGCGCTCGGAACGATCCGTCGTCATGCGCCGACCCGTTCCCTTGAGCACAACCGCCCTCCAAACCCGAGTCCCCTGGCGATGAGCCGCGTCAAGGGCGTCGGGCGCTTCCCCGGATACCTCTCTCACGGGCGCGTGCAGGTGGCGCGGATCGCGGCCCTGCTCGCCGTCATCGGCGGCGCCTTCTACCTGTCTTGGCGCGGGTCCCAGCTGCCGGGGCTGAGCCCCTTCGCGTGGGGGTTCTTCGTCGCCGAGTTCTTCACGTACCTGACCCTCGCGAGCGCGGTCCCGCTCATGTGGACGCCACGACCGCGCCGCTGGGCGCCGCTGCCGAAGGGCTCGCTGGACGTCTACGTGACCGTCTGCGGCGAGGACCCCGCCATGGTCGAGGCGACGGTGCGTGCGGCGCTGGACATCGACTACCCGCACGAGACTTACGTCCTCAACGACGGCCGCCTGGCGGACCTTGACGGCTGGGAGGAGGTCGAGGCCCTCGCGGACCGGATGGGCGTCGCCTGCTTCACGCGCACGACCGGCGCCCGCGGCAAGGCGGGCAACCTCAACCACGCGCTCGAGCACACGGACGGGGAGTTCGTGGCCGTCATCGACGCCGACCACCTCGCGCGGCCGGACCTCGCCGACGACCTGCTGGGCCACTTCCACCCCCGCGTGGCCTTCGTCGCTACGCGGCAGGACTTCCGCATCGACACGCGCGACTATCTGGGCAACTCCGAGCTGTTCTTCTACGGCGTCATCCAGCCGGCCAAGGACGCCGACAACGCCGCCTTCTCCTGCGGCAACGGCGTGGTGTACCGGCGCGACGCGCTCGCCGACATCGGCGGCTTCTCGGAGTGGAACCTCGTCGAGGACCTGCACACGAGCTATCAACTGCACGCCCGGGGCTGGCAGAGCGTCTACGTCCCCCGTTCGGTCACCACCGGCACGGCGCCGGCGACGGCCGCCGAGATGGCCGCCCAGCGGCTGCGCTGGGCGACCGACAGCCTCCGGCTGTTCTTCTGGGACAACCCGTTTCTCAAGCGCGGGCTTACGGGCCGCCAGAAGGTCCACTACGCCCAGACCACGGGCATCTACTACCTGGCCACCGCGTTCCAGATCACCTTCCTGGTGTGCCCGTCGGTCTCGCTGCTGTTCGGTCTGGAGGTCATCGACCCGCCGTCCACGCCGAGCTACGTCGCGCACCTGGCGCTCTTCATCGGCCCGCTCGCCACGATGCTGGTCGCCTTCGCAGGCTGGCGCGGAGCCCTGCGCCTGGTGCAGATGCAGTCCTTCCTCGCGCCGGTCTTCTGCCTCGCCGCCTTCCGCGCCCTGCGGATGCGCCCCGGCCGCAAGGCATGGGCGTTCAGCGGCGTGACGCGCAAGTCCCGGCAGCAGCAGGTCAATCGCATCACGCTGGTCCAGCACCTGCTCTTCGCGCTGCTGCTGGCGTCGGTCGGCTACGAGATCGCCCGCGAGGAGGGGATCCACTGGGGCGCCGTCGTGTGGGCCCTGCTCATGGCGAGCACCCTCGCGACCCAGAACAGCATGGTCAGCATGCGCTGGGAGACGGCGCAGTCCGCGCGCATCGCCCTGACGGCTCCGGTGGTGGTCGCCGGCGGGCTCGTGCTGATCGCGATCTGGGCTCCGTTTCCCCGCGATCCGGTCGCGACGCTTCAGGCCTCGAGCGCCCAGAGCGCTCCCGCCGCCCAGCAGCCGCCTCAGCGTCGACGGCGCCTGCAGCCCCCGCGACGCGGCGTCTACCTCGGCACCTATGAGCCGGACGTGGCCTACGCCCCGGGGCCGACGTTGCCCCTGCGCCGCTACGACGGCGCCAACCTGCGGATCCTGCACCGCTTCCAGCAGTGGTGGGGCGAGGACCGGTACCTGAACACCCAGTGGGCCGAGCAGGTCGCCGCCACGGGCGCGGCGCCGATGATCACCTGGGAGCCCTGGCGCAAGCCGCCGGGCACGGTCTCGGACCCCGACCAGCATCCCGGCCTGCTGCGCGACATCGCGGACGGGCGCTACGACCGCTATCTCACGCGCTGGGCGCGCGACGCCGCCGCGTTCCGCCGGCCGATCCTGGTGCGCTTCATGCACGAGATGAACGGCAGCTGGTACCCGTGGCGCGCCGAGGGCAACGGCAACACCCCCGACGACTACCAGGCCGCCTTCCGCCACGTGCATCGCGTATTCACCGCGAACCGCGCGCGCAACGTGTCGTGGGTGTGGTCGATCGACACGCTCGCAGGCGGGGCGCCGACGTCCCGCGAGGTCCTCGACACCTACTACCCCGGCGACCGGTTCGTGGACTGGATCGGGCTCAGCGGCTTCAACTGGGGGCCGGAGAGCGTGTATCCGACCGAGCGCAGCTTCGAGGCCACGTTCAAGCCCAGCATCGATGTCGTGAGCGGCTTCGGCAAGCCGGTCATGCTCTCGGAGATCGGGACCAGCGCCAAGGCGGCCGACCCGGCCGGCTGGCTGCAGTCCGCGCTGGACGGCGTCGCGGACCTGCCCTCCGTCAAGTCGATCGTGTGGTTCGACGCCGATACGCCCGACGCCGACTTCCGGCTGCGTCCGCCGTCCCTGCGGGTGATCCGCGACGCCGGCGAGACGCGGAGGTTCACGCCGCGCCTCCGCGCCCGCAGGCTCAAGCGCTGACGTTCGCCGGAGGCGGCCCCGGGTAGACCGCGTGCATGGCCGCCGACGTGCCTGACGGGCCCACCGACATCGACGTCGGCGGCTGGAGGGCGACGCTGAAGCGCGCGTTCGCCGAGTTCCGTGCCGACGACATGTCGACCTGGGCGGCCGGGCTGACCTACTACGCGGTCCTGTCGGTGTTCCCGGCGCTGATCGTCTTCGTGGCGCTGCTCGGCGTGGTCGGCGAGTACCCCAAGACCTCCGACGCGGTGCTCGAGGTGGTGGGCCGGATCGGCCCGGACAGCGCCGTCGAGACCCTCAAGGGGACCATCGAGGGGGTCGTCAGGGACTCGGGCGGCGCGAGCGCGCTGCTCGGCGTCAGCCTGCTCGGGGCGATCTGGTCGGCGTCGGGCTACATCGGTGCGTTCTTCAAGGCCTCCAACGCGATCTACGAGGTCGAGGAGGGCCGGCCGTTTCTCAAGCTGCGCCCGATCCAGCTCGGCCTGACCGTGTTGTTCCTGCTCGTCTCCGCCCTGGCCGCCGTGGTCTTCGTCGCCAGCGGCAGCGTCGCCACCACCGTCTTCGACGTGATCGGGCTCGGCTCCACCGCCGCCGACGTCTGGTCCTACGCGAAGTTCCCCGCCCTCGCCGTGGTGGTGATCATCATGATCGCGGTCCTGTACTGGATCGCGCCGAACGTGGAGCAGCCCAAGTTCCGCTGGCTGACGCCAGGCGGTGGCATCGGCCTCGTGGCCCTCGTCGCCGCGTCGGCGCTGTTCGCGCTCTACGTAGCCAACTTCGGCTCCTACAACAAGACCTACGGAACGCTCGCCTTCGTGCCGCTGTTCTTGACGTGGCTGTGGATCTCCAACCTCGCGCTGCTCTTCGGCGCCGAGGTCGACGCCGAGCTCGCCCGCCAGCGACGGATCGAGGCGGGCATGCGCCCGGTGGACACGGAGCCGTTCCTGGCGCCGCGCGACAAGCCGAAGGACGTCAAGGACGGCGCTGATCTGGCCCGCGAGGAGGCCGGGTCCGGCAAGCCGACGTAGCATGCCGCACGAGGACGACATGACGGAGGAGCGAGATGCCTGAGGACAAGTCCGACGAGGAAGTGGCAGCGAGCGCGCGACGATGGACTCCGAAGAGGTCGACGAGCAGATGCGGGAAGTCGAGGAGAACCCGCCCGACAAGCTCGAGGACTGGCCGGACGGCCCGGCCAAGTACCGCACCATCGGAGGTGGTGACGCCAACGAGGAGTGGGAGGATGGCCCGACCAGGCACCTCGGCCCGTCCGACGTCCGCTACTACGAGGACGGCTCGGTCACGGTCAAGGGGGAGAAGGTCGACAATCCCGACGACTTCAAGGGCGACCCGATCCCGGGCGGCCCGACCGATCCCGAGGCGCCGGAGGACCCGTCCGGGCTCGAGGACAAGGACAAGACGGACTCCTAGCGCACGCGCAGTCGGCGCGTGGCGCGCACGGTCCTGCCGGCCAGCGGCCTCGCGACGGCGCTCAGGCGCAGCGTCGCGGTGCGCCGGCCGGTGACCTTACGTCGCCCCGCTCGGGTGAGGCGGAAGCGGACGGTTCGCGTAGCGGCCCGGTCGAAGCGCAGGGTGCGGCCCGGCGCCAGTCGCCGCAGTCGGACGGTCCCGGCTCTGCGGGCCTCGAGGTCCAGCACGAGCGTGACGCGTGCGGCGCCGGTCAGCGTGACCTTCGCGCTGAGCCGGCCCGTCCTGCGCAGGCGGCCGAGCCTGGGGGGGGTCGCGCTCAGGCGCAGCCGCAGAGCACCCGGCGCAGGCGTGGCAGTCGGGCTCGCCGTCGGCTGCGGGCCCGGCGAGGGCGACGGCGACGGCGACGGCGACGGCTCGGGCTGCGCGCAGCCACTGGGTGTCGGGGCGCCGTCGATCGGCGGCGCCTCTCCGGGCGCCGTGCCTCCGAGCATCACGAAGCGCGCCACCGAAGGGACGCCAGCGGTGTTCCTGAGAAAGAGCATGTAGGGGCCCGGAGGCGCGGCGTTGCCGTCCACCGGAGTGCGCAGGGTCACGCCGCCCGCCGCGGGCTGCGGCGGCGCCAGCGGGACCACGCGCTGACTCATGTCGTTGTCGTGGGTGACGGCCCCGGGGGCGACGAGCACGGCGCCGGAGATGCTGTCGGGCGTCTTCACGACGAACGGGCGGTTGTAGGCCACCGAGGCCGGGACGGAGGCGATGGTGGGACGGCGGGCGGCGGCGCACCCCTTGTACAGGTAGGGCGGGGACCACATCTCGGCGGTGTCGGTCCGCACGCCGGAGTCCGGCCCGGTGGGGCCGTTGATGTCGTCGCCCGCGGACATGACGCGCCCGTCGGGCAGCAGCAGCGCGGTGGAGTGGTAGGCGCGGCCCTCCGCCTGGGCGTTGCCGAAGGTGAAGGTGCCGGTCTGCGGGTCGAAGAGATCGACGCGCCGGTTGGCGTCCGCGTACAGCCAGCGGTAGTACGGGCTGCCGGAGTCCTCGCCGCTGCCTCCGCCGACCACCGCGACCTTGCCGTCGGGCAGCAGCACGCTGTTGGAGAAGGTGCGGGCGACGTGCATCTCGGGCCCGGCCTGCCAGCCGAGGTTGGGAGCCTCGGCGTCGAAGATCGTGGTCGACGCGACGGCAGGGAAGACCGAAGCCGGGCCGTTGTAGTGGTCGTCCTTGTCGGCGCCCCCGAAGAGCATCACGCGCGCCGAGCCGGGCAGCAGCGCGCCGCCGGCCCACTCGCGGTGGGTCGGCAGGTCGGGGAGGTCGGACCAGTTGGAGTTGTCGGCCTCCGCGCCGGGCGCCGGGGGCGTGAAGCGCCAGGTGTCGCTCTTGCGCGGGCCGGCGATCAGCGCGTAGCCACCCGGCATCCAGAACGCGTGCGGGTACTGCCCGGGAAGGGGCGGGTTACCGTTCTGCCCGTCGGCGCGGAACGTGCTGTAGCGCTGCAGCGAGTTGTCGGGGGAGAAGACCTCGATGTCGGAGTTGATGCGGCTGTTCCAGTCGGGATCGGGCGTGTTCGGCGCGCCCGCGAGGATCAGGGTGCGGCCGTCGGCCATCTCCAGCTGGGTCGGGTACCAGCGGCCCTGGCGGGTGCGCGGCTGGCTCTGCCAGGTCTCGGTGATCGGGTCGAAGGTGTAGATCGTGTTCAGCCCGCGCTGATCCTCGACGGTCGGATCGCCGACGTCGCCGCCGACGACCAGCACGCGCCCGTCGGGCAGGGTGGATGTTCCGGAGCAGAAGATGTAGGCGGGCTTGCCCGTTTCCGGGTTGATCGGCGGAGTGACCTGCTTGGACTCCCCGGTCACCGGATCGAAGACGTACGCGTCGGCGTAGCCGGGGTTGGTGAGGGTCTGGCCGGGATTGTCGGGATCGGGGCGCCCCGGCCGCCATGGATAGGCGAAGAACAGGACCTTGCCCGTGCGCAGAAGCGTCGTGTGGATCGCGACGATCGGCAGCTTGACGCCGGGCGCCCAGAAGCCGCCCACGTTCACCGGTTGCAGGGCGTTGTCGGACGTCAGCGGCGCCGCTGCGGCACGCCGCGGGTGACGCGCGCGGCGCAGCAGGACGCGGCGGCTGAGCACGCGCTGGCGCGCGTGCTCGGCAGCGTGCGCCGGACCGACGAGCGAACGCTCGATGTCGCGCACGCGGCGCTCGACGGTACGAGCCGCAGGCGCGCCGTAGGCGCCGGCCGGGATCGCCACCACCAATGCCACCAGCAGCCCCAGCCAAAAGATGCGCGGGACCATCCCGCCGATGGTAGGGAGGTGCTCAGTCCCGGAAGGAGGAGGCGACCGGCGCCGCGCGCCAGTCGCGCTCCTTGTCGAGGTCGAACCACACGATCGCCTTCAGGCGCTTCCAGCGTGCGGCGGTGCGGAACATGCCGCGCACCCACCGGGCCTTGTTGCCGCCTTCGGGCGCCGAGCCCACCTCGGCGATCCAGATGGGCTGGCCGCCGATGGCCTTCAGCCTCGCGTAGGCCTTCCCGAAGACCTGCTCAAACGACTGCCAGCCACCGTACTCGGGCTTGGTGGAGCCCCAGTTGTAGCCATCCAGGGCGAGTACGTCGACGAACCTCTTTCCCGGGTAGTAGCGCTCCATGCGGTTGGCCCGGGTGGCGGGCGAGTCCACGTTGAGCGGGGCCCAGACCCAGCGCACGTTGGTAGCCCGCTCGCGCTCGAAGACGGCGTGCATGTGACGCCAGGCCGCGCGGTAGTCGGCGGGGGAGTTGCCGTTCACAGTGCCGCTCCACGGGTACCACGTGCCGTTCATCTCGTGCATGGGGCGCAGGTACACGCGCCGGTCGAGCTCGCGCAGGCCGCGCGCCCAGCCGGCGATGTAGTCGTCGAAGTCGCCGCGGGCGATGCGGGCGAGGCGATATCGGGCCTGCTCCGCGCCGCCGGCGGGGTCCCACGGCTCCCAGGTGAGCAGGGGCCGGCGGCCCGTGCCCGTGACGGCGCCGACGACTTCGGGGTGAAACCGCGAGACCCAGTCGCCGCCGGGCCGGCTGGACCAGTTCTGATACCAGTTGACGATGCCGATGCGGCGGTCGAGCTTGCGCTGCAGCGCGTCGATCGCATCGACGTCGCCGCCGTAGGGGTCGCCGTCGGTGTGAGCGCCGAAGAGCACGGAAGCGGGTCCGCGCGCTGACACCGTCGCAGGGAGGGCGAGTGAGAGGGCGAGGCACAGCGCTGCGAGGAGCGCGGCCGCCGAGCTGCCGGGACGGGCGGACACCCGTCTCCCATCGACCCGCGGAGCGCCGGAGCGCCGTGATCGTCGAGAATCTGGACGGACGTCCGAGGCCGATTGGTCAGAACTCGGACCCAAACGGCGGGCCTGTTCTGGAGATGCTCTGGGTACGAGCCCCCCGCGGAGCTCTGGCAGGGGATTTCGCTACTCTGCCCGGTCGCTGGTGGGGGGTGGGGTATCCCCTGGCCCGGACCACGCACGCTCGCCGCTCGCTACAGAGGACGTCTTCCTCCCCGTTATGCATCTTTTCACGCGCATCCTCGTATTCCTGCTCGCCGCCTCAGCCCTCGCCGTCCCGGCGTCGGCGCAGGCCGCCAAGCCAGGCTCCCGTCTGACCTTCGGTGCCTGGACCGACGGCGCGCCCTACGGCGGCAACATCAAACCGGTCGAGAAGCTGCAAGGCCAGTTGCAGCGCCACATCAAGATCGTCAACTGGTACCAGGACTGGGGCGCCGACGCGGACCACTTCCAATGGAACGTGACGAAGGCCGTGCGCGCCCTCGAGAGCTCCCGGCGGGTGCCCATGCTCACCTGGCTGCCGTACAAGCCGGGGCCGTGGGAGGCCTACTCCAACCAGGCCATCACCTCGGGGGCCTACGACGACTACATCCGCGAGTGGGCGGCCGGCGTCGCTGGCCTGCGAACCCCGGTCTACGTGCGGCTGGCGCACGAGATGAACGGCAACTGGTACTCCTGGGGCGGGCCGGTCAACAACAACAACTCAAAGGGCTTCAAGGCGATGTGGCGCCACGTCGTCGACGTCGCTCGCGGCGCCGGCGCACGCAACATCCGCTGGGTCTGGAGCCCGCTGACCGAGGACGTCCCGAACGTCCGCTCCAACAAGTTCGAGCGCTACTACCCCGGCCGCGGGTACGTCGACGTGCTCGCCCTCGACGGCTACAACTGGGGTGCCAGCACGCCCCAGTTCGGCGGCTGGCGCACGTTCCGCAAGATCTTTGCCAAGCCGTACAAGCGCATCAAGCGCCTCGGCCCGCAGCCGATCTGGATCGCCGAGGTCGGGTCGGCGTCGGACGGTGGCAGCAAGTCGCGCTGGGTGCGCAGGATGTTCGCGACCGCCCGCAAGTGGAAGCGCCTCAAGGCGATCGTCTGGTTCAGCCAGGACAAGGAGCGCGACTGGTCCGCGGTCGGCGCCGCATCGGCCTTCCGGGGCTGATCCCGGACACACCCACTAGTGATCCGCGACGTGCCCGTCTTCGGGCTCGAGCGGGAGCCCGCGCTCGTGCCACGCCGAGATGCCGCCGGTCAGGGAGTAGGCCTGAAAGCCCGCCCGCCGGAAGGCGTTGGCTGCCATCCCCGAGCGCGCTCCGAGGCGGCAGTAGAAGAGGACGGGCTGGTCGCGATCGATGCTGTCGGCCTGCGAGGCCAGGCGCTCGAGCTCGACGTGCCGTGCGCCGGCGAGCCGGCCTGCCTCGACCTCGTAGGGCTCGCGCACGTCGATCAACTGGACCTTCCCGTCGCGGATGAGCTCCGCCGCCCGTTCGGCGCCCACCTCGATGTTCTCGTCGTCGAAGGCGCTCATCGAGAAAAAAGGTAGCGGGCGCTACATAACGCCGGGTGGATTGGGTAGGCTCGGCGAGTCCGAGTACATCTGGCCGAATTTCTGTGCGGTGCGCCGTGCGGGGAGCGGGGGAACCAGAGGGACGCTCATCCGAGCGATCCCGGGGGCGAATCGCCGGCATGCCGGCGTAGCGCGATCTTTCCGCGCGAGCCCGTCAGCTAACCCCGTAGGCGTAAGAAAGAAGGGGTTGCTGGCTTTGTCCCGAGGCCGTCTGGTCACGATCGTCACGCTGCTGGTCGTGCTTGTCCTCCCGGCGTTCGCGCAAGCGCGGTCCTTCGGATCTCGAGTGCTCGAGCGCGGTGACCGGGGCAGCGACGTCCGCGTCCTCCAAGGGCTTCTCGGCCAGGCTGGCCACCAGACGACCGTCGACGGTCAGTTCGGCGGCGGAACGGTCCGCAGCGTCAGGGCATGGGAGAAGGCCGGTCAGCGCAGGGCCGACGGTCGCATCACCCGCCCCGAGGCCAGCCGACTGCGCGCCGACGCCGGAGCCGCACCCACCGGCGAGCCGGTAGCGGACGAGCCGGTCGACGACGACGAGATCGCCGGCGGAAGCTCGTCGGGCGGCGCGGGCTTCGTGCAGGTCGAGGCAGCCACGCTCAACGCGGACGGCACCGCGACCGCGCCGGACTCCGCGCCCCAGGAGGTCAAGGACATCATCGAGGCCGGCAATCGCATCCACGCCAAGCCGTACCGGTACGGCGGAGGTCACGGCCGCTACAAGGACACGGGCTATGACTGCTCGGGCTCGGTGTCCTACGCGCTGCACGGCGGTGAGCTGCTGGGCCGGCCGCTGGACTCCACCGGCTTCGAGTCCTACGGGTCGGCCGGCCCGGGCGCTTGGGTGACGACGTACGCCAACGCGGGCCACATGTACATGGTGGTCGCCGGGCTCCGCTTCGACACGAGCGCCTTCAAGCGCGCGGGCTCGCGCTGGACGAGCGAGATGCGCTCGCCGTCGGGGTACGTCGCGCGCCATCCCCCCGGGTTCTAGGGTCCCGAAGGGTCCCGAGCTTCAGTAGCGGTCGTCGCGCACGCGTTCGCGCTCGACCACCGTGCCGTCGCGGCGGTCGCGGCTCCACAGGGTCATGTAGAGCAGCGAGAGGACCAGGCCGATCACTCCCACGATCATCAGGATCACGCCGACGGTCTGGATGTCGATTCCGCTCACCGACCCCGTGACGGCGAACTTGAGGATCGCGCCCACGGCGAT
>JAABUS010009065.1_pt1 | contig 10647 bp, 12 predicted proteins | sample 5560161 | NCBI WGS metagenome assembly JAABUS01 (sample SAMN10711885, study PRJNA513376) | rock metagenome | isolation source: Antarctica rocks | place: Antarctica: Victoria Land, Trio Nunatak nord | collected 2016-01-04
ATGCTCAGCTTCTTTTGCTGGTGCGCAGAACACCAAAAGGAAGCTGAACAAGGATGACGTCTCGTCTTCAAGCTGGCTATGGTTCAAGAGAAACCCAAACAACCCCTACAAGGTAGGTCCTTGCGGTCTGCTGCACCAATTCCCAAAAAAAAGAAGGTTGCCTTCTTCAGGTGACTAGGTGCTTCTGCATGCACCACAACAACCTGCATCCATCTTTGTGAGAGCTCTGCTGCATCAGCGGGGGATGTGTAACAGCAGCACCTGTCATATAATGAAGCAGTCTGGCTGATGTGCACCCTGATATCCCAATCTGGGCCTTTAGCTTTATTCCACTCCAAAGCAAGTACAAATGCAGCTGCATACCTGAAATGGTGCTGTGATTCAGAATTGCAACATCAGTACAACACATCCTTTGTACAGTCTTACTAAGCATGTTATCAGTGCTGTCACAGCATACCCAAGACCAACGCTCTGTCTTATCACCTTTTCGTCTTCAGTAAGCATGTCCCTGGTACTACCTCCAACCTGTTTATATCACAACATACAGCTTGAGCAATGAGCATGCCTGTCATTGAGCAGATCAAGTGACATGGACAGCGGCATGATGCTTTGGTGACTTTATGTGCAGGACGCCACTCCAAGCCAGAACAGCATCATTCCCACATTGCTCAGGGCCAACAACAAAAGCACTGGTGTCCCTCTGTCAGACCTGTGAGTTATCTTTTCTGCATCGTAGCATGCAATACCATGCTGCCATGCTGCACTTGCTGTCATCACTCGACTGATGCTTCTGGGTTTTGACCAAAGCAAAGTGCAGCGCCTTTTAGCTTGACTCTCATGTCTGTTCTGGGCTGCTTCCCGTGGAATTGCATCCTGCTGATGTCTACATGGGCAGGTGCAATACAGCAGTCAACGCCTACCATCTAATGCCTGCATGCCCAGATGTGGCCGCATGCACTTACTCATGCCTGACAGCTTCTAAAATAGAAGAAAGTGCATCGTTGGCATGCTCATCTGGCATGCTTGTCAAAGAAGCAGGTTGCGGCACATGCATCTGGCTGTTCACGTCAGCAAGATATGTTCTCCTAGCATGCTGCAGCCATTACACTCATTCATGCTTGATTGTCTTTACAGCTGGATGACAGCGTACTTCGGCCTGATCAGGACACTACGCGCTGTGCTTGATCATGCAGTGCAACTTCCCATCAAGCAGGCCATGATTCTGCCAATCGCTGCTTGCATGAATGCAGGCAGGCAGGAAAGGGGTCACAATGCAAACATTTTACAGTTTGCTTGGTTTATTATGATTACAGGTGTGCTAGCCATGTCCTTTCAACTAGGTACCTACTAGGTGTGTCTGAACCTAGGTCTGTGAGCCAACATTCACCAACATTGGACACAATGTCACACCCAAGGGGTGTGCCTTTTGCATTGGTTCATTACATAGAAATTTGTGTGTGTTACTGCCGCTTGCCTCTGCAGGCAGATCGCAGCTCAGACCAACCTCATCATGCTGGCAGGCTACGAGACCACAGCAGTTGCTCTGACCTACTGCATCTACCTGATCAGCAAGCACCCACAAGCTCAAGAGAGGCTCATCAAGGAGGCGGATGCCTTCAAGGGCCAGCCCAGCTACGAGCAGCTTGACCACTTCCCCTACGCAGCAGCAGTCTTGAGTGAAGCTCTGCGCCTCTTCCCTCCTGCCTCTCTCTTTTCCAGGGAAGCAACACAAGATGCTCAGGTAATGCTGGCACATGTCATGTGCGTACAGACTTGCTGTCAGGCTCTGACCTAGTACGCAGCACAACCAGTGCTTTGAGCAAAGCAGGCAGAACTGTAGCTGTGCGGCACCACAAGATGCTCAGGTGACACTAGCTCTTCGGGATGCAGAAACGTCATTTTTCCTGCAGAAAACTCCCTTTCGCAGTGTGAGTCTGAACTAAACAATGCCTGGGGACAAGTATGCGGCATTTCTACACAGGGAAGATATATCAGCACATGTCATGTGACTACACTCTTGCAGTTGGGCTGTGACCTAATCTGCACAAACTTGGGCAGAGCAGGAGCAAGGCAATAGAACTGTTGCCGTGTGGCAGATGCCTACAGAGGTAGAGAGTACATTGGGGCAGAACATGTGTTGCTGCTTGATGTACTTTGCTTGTCTGGGTCCCGGCTTGAAAGTTTAGGGCTCAGGGTCACCTGCAAGCCCAGAACCAAGAACCCTACACCCCAGGAGACTTTAAGGTTGTCCAAGAAGACTCTGGCAGTATTGAGTGCTTTCATTGAACACGTGTCTTGTCTGAGGATCAAATGCAAACAGTGGCCAAAAGCTTCCTGTGTGAGGTTCTGCTTTGGCAGTCCACATCAACAGATGCGTGACTTGATGTGATTCAATTTTTATCAAGCCCCGTGCTTCAAAGCATACCCTCACCCTTGTGACAAGACTTATGCTTGTCAAGCTCACCCAGCAGGGTCCAGGCATTGCAGGAAACAAGTGTACTGCCAACCTTTGTAAAAACACTGTCAAAGGCTATTGGACAATGCCATTTTTGTTCAGATACCTGTTGCATATCATGATAATTCTGAAGGATCCTTTTATGTTTCTTTCCTAGTTCTCTTTTAGAAGTCATGTTATTGCATCATAAGCAGCATCTGTGACTGCATTTAGGTTGGTCCATACCCTGTCCCAAAGGGCACTGCCATCCATATCAGTGTGTATACACTGCACCGTGATGAGAGGTGGTGGCAGGACGCCCAGGCCTTCAAGCCTGAGAGGTGGGTTGGGGACAAGACAGGGGGCGACAGGAGCGGTGGCCTGGCCTACCTGCCCTTTGGCTCAGGGCCAAAGATGTGTATTGGATACAAGCTAGCATGTAAGGCCCTTGTAGACACCTTGCCTGGCAAGATCTGAAGGCCTCTTGGCAGGCTTTGTTGCATCTTTCACTGAACCTTTCACTGCGTCTCTCCCTGCGTCGCTAGCGCTAGCAAACAAGTGAGAGACCTTCTGCTTTTAGACACAGCATATGCCTTGTCAATTTAGTGGCTTGCACCATGGTCCAAGCTTTGTGTCTAGGGTGGCTGCAGCCAGTGATAAGGCAAGCATTTGCTGAATGAATTTACTCCAGCATCGGTGTGCTGGATCTGTTAGCTGCGATTGCCTGTCATCACATCACGCTCTTCCATGGGATCCAGATCCTGTCAGTTTGCTGATGACCTGTCAGTGTGTCAGAACATCTACACCTTCAGCATGGCACCAGAGAGCACCAGAGAATTGATACACCTGCTGTTGCTGTGCAGTGGAAGAAGCAATCATAGCTCTGGTGAGACTGTACCAGCAATTCACTTTCAAGCTGTCAGAGAGCTGCACTGAGCCGCTGAGTCTCCGTCAAAGCATCACCATGTCTCCTAAAGAAGGGGTCCCAGTATACGTCACTGAGCGTCACTAGAACCGAAGTGTTGCAGGCAATGTACAATTAGTCAGTGCAAATAGCACACACATATGCATATAGTATTACGCACAGCATCAAGGCGTTGAGAGCTCTGCCATGCTCAGCACCTGCTAGCCTAGCTCCTGTATGACATCAAGTTGCCTGTGCGTGCATGTCTGCAGCCATGTTTGGTGTGCATGTTTTAGCATGCAGACTTTTGGCACAATGATCAGAGCTGTGTATTCTGGCGTGGTGAGTGAGGATTGTTGAATTCTATGAAAAAACACAGCTAGCAGGTCCAGGTACAAGTGTCTACACTGTAGATGTGTGTCCAGTATCTTCTTGCTGGGCAGTACGTATGTATATGCAGGGGTGTAATCTTTCAGTGTTTCTGGTTCTCCTGTTGTCAGCTGCTACAGGCATTTTCCTGACCAAAGGCACTTTCCGTAATGCCGCTCCTGTCATAACAGCCTGTACTGCCCTGTGGCTGCACACAGCGTTACAGCTAGTATGATGAAGATGGATGATGCTGTGCAGTCAACCAGATTGAACAATTTATACACGTGCTGACGACAAGTCGCTCATCTGTTACGCAGCTTTATCCTGTCATCTCAGTGACTGTCAAGCTTTGAGGCAATGTTTTTACTACATGCAGACACTCTCGTGGCTAATGCAGCCCATGCATGATTTCTTCTTTGTGTTCTGCAAAGGAACGAAAACAAAACACCTTCCTCAGTGACTTGGATCTTCCATAACGAAGGTGTTTTGTTTTCCTTACTTTGCAGAACACATATAAGAAATATGCATGGGCTGCATTAGCCATGAGAGTGTCTGCATGTTCATCAAAGGCACATCAGCTGGTGCTGACATTGACTGCAATGTATAGTCACATATCAATGAGCAGCAACTCCTTAATTTCTAGCTGTCCTGGCAAATACCGAGTCAGCACATGTTTGCAATACACAGTACTGCATACGTACCGCATACACAGCACCGCTGCTGCATACAAAATGGGAGTCAGGCAGCTGCAACAGCACAGCAAAGATGAGCCTGCTATTCTGATCTTGATCATGATTGTTCCTAATAACTACAGTGAAGCAACACCAAGCAAATAGTGACATGACATACAAGCTCCAATCAGACCCCTGCATCACATCTTGGCTGCAGTTGTGCCAGCATGTGCAAGAATCCATTCTCTGACCATTGGAATGACTTGCTCCTTCTCGGGCCCCATGAGCAGCTCATGATACCCACCTGGCATTTCATTCAGTGTAATATCCTTGCTCTGACATGCTTGAAGAAGCCTTTTGACAGCCTGCACCGACATTTCAATGTCCCTTACTAGCAACGTTGACGCTGAGTGATCCACGCTTGCCGTTGTGTATCATGTGGCACAACTCCACAGAATGAGGAGTGCATGAACAGTGCTCTGCTGACATTTGTAGCACTGGCACAACGACCATGGAGTCTGTCCGAGCAGTTTTTGCTACAAGCGCAGATTGAGATGTGATGAACAATCATGGCATGACTTGTCATGTATGTCAGAGAGTCGTACAACATGACATCTGGGCTGAAATACCAACAGCACTGCACAGGTGGTCAGTAAGTACCACAAGTTGAGTCCTAACAAAGCTGTGGTGCACTGAGCAACAAATGGACGCAAGGTTTAAGACAGAGGCTGTACCGGCAGGCTGGTACATCTGTCGCTGGTGCCGTGAACTGCCAGGATAGGCAAATGGAGCTGTGCCTGACGCTGCTCCAGTGAGCGGAACCCTTTGAGAATCTCATTGCCAGTTCTTGCACGCACTGGCCCTATGAAGTTGAGCTTGTCATTCACATAGTCTTGCACCTGCAATACATGGTACTGGTGGCGGCTGCTGTGCATCAGCATTAAAGCAGCACATCATTGCTTGCTGTTGGCAAAATTCTCGGCATCGGCCATGTTGCATTGACCTCCGAGCAAATAAAGGATGATTAAAATCATGAGGGGTTATTGATCGCAGGGCTTGAACAGTTCGACTTCAGCTATGGCCAGAAATAAATGTACTTTAATACACATCAACACATGCTATTGTTGGTACATTGACTGCCAAAACAGGACCCCATGCAGAGAGATAAGCAGGACTATATGTGCCTGAGCCTAGGGGAAGACACGTACTTGACAAAACACTGATAAAACATACCACTTTGGGGTCTGGGCTCATGTCCTCAGGCTTCACAGCAGGAACCATCCTTGCTCTGGGTACCAAGGTTGCAAAGAGGCCACCCAGAGGTGCCTGCAATCTACACAGTGATGCCCGTCAGCACACATTTGGTCTGTAACTGCAGGTATGTTTTGTGGTGATGGCCGAAACAGCATACTAATGCACTGCTTAACAAATTGCTCAAAGTGCTGAGGTGTACACCTAAAGTTTTGAGTATGCCATGTGGCATCAGATGGCCCATACACAATAGTTCGCTACAGTTGCAGCTTGCAATCCTGCAGCAGAATTTTGTGTGACCATCATGGCGATGAGGGGAGGTGTGAGACCCACCTGAGAGCTAGTGTCCACTCAATGTTCATGGCAGCAGAGCACAGAACCAAGCCAGACCATTTGGACTGGTCAAGGAGGGCTACATGAGCAGAAATGAGCCCTCCCAGAGACTGCCCGCCAATAAAGGCTGGAATTGAAGGCTGACTTTGCAAGACTTCATTGGCAAACCCCGCTGCATCTTGTATCTGCAGGCAACCTCCTGTGAGCTGCAGCCTTGTTGTGTATGCGGAAAGACTCGAACTGGGGTATGCAAGCTGTGACATGTCGTGTGGTTGCTGTGCGAAGGCAGACACCACAGCATGAAGCTATGGCATGTTAGACCAGAAAGCATACCAAATGATTGAAGTCCCACACAAGAGCTCTGTTGCGCTCTTCTGTTGGCTCAGAAGTTCCATGCCCATGAGCTTCTTGCGCATACACAGCTATGCCATGGTTGGCAAGGTTTGTGAGGACTGCAAATGCAGCCAGAGTATGAGTCCAACATTTTGCAAAAGACACCATTTCAGTGGTTGTATTGGTATACGAGTGCAGCAAACAACAACAGATCACAATGAGGTTGACCAGGCAAGGTTCTCACAGTTGTTGTACCTCAGCAAATGCTCCCCATAGCCTGAAAGACACAATGCTCTTACAGGCAGTACCTTATTGCTGCAAACAACAAATGTGCGCTGAAGTACCGTGATGCCAGACAAGCAAAGCTTTCGGGCTCTGCTGAGGCTTGAAAGTCCTGACGTGAAGCTTCTGCTGACGGCCATTTAAGCGCACCGTGTCAGAGACATCCATAACAACAAATACAATCTGACTCGCTTGTGATCTGACCAATCGCGTAGGAAAGACGTTAGTCGATGGATCAAAGCGTGTGATTGGGAGAGACAGAAGGTTGGATCAGTCTTGGAGGGCAATTCATACGAAGGAGTCCTTGGCACCTCAAGTCCTTGGCAAGTCCTTGGCAAGTCCTTGGCACGAGTGAATTCACAGTCAAACTTAATTCGGAATTGCCACCCTCGACTCTTTAATTAGTGCGGCAGCAACTGTGAATAACGACGACACTGCACACACAGCTTGTCTTCCGGCCAAAATCAAGACACTGCTTGTTACCATTAGGCTTTTGTTTGCGGTGTTCTCAGTTGCTGCAGAACCAGCGAGAGCCCGAGCTACTGTTCATATTTACTGTGCATAGCTGTCTCGAACGGCATGCTGGTTGGTTCTCAGCTCTCGCGTCTCGGGCGATCTCTGCTTGATCGGTATGCAAAATCCTGAGCTCACACGATCCGATCGGCCAGCGCTCGAGCCTTCAGATGTGACGCAAGTCTTGAAGTAGCACCTGCTGCAGGTTGAATTTGCTGAGCACTTGCTGGACCCACACTGCGGGGGTTCAAATCACAGCCCGCGCTTTCAGCGCAACAGCATGGCAACCCAAGTTGCTGATTGTACACCCGAAGCAGAAGTCACCAGCTCTCCTGCAGGAAGCGTTGCGACTAGCAGAGTCCTACGCAGGTCAGCAGCGCCACAATGTCATGATGCGCCTTCAAACACGTGGCATCATTGTCTGTCTGAATATGCAGTGCACAAATGCACAATCCTGTATGCGCCTGTAAAATTAGTATGTGCCAAAGTCACTAGCCACTAGATTATGGCTAAGTATCAAACAAGATTGTCTTGCAAATGTCCAGTTTAACCTTTGCGCTCAGGCGCAGCATGTCCACATATCAAGGCAGGGCCCAGCAAGCACCACAGCATCACACCATCCACCTACTTTGGTCCCGGAGTGGTCAAGACCATTCAGGAAACCTGCACGGCATATGAGCCAGCTAAGCTCTTTGTCAATGCTGCGCTGAGTCCAGTCCAGCAGCGCAACCTGGAGTTGGCTGTTGGTGTTCCAGTGCTGGACCGTGTAGGCCTCATCATCGACATCTTTGCACAGAGAGCACGCACCCGTGAAGCGCGCTTGCAGGTAATGCCTCTACTCAGCTGCGCTACAGGCGTGAAGCCTGTGATAGAGTATAGACGAGCAAGGAAGTGTTAGGTGACACTCATGGTTGGTGTGAGGCATGGAATAGCCTGAGATATGCGGATGTATGATGCGTGGCAAGAAGTGATGGTCTTATAGGATACTGCCAATTACTGCCGATACTGTGGTGCTCATGGTGTATTTAACTCCATGAGAGGCTGTCGCTGATGCCCCCGCCCCCATATGCACCTGCTGTATTACCACCATTGACGAGCTTGCACAATCTGCATTTTGCAACTTCACCTGTCTCTTTGCTGTAAGTGTTGCCTACAGTCAATTTTGTATGAAGCCATATCTGCAATTTTGAGATTGCACCACCGGCTGAAAGGCTTGCAGCAGAAGACTATACTCTGCAAGCCACAGCTGTTGTCACTCCACATGCATGCAAAGTTCATGCAGTAGTGTTGAAATGTGCAAAATTGTCAGTGACTTTGCTTTTCCTTGATAGATCAGATCTCAGATACCCGATCCCAAGGGTGCACTTAGGAACTTACTTTTGAGCAGTGACTTTGCCTTCGCTGCAGCAGCTGTACAAACAGGGCTCTTCTGCTAACAGGAATGTGCTCAGTGCCAGGCTTTACAAGTTCATCATAAGTATGGTTGCTGGCTGTACAGGTGGAGCTGGCAGCACTGGAGTACAGGTCGTCAAGGCTTGTGCGTGTGCTAGATGCGGCCACAGGTCAGAGAATGGGCTTTGGAGAGGGAGGGGCTACAGAGATTGTTAGCGCCAGGTTAGCAGCCCCTCATTGCCTCAACTTTTGCCTGCAACGTTGGCTCCTGTTTGGTGTTCTGCCTCATACTGCAAACTTCAGCACTGCTGTGCATTCCTTGACTCAACAGTTGGCGTGCTTGTTGAAGCAAATTATGTCCCACTTCGAGCAGAGCTTCAGACATAGCTGAACTAGCTATTTGCCAAGCTGCATAAGCACGTTTGTTGGCACACGAGCTGTTACTGCTATATGTATCAGCACACCCAGCTAGCGCTTGTCAGAGGGGCATGTGCAGACAGCCCGCCTCACCAGCATAATGCTGTATGGCATAGTGAACAGTCAGTACACGGCTTGCCTGTACAGACTGTGGCAAGACAGTATTGCATTATCATGGTGCATTACAGTCAACATGGCTTGCCTGTACAGGGAGAGGGGCCGAAGTGGTAGCAGCTCAGGTGGGTTGGGAGGGGCTGGAGGTGGGGGTCAGTCTGAGCTGCAGCTGCAGCGCCAAAGGCTCATTGCACGCCGCAAGGCCCTGCAGAAGAAACTGTCCGAGGTGAATACTGCAAAAGACTAGTCTTGTAACAATTGCATATTGCGTTGCACTATTTGCCCTGTTGGACGGCCCTACTTGGGAAGCTTCGACAGCCATGCAGCTGGCAGCATCCTGACTCTGCTTGGCAGTCGGGCTGCTTTGCTTGCTGTTGCAGCATGCTTGCAGTCGCTGTGCCACATGCTGCCTTCACAGATTACCATATCTGGAAGGCTTATCATGCCTAATGCCCACACTTCGAGCTACTGTGTCCATCAAGCTATGGCATTGCCACCTCTGCTTTACAGTTGTTGCAGATGACTGCTCACGAAGCAGTGCGGTTTAGGTCAGTAAAGCAGACACCCCTGCCTGGCAATTCTGGCATGGCTGTGTCCTTTGTCATCAGCCAGATGGTTACTGCAGCAACATTGAGCCCCACGATCATACCAGCGCCCTGTGGTATATAGGTACAAAGGACAAGAGAGGTGCAAAGGGCTGGCAGGCGCAGATCTGGCAAGCCTGTGCTGGCCGTCGTTGGCTACACCAATGCTGGCAAATCCTCCCTCTTGCAGGCCTTGACTCATACCGACACTGGAGTTGAGGACAGGTAACTTGATGCCTCACCTCTGAGTCGATTTTAGTGCCATGTCAGTGTTGAGCAGGCGTCACACACACGGTGATCAGTGAATTCTTTGGGTGTCGTCTGCATGCAGCATTGTGTGAGTTGCAGTGAATGTTGGTCTGCCCTGTGGCCAAAATTAGAGCTGTGCGTGGTGTAACAGCCCTAGCCTGATATCCCTTATACAGCGTCTAGTCTGATATCCCTTATACAGTGTCTAGTCTGTTCCAACCCTCAAGTGCAACATATCAACAGCACGCTACCCATGGTGTGTAACTTGCTGCTTGAGAGGCACTGCCCTTTGCATCGGTCTGGGCTGACCTTGGTCAGGCAGTTGCACAGATCAGGGTCCTGTCATCGAGAGCTTGTATATCTGAAGCTGGTTCGATTTCACACTGAGAGTGGTGATATCTTGCTGTTGAGCCCAAGTCATCAGCCCTGTGTGCATGCTCAGGCTGTTTGCCACCCTGGACCCCACCCTGAGACGGGTGCACCTGCCTTCGGGCCGGGAAGCCATACTGAGTGACACAGTGGGCTTCATCTCAGACCTGCCACATCAGCTTGTCAATGCTTTCAAGGTTGTGCTTCCGTCACGTATGTGCTTGGAGACCTCAGCTATGGCTGCATGAGCATGTTGGGTTTGATATCTTGACCACATTTCCCTTCAAATATTAATGTCCACCAGCAGCAGCTTGTGATGTCTAGCCAGTCTGACACTCATTTGATGTTATATATATTTTGTTTATATTTATTTTTATATTGATTTTTGTTGATTTTATCTATATCGATATTTCAATAGCAGGTGCTGAGACA
>JAABUS010009066.1_pt1 | contig 10646 bp, 11 predicted proteins | sample 5560161 | NCBI WGS metagenome assembly JAABUS01 (sample SAMN10711885, study PRJNA513376) | rock metagenome | isolation source: Antarctica rocks | place: Antarctica: Victoria Land, Trio Nunatak nord | collected 2016-01-04
TGGCGGTGGACCGAGGGCGTGACTGGCCGGGGCTCCGCCCAGGCGGGGGTCACCACTGGCGCGAAGAACGAAGCGGTGCTGAGGGCGAGCACCACGGCGAGGCGGGCACGGATCATGGTCATTCCCTGTAGCGAGGAGAGGGGACGGGCGAACGCGCACTACCCTCGCATAACAGACACCACAATGGTCACTTAAATCACATCTGTTTACCGGTACGACGGCTGTTAGCCCGTCAGGGCTGTGAGTCGCAGCCCTATCTGGCCGGGTTCTTGCAGCGCCACCTGGCCGAGGTGGTGATGTGGCCGCCGCCACGTCGGATCGCGCGGTAGACGGTGGATCGGCCTGCGCTGAACAGCTCGGCGAGTTCGGCGGTGGCGGCTGCCGGTGTTCCACAGGTCGACCAGGTGGGCTTCCTGGCGGGGCTTGAGCTTGGGCTGCTGGCCGGGATTCGGCCCGTGGCCTTGGCGACGGCCATGCCTTCGCGACTGCGGGCGCGGGTGACGTCGGCTTCGAGCTCCGCGATCATCGCCGCAGTTGGTGCCGGTGAGGCCGTGGTCGACGTAGATGCGCTGGGGCTCGACGCCGAGTGCCATCAACGCGTCTTGCTGGGCGGTGAGGTCTTGGGCGTGGTGGAGCCCGGGCGTACTCGAGCTTGAGTTCGGCCACCTGTCGAGTGTCGCCGGTTAGGCCCCCTTGCCCGGGCATTTTCGCGGTCGGGTCTTACGGGAATGCGGTCGTATCGAGATCACGCGCGGACAGGGGCGCCAGGCCGACGACCGGTGGCGTCGCCGTAGGACGGTCGGCTACTGGGACGACCGGGGGTCGTGCCTATCCGACTGCAGGAGGCCAGCCAGGAGCAGCTGCACCATGGCGCGGGCGTCATACCCGTCGTCGCGCTCGCCGCCCACGCACAGGTTGCCAACGGCGTGCATCAGCTGCTGGGCCTCGACGTCGGGGCGGACCTGGTCGGCCGCGGCCTCGAGCAGCTCGGCGCAGGCGGGTACGAGCCGGTCCAGGAAGTAGTCGTGCAGCCCGTCGAACCCGGCGTCGGGCTGCATCGCAAAGGCCAGTCCGTGCTTGGTGACGAGGAAGTCGACGAACAAGTCGATCCAGGCGACCAGGGCGTCGTAGGGGGTGCGGCTCGTCGCCAGCAGCCCCGGCACCGCCGCAACGCAGGCCTCGACCTGGTGCCGGTAGACCGCGGCGACCAGATCCGCGCGGGTCGGGAAGTGGCGGTAGATCGTGCCCACCCCGACCCCGGCCGTTGCGGCGACGTCCCGCACGGGCGCCTGCACGCCAGATCGCACGAACACCGCGGCCGCGGCGTCCAGCAGGCTCGCCCGGTTGCGCACCGCGTCAGCGCGCTCGCTGGCCACAGGGTCCTCCTTGTCAAACGGAACGAGGTTCCGTACTGTCTGCGGAACAACGTTCCGTCTGCGCATCCTGCCAGACGACGACCGCGAGGGAGACCGTCATGCAGTACCGCACCCTTGGCCGCACCGGCGTCCAGGTCAGCACGCTCGTGCTCGGCGCGATGAACTTCGGTGCGATCGGGCGCACCACCCAGGACGAGGTCACGGCGCTCGTCGACGCCGCGCTCGAGGGCGGCATCAACCTCATCGACACCGCCGACATGTACAGCCAGGGACAGTCCGAGGAGATGGTCGGCAAGGCCATCGCCGGGCGCCGCGACGACGTCGTGCTCGCCACCAAGGCGTGCATCCCGATGGGCGAGGAGCGCAACCATCGCGGCACGTCGCGACGCTGGCTCGTCACCGAGTTGGATAACAGCCTGCGGCGGCTCGGCGTCGAGCACGTCGACCTGTACCAGATGCACCGCTGGGATCCGAGCACCAGCGACGAGGAGACCCTGTCGGCGCTGACCGACCTGCAGCGCGCGGGCAAGATCCGGTACTTCGGTTCCTCGACCTTCCCGGCTTACCGCATCGTGCAGGCCCAGTGGGCCGCCCGCGAGCACCACCTCGGCCGCTACGTCACTGAGCAGCCCAGCTACTCGATGCTGCAGCGCGGCATCGAGACGCACGTGCTGCCTGCGACCCAGGAGTACGGGATGGGCGTGCTCGCCTGGAGCCCGCTGTCCGGCGGGTGGCTGTCCGGAGCGGTGCGCGCGGGCCAGGAGATCACGACCAGCCGGTCCCAGGGGCCGATGGCGAGCCGCTTCGACGTCAGCACGGCGGCCAACCAGGCCCGCCTCGAGGCGGTCGAGCAGCTGGCCAAGGTCGCCGAGCAGGCCGGCCTGACGCTGATCCAGCTGGCGCTCGGCTTCGTCACCGCGCACCCGGGCATCACGAGCGCGATCATCGGGCCTCGCACGCCCGCTCACCTCGCCTCGCAGCTCGCCGCGGCCGACACAGTGCTCAGCCCGGCCGTGCTGGACGCGATCGACGAGGTCGTGCCGCCCGGCACCGACCTCGCGCCGGAGGAGAAGGTCGACACCCCGCCGGCGCTGCTCGACCCGTCGCTGCGGCGCCGCTGATGCCTGCGCCCAGCTTCGGGATCATGACGCCGCCCATGCAGGTCGACTACTCCGACCTGCAACGCGTCTGGAGCGAGGCCGACGGGATCGAGCAGATCCAGCACGCTTGGCTCTTCGATCATCTGCAGCCGATCGGCGGCGACCCGCTCGGCCCGGCGTACGAGGGGTGGACCATGCTGTCGGCCCTGGCCGCCCAAACCGAACGCCTGCGCCTTGGCCTGCTGGTCACCAGCAACCGCATCCGCCCGCCCGCCCTGCTGGCGAAGATCGCCGCGACCGTCGACGTGGTCTCCGGCGGCCGGCTCGACCTGGGCCTGGGGGTGGGCTCACGGCCGGATCACCCGCTCGCCCGCCGGGAGTACGAGTCGCACGGCCTGCCGTTCGACGACACGCAGAAGGCGGTCGCGAGCCTGGCCGAGGCCTGCACGGTGATCCGCAGGCTCTGGACCTCAACGGAGCCCTTCGACTTCCACGGCGAGCACGTCGACCTGGTCGGGGCGTTCTGCAGCCCCAAGCCGGTGCAGCCGCACGTGCCGCTGCTGATCGGCGGGCGGGCGCTGGCCACGCTCCGGATCGTGGCCGAGCACGCCGACGTGTGGAACATCCCCGGCGGCGACCTCCAGGACTGCATCAGCCGCAGCGCGACGCTCGACCGGCTGTGCGTGAAGATCGGCCGCGACCCTGCGGAGATCATCCGCTCGATGGCCCTGCCGGTGTCCTACGACGACCCCGGCCTCACGCGGACCGCGATCGCCGGGGCGCTCGAGGCCGGGTTCTCCCACATCGTGCTGATCCTGCCGGCCCCCTACCCCGACCGGGTCGTGCACGGGGTCGCCGACGAGCTGGTGCGCCCGTCAACGTCCTGACGACCACCCCTCGGCCATCCCAGAAGGTTCGCCGGTTGCTCATGCCTTACCGCAAGATCATCCAGCGCGCTTGGTGCAGCTGGTGGCACCACGCACTCCACCAGAACAGCGCCAACCACCGCTGCGAGTCACAGGGTCGGCGTGTCGCCGCCTTCCTACAGACTTCGCCGATGAGCGTTCCGACTATCGGGACGGCCGCTCGCCGGGGCGGTGGACCGCACTCACGAGGAGTCGAGCGGCATAGCGGAGTACGGGTGAGCAGGGACTCTCATCGGCGGCTCAGCCAGGAGGTCGATGATTTCCTCCCGAAGCTTGTCAGCAAGCGGACTAGTCTCATAGGTGGCCTTATCGGACCGGAACACCTCGATGTTCCACAAAACGTCCGGGTCGTCGTCTTCGCGCAGAATGATGGACCGATCGGAAGCACCGGACTGGTGCATCCCCTCGGTAGCCAGCGCGAACAGCCTGTCCCCAGACCCGGGCTGGGCCCGCATCTTGATGATGTAGGCGGGTTGGTCGTTCAGCAATTCACACCTCTCGCTGCTTCTTCCCTGACTGGAGACCGTTCAGGCTTGACCCGGTCACGGTCGGGGACTCGGGCTCCCCTGCCATCCTCCCAGACCTCGCTTCGCACGCCGCTGATCTATCAGCTATAGGACGACATCACCAGCTCGCAGCACCAGCTTGGTGTCCCAAGTAGACCTTCGGCTTCCGGACACTGCGGGCGAACAGCAGGGGCCGTTGACGCGGTCGGGCCTTTTGGGGATTCGACGGGCCGTGCCCCTGGTGGGTCGGAACCGTCTTGTCGCGTCTTAGATCAGAGTGGCACCACGAGCTTGCTGGCGGAGACGCCCTGTTTCAGCTGCTTAATGGCGAGGGGGATCGCTTCAATGCCTCGGCTGACGACGACCGCTTGCGGGGCTGGCCGGTAGGCCCCGGCGGCCAGGGCACCGGGCAGGAAGTTCACGTAGATGCCGGGGCCGACGTCGTTGTCCCGTAGCGATCCGCCCCAGATCGGGGTGACGGTCACACCGCGTCGGCGCGCCAAGGCGGCTCTCACGGTCGTGGCGGGGCCGGGTTGCGCCGAGGAGATGCGCCGGCTTCCGCGAACCTGCGTCGCGATCTTGATGGCCGGCGCCAGTGACCCTGCGCCGATGGCGAGCGTGCCCGCGAGCGGGCTGTGCTGCAGGAGTGCGACCAGCTCCTGGATCGCGCTACGGCTGCGGTAGTCGACCGCGGCCTCGGCTCCGAGCGCGCGCACGTAGTCGTGGTTGCGCGGCGACGCCGTCGTCAGCACTCGGTAGCCCGCGTGATGCAGGAGCTGGATCGCGTTGCTCCCTACGCTGGTTGACCCTCCCCACACCAGAACCGTCTCACCTCGCACAGGAGTCTCGGCCGTAGGCAGCGCGAGACCGAGTTGATCGGTCTGGAACAGGGCGGAGCTCGCTGTCGACAGGGCCAGCGGCAGGACCGCGACCTGCTCGAACCCGAGGTCGTCGGGGATCGGCGACACCATGTGCTGGGTCAGCACCGTGTAGTGCTGGAAGGCACCTGCGGCAGGTCGGTTCACAGACTTCTCGATCGAGGCGGCGTGCCCGACGACACGGTCACCCACGGCGAAGCGGGTGACATCCGCGCCGAGCTCCACGACCTCACCGGCGACGTCGGAGCCGATGACCGCGGGGTACGTCAGCCACGGCAGCACGATTCGGTAGGCCAGCGCGGGAAGGCCGTCGATCGGGTTGACGGCGACCGCGCGGACGCGCACGACCACCTCGTCCGGAGCCGGCGACGTGTACGGCGCTGGTCGCACCTGGAACGCCGTCCCCGGCTTGTCGAGCCACAAGGCGGTGTTCTGCCCAGGCACGCTGGTCCCTCCTCCGGTGCTCGCACCGCCGCTGGTCCCGCCGGTGCTCAACGCTCGGCCTGGAAGTAGTGACCGCTGTCGAGGTCCACGAGCAGGCCCGGACCGGTGGGGTGCCAGTCGAGCAGCTGCTGGGTGTGGGCGCTGGAAGTCGGGTTGTCCAGGCCGGCGAAGCCGGCGAGGTAGCCCAAGTACTGCTCGGCCCGCTGCGGCGTGACGCTGCCCGCGGGGAGGTCGAGGTGCCGGCCGATGGTCTGGGCGATCTGCCGGAACGGCACGCCCTGGTCGGCGACGGCGTGCAGCCGCGACCCAGGAGGTGCGGATTCCAGGGCGAGCCGGAGCAGCCGGGCCGCGTCCAGGGTGTGCACCGCCGGCCAGCGGTTGGCGCCGTCCCCCAGGTACGCGGCCGTGCCGTGCTGGCGGGCGAAGCCGATCAGCGCCGGCACGAACCCGTGCAGGTCCAGGGTGCTGTGCACGGTCGGTGGCAACCGGACCGCCGAGGACCGGACATCGCGTTCGGCGAGGGCGATCAGGGCGTTCTCGGTGTCGATCCGTGGACCGCCGGGGACCACGTCCGCTTCGGTGCCGGTCCGGCCCAGCCCGGCGAAAGCCAGCAGCAGCGTGCCGGAGGCAATGACAAAGGGCTTGCCGCTGCCGGCGAGCGCGTCCCCGATCGCCTCGACGGCCCGCTGGTCCGTCTCGATCGCGCCGGCGAAGTCCCCGGCCTGCATCGCATCGTGCCGGAAGGCCAGGTGCACGACGCCGTCGGCGCCGGACGCGGCGTCCCGCAGCCCGGCGAGGTCGCCGAGATCGCCGCGGTGCACACCGGCACCGACCGCGACCAGCCCGGCCGCGGCGGCGTCCGAGCGGGCGAGCCCGACGACCTGGTGACCTGCCGACAGGAGCTCCGGGACGAGCGCGGACCCGATATGCCCTGATGCCCCGGTGACGAAGACGCGCATGAACTGTCCCTACTTTGACGGCAGTGGCTGTCATCAACGCTACAGGTGAATGTCAGTGCCTGTCATCTGACTGGGTAGCCTGAGGTCATGGCCCGGTGGCAACCCGACGCGCGCGGCCGGCTTGCGCAGGCGGCGGTCGAGCTGTACGCCGAACGCGGGTACGACGCCACCGCCGTGGCGCAGATCGCCGAGCGCGCGGGGCTCACCGAACGGACGTTCTTCCGGCACTACGCCGACAAGCGCGAGGTGCTGTTCACCGGCGCCAGCGAGCTGCAGGACCGACTGGTGTGCCGAGTCCGGGACGCGCCGCCGACGACAGCTCCCCTGGACGCGGTCGCGAGTGCGTTCGAGGCCACCGGCCCCTTCTTCGAGCAGCTCGGCCCGTACGTCCGCGTCCGCCAGCAGCTCATCGACGCCAACCCCGAGCTCCACGAGCGCGAGTTGACCAAGCTGTCTGCCCTCGCGGCAGCGCTCGGCGACGCCCTACGCGCCCGCGGCGTCCACGACGACGCCGCCGACCTGACCGCCGAGACGGGCGTCGCTATGTTCAAGGTCGCGTTCGGGCGCTGGATCCACGCCGACGACTACACGACCCTGACGCAGACGCTGCGAGAGTCCTTCGACGAGCTCCGCCGGCTGACCGCACACAACGAACCAAGGCCCGCTGACCAGCTGCCGCCGCCCGCTTGACCGGCCGTAGAAACCCTTCCCCACAGCCGATCGCTGAGATACAAGATCGTGGCGGCGCCGGACCGGCCCGGGCGTCCGGCAGTCCTGCGGCCTGTAGGCAGAGTCGTCGTGTTGACGGTGCTGCCAGTGTGATCTAGAAGGATGTAGAGCTGCAGGCGCGCAGCCGAAGCAGCCGTGCTCCGCTCCTTGCGCTACCGACAAGGTCGGCCGCCAGCTACCGCACCAGCCCCGGCATGCCGGTCACGTGGGTTCGTGCTGTTCACGGCCAAGGGCTTGGGGTGTCAACACGACGAAGTCCAGTCCGGCCGAGCGCGCCGCCAGCTCGAGGGCCGCTGCGGGGTCGTCGAGACCAACGGTGCGGACGGTGATCCGGTTCAGGTCGAGGGCGCCTGAGCGCGCCAGGCGCCACACGGCGGACACCGTCTCGGGGCGGGCCATCCAAGACCCACGGACGGTCTGCCGGCGGCGCATGAGTTGTCCGTAGGGCAGGGCGAGATCGTGGCGGACCCCGCCGAGGAGCACGAGCGTCCCACCGGGGCGCAGGCTGTCGTAGCCGGTCAGGGTCGGCTCCGCACTGGAGGTCGCCCCGAACGTGTCGAGGACGACGTCGGGTTCGCCCGCGACCCGGATGGCGGCCGCATCCCGGGCCCGGTCGCCGGTGAGCGGGACGATCGCCACGCGGGGGTCCAGCGCGGCGAGCCGGTCCAGAGCGACGCGGTTGCGGCCCATCGCCACCACCCCCGACGCACCACGGGCCAGGGCCACCAGGACCGCCGCGCCGCCCAGCTGCCCGGTCGACCCGAGCACCGCCACGGCGTCACCGGGCTGCTGCTCGCCGCGGGCCAGGCCCTCGGCGGCGATGGACAGCCACGGCAGGATGCTCAGCAGCTCCGGGCGCGGGTGGTCCTGCGCGCCGGGGAGCCGGACGAGGACCCCCACCGGGAGGACGGCACGCTCGGCGAAGGTGCCGTCGCGCCATTGCTCCTGCATCCTGGCGATGTCGGCAGTGCGCTCTCCCCGCCCGCCGATCCCCGTCCAGGAGAGGATGAACTCCTCGGGCTCGGTGACGTCGCCGGAGCGGAGCAGCCCGGTGTTGACGACCACGTCCCCTGCCCGCAGGCCGAAGACGTCCTCCGCCACCGACCTCACCCGCCCTACACCGCCGGTCCCGAGCACCAGCGGCGTCGGCACGCTGCCGCGCAGCCCGCTGGTCAGCACCGACGTGTAGGCCGGGACGTGCACAGCCAGCACGTCCACCAGCGCGGCGCCCGCACGCACTTGTGGGTCCGGGACCTCCACCAGTCGAAGATCGGCATCTGTCTCGTCGAGTGCCCATGCGCGCATGGCACCAGGTTCGGCCAGAGTTAGCCTGGTATCCAGAATCGCCTCATCCCGGTACCAGGAGTGTCACCATGACCATCGACCTTCCCGCTCGCAGCACCGGCTCGCAACGGCGCCGTGAGCTCGGCGCGTTCCTGCGCAGCCGCCGGGAACGGCTCACCTGCGCCGACGTCGGTCTGCACGTGACGGGGCGGCGGCGCACGCCGGGGCTGCGACGCGAGGAGCTGGCCATGCTCACCGGGATCAGCACCACCTGGTTGACCTACCTGGAACAAGGCCGTAACGTTCGGGCGTCCTCTCAGGTGCTCGACGCGCTGACGAGGACCCTGCGACTCACCGCCGCTGAACGCACCCACGTGTTCGACCTGGCCGCAGAGGCATCTCCGCCCTCCGTGGTTCCCGTTCTAGCGCAGACGGTGTCCGCCATCACGCAGGCACTGGATCCGAACCCCGCCTACGTAACGGCCGGTGACTTCGAGGTGCTGGCCTGGAACCCCGCCGCCGAACGGCTGTTCCCGGGCCTGGTGGTCGGGTGGGACGGAGATCGGCCCAACGTGGCGCGGTGGCTGTTCTGTGACCCCGACGCCCGCGAGGTGCTTCCGGAGTGGGAGTCCGTCGCCCAAGACGTCCTCGCCCGCCTGCGGGCCGCAGCGGGCCGCCACCCCGACGACCCTCGGTACATCGAGCTGGTCCAGGAACTGCAGGCGGCGAGTGTGGAAGCGCAGTCGTGGTGGCCCCGGCACGACGTGCGGGCCAGCACCGTCGGGAGAAAGCGGGTACGCCACCCGGAACGGGGTGTGCTCGACCTGGCCCACGCGGCCTTCGCGGTGGCCGACCACCCCGAGCAGACGCTCGTGGTCTACCTCGACCAGGGCGCAGCCCGCGTGAAGATGGACCTGTCGGAAGCGCTCGGCTGACAATCTGTTCCGGTAGCCCTTCCTCTACCGGGCGACGCGCAGGGTCTGCCGCGAGAGCCACAGCGACAGGACCAGCGTGCCTCCCCAGAGGAGAAACAGCGGGTCCCACAGGTACGCGTGCCCCCTCATGGCGGCGGTGTCATAGCCGCCCTCGGGCCGGATCAGCCCTGCAAGGACCGCGAGGGCCACGAGCGTGTTGATGCCTCCGTACGCCACGAGTAGCAACCCGCCGGCCCAGCTGATGCGTCGCCACAACCACGGCCAGGGCACCCGTCCGTAGGCAACGCCCACGGGGATCATCGCGCCGAGAAGTTTGACCGCCGACACCAGTCCAAGCGTGATCCCGGCCGCCAGCGGACGCTCGGCGGAAAGGTCCACCGCCCACTGGCCGACCGTCGCCAGCAGCCAGCGGCCGCCTACCGCCCAGTAGAGACTGAATCCAGCGTGCACCGCACCGGCCAGTCCGGCAGTCCATACCGGCGCCCGGCTCACCGCCAGCCTCCTGCTTGGCGTCACCTCACGCAGGCTCCTGCTTGGCGTCACCTCACGCAGGCTAGAGGGCCCTGTCGGAGCGTCCCGTCGTCTCGGACGGCGGCCGCCTACCGGAGCACGCTCCGGACCTCATGCATGCTGAGAACTGGTGCGTGCGGAGAATGGGCGCATGACGGGGTCGGCATCATCGGAGCAGTCCGCAAGCCCGGAAGTGGCCCGACGCTACGGTCCCGAGGTCGGTGAGCCTCCGCTGTTGGTCGACCCGCGACGCTGGGGGAGCGTCATCGGCCTGATCGGTGGCTTGGTGTTCATCGGCAGCTACTCCTCCGTGCTGGGAGCGGTCGTCTCGATGGTCGCCTGGGTGGCCGGGGTGGTTCTGGTGCTGGCTGCGCTGTCGGCGCACTACATGTGGCCCGTGGCGCTGGGCCCGATGGCGCGTCCGACCCGGTTCGCCTTGGCGACTTACGTCGCGTGCGTCGCGGGTGAGCTCGCCCTCATCAACCTCGGGTCGCGGGCCCTGACCGCGGCGGGTGACGGTGAACTGCGGCCTGGCTTGATCGCCGCCGTCGTGGGATTGCACTTCATCCCGTTCGCCTGGGCCTTCAACGAGCGGATGTTCCTCTGGCTCGGCGGTCTTGTGTGCGGGCTGGGCGCGACCGGTCTGCTGGCAGGCGCCCTGGGCGTCGCGCACGCAGCCGAGGCGCTGGCTGTGCTGTCGGGGATCATCATGCTGATCGTCATCACGGTTTACGCGAGGGGCCGGTTCGCCCCCGCCCCAACAGGCAATCCACGAGGTGATCGAATAACTGGCACAACCAGCTCTGGCGGACTCTAGTAATCCTCCTGGCACGCTCGTACCGAGACCTGCCCGGCTCCCCACGTGACCGGTAGGGTTCGATGCTCCTATGGATGTCAAGGCCGCGTGAAGCGCTGTTGAGCGGCTTGTCTTGTCGTGCCGAGCACGCGGGCTATGGCGGCCCAGGTGGTGTGGTACTGCCGGGCGCGGATCACAGCGGC
>JAABUS010009067.1_pt1 | contig 10646 bp, 12 predicted proteins | sample 5560161 | NCBI WGS metagenome assembly JAABUS01 (sample SAMN10711885, study PRJNA513376) | rock metagenome | isolation source: Antarctica rocks | place: Antarctica: Victoria Land, Trio Nunatak nord | collected 2016-01-04
GGTCGGAGCGCTGGCGAAGTATGGGCTGGGCTATGAGCAGTTGCACGGGCGGTTCCCTGGCCTGGTGTACTGCTCGATCACCGGGTTCGGCCAGACCGGGCCGTATGCGCCGCGGCCGGGCTATGACAGCCTGGTCCAGGCGATGGGCGGGGTGATGAGCCTGACCGGGGAGCCGGACGGCGCGCCGCAGAAGGTCGGTGTGCCGATCGCCGACCTGTTCGCCGGGCTGTACGGCTGCATCGGCGTGCTGGCGGCGCTGCGGCACCGCGAGGCGACGGGACAGGGCCAGCAGGTTGATATCGGCATGCTGGACACTTCGGTGGCGTGGCTGGCGAACCAGGGCATGAACTTCCTGGCAACCGGGGAGAACCCCATTCGGCTCGGCAACCAGCATCCGAATATCGTGCCATATCAAGTGTTTCCGACGGCCGACGGCTACATGGTGCTGTCGATCGGCAACGACCCGACGTTCAAGCGCTTCTGCGACAACTATGGCCTGTCGCACTTGCTGGACGACCCGCGCTTCGTCACCAACGCCGCCCGCGTCGGCAACCGCGACTTGGTGACGGAGATGCTGACCCCCGTGATGCGCCAGCACCCGACGGCCTGGTGGGTCGAGCAGCTTGAGGCCCTGAAGATCGGCTGCGGCCCGATCAACACATTGAAAGAAGTGTTCGCCGATCCGCAGGTGCAGGCGCGCGGCACGGTGATGACGATGCCGCACCCGTCCAACCCGGATGGCGTAAAGGTCATCGCCAACCCGGTGCGCCTGTCGGAGACTCCCGCTGACTATCGCATGACCGCCCCGACGCTGGGCCAGCATACCGACGAGGTGCTGGGCCAGCGCCTGGGCCTGACGCCGGAGCGGTTGGCTGAATTGCGGTCGAAGGGCGTGATATAACGAATGCTAGACCTTAAATGACGGAGCAGGCTGCAGCCGCCCCGGACCCAAGCAGGATTGCCATGAACGAACAGACCCCGACATCCAGCCTGAACCGCTTCTTCTCGGCCAGCCTCGCCGAGACCGACCCGGAGCTTGCCGCCGCGATCGGCGCCGAGCTGGTCCGCCAGCAGGACGGCATCGAGCTGATCGCCAGCGAGAACATCGTCTCCGCCGCCGTGCTGGAGGCGCAGGGGTCGGTGCTGACCAACAAGTACGCCGAGGGGTATCCGGGGCGCCGCTACTACGGCGGCTGCTTCGAGGTGGACCGGGCGGAGACGCTGGCGATCGATCGCGCCAAGGCGCTGTTTGGCTGCGAGTACGCCAACGTGCAGCCGCATTCCGGCGCGCAGGCCAACCAGGCGGTTTTTCTTGCCCTGCTGCAGCCCGGCGACACCATCCTCGGCATGAGCCTCGCGGCCGGCGGGCACCTGACGCACGGCGCTGCGCCCAATTTGTCCGGCAAGTGGTTCCGCGCCGTCCAATACGGGGTGCGGCAAGAGGACGGCCTGCTGGACTACGAGGAGCTGGAGCGCCTGGCCCGCGCCGAGAAGCCGCGCATGATCATCGCCGGCGGCTCGGCCTATCCGCGCGCCATCGACTTCGCCCGCATCCGCAAGGTGGCGGACGAGGTCGGCGCCTGGTTCCTGGTCGATATGGCGCACTATGCGGGCCTCGTGGCGGCAGGCATGTACCCCACGCCGCTGCCGCACGCCCATGTGGTGACGACCACGACGCACAAGACGTTGCGCGGCCCGCGCGGCGGCATGATCCTGTCGAACGACCTGGACCTCGGCAAGAAGTTCAACTCGGCCGTCTTCCCGGGGCTGCAGGGCGGCCCGCTGATGCACGTGATCGCCGGCAAGGCGGTGGCGTTCGGCGAGGCGCTGCGGCCGGAGTTCCGCACTTACCAGCGCGCCGTCATCGACAACGCCCGCATGCTGGCCGAAACCCTCATGGAGCAGGGCTGCGACATCGTGACCGGCGGCACCGACAGCCATCTGATGCTGGTCGATCTGCGGCCCAAAGGCGTGACCGGCAAGGCGGCGGAAGCGAGTTTGGAACGCGCGCGCATCACCGCCAACAAGAACGCCATCCCGTTCGACCCGGCCAAGCCCGCCATCACCTCGGGCATTCGCCTGGGCACCCCCGCCGCCACCACCCGCGGCTTCGGCACCGCCGAGTTCCGCGAGATCGGCCTGATGATCAACGAGGTGCTGGACGGCCTGTCGCGCTCGAACGACGGCAGCAACGAACTGGCGGAGCGGGCGGTATCGGCCCGGGTGCAGGCGATGTGCGCCCGCTTCCCGATCTATCCGGCCATGCTGGCAGGCTACGCCGGTCCCTGACCTATGCGCTGCCCGTTCTGCGGCCACGACGACACGCAGGTGAAGGACAGCCGGCCCACCGATGACGGGTCGGCGATCCGTCGCCGGCGGTTTTGCGGCGGCTGCGGGCAGCGTTTCACTACAATTGAACGTGTGCAGCTTCGTGAGCTGACCGTGCTGAAGGCGGATGGCCGCCGGGTGCCGTTCGACCGGGACAAGCTGGGCCGCTCCATCCGCATCGCGCTGCGCAAACGCCCGGTGCAGGAGGAGCGGCTGGAGCGCATCGTCAACGGCATCGTCCGCCAGCTTGAGGCCACGGGCGAGAACGACATCCCGAGCAAGCAGTTGGGCGAGCTGGTGATGGAGACGCTGAAAGAGGTGGACGCGGTCGCCTATGTCCGCTTTGCCAGCGTGTATCGCGACTTCCGCGAGGCCAAGGACTTCGAGGCCTTCCTGGGCTCGCTTGAGGAGCCTACATAGCGGCCCATGGTTGATGAGGAGCATATGCGCGCCGCTCTGGCGCTCGCCCGGCGCGGCCTGGGCAGTACCTGGCCGAACCCGTCTGTCGGATGCGTATTGGTGCGCGACGGCCGGGTGGTCGGACGTGGCACGACAGCACCTGGCGGCCGGCCGCATGCGGAGGCGGTTGCGCTGGCCCATGCCGGCGACCTGGCCCGCGGCGCGACGGCCTATGTGACGCTGGAGCCTTGCAGCCATCACGGGCGGACCCCGCCCTGTGCGGATGCGCTGATCGCAGCCGGGGTGGCGCGGGTCGTGGTGGCGTGCGGCGATCCAGACCCGCGGGTGGACGGCGCTGGCGTCGCGATGCTGCGGGCTGCGGGACTTGACGTCGCCGTCGGCCTGCTGGCTGCTGAGGCGCGGTCGCTGCAACTCGGGTTCCTGACGCGGGTCGGCCTTGGGCGGCCCATGGTGACGCTGAAACTCGCCAGCACGCTCGATGGCCGCATCGCGACGCGCACCGGGGAGAGCCAGTGGATCACCGGACCCGAGGCGCGCCGGGCGGCGCATGCGCTGCGTGGGCAGCATGACGCGGTGCTGGCGGGCGTCGGCACGGTGATGGCCGATGATCCCAAGCTGACCTGCCGCATCCCTGGCTACCGCAAGACGCCAGACCTGCGCGTCGTGGTGGACAGCCATCTCCGCACCAGCCCTACCGCACGCGTGGTGGTGACTGCGGCAACCACGCCGACCTGGTTCTTGCATCGCGCAGGCGCCGATGCGGACCGGATGCAAGCATTGAACGACGCTGGCGTCCGGCTGATCGAGGTTGCGGTCGCGGAACAGGGTATTGATCTCGTGGCAGGAATGCAGGCGCTGGGGACTGCCGGGCTGACCCGGGTCCTGGTCGAGGGTGGTGCAAAGATCGCGGGTGCGCTGCTGCGGGCCGGGTTGGTGGACCGCATCGCCTGGTTCCATGCGCCCGCGGTGATGGGCGGCGACGGTTTGCCGGCAACGCAGGCTTTTGGAGTGACGGCGCTGGATGGGATGCCGCGGTTCCGCCGGGTGGACTCGCGGCCGATGGGGAATGACGTGCTGACTGAATTTAGCAGAGCTGCCTGATGTTCACCGGCATCGTGACCGGCATGGGCGAGGTGCGCAGCCTGCGGCCAATTGGCGGCGGCCAGGATATGCGCCTGGTGATCGGCGCGCCGTGGCCCGACACCAGCAGCGTCGCCATTGGCGCGTCGATCGCGTGCGGCGGCTGCTGCCTGACCGCCGTCGAGGTCGGGGCGGACTGGTTCGCCGTCGAGGTGTCGGGCGAGACATTATCGAAAACCAAGCTGGGCGGCTGGACCGCGGGCAGCCGCATGAACCTCGAGCGCTCGCTGCGGGTCGGCGACGAACTCGGCGGCCATATCGTGTCCGGCCACGTGGACGGCCTGGGCCAAGTGCGTTCGGTGCTGCCGGAAAATGGTTCCTGGCGCGTGCAGGTCGAGGCGCCGCGCGAGCTGTCCCGCTTCATCGCAACCAAGGGCAGCGTGTCGCTGGACGGGGTATCTCTGACAGTCAACGACGTGGCGGGCGGCCTGTTCGGCGTCAACGTCATCCCGCATACCTGGGACGTCACGACCTTGGGACAGCTCAAGGCCGGCGACGCGGTCCATATCGAGATTGACATGTTGGCGCGCTACGTCGCCCGCCTGGCGGAGGTTCCATGAAGTCTGCCACGCTTTCCGAGTACCTATGCAGCGCCGCCGAACTGATCGAGGAGGCGCGGGCCGGGCGCATGTTCGTTTTGGTGGATGACGAGGACCGCGAGAACGAGGGCGACCTGGTGATCCCCGCGCAGTTCGCGACGTCCGACGCCATCAACTTCATGGCCCGGCACGCCCGCGGGCTGATCTGCCTGGCGCTCACCCGCGCCCGCGTTGAACAGCTCGGCCTGCCGCTGATGAGCCAGTCGAACAGCACCCGGCACCACACGGCCTTCACCGTCTCAATCGAGGCGCGGGATGGGGTGACGACCGGCATCTCGGCGGCGGACCGCGCGCTGACCATTGGCGTCGCGATCAACCCAGAGGCCGGGCGCGACCGCATCGTCACGCCCGGCCACGTGTTCCCATTAATGGCACGGGAGGGAGGCACCCTGGTGCGCGCCGGGCATACCGAGGCGGCGGTGGACATCGCGCGGCTGGCTGGCCTCACGCCCGCCGGGGTGATCTGCGAGATCATGAACGACGACGGGACGATGGCCCGGCTGCCGGACCTGGTCGGCTTCGCCCAGCACCATAACCTGAAGCTCGGCACGATCGCCGACCTGATCGGGCACCGCCGCCGCACCGAGCGTTTGGTGCGCCTGGTGCAGCAGGGCACGCTGCACCACGCCGAGGGCGGCGAGTGGAACCTGAGCGTCTATGCCAACACGGTTGATTATGCGGAACACCTGGTGCTGACCAAGGGCGACCTCACCGGGCCGCAGCCGGCGATGGTGCGGATGCACGCGGTTGACCTCGTGAGCGACATGCTGGGCGGGCCGCACTGGTTCGCGCTGCACGGCGCGATGCGGATGATTGCGGCCGAGGGCCGCGGCGCCGTGGTGCTGATCCGCGACACGCGGCCGACCGCGGTCTCCGAACGGGTGGGCGCGATGCAGATCGACGCCCGGCCCGAGCCGTTCCTGCGCGACTACGGCATCGGGGCGCAGATCCTGCTCGACCTGGGCGTGCACGACATGGTCTTGCTGTCCAACACGCGGCGCACCGTGGTCGGGCTTGAGGGCTACGGTTTGAACATCGTCGAACAGCGGCCGATCGACGGCGCGGCGGCGGAATAGAGGCAGCCCAATGAGCACGATCGACGCACCGCTCCCGGCGGCCCCGGCCGTGCCCGGTGCAGCGCCTTGTCTGCTGGTGGTACGGGCGCCGTACTATCGCGAGGTCGTTGACGGCATGACCACCGGCGCCGCACGTATCCTGGGCGACGTCGGCGCCACGCATGAGACGCTGGACGTGGCCGGCGCGTTCGAGCTATCCCAGGCGATTCGCCTTGTGTTGCGTGGACCCAACCGCTTCGACGGCTTTATCGCGTTGGGCTGCATCGTGCGGGGAGAGACTGACCATTATGACCATATCTGCCGCGAAAGCATGGCTGGCTTGATGCAGGTGGCGCTGCAATACGGCCTGGCGATGGGCACCGGGCTGCTCACCGTGCATGATATCGGGCAGGCAATGGCCCGGTCGGGCGTCGACGGCCATAACAAAGGTGCCGAGGCCGCGTCCGCGGCGCTGCGGCAGATCGCCATTGCGCGCCAGATGGGAGCCGCCTGATGGCACGCCCCACCCGCACGCCGCCTGGCCGTCCCCGCACCGCCTCGCGCGTCGCCGCGGTCCAGGCGTTGTTCCAGAGCGAGCAGGGCGGCGAGACAGCCGAGACGGTGATCGAGCAGTTCGTACGCCACCGCCTGGGCGAGATGCCGGGTCCGGAGCATCTGGGCGGCGGCGGCTTCGAGGAGGGCCGGGTGCCCGACGCGCACGTGCCGCTGTTCACCCAGATCGTCCGCACCGCCGTCCTGCAGCAGGATCGCCTGGACGCCTTGATCGTCGCCGCCCTGCCGCCGGAGTGGCCGATGACCCGGCTTGACCCGGTGCTCCGCGCCCTGCTGCGCGCCGGCGGTGCAGAGCTGTCGATGGCCGATGGCCCGCCCGCCCGTGTCGTGATCAACGAATACCTGGACGTGGCGCACGGCTTCTTCACTGGCGAGGAACCCCGCATGGTCAATGGGATGCTGGACCGCCTGGCGCGCGAGCTGCGGCCCGGCGACTTCCCGGCAGAGGCAGCGCACGCGAATTGAGGGCGGTCCGGTGAACGATCCCGGCCCGCCGGCCGAGTTCTGCCTGATCGCGCGGCATTTTCGTCCGCTCGCGGGGCCTGGGTCGCTCGATCTGCTGGATGATGCGGCGTTGCTGGAGCCGCCGCCGGGCCGCCAGCTGGTATTCACCGCGGATGCCATGGTGGCCGGGGTGCATTTCCTGGCCGACGATCCCGCGGACACGGTCGGCGCCAAGCTGCTGCGGGTCAATCTGTCCGACCTCGCCGCCATGGGGGCCACACCGCTGGCCTATCTGATGACGGTATCGGCGCCGCTGGACACTGGCGACGCATGGTTTGCCGCGTTCGCGGCAGGATTGGCGCGCGACCAGGCACGGTTCGGCATCACCTTGCTGGGCGGCGACACGACGGCGACACCCGGGCCGATGACGCTGTCCCTGACCGCTATCGGCCATGTGGCGCCCGGCACCGCACTGCGCCGCCACGGTGCGACGGTCGGCGACGAAATATGGGTGACCGGCACGATCGGCGACGGCGCGCTCGGGTTGCAAGCGTTGCAGGGCGAGGTTCCTGACCCTGATGGATGGCTGGCGGGCCGCTACCGCCTGCCGGTGCCGCGGCTTGGCCTCGCGCTGCACGGCGTCGTATCGGCCTGCATGGACATCTCGGACGGCCTGGTGCAGGACCTGGGCCATCTGTGCCGTGCGGCCGGGCTAGGCGCCGTCATCGAAGCTGCACTGGTGCCGCGATCACCGGCTGCGCTGGCGGCGGGAGCGCCCTGGATGGCGACCTGCCTGACCGGCGGCGACGATTACGAGCTGCTGATGGCGGTGCCGCCAAACCGCGCCGGGGCACTGATGGCCGCTGCATCTGCCCAAGGATGCCAGATGACCCGCATCGGACGGTTCGAGGCCGGAAGCGAAGTCCGGGTCTTAGACGGCAGCGGTATGGCAATCAGCCTGGATCGGCTAGGCTGGAGCCATTTCTGAAACTACAGCCCAGGCCCGGTGACGGCGCCGCTGCCACCCGGCGTAGTCCTGTTGCTGCCTGCACCGGCGCCCGCATTGAACTTGCCCACGTTGCCCAGCAGTTGCTGAAGGAAAGACGCGTCGCTGCCCGGGGAGGGCGTCACCCGGCTCACGACGGACACGTCCCGGCTATCGTCCTGGTTCAGGCGCTTCACCTCCCGGAGTACGCCGGCCTGATCGAAGGTCAGCACCGTAACGTCTTGTGCCATGATGCCTGGCGTGCGGCCAACCCGGGTGCGCGTGGTCTCGCTGATGTAGAACCAGGTGTTGTCGTCGAAGGTGCCGCGTGCGGACGGCGAACCGAGCAGCGAGGTCGCGTCGGCGCGGGTTGACGTCCCCGGCACCAGTTCCTTGAGCTGGTCCGCGTCCACATGGTTCCCGCGCAGCTGCTTCGGCGCGTCGATTGCGCCGCAAGCGGACATGACCAGCAGAAAAAGGACGAGCAGCAGGCGCAATCGCAGGTCCAGTCTCGTTCGTAGATGGGGTTGGACGCGGCCCCAAGCCGTATCGCCCGGCCCGCATTGATCGACTAGGCGGGGCACCCAGTTAAGCAGTGCGTGTCATGCCCGCCGAGCTGTGTCAATCTGGCAGCGTCTGATCACGCAAGGCGGGACGGGAAGCGGATGGCACTCTTGGGTTTACTTGGGCGCAAACGGCATGAACGCGCTGGTTTTGAGTTGTACACGTCCGCTGTCGAGGCCGCCCGCGACCCCTACATTTTTGAGACGCTCGGCGTGCCGGATACCCTGGATGGACGGTTCGACATTATCGGGCTGTATGTCTTCCTCGTGGTGCACCGGCTGCATGCGGAGTCGCAGGCAGGGAAGGAGCTGGCCCAGGCGGTATTCGACGCAATGTTCTCCGACATGGACATCAACCTGCGGGAGATCGGCGTTGGCGACATGACGGTCGGCAAACGGGTGCGCGCGATGTGGGAGGCGTTCAACGGCCGGTCCACTGCCTATGCTGCGGCGCTCGACTCCGGCGACGTGATTGCGTTGGCCGGCGCGGTGGCCCGCAACGTCTGGCGTGGGCATGCGCCTCCGGACGCCGCACATGCCCTGGCGGCCCTGATGCTGGACCAGGCCGCACACCTCGCAAACCAGCCGATCGAGACGCTTCTGGCGGGCCGGGTCAGCTTCCGGCCGGCGCGGACCTCAGAGTGAGTCCCGAGATGCAGCGTCCGGTCGCGCTCGATCGCATTGGGCCGCAAGGGACGACCTTCGGCGTCGAGGCAGGACCTGACGAGTTACTGGCGATCGCAACCCGGCTCCGCATCGTCGCGTTGGCGAAGCTAAGTTGTGCGTTTAAGCTCCACCGGGTCGGGGCGACCACGATCGAGGCGCAGGGCGTGCTGCAGGCCCAGGTGACCGAGACCTGCGTGGTCTCGCTCGACCCGTTTGACCATGAGGTTCGGGAGGCGTTCACCCTTTACTTCGTGCCGGCCGGCTCCGAGGACGACGACCTGGATCCGGAGGCGATCGACGAGATCCCATACTCCAGCAGTGCGATCGACCTTGGAGAGGCGGCGGTGGAGCAGCTTGCCTTGGCACTCGACCCCTATCCGCGCAAGCCCGATGCCGCTTTGCCGGCAGAGCTTGCCGTCGAGCCGCCCGGTCCGTTCGCCGCGTTGCTGGCGTTGCGTCCCCGCGATTAGCAGCAATTCTAACTGCCTCCTGCTTGCCATGAGTTCACATTGCGATCTGGGCTGCGATGTCGGGGGGAGGTTTTGAGTCGATGAGGGTCTGCATGAGGGTCTGCCAGTCGGGGAAGACGAGGTAGGCCGTGATGGTGCGGATGTGCTCGAAGAAGCGTTTGCGCCCCCGTTTGGCGGTCCTGGCCTTGATCCAGATCTGTTCAAGGCAGTCGCAGGCCGTGTGGACCGCGAAGGCGAGCAGGTTCATGGCGGCGAACATCATGGCGAGGTTCTGCTTGCCGTGGCCGAAATTGTGTTCGAGGTGGTAGCCGTTGGATTTGAGGACGTTGAAGCTCTCGTTCTCGACCTTCCACCGAGCCCTGGCGCAGGCAACGAGTTCAGCGACGGTGTCCCGGGCGACGGGCAGCGAGGTCACGAAGGCATTGTCATAGGTCACCTTGCCCTTGGCGTCCGTGATGGTGACGCCGACCCAGTTGACCAGCATCGCGTCGTGGCCGTCGCGCAGCGGCGCCTGCTCGAACCAGCGATAGCGGTAGGCCAGGCGCTTGCCGCCGAGCTTTTGCTTGATCGTGTGCTCTTCGATGGTGGCGCCCTGCATGAAGTCGTAGAGGGCCTTGTGTGACGACGGCTTGCCGGTGAGCAGGAAGTCGCCGCCCGCCACCTGGATGGCCTCAGCGACTGGCTGGCAGGCGAACAGGTCGTCGCCGAGATAGACCGGCCGCAGGTCCTTGACGCGCTCGCCGTGGGTGGCGAGCCAGCGTTTGGCGGCGTTGCGCTCGCAGTCCTGCTTCTCGGCGCCGTCCTGGGGCGCGATGAACTCCGGCATCAAGGGCAACGCCATCGCGTGCCCTGGGGCCACGACCGTGGCGGCCAGCATGGCATGGTAGCTCTCGGTCTTGCCGTTGGCGCGCTGGCGCGTCAGGCATTGCGGACAGCCGAGCTTCTGCGAGCAGAAATACTCGGTGCCGTCGAGCGCGATCAGCACGCGGCCGCTGAGCTTCTGGAACGGCACCAACCCGCCGTGCCGGCGCAGGGCGCCCAGGACCTCATCGAAGGCGGGTTGCAGGTGCGACGGATCCACCGGGTCCAGCATGGCCCGGATGTGGTTGTCGGTCGGGATCGCCGCCATGCCGAACAGGCTCACGCAGTTCGACGTCTTGCGGCCCTCCTCCAGCCCCCGCTGGTGGGACAGGAACGACTCGCTCTGCATGAAAAACAGCGAGAAGGCCGAGAGCCCGATGTCTGCCATGGAGTAGGTGACGCCGCCGCGCCGCTTGTCGGGAAAGCCAGCGCACGCCGCCCGCACGCCATCGAGAAGGGTCTGAAGAACCTGCATGATCCGCTTGCATCATGCCTCGGCACGGCGCACCACACCGAAATCCGACCGTCATTTAGAATTGCTG
>JAABUS010009068.1_pt1 | contig 10644 bp, 13 predicted proteins | sample 5560161 | NCBI WGS metagenome assembly JAABUS01 (sample SAMN10711885, study PRJNA513376) | rock metagenome | isolation source: Antarctica rocks | place: Antarctica: Victoria Land, Trio Nunatak nord | collected 2016-01-04
CCTTTGCACACTGACGCACCACTCCACCATCCCTGTACTTCAGGGTGGTGCCCCTGAAGAAAGGCTTGAAGCCTCTGACCTTGAGGCCCAAGAAGTCCGAGGACAGGCCCTTGCGCTGTTGCATCTGTTGGGGAGTGAGATCCTCATCCAAGCGAATGTGGCTGGCTCGGAATCAAAAGATTCAATAGCAGATCTGGAGCCGAATCAAAGCTTCCGTCATGCACTTGCAAACTCTACCCTGATGGAAGTTCCAGGAGGTTGTGCATATCTAGTTCAAAGGACAGCCAGTTCAAAAGGTATTGCAAAGTCTAGAAGTTTGATCCAACAGAGGCTAAAATACTCATAAGACACCACCTTGAAACAGAAAACAACAACAGCACAAAACAGCCTAGCAGACACAAATCACCTGCAATAGCTCACCTCAACAGCTCTCGTGAATAACTCCGTAAGGGCGAACTCTGAGATCCGGACGGCTGCCGCGGAAGCTTCTGGGAAAGATCACCGGAGCTAGACCCTAGACAGGATCTGTGCCACGCCCTGAAGCCCTTGTCCTGAGCCGGTCAGGCTGTGCTGGCGTACCTACACAAAGCGACATTCGGGTTGAGTTCGCCGGATAGAGTTCACCGGGACAGGACACACACAACTTGAATTGTTCTAAGCGCACTTTGCATCACCAAAACTGGGGCTGAGGCTCAGCTATGCTTCAACAACGGCCTGAGCCATGCCGTACAACCCAAGTTTCACATGTCTCTGACTTGATCATGTGCAGGTCAGCCAAGATTTAGTAATCCGCTTGTCAAGGAGAACCCACATAAGGCATCAGCTAGATCAAACACCCACACAAACAATTCAGCACTTCACCTCACCTTACACCCAATTTGAGTGCGCACAGGCCTAACAGCTTCTCTGCTGCACCCCTGAGCGCCGCTGTCTGTGACACCATCTGTCAATGTCATCAAGCGGCTTCTCAGTCCTACGTCTCCGCTTTCTTGATGTGTGTTCTCCAGTGAGGTTTTGCACACACCAAAAGTAGGCTGAGACCTAGGTACCTACCGTACTGCTATTGATTCAGGTGCAGCCATGCAGGCACCATGCATACATGTCTGTTGCTACACGCTGTCTCACTAGCTTTCTGACTACGTTCATGAGGCAATGTTACGATGAGCTCCTGCTAGCTTGCATCCACATCCTGCCGGGTATCCTGTAACTGAGGATCAAGATGCAGGGCGTGATGATATGTGCAGTCAATTGTGCAAACCTCACACAGGAAATTGCCTCACTTCACAAAGCCACAAACCTGTGATTCAACTTTAAAAGCTGGAAGTTCAACAGATAACTCAGCTTTGACACATCAAAAATATATCCTTGGCAAGTATGACTGATGCTAAGCAGTATAATTTGACTGCACACAACAGAGAGAAACATATCGATGCTTTTAAGAAGCATAACAATATAGGCAAATCGCAGAATGTACTAACACATAGGCTCAAGAAAAGACTGCGTAAGTCTTGTTCATTGTGCAAGAGTGCATTGTGCCCCTACTGAACCCTTCAAACTGACATGTACCCTTGATAACAGGAATGACGCCTGGACGTCAAAGTTGCAAAAGTACACTATATTGGCCAACACTCGTAATTACATTTGCAGACTGCACACTCTAGAGATTTTCCAGGGTAGCAGTAGCAAGGCACCTTCACGAAGGGCAAATGCCAGACCACAACAGCATGGTCCAGAGGTGCTTATGCGCTTGTAGCTGCAGCAATTACACTTAGGCTGTAATGATGCTGGCAGTCACAGAAGTGAATTTGGAAGGAGATACTTCCAGTGCCTTCAGGTCAAGGATTGTCCACGTCGCAATGCAGCAATCAAAAATTCAACATTGCCAGCTATGCCACAGACTTGTACGAGCGCTTCTTTGAGGCAAGCACAGAAGACACAGACAAGCTTTTCCAGCAGATGGCAGACTACTTCTCCAGCAGTGGCTGCTTCAGCTTGAGCCTGCCTAGGTTTACAGATCCTGACAAGGAGCCACACAGTTTCTGGAAGTTCATGGTCCAGTCAGCACCTCAACTCAGCAAGCTGGCTCTGCATCTGTTTCAGATTGCTGTCAACTCAGCAGCAGTGGAGCGCCTGTTCTCTGCCTTTGGCAACATTCAAACCAAGCGCAGAAACAAGTTTGTCCTTGACAGGCTTGAGAAGCTTGCCATGATCAAGGCTATGCTGCCAGCAAAGCCCAGGCCAACTGGCAAGCAGCCAGCAGGCAACCAGTACTTGTCTAACAGGTCACATAACAATGAGGTTGCTCAGGCTGAGTTGGCCATCGCCACTAGGCAAAATGACAGTGAGTATGCTGATGGAGAAAGTGACCTGATGGTGGCTGGTGAGCAAGTGGAAGAGGTGATGGAAGAGTACAACACACAACTGTCTGAAGATGCAGATGATGATGCAGACTACCAGCCATCCCCTGACAGCGTCCGTCTGGCAGCGCTGTTTGTCAACATGCCTGAGTTTGATCTAAATTTGCTGTTTGATGAGGACATTCCAGCTTGATAGGCATGTCTAGGGTATTTTGTACTGTGGCTGCTGTTTGCATGTCAGCCTCAGACATGTATAGGGTGATATACCTGTGCTTTATGAGATAACGTCATGTCTGAAGTGGCATTCTGTTGTTCACAAATTATGGTGACATTTACTGCAAAACTTTTCAGAGCCTGAAGACAGTTCTGTGATGTGCTGTGCAATACGAGTCGATTGACACCACTCCGAGTCTCAACAACACAGTACAGCTCCTCGCAGTACACTGCGGCACTGCGGCGTACTGCGTATACTGCCCGCAGAACACGATGAGATGTGCGAAACCATTTTGCATCAGCGGCAAAACCTAGCCCTTCAACCCTACTCTTTTGTCTCCACTCCCAGTGTGAACACAGAAGGGGTGAACACAGCAAGGCGTCGTGTCTTGTTGCGCAAGGCAACTACACCGTTTTGGAAAATATCACTACTCCAGACGTCATTTAGTTCCCGCATGTGTGCAGCCAGTGTACTTGCAGTGTCTGAGAGGAGCCCTGCTAACCGCTCAAGGCAAATTGCACTGCCCTGTTCAGTGCAGCGGTGCAAAAATGGTTCACAGCAGGTGTGTGTCAGTGCAGCAACACCTATGGTGAATTTGCTCTTCATACAGGTGTGCAGTGGTCCAACATCAGTGCATTGCAACACTGCTTTTGGCAAAAGGCTACCCCACTGCTCAGTGCTGCTGTGCAAGACAGGTTCATAGCAGGTTGTGTCAGTGAAATTATACCTATGGACATTTGCTCTTTATATAGGTGTTCAACGCCTTGACACCAAAGCACTGTAGCACTGCTCAGGGCAAATTGCACTTCCCACTGTCTAGTGCAGCTGTGCAAAGAATGCTAGAAAGAGGCAGTGCTGCCTCGCAGGCAGGGTCAACATTACAGAAGGCAACTTGCTGACAGTGTGTATATATTGCAGTGGGGACTATATCTTTCCCTGAGCAGTGCTGCAGTGCATTGGTCTTTGGGACACTGCCCACCAATTTGAAGAACAAATCTATGTTGTAATTGCAAAACACAGGCAGACGCAGGACATAGGCTTCAATGCAAACTCAAGAACTCAAGAAACATGCAACTATCTGATTCAAAAAATCTTGTGACATGAGGGAACAACAGTGGCCACAAATATCTGTAGAATCTTTGCAACAAATGTGCAGATGCACAAGAGCATTGAGTCAGTGAATAAAGAGGGGAAGGCCTCATGTGTTCCTTGCAAGAAAAATTTGTCCGACTAGGACACTGGTATATATGCGGAGACATCATACACATCAAGGGCTGCAAGACAGAAACTGTGCATCATCGTGTATTTGTCAGCTTGGCTATCCTGGAGCACTTCTACAAATGCTGCTAAACATGACAGAAAACCTGCTGGACCAAGGGGTGGCAAAAAAGCATCAGCAGACTGCTCTTGACAATTTGCAACTCTTGAATTTCTGCACCTCCCAAACACCTGCAGATGCAGATGTCACTTTTGCTAACTGTCCAAGACACACTGCCAATCTTAGACAAGAAAGTGTTATGGCTACCTGTGTTGGATACCTGCAATCCTTTCAGTCTTTTGGTGTAATGCGTACTTGGTAGCCTAACGCCTCAATAGCCCTGCCAGCTGCAGCTACTGCTCCGCAGGCAGCAACCACTGCTCCAAATAACTTGTAGGGCTGACGAGCCAGATCCGTCTTCAGCCCGTCTATGTCTTTGTGCAAATCTGTCTTCAGGCTGCTGATTTCTCCCTGCATCTCCTTACGAAGCTCTTGCAGGTACTGCCATAGTGGAAACTTTGCTTCTGTCTCCAGGACCCGCTCGATCTGTTCTGGGCTTAGGGTGCTGCTGCATCGCAACGCCCTGCAGCTAGCTGCCACACCCGGACGTTGAAAACTGCGCAGTATAGTCTGCATCTCGCGCCACAGAGGGAAACAAAACCACCTCGGGTGTTGCAACAGTTGGTCTTGGAGCCTAAACCCTACAAGCATACCCTGAGCAGGCTGACGTGTCCGACCCACGTTGACCCACGTTGCGCCACGCTCTGCATTATGGTAACGGTGTTCGCGATCGTTAATGGCCGAGCAAGTCACCTTGCATGAACACATATGTCTGATATTTGACAATTTTGAACTACCTATGATACGGTTCAACACTGATCTTTTACCTGGCTGAGGGCATGCACAGGCTCTTTGGCAATGATGATCCCTGCCGGTTCCAGCAGACTTGTATGGAGTGCAGAATCTCAAAAGATCTGTCTACAGCTACAAGAAAGGCTGTTCCAGTGCATGCCCTCTGCAGCAGTGCTGCAAAGCAGTCGCGAACAGCCTCTCTGGTAGCTGCAAACCCACCTATGAGATTCTGCACTCCATACAGGTCTGCTGGGCTCCAGCAGGCCCCAGCAGGGATGCACAATAAACATTGCCAAAGACCCTGTGCATGCCCTCTGCACCAGTGCTGCTAAGCACCACAAGTTGAGAAAACGCTTTCTGCATGAGCTCAGCAGTTCTTACAGGACACACGTGTCAAGTTTGGACCTCGCGCGGTTGCACCTCCTTCTGATATCATGTTAGAGCTTACGCATGGAGCAAGAAGGGCGCCAGAGCTGTTGTCACACGACTTGGCAACAGAGGAAAGGCTCACACCCTTTTGTTGTGCATCGGCACCTCAGGTGTTGTCAAGTGGCAGCTGTACGATGCAGCTGTCAACCCCAATGCTTTTTCTGCATTCCTGGGTTCTCTACCATCTGGTGCCAAGCTGGTTCTAGACAATGCAGTTATTCACTGCGCCACCGAAGCCTTGAGAAAGCAAGGATTACCAACAATCCCTAAAAATGCAGAGTCTAAGAAGATTACCTCCCCCCACATGCAGCCACTCTTGAATGCTGTAGAGCTTAGTTTCGAAGCTATCAGAACTTACATGAATCAGGAGCACCCTCGCATCCGCGAAGAAATCATCGCCCAGATAGAGAAGGCAGTTCAGACGCTGACACAAGCTGCATGTGATAGATACGTCAGAAAAGTTTGGTCGCCTCAAGATTAGCAAGCAGGTTCACTCGGCTTATGTGTTGGTGAATACACAAGTATATTTATACATGTTGAGCCGCAGCTTTGGCATACATTTTGATGACGAAAGTGTCACAGTACATGCAATTCTGATATGTAAGCGCATGGCCAGGCACCCATCTGGCCCACCAGTATTGCTCTGCAACACAGCCTGGAAACAGCCTGTTCTTAAGCTGCAAACAGACCTTTGAGATTCTGCTCTCTATACAGGTCTGCTGGAACTCAGCAGGAATGCAAATCAACATTGCCTAGAACCCTGCGCAGGCCCTCCGCACCAGTGCTGCTCTGCAACACAAGTTGGGAACAGCCTTTTCTGAGGCTGCCAACAGACCTACGCGACTCTGCACTGTACACAGGTCTGCTGGAGCCCAGCAGGGCTGCAAATCATCATTGCTTAGGATCCTATGCATGCCCTCTGCACCAGTGCTGCTGGAATGCAAGTCAACATTGCTAAGGACCCTGTGTACACCTGTGAATATTTGTTCTTCAAATAGATGTGCAGTGACCCAACACCAATGCAATGCAGCACCAAGCTGGCTCACAGCAGGCTCGTGTCACTGCAATTACACCTCTGGAGGTTTGCTCTTTGTATAGGTGTGCACTGACCCAGAATCAATCTCATGCATCACTGCTCAGGGCAAAATGCATTCCCCAACTGTTCAATGCTGCTCCTGCAAAACAGGCTCACAGCAGGCTTTTGTCGTTGTAAGTATACCTATGAAGATTTGCTTTTCACACAGGTTTGCAAGGACCCAACAGCATTGCACTGCAGAACTCCTTTTGGCGAAGTGCATTCCCCACCGCTCAGTGCTGGCTTGTGTCATTGCACAAATACTCCTTTGGAGATTTGCTGTTCATACACAATTGCTAAATAGTGACAGCACAGTCAATACTCATGGCTGCAAGCTGCTAAGTTTGTGTGAAGCTGCTCTTGTGCTCGTATGCACCAGCACCCTCAGACACTCCAGCAGTCCCCCTCTTTCAAGGCGTGGTCCAACACTCAACCTTCACGTCTGGCCCATTTTCTGTTGAGCTGTGGTCTCTTTGCTTCCATTTGGAGCTGTGGCATTGGGCCAAACAGGCCTTATACCTCTGTAGATGTGTGTACTTCTTGACACTGCAGATCCGCCATCACCACCTCCATTGCTCTTCATTCAGGTGTTTATTGACCAAAGCACTGTAGCACTGCTCACGGCAAGATGCATTCCCCCCTGTTCAGTGCTGCTGTGCAAAACAGGTTCACGGCAGGTTTGTGTCAGTGCAATTACACCTATGGAGATTTGTTCTTCATACAAATCTTTTTCTTGATAGGCATTTTGAAGATCCGACTATTTTATATAATATTCTCCACAAAAATTTGATAGAGGTGCACTGCATTCCAGCCAGGCAATGCCTAGAAGCCGTTGACGTTGTCATCATCCAACAATGGCACAAAAGCTGATCCAAAGATACTGCTCAAAGGTGCCTTTTCGACTGCTGGGCTGTGTGTGTATGCTGCCAAGTTGAAAGCTGCAGCCTGTGTTTCCTCTGCATCAAGGTCAGCAATCCACTCATTGACTGTCAAGCGAAACTCTGAGGCTGAGGCGAGTGCGTCCAGATCCATCAATTGGTCTCCTGCTGGCTTGAGCTTTTCAACAGCTGCTGAGCTGTTGCTGTCATCTGCTGCCACTACGCGCGCACGCTTCCTAGTGGGTCTGTCGCGGTGCAATTCCTGTCTGAGCTGAGCGATGTGTGTCGTCTTAGCCCAGCCTAGCCTGTTTCGGAGCTTGGTATGTGTTAAATCCATCTGAGAGAAACATCTCTCACAGCCAGCAGCGTTGACTGACACCCCCATCAAGCGTAAGGCCAACTTGCTGAGCTGCCGTGAGTCATGTTTGACCAGGTTCCACAACCGCTGAGGTGGTGAGCCTGGCTTGCGAACCAGGCGCGTGGTTGATGCATGCAGTGACAGATTATCAGACATTCATGTCTGATGCACAATGCGCACCTTGTTATCAACGTGCTCAAGTTCAACAAGGGCCATGCTTCTTGCACAAACAAGAATACTTGAACTGTGAAATGAACAGTGCAAGAAGCTAGCAGTATACTTACAGTGATCAAATGGGGACTCTTTGTTCGTGAAACCTATGAACTGGTCAGCAACACCTGCGTCTCCTTTTGCCAGTACTTGCCTCTATGCCTCTGTCTCCTCAGGAAAGAAGCGCTCATACAGGATCTCCACAAATTGCACTGCATTCCTGGTTGACACAAAGCTGCAGGCTGGATTGAGAAAAGCAGTCTGCCTTTTAGGGTTCAGCATGTAGGCAATCAACATTGCTGGCTGATCATACTTTGAGAAACTTTGCTCAATCCCATGCAGCATGACCTGCTTGACTTTGTTATCACCCATAGGAACAAGTAGCCCAACAATTTAAAGACCTAATCAAGCTTTGTCTGCTCAGACTCCGCTGCTCTCACAATCTGCTTGTCACAAGGCATAGATGTGCTGCCATACAAATGCCCTCAAGCTGACAATGTAGGTGTCCAAGCATTGCCAACCATGCTTGCCAGCAGGGGACCAACATACGCGTAACTGCAGTGGCAGAAGCATGCTGTCAGCATGTTTTGCAGAGCAGCACTCAACAGCAGGGAAGCAATTTTGCACTGACCAGTGCTGCAGTGCTTTGGTGTTGCATCACTGCACACCTGTATGTAGAGCAAATCTCCAAAGTGTAACTGCACTGGCACAAGCATGCTGTGAGCCTGTTTTGCAGAGCAGCATTAAACAGCAGGGAAGCTATTTTGCCCTGACCATTGCCGCAGTGCATTGGTGTTGCATCACTGCACACTTGTATGAAGAGCAAACCTCCATACGTATAACTGCAGTGGCACAGTGCCTGCTGTGAGCCTGTTTTGCAGAGCAGCAATGAACAGTGAGGGAAGATCTTCTGCATTGACCAATGCTGTAGTGATTTGGTAGTGCATCAACGCACACCTGTATAAAGAGCAAATCTCCAAAGTGTAACTGCTGTGGCACAAGCATGCTGTGAGCCTATTTTGCAGAGCAGCATTGAACAGCAGGGAAGCTATTTTGCCCTGAGCAGTGCTGCAGTGCATTGGTGTTGCATCACTGCACACCTGTATGAAGAGGAAATGTTTACTGGTGTGTGATTGCAGAGGCACAAGCATGCAGTGAGCCTGTTTTGCAGAGCAGCACTGAACAGCAGGGAAGCTAATGTGAACTGACCAGTGCTGCAGTGCTTTGGTGTTGCATCACTGCACCCTTGTATGACGAGCAAATCTCCAAAGTGTAATTGCAGTGGCACAAGCATGCTGTGAGCCTGCTTTGCAGAGCAGCATTGTACAGCAGGGAAGCTATTTTGCCATGACCAGTGCTGCAGTGCATGAGTGTTGCATCACTGCACACCTGTATGAAGAGGAAATGATTAATGGTGTGATTGAAGTAGCACAAGCATGCTGTGAGCCAGTTTTGCAGAGCAGGACTGAACAGCAGGGAAGCTAATGTGAACCGACCACTGCTGCGGTGCTTTGGTTTGCATCACTGCACCCTTGTGTGAAGAGCTAATCTCCCAAGTCAAATTGCTGTGGGACAAGCATGCTGTGAGCCTGTTTTGCAGAGCAGTACTAAACAGCAGACTGATCTGGGCAAAATGCATTCCCCACTGTTCAGTGGTGCTCTGCAAAACAGGCTCACAGCAGGCCTGTGTCATTGCAATAGCACCTATGGAAGCTTGATCCCTCAGGCCGGCATTGAGCCAACAGAAATGCACTGCAGCACCGGTCAAGGCAAAACACACTCTCCATTGTTCAGTAGTGCTCTGCAAAACAGGCTGACAGCAGGCCTGTGTCACTGCAATAGCACATATGGAAGTTTGCTTTTCTTACAGGTGTGAATTGAGCCAGCTCAAATGCACTGCAGCACAAATGAAGGCAAAATGAAGGCAAAATGCATTCCTCACTGTTCAGTACTGCTCTGCAAAACAGGCTCACAGCAGGCCTGTGTCACTGCAATAGCACCTACGGAGATTTGCTCTTCATACAAATGTGCAGAGAGCCAACAGAAATGCACTGCAGCACTGATCTGGGCAATATGCATTCCCCACTGTTGAGTAGTGTTCTGCAAAACAGGCTCACAGCTGGCTTGTGTCATTGCAACAGCACCTATGGAAGTTTGCTCTTCACACAGGTGGGCATTGAGCCAGCACAAACGCACAGCAGGCCTGTGTCTGTGCAAGTACTCCTATGGAAGGTTGCTCTTCATACAGGTGTGCAGTGAGCCAACAGAAATGCACTGCAGCACTGATCTGGGCAAAATGCATTCCTCACTGTTCAGTAGTGCTCTGCAAAACAGGCTCACAGCAGGCCTGTGTCACTGCAATAGCACCCATGGAGATTTGCTCTTCAAACATTCCCCACTGCTCAGGTGCTGCTCTGCAAACCAGGCTGACAGCAAGGCGCATGTCACCGCGATCATGACCATGGAGAATTATTTTTCACACAGAAGTGCACTGACCCAACACCAATACACTGCAGGACTGATTTTGGCACAGTGCGTTCCCCGCAGCTCACTTCTGCTCTGCAAACCAAGTGGACAGCAGGCTCGTTTCACTGCAATCACACCTATGAACATTTCCTCTTCATACAGAAGGGCAGTGACTGATCAACAATGCATTACAGCGTTGATTTTGGCAAACTGCATTCCCCTCAGCTCTCTGCTGCTCTGCAGAGCAAGGTGTCAGCAGGCTTGTGTGAGTGTCACATGAAGATTTGCTGTTCATACAGATGTGCAATGACAACACCAGTGCACTGCCGCACTGATTGGACAAAATGCATGCCCATTGCTCAGTGCTGCTCTGCAAAACAGGCTGACGGCTTGTGTCAGTGCAACCTGTGAAGGTCTGCTGTTCATACAGCTGTGCAGAGACCCAACACTAAGGAGCAGCATTAAATACTGTGTTATGCATTTTGCCAATACCAGTGCTGCACTGCATTAGTGATAGGTCACAATGTACTTGTATGAACAGCAAATC
>JAABUS010009069.1_pt1 | contig 10643 bp, 9 predicted proteins | sample 5560161 | NCBI WGS metagenome assembly JAABUS01 (sample SAMN10711885, study PRJNA513376) | rock metagenome | isolation source: Antarctica rocks | place: Antarctica: Victoria Land, Trio Nunatak nord | collected 2016-01-04
ATCGAGGCCTCCGCCGGTGTTCTGCTGATTAAACATCCCGAACCGGTTGAAGACGGCCCCGTCGGCCTTGTGGCCGGGCTCCAGGGACATCGGGTAGGTCTTGCCGTCCAGTTCGAGCGTGACCGTCCCACCTCCGTCATTGCCCGTGGGGTCGTAGGTCATGGCCCATCGGTGGACCGTCCCGTCGGCGGGGAAGGGCTCCGTCCGGGTGGTCTGATAGCGCTCTCCTTCAAAGGTCCCGCCGCCGGCCGTCAGCCAGTTCCGGGTCCCGTACTCGTAGAAGACCCAATATTTACCGCCATTGCCGTCGATCCGAAACGCCAGGGAATTGGGCGTACGCCAGCCACGCGACGTCTCGTGGAACCAGCCGAACAGCATCCCGCTGCCGCCGTCGTCGCCCGTGACGGCGAAGGTCCCCGAGGCCGTCAGCTTGTCTTCAAGGGTCTTGGTCGGGATCACCTTGGCGTACCAGGCCGGCGTCGCCGATCGCTGGATCCGGCCGCCGATCTCGCCGGGCTCCTTGCCGCCCGCTCGCTTGGAGGTGCGGTGGCCGAAGGCTTGCCGGGTCACGGGGGCGGGCGACGGGACCAATTCGTTGCGGTAGCCGTCCCACAAGGGGTCGCCGCCAAATTCCTGGGTGTGTTCGCCCGGCGCGGGCCCCATCGCGGACGCGGCCAGCGCCAGGGCCGCGATCCATCCCCGTGCCGCGAACTTCGGACGGTCTCGACATTCGGTCTTCATCGGGTCGTCTCCAGAGAACGGCGACGTCTGTCACGGCACGGTTCGCATCAGTCGGGCCGCGAAGCCGCCGGCGCGGGGAATCACGACCTGGAGCGTGTCGGCCGCCGAGACGGTCTGCTCGCGGCGTGTGATGGAAGTCGGACCGCCGGCCGGGTGGTCGAGGTACAACTCGGCCCCGAACGAGCCGCCGCCGAGGAAACCCAGCGGCAGGTCCAGCTCCCGTCCCTGGGAGGCCGTCATCCCGCCGAGGTACCAGGCGTCGCCTTTCCGGCGGGCGACCACGAGGCACCGGCCCATCTCGGCGTGCAGGACCCGCGTCTCGTCCCAGGTCGTCGGGACCCCGGTCATGAACTCCAGACCCGGCTGGCCGCGATAGGAGGACGGCGAGTCGGCCATCATCGGCAGGTGATTCTGGTAGACGACGTACATCGCCAGCTGGTGCCCGCGCGTCCCCTGGACGGGGGGCGCCCGGTCGCGGAACTGGTAGTCCTCGGGCAGCACGTTCCGCATCCCGCCCTGGTGATAATCCAGCGGGCCGGCGAGCATCCGGATGAAGGCGATGTCGAGGTTGTGCTCGGGGGGAGTGCCCCTCACGCCCCGCGGCTGCCACTTGTTGTATTCCTGGTTGAGGGCCGCCTCGTAGGTCAGCACGTTCGGCCAGGTCCGCTCCATCCCGGTCGGCTTGTAGGCCCCGTGCAGGGTGAGCGTCAGGTGGTGCTTCGCGGCCTTCTCGGCCATCTCGTGATAGAAGCGGACCATCTCCTGGTCGTCGCGGTCCATGAAGTCGACCATCACGCCCTCGATCCCCCACTGCTCGTAGACCCGGAAGGCCTCGTCGATCTGCGGCTTGAGCGCCTTCCAGTGCATCCAGAGCCGTAGCCGGACCCCCTTCGCCTTCGCGTGGCGGAGGAGTTCGGGCATGTCGATCGACGGGGCGGCCTTCGTGATGTCGGTCGGGCCTTTCGGCTGGATCGGGCCGCCGTACCAGGCGATGTCGATCCCGTCCAGCGAGTGATACGGGATGCCCTGCTCGGCGCAGAAGTCGATGTAATGCTTCATCGTGGCGGTGTTCACGCCCGGCTGGAAGTCGACCCCGTCCAGGACATAGCCGTTCCACCAGGGGAAGGTCGTCTTGCCCGGCTTGATCCACGACGTGTCCGCGATCGCCGGCGGGTCGCTGAGGTGGAACACGAGGTCCGATTCGAGCAGCCGGCCGGGGTCATCGGCGATCATCAGCACCCGCCACGGCGAGGCGTGCGGGGCCTTGCCGACGACCTTCGCCCCGTCCTTCCGCCCTGGAAGCGGCGAGAGCCTGGCGGCGAGCGTCCCCGGCTGGCCGTCGACGCCGGACAGATACATCCCGGCGTAATCGGTCAGGTTCGCCTCGGTCACCGCGACCCAGATTCGTTTCGAGTCGCCGCCCGCGCGCTCCAGCAGCATGGGAAGGCCGATGAGCCTCCTCGGCCCGATCGCCGAGACGGGCAACGTCTCGTAATACTTCTCGTAAGGAGTCGTGTAACTGTCCAACGGCAGGGCGCGGGCCGTCGGATCGCCGGGGAAGGTGAGCCGCGTCTGCTCATCGGTCAGGACGAAATCGGCGAGCGGCTCCTGGCCCGGGATCAGGTAGCGGAATGCCACGCCATCATCGAAGGCGCGGAAGGCGAGGTCGAGCCTCCGATGCGGCATCGCCGATTCCTTCAGCGAGACGATCAACTCGTGGTGATGGTCCCGCGCCGAGGACGCCTTGCCGACGGGGATCTCGTAGGTCTCATCGCGACCCTGACGACGGGTGCCCACGACCTCCAGCCCTTCGCGGAGCGGCCCGGAGCCCGCGAACTCCAGCCCGAGCGCCCCGGCGGCGACCGGGATGTCGCGGTACGCCACGTCGAAGGCCGGGCCACCCCGCTCGCCGAGCCGGAACGTCACCCGCAATCGTCCGTCGGGAGACCGGAGCGCGAGCGGCTCCGATGCGTTTTCCGCCGCGACCAGCGGCAGGGCACAGGCTGACAGGATCAGGAGTGACAGCAACCTGGGGAACGTGGTCATGGCGGCCTCGTCGTCAGGGGAAGGCATGGGCATTCCCGTCTTATCGTACACATGGACGACGTGCGGAGGGGGAACTTTCTCCAGGTCCAGCCGGCGGGACGGCCGGGGTTGTCGCCCGTCTACAATCCCGACATCGTTCGATCCCGGACCGCCGCCCCTGGTCCCGTCCTCCTGGGCGTCCCTCGCCATGCACCTGGTCTGGCACCGCACCGAGCTGCGCACGCACGATCACCCGGCCCTGGACGCCGCCGCCCGGTCGGGCGAGGCGGTCCTGCCGCTGGTCATCATCGACCCGGTCATCTTCGGCCGACCCACGACCACGCCGCGACGCCAGGCCTGGTTCCTCGAGAACGTCCGGGCCTTGCGCGAGTCGTACCGGGCGTTGGGCTCGGACCTGGTCGTGCGCGAAGGCGTCCCGCACGAGGTCCTCGGCCGACTGGCCCGCGAGGTCAACCTCGAGCACGCCCATTACATCCAGAACCACACGCCCTACGCCAAGGAACGCGACGGGGCCGCCGACCGTGCCCTGAACGAGGCGGGCGTGGAGGTCCACACGTACCCAGGCCAGTACACCCACCCGCCGGGCGAGATCCTCAGCGGTAAGGGCACCCGCTACTCCGTCTTCGGTCCGTACGCGCGCAAATGGATTTCCCGGCCGCTGCCGGAGCTGGCCCCGACACCCGACCGACTGCCACCCGTCCCGGGGCATATCGCTCGAGGAGACATCCCGGTCGTCCGGAGCGACGTCCCTCTCCCGGACCCCGGTGAGGAGGCCGCCCTGGCCCGGCTGAACACATTCCTCCGCGACGGCGAGGCCGCCTACGCCACGGCGCGGAACTTCCCGGCCCAGCGTCCCGGCACGTCGCTCCTGAGCATGTACTTCAACGTCGGGGTCCTCAGCCCCCGCGTGGCCGTCCACCGGGCGCGCGACGCCAAGTGGCGCTCGGAGCTGGCCTGGTGGGACTTCAACGCGGAGATCCTCGACCGCCAGCCCGAGGGCGCGACCCTGGAATTCAAGGACGCGTGGCGCGGCTTCCCCTGGCGGCACGACGACCAGGAGACCCGTCGCTGGGGAGAGGGCTTGACCGGCTTCCCGATGGTCGACGCCGGGATGCGGCAGCTCCGCGCCACCGGGTTCATGCACAATCGCGCCCGGCTGGTGACCGCCTCGTTCTTGACCAAGCACCTGCTCATCGACTGGCGTGCCGGAGAGTCGATCTTCCGGGGCCTGCTCCTCTGCGGCGACTCGGCGCAGAACATCGGCAACTGGCAATGGGTCGCCGGCTGCGGCTATGACGCCTCGCCTTTCTTCCGGGTCCTGAACCCGGTGTCCCAGGGGGAGAAGTTCGACCCCAAGGGCGACTTCGTGCGCCAGTGGTTGCCCGAGCTAGCGGGCCTGCCGGGTAAGGCGGTCCACCGCCCGTGGAAAACCACCACGCCGCCTGTAGGATATCCGCCCCCGATGATCGACCTCGACGCAGGTCGTGAGCGTTTCCTCCGGACGGCCCGCGAGTTCCTGGGTCGGCGTCCCCCGGAGCCGCAAGCTACGTGAGGGCCTCGACCACGAGCGTGAACTGCCGCCGCGGTCCATTGTAGATCAGCAACCCCCGGCCCAAGATGTCTCGACCCAGCAGAGCCTCGGCGCCGAGGACGCTCAGGTCCTCTGCCCCGAGCACCTCCGGTTCCGCGGCGACAAGCCCCAACGTCTCGCCATCGAGAGACAACTCCACGGCGTACACCGCTGCGTTCACCGGGTCCCCCCCGGTGGTCGCGGAGTGGAGAGTCACCGCACTCACCGGCATCAATCGGAGTTGTTCGAGCACCGCCCGCCCGATGATGGTCCGGCCTGCACCCGTGTCGACCAGGGCGCGCACCTGGCGGACCGCAGGTCGGGGCTGGTCTTCGTCACCCATCGACTCCGCCTCGGCGACCGTCATGGCGACGTACAGGTCGACGACCAGCCTGCCCCCGACGTCGACTTCGAGGTTCAGGATCGGCATGGCACGATGTCGCGGGAGACTTCGACGACCGGCTCGACGGCCTGGACCTGTTTGATGTAGAGCGGTCCGTGCCCGAAGCGGCGGTATCCCGCCCGTAGGGCGTCTCCGAACGAATCGACGGGGCCTTCGATCTCCTCTCCTACCAACACCACGTACTTGCCCTCGGCCCGGGCCAGCAGTTCGGGCTTGAGCCGCTCGTAAGCGGCGCGTTCGCGGTCGAACCCGTTGAAGGGGCGACTCCGAGACCGGGTGCTTGCGCCAGAGACCCTCGTGGCGTCGGCACCGCTCCCGGCCCTGGCGGCTGCACCGGTGGATGCCCCTGCGGCGTGGCCGGGCGAATTCCGATACCTGGGATCGTTCGCGCCAATAAAACCCAGAGGATCGCTCATGGAAGACTCCTTCCGTTCATCATACGGTCGGTGAGGTCTTACCATCAACAGCCACGCCTTTCTCCCATCCTACCCAGGGACGACGTCTGCCAACGCCCTCTTGAAGCTCATGATGAGGCCATTTGGCGCCCGGAAACCCGATTTTCGAACCCATTCGACATGCCGGACACGGCAGTCATACGCGGGGACTGATCCTTGCTGAATTCTGCATGCCTTAGAGTCTGAGGTGGTTGTTTTTCCGCCTCAAGGACTTGCGGCATTTCCTGTCGTGATGTCGCCGGGAGCGTTTCAGGCGGGTCAGAGGTGGGTCAAAGGTGGGGGAAAACCGGCCCTCCGCGAGGAATGTCGATTTCCCGTTCACATCGGTGCCACATTCCCCCAAGGAAGAGACTCGTAAGGATTGGCGATGTTCGGGTTGGAACACATCGCGAACGGCGAGAGGTGGGTCACGTCTCGAGCGACCCGGGGGGTGAGGTGACTGTGGTCCTGCCGACTTCGTCGAAGCGACCCGCCACATCATCATACTCGGAGAGGGGGCGGGGTCGGTGAGATGGGTGTCCCGGCCGTCCCGACGGCGGCTGAAAACTTACGCAGAGCGCGCAAACCGACGTAAGATTGACGAAGGTCCCGATTCCCGCCCCGATTCCCGCCCAGGATTTCGTCTGCAATCACTCGGCGGATTTCTCGGCCAGTAGGCCGCGGATCTCCTCCGACAGGTCTTCGTAGAGCCGGGGCGAATAGCCGACGTGGATTTCTCGGACCTTGCCCTCCTTGTCGATCACGACCAGGGTGGGATAGCCCCGGACCCCGTATTTCTCCGGGATGCCGATGGCTTTGATCGTCGGGTATTTCAGCCCCATCGCGTCGATCACGACGCGGGCATCCTTCTCGTCCTCGTCGATGGACATGCCCAGCACGGCGACGGGCTCGTCGCGGAAGGTCTCCGAGAGCTGGTTGACCTGGGGCATCGCGTCCATGCACCAGCCGCAGCCGCGATACCAGAAATCCATCAAGACGACCTTGCCGCGGTAGTCCGCCAGGCGATGGGTCTTGCCGTCGATGTCTTTCGCTTCCCACTCCTCCGCCGCCTTACCCAGGCGCGCGGCGTGGTCCTTTGCCTGCTCGGCGTAATGCTCCACCGACCTGTCGTGTCCGGCGAGCGTCTGGTCGATCGCATCCAGGAAGACCTGCGAGGTGAGACCCGCTCGTGCCTCGTCGAGCTTCGTCTTGGCCTCGCTCAGAATCTCCTTGCAGCGGGCCGCATCCCGGACCGCCCGCTTGGGCGCCGCCTCGTAGACGTCGACCGCGTCGAAGTAGCGATCCGCCTCCCGACCGAAGGTCGCCGCCCATTCGTGGCCCCGCTCCTCGACCGCGACCAGCTCGATGGTGCCACGGGTCACGCGGGAGCCCAGATAGCCGCTCCTGTCCTCGGTCTCGACCCGGGTCACGACACCGCGGCGGGCATCGAATGTCGCCCGGTATTCGTGCGTCGTGACATACACCTTGTCCTGGGGGCCCTCGGCGCGCGTCGTGATCGACAGGGTCTCGCCGTCGTCCTTGGTGCCCGGTGTCAGGCGGTGGTGGAGGCTGAACCCTCCCTTCTCCGAACCGAGGGAAGCCCATCCGCGTCCCATCTCGTCGGGGCCGGAGGGGAGCCGCGGGAACAGGCGGAACGGATCGCGGACGGTGCCCTTCGCGGTCACGCCCACGAGGCGGCCGTCCTCGAACATGCGGCAACGCCAGACGGAGGTTTCCACCAGGTCCTGCTCGGGCTGATTCTGCGTGGTATTTCGCTTCGTTTTCAGATCGCACCGGATGACCAGCTTCCAGGCCTCGTCCGGGTCGCGGCCGATCGACCAGACCTTCCAGTCGACGATGTAAACGGACATGTCGCCCTTGAGCTCGGACCGCCGCGACTCGTTGTGGAAGGCGAATTCACGCCCCTCCGAGAGGAGATAACGGGGCTTGACGGCCGTCTCCTCGGCCGTCGTCGCCGGCCCGGATACCAGCATGAAACCGAGAGCGAAGCACGCCGCGATGGTCCTCATGCCCATGGGATCCTCCAGGTTCCTCATGCGAACTGACCGAGCCGGGGCGGCTCGCGCCGCGATGTGGGACGATTGTCATACAACGTGCCCTCCGCCGTCAAGGAACCTCCGAATGGCACGAGAGGGTTCAATGAGAGGGAAAGGGTCAGAACTGGGTTCGAAGTCTCGTTCTGCTGAGCGCCACCGCCGCCACAGCCAGGATCAGCTCCAGGACGTAGCCAATGTTCATGGCGGCCCCCCCCCCGAATCAGTCAACCTTTCCATCGATCTTCGGCCATGGCTCGCTCATCTCGTCCATTGAGCCAGAGGTTTAGCAAGTTGCCAGCGTGGATAGCCTTGCGACTGGAGGAAGAAACTCCTCCCTTAAATGCATGCATGCGAAACGGGATTGACTTTCTGCCCAGAAAGTGCTTACTGGAGTGAGGAGAAACGGGGACTTCTCAATATGGCTGATTTCGCCAAAGCACTCGGAGCCAGCAGAGGGGCGTCGACCCTGCTGGTACTTTTTATCCCAAGCCGGGATCGCACCGATGAGCCGATCGACCAGGGCTATTGGGTGGAAGGAGCGCTGAACGCCTTGGGCACGCTCTTCGGCGGTGCGACCGCCTTCCCGCAAGGCAAAGGCGTCTGGCGCGATGACGCCCAGGGCGGAAAGCTCCTCTTCGATGAGCCGGTCGTCATCCAGTGCTATACCAGCGAGCAGGCGATCGAAGGCCGGGCGGATGAGCTGAGAAGTTTCCTCCACCGCATGGGCCGCGAAGCACGGCAGGGAGGGATCGGGCTGGTGATCGACCGCGATTACCTGGAGATAGGCTTCCCATTGGAGAAACCCACGACGACGCACCCGCCGAAGGGCAAAAAACGGAGGTAACAGATATGGCCACGAATATCGAGCGGATCGCCGAGCGTTTGAACGCCAAGGTGATCGGACAGGTGCCCGATACCGGCGGCGGTGCATTCGGTGCCGCCCGCCTCGCTCAGATCGTCGAGAGCCTGCAAACCCGGCTGGTGCCGGGGCAGGGAAAACGCGCGGGCAGGCCGAGCGATGCGATCTGGGAACGCCACCCGAAGGTGCCGATGAGCCGGGAGACCGAGCAAAGGCTGATTCGCCTGGCCGAGCGTGCCAGCACCGGAAAACGGAAAGTCAGCCCCATGCAGATCGCCGCCCAAATCCTGGAAGACGCCCTGTCAGGCGTGCCGGAGCATTAGGGCGAGTGGACAATAACTGGGAAAGCTTGGCAAGATACTCCTTTGGGTGGTACTGGTGTCTTGTCCATCAGTGTCCCGGGCCTCGGCTCACACTTGTGGACAAGCCACCAGTGCCACCCGGCCGCCCGTCCGATTCTGAAGGGAGGGAGGCCCAAACCAATGGGCCTTCCCTACCCCTATCCCGCGGGCCGGGGACCTCCCCTATTTCGATCCGGCCGACGGTTTATCCGGATCGCGTTGGAAGACCTCGAGCCAGGTTGTCCGATCCTTAGGCGGCTCGAAGCCCGAGGGGCGTGGTACGCTGCCGTTGGACAAGTGAATCGTGAGTGTCCCCCCTTCAACCCTGTAGATTGCCGGATATCCACCCTCGGGGGAACCGGAATCGGAAGCCCCGCAAGAAAGCGGCAGGAAGGTGATCTGGGGCGGAGTCGGGGCCGGATCCACGAATGCCAGTTTGTAGGGTTTCGGATTGGGCTTGTCGGGTTTCAGGAAGGTGAACGTACAGACGAAGGGGGCCTCAACCCCAAGCCCCTTGGCGATTTCCGGGTCGGCACTCAGCAACTTGATCGAGACAACCTCCGGATCAGAAAACTTTGAGAATTTGTGCTTCCAGGTGCCCAGTAGCGGCGCGATTCGTTCGTCTGGCTTTGCCGTGGTCTCGCGCGTCGCGGAGGCGGCCTTGGGCTCGCCGCCTGCGCGTGCGCCTGGCAACGTTCCCAGGTAGGCGATGACGACCCCGAGGGGCAGCGCGGCGACGATCGCCGCATTTCTGAGTTGGTGAGTGAGCATGACTCGGATCGTTCCTTTCATGATCTCCACGGCCGCCGCCGAGACCACCCCGGCTGGTACTTGGCCCGCAACCATACGCTGCGCAGCCAGAATCGTGGTTTTCGCCAGTGCCGATGGCACTTGGGCGAGTGCGGATTCGGCCGCGCCGATGGTCGCCAGACCCGTTGCGGGGGCGAGTCCTCGGCGCGTCAGTCGAACGCGGAGACGCTCGCGTCCGCGCGCAAGTCGGCTCCTGACCGTCCCCAACGGCCAGTCCAGTCGCTTCGCCGCCTCCTCCCCGGTCAAGGCTTCGAGATAGCAAAGCACCAGTGGTTGACGGTAGCGGTCGGGGAGGCGATTGACCTCCTCGTGAAGCACTCCTTCCCAATCGGATGGGCTCGCATGGTTCCCGGAGCTTGACGCCGTTTCGGCGACTCTCCGCTCGTGCCGTTTCCGGCGGCTCTCCGACGACCGTGCGCAGGAAGCGACACGGCAAGCCACCGCATGAAGCCAGGGACCCAACGTGTCTCGGACGCGAAGGTTGCGAGCCTTGCGTGCGAGGACGAGGAACGTGGCCTGGAAGCTGTCTTCCGACGCGTGTTCGTCGCGCAGGATGCTTCGGCAGACGCGCAGGACCATCGGGCCGTGACGCGCGAGGAGCGTCTCGAACGCCATCGCGGCGGTGTCGCCGTCGCGCGTCGTGAACCGCTCCAGCAACTGGGCGTCGGAGTGAGTTCCCATCACCCCATCCCTGAAGAGCGTGGAGAGAGCTCGACCTGGGCTGTTGTCTCGCACGTTCGCCATGAGTCCAACGCCTCCGTCATTTCTTGGGCAACCACTGGTAATGGCACGGGAGGAGTCGGCCTATCCCCCTTTTTGCAAATTAGAATCAACGAATAGCGGTGATCGTTTAACAGGGTTGCGGTGTCGATGCTACGGCACGATGTCCAAGGTGCGGCCATCGGTTGTGCGGTAGATGGAGAAATCGCGGCGGTCGAGGGTAAACACCGTGTCGATGCCCTCCCGCTCGGCAAGATACATCAAGGCGGCGTCGGCCATCTGCGCCCCGGTCGAGGCGTATCGTTCCATGAACGCGATGATCCAGGCCAGGGCCGTTTCATCGAGTTCGACCAGCTTGACCACGCCACTTTCGATCAGCCCGCCTATCGCTTTGATTCCGCCCGGCTCGTCGCGCAGGAGCCATGCCGCTTCGGTCAACACCGGCCAGCAGGTAAGGAGCGGTGCGCGGAGTGTCTTGAGGGCGGCGGCGCATGGCTTGTGGGCCTTTTCGCGGGTGCGGACAATCGCCACTAGGCCTGAAACAAGCGTAATGTGATCTGCACACCTCGGACTGAGCCCGCCCTGGCTGACTACGCACTCCCTCCGAGCCGGGCCATCGCCATCCGGTTCCCACTGCCCCGGCTTCGCTCAGCCATCAACAC
>JAABUS010009070.1_pt1 | contig 10643 bp, 10 predicted proteins | sample 5560161 | NCBI WGS metagenome assembly JAABUS01 (sample SAMN10711885, study PRJNA513376) | rock metagenome | isolation source: Antarctica rocks | place: Antarctica: Victoria Land, Trio Nunatak nord | collected 2016-01-04
TCCGGCGGCGATCGTGCTGACGCCGCTCCTCGCCGGTGCTGCATTTCCCACGCGGGCCAACGGGCTGCTGGAGATAAGCCGGTCGGCCTCCACCCTGGTCGGCCCCGTGATCGGAGGCGTACTCGTCGCGGGCCTGGGCATCCGGGCCGCTCTCTTCGCCGATGCGGTGTCCTTTGCCCTGGCCGCTGGCGTGATCGCCGCGATCAGGGTCCATCGACCCGTGGAGAGTTCTGGCCAGGCGTGGTGGCGAGGCGCGACCGACGGCGTGCGATTCCTGTCCCGTCAACCTGAGCTGCGCTTGGTGCTTCCCATCGTGATCGTCACCGTGTCCGCAAGTTCGATGGTCAACGTGGCCATGGTGTTCCTCGTGAAGGGCCCGCTTCACTCTGGCGCCGCGGTTCTCGGCGTGCTGACCGCGGCATGGGGAGCCGGCGCGCTCATCGGCTCCGCGGTGGCCTCACGGCGCGAGTGGCGGAAACCCGAACGCGCCGTTCTAACCGGCGCTAGCGCACTGGGCCTGGCGATCGTGTTGCTCGGCGCAGTGCCGGTGGTCGGGGCCGCCGTCGTCGCGGCCGTGCTCGCGGGCGCGGCTAACGCTTATCAGAACGTAGCCATGCGCACCGCAGTACAAATCCGCACCCCGGAGGCCATGCTGGGGCGCGCGCACGCCGCAGCGGGCTCGGTGATCAACTCCTTTTTTCTCGTCGGCTTCGTCCTGGGCGGGATCTTCGCGGTGAGCTATGCCCAGGCGACGTTCCTCGCCGCCGGGGCCGTCACCCTGGTCGCCGGTGGTACAGGCCTCGTCCTGATGTCCACACTGCGGTCCGACGGGGACCGCGATCCGGTCAGCAGCGGGATTGGGCAGGGAGAGTGCTGACCTCGGCGCGGCTTGGGCTGCTCAGCACGACGAGTCGCGACCTGCCGGAAAGCCCGTACAGCGCGGTCTGCGTGGTCATCGGCCGCGGCTACCTCGACGACCCTCCGACCTTCACCGGGCTCGCCCACCTGTTCGAACATGTGTGGTTCACACACGAGCTCTCTGCGCCGTCAGTCGAATGGGGTGAGACCCGGGAGAACACCGTTGTGCTCCACCACGCTTGTCCCGCCGACGACCTCGAGACTGTCGTGGCAGCCGTAGCGGACAGGCTTCGGCGCTGCGGTTGGCTGGCCGACGCCAACTCTGGAGCCATCGCGGCCGCGCTCGACCTGATCGGCCTGGAGCGCCGAACCGGACGGGACCGGCGCGTGTCCGGCTTCCCACGGATCGACATTGCCCGGGCCTTGCGGGGCGACATCCGATTCGATCCCGTGGCCGTCGACCCCGGCACCCGAGAGGCCGACCCGCTTCGCCTGGAGGTCATCCAATTTGCCGAAGGACGGCCCCTCGCGGTCAGCGTTGCCGGACCGTCGCCGATGGCCGCGCGGGAGCTGATGGCGGGACTCGCGCAGCCTGCGCCGCGCTCGGGCCCGGATAACTGGCCCCGAGTCGGGCTGCTGGAGGGGGTATGGCCCGCGGACGCGGGCGGCGTGACGGCCTGCGCCGCGGCATGGATCCTTCCACGCACGCCCGAGGTGGCAGCCGCAGCCTGGCTCGTAGGTGGCGTGATCGAGAAGCTGGCATGGCCTGCGGCGCTTCGCTGGGTCTCCGGACGCGTCGTCTCCGCCCAAGGTGCGGCGCCGCTGCGAGGAGGCCAGCTGTACGCGGTCGCCGCCGGCACTGCCACTACGCCAGCCGAGGGATCGGTGCGGCTGGTCGAAGACTACCTCGTCCCGGCGCTGCGCGACGAGTCTCTGGATCCCGACGTCGTTCGGCGCGTGTGCGAGACGGAGGCCGATGCGGCGGAGCTGGCCGCGCTCGACGCCGTCGCCGCGGTGGCCGGTATCGACGAAGTGCCGTGCGGCCCGGACGAGGTCCGCGAGGCTATTCGCAGTGCCGACACCGGCACCCTGCGCCGGTTCGGCGACCTGCTCGCCGACAATCCCCGTGCGGAGTTTCACGCCGGGTCGGAATCTTCCGCCGTCGCTAGGCTCTGATCGTCATGTCGACAGCCGCGCGGACGGCCGACCGGTCCGACGCAACCTGCGACCTACGTACCTTCGCGTCGGCCGGCCACTCTGAGCTTCAGCAGGTACGTGTCGAGGGCGGCGTACCGGACGACCTCGCCGCCCAGGTGGCGCGCGACGCTCTCGTGCTGCCGGTCCTGTGGCAGTTCCACGCCCGGCTGGGGCACCTATCGCCGCTGTCGGACCACGGCATGCTGGTTGGCTTGGAACTGGCCGGCCCAAACCCCGACCCGGACCGGATGTGGGCGGACGCCGCCGCTGCGCAGGCGGCCGTGCGTGGCGCGATCAGCGAGTGCTTTCCGCCAGACCAGGCAGCAAAGGCCGCCCGCCGTGCGGTGGCCGTGCGGACGGACTCGTCTCACGGTCTCGCGACGTTCGCGACCTTCGCGGCATCACCGGCGGGTCGAACGCCGACCCGAGTCCTGGCCGGCACTCTGGAACAGGACACCATTAGCGAGACCGTCGACCTTCTTGCTGTCGCGTCGGCCGACGCGACGCGGTTGCCCACCAGAATGCTCGTCCTCGCGACAGTGCGGACTGCGGACGAGATCTCGGCACCGCACCCGGAACTACCCGTACTCCGGGAGTTGGCGGCAGACCCCGGCCTTGCGATCGACCTGCCCCGCGGGACGAGCCCGCCGCCATGGTTGGAGGTCGAATCATGGCGCGCCGACCTCGCCTACCTACAGGGACGGCGCGCGATCCCGCCGGTTGGCACGGTACGCGATCTCGCCGCCGTCCTGATTGCCCATCAGGCCCGATTCGGTCCGTACACCTCGCTCACCGATACAGCCGTTCGCCTCCGGGAACCGCTCAGCTACCTATGGGACTGCGTTGTGGACTTATTCCGGGGCGAATTCCTTATGCTCGCCGCGCCCGATGTCGCCTCGGCAGATCGGGTGGTGACCGCGATCCGGGCGGCCGACGAGGACGGGGCGCCGGTGGCCGCGGCATCGATCGACGCGGCCCGGCGGATCCTCCGCACCCAAGTTCTGCGTCGTCTCGCCTCGACTCGGTCGGCTTTGGCCGCGCACGCCGAACTGCAGCGATCGGGCCTCCCCGCCCCGCTGTGGGCCTCACTCGCCACCGCGTTGCGGGACGTGTCGCACGCAGAGATCGACGCGTCTGTACCCGGCCTTCTGGTGACCGAGCCCGCGTTCACCCTCGTCGTACCGGCCGGGCGCTCGAGCAGTTAGCCAAAGTCGATAGCACCGGCGGTATAGGCGACGTCGAGGACGCCGGCCACATCACGGGGCAATCCCGCGGTACCTCGCCATGGTCGCAGATCCACCGCTGACCCTGCGTCGAGGCTGCTCAGAGTGGCAAGCATCGACGATGTCGTGCCGCTGAGGGGTACTCGGAAAGAACGGCCGTTGGCAGCCACGATTAGCTGGTGCGGGTCGTGTACGTCGGGCGCCCAGGAGATCGGGGCACGTTGGGCGGCGATTAAGTGGATCATGGAGGCGTCCCAGTCGGGTGGCGTCCGGTCTCCGAATTCCGGCAATATCTCAAAGTTCGCGGTGCTGTGCCGGGTCAGACCCCACTGTTGGACCGCAGAGGTAGCGGCGCGGCCCGCCTGCAGTCCGAAGGCCAGACTCTCTCCGGCGAACTCGCGCTCGGAGGTACTCCACCGCGAGGGCTGGGTACCCACCCCGGCACGCGCGAAGGCACCGGCCCAGACCGCTGCTAGATCTCGGACCCGGTGCGAGGCGATGTGCAGACTCAACGACGGACGCCCGTCGGACTCGGCGCAATGCCAGTAGGACGCTGGCCAGTACAAGACATCGCCCGGTCGACCGGTGAGCCGCACGGGCTCGATGTCGACGGCATCGGGATCGATACCGAGAGCCACGTATTCGTGCAGCGGGTCGGCCTCGGCTGGCGCCAGGTCGGCAAGCGCCTCGTAAGGCCACAGCAGCATCGTCTTGACGCCCTCCACCACGAACAGGAACACGTCCGCGGTGTCCTTATGGATCCGAGTCGGGCCCGAGGCATAGGCGCCGCTTACGATGAAACAGTCGGAGATACCTGCGGGCAGGCCGTCCATACTGTCCCGCATCCCGACGAGCACGTCCCGTGCGAAACGGTAGAGATCGGAGGAGAAGGCCTGGGCAGAATTCGCCACCACACTCCAACCGACGCCGAACGCCCGGGAGACCCGATCCGCGTGCATGGCGAAGTTGGTGTCGCTGGCGCCAGGCAGATGCTCGACGAGACCCGCCGGAGCCTCCGCCGTGGTAAAGAGTCGGACGTCGTCTGGCCGTCGGTGCACTCCGGCACGGACCGCTGCCCCGATCCGGGAGTACACCGCGTACACGTCCTGCGCCTCAATGTCACCCAGCCCCTGCACCACGCTGGGCCGGTGGTCGCGCCCGGTCATGAGCCGGCGGCAGCTGGGGCCGACCGGCGGCGGCGGTACCCGGCCGAGCCCGAACGGTCCACCAGCCCGAAATCCGCCAACAGCCTGCGCAGCCGCGCCACGTCGTCGCCAGCGTGCACCAGAATCTCATTGACCTCGCGCTCGGTCAGGGTCCGGCCTTCAGGAAGTAGGCCGGCCAAGATTTCTGCCATTGCCTCGAGATCCTCGAAGCGCTTGGGCAGGTCGGACAAACGCCCGTTGGTCAGGTAGCGGCGCAACCCCGAGTCCGGCGGGATGGCACGGCCCAGGGCCGTCTGCTCCACCACCGCGTCGGCAACTGCGGCGAGCCACGTGACCTCGGCGGTGAACGCGTCGCGGTCACGTCGCAAGAGCCCGGCACCGATGAGCCGCACAACCTCCTTAGAGAGGCTCTTTAGATCCAGGTCGACGCGTCGGGCCAACTCGGATAGGAGCACCGGCCCGGATTCCTCGTTCATGGCCAGGACCACGCGGAGAATGTCGACCCGCTGGGCGCTAGATAGCGCGCGCAGAAGCTCAGCTGCGTCGCAGAGCGCCGCAGAACCGTTCCGCGCACGCGACTCGGTGATCTCAGGCATATTAGTACCCTAACTCGTTACCGAGCCGTACGACCACGGGAATACGCCGGGTGATCCAAACAACCGACCGGTCCAGATCGGCCGTACGCTCCAGCACCCGGGGTAGGGTATCGGAGCACTCCGCGAAAATGTTGGTGCCGAGCGAGTTCACCGGGACTGGCGCCACAACGACGACGCGCTGGACCAGGCGCTCTATCCCGACGAAGCCTGTCCGCCGCTGTTTGCCGACTCGCCTGTGACTGCGGCCATTCGGCTGCGGACTACTAGGATCGCGGCGTGCGGATCTTCTCGATGCGCGGTTTCGACTTCCTGGAAGACGCCGAAGCGTTCGGACGCCACGGCATACCGCAGGTCCGCCTCTTCGTCGCCCGTTTCGAGCGGGGCGCCCGAACGAGCCCGAAGTGAGGTCCCGCCTGGTCGGCCGCAGTGGCCTGCGCGTCAGTGAGGTGGCGTTCGGCAACTGGTTAACCCACGGTTCCCAGGTGGACCTGGACACAGCGCGCGCCTGCGTGCATGCCGCTCTTGACGCCGGCATCACCTCCTTCGACACAGCCGATGTCTACGCAGAGGGCCGCGCCGAACTGGTATTGGGCCATGCACTGGCCGGCCAGCCGCGGGAGCGCGTGCAAATCTTCACCAAAGTGTTCTTCCCGACCGGGCCGGGGCCGAACGACAGGGGTCTTGGCCGCAAGCACATCCTGCGCTCGGTGGACAACTCGTTGCGCCGGCTCAGGGTCGACCACGTGGACCTTTATCAGGCCCACCGTTTCGACCACTCCACCCCGCTCGAGGAGACCATGCAGGCATTCGCCGACGTGGTCCGCTCCGGCAAGGCCCGCTACATCGGGGTGTCCGAGTGGACGGCCGCCCAAATCCGGGCCGGTCATTCTCTCGCCGATGCGCTGGGCACCCGGCTCGTATCCAACCAGCCCGAGTACTCGGCGCTGTGGCGGGTCGTCGAGTCAGAGGTCATGCCGGCCTGCCGAGACCTGGGTCTCGGCCAGATTGTGTGGTCACCGCTCGCCCAGGGCGTGCTGACAGGCAAATATCAGCCCGGCGAGCTACTGCGGGACGGAACCCGCGCGACGGACCCCCGGGGCGGGTCGGCCAACATCCGGGGATACCTCCGCAACGACGTGCTGGCACGCGTCCGGCTGCTTCGCCCGCTAGCCCGGGAACTCGACCTAAGCCTGGCTCAGCTGGCCCTTGCGTGGGTGCTGCAGAACCGGGACGTCTCAGCTGCGATCATCGGTGCGTCGAGCCCCGCCCAGCTGACGGCCAACGCCACGGCCTCCGGCGTCGAGCTGGCAGCCGAGGTGATGGCCACGATGAACACCATACTTGCGCCGGTCGTCACAACCGATCCGCGCCTGACCGCGCGGTCCTCGCCGCCCCGCCGGGCCTGACCGCCGGACCTCGGTTCGCCCTGTTGCCGGGTCTGCCGTCAGTGCATCTCGCCGTCAACGGGCTTCTTCGCCTTATTGGGTTACACCCGACGCGGGGCGCCCACCATCTTGGGGAAGCTGGGCCGCGGATCCGCCGCCCGTTGCGTGCCTCTGGTGGGGTGTCGGTGACCACGAGGCCCGCGGCCTCCAGCTAGCTGCACCAACCGGCGGCGCGCGGAGTCCGCATCCGTGCCCAGGGCCTCGGCAAGCTTCCCGGTGGTCGAGGGCCCGCGCAAAACTGGGGCGAAATGAGAGACCCAGGCGGTCTCATGGCAAGAGGAGGCGGGAGCCGATCCCGCAGTGCCAGCAACGGGAGATTCGTGCCTGCGAGTACCGCAGCACGTAGCCCGCGCACCACCGTCACCGAGAGCACCGCCGGACGGGGAGGTGGCGGGCCCCACGCCCGCAGCGCCATCCCCGGCCGGTACGTCACCCCGGCGACAGCCGCTCGACACCCGAACACCACGGTGACCGAGCGGTATCCCACTGCTACGCGGGGCCCTGTCACATGGCCGGGCCCCGCGTAGCAGTCAGCGGTCGAGGCCGTGCTCTCGCTGCTTGGCAGCGGCCATGCCCTGTCCGCCGCCTCGGCTGCGGCGGCGCGCGGGTGCCGTGCCCCTGCCGGGCGGCACGCCGTAGGACTTGCCCGCGCGCCGGGCAGAGGGGTGCCCGTCCTGCCACACCCCTGGTGAAGCCGGCATGGACTGCCCTGCATCGTCGTCCCCGACCTCAGCGCCGCGCTCGCGCCGGGCCGCGTCACCGTCGAGGTCGGCCGCGCGTGCGTCGAGGGTGTCGGCTGGGTCGTGGTGCTGCTGGGCGCCGGACTCGGCCTGCACCGCCCCCGCCGTGGCCTCCTGCCGCTCCAGTGAGTCGGCTGGCGCATGCGCCGCTTCGGTGTCGGCGTCGCGGGCGTCCCGGGTGTCGGCCCGGGCGGCGCGGTGCTCCCGCTCGGCTGCCTCCTCGAGCTGTTGGGCCTGGGCGCGGTCAGCGTCGGCCACGGCGGCCGCGACTTCGGCCCCGAGCCCGGCCACCGCCGCCCGGTACGCCCCAGGGTCCTCCCTGGGCGAGCTGTGCTCTCGCCACCACTGGGCCCGAACTTCCTCCGGGTCCACCCCGACGGTTCGGGCCTGCTGGTCCCAGAACTCGGCGACCTCCGGTGCGTGCGCCCGGGCCACCTCCGCCTTCGCCCACGACTCCGCGACCTGCTGCGGCGTCATGTTCGCCTCGGGCAGGGCAATGCCCAGGGCCGCCACCCGCTGCTCGGTCTCGAACCGGCGCCGCGCCTCCTGCTCCGCCACCCCGGTGGCGGCGGCCTGCTCCCGGAGCTGGGCCGCGCGCCGCTGGGCGGCGATCTGCGCCAGGGCCAGGGCGGCGGAGAACAGGACCCGCAGCTCCTTGCCCAGACTCTGGCTGATGTCGTCGACTTCGCTCATCGTTGTCTCCCCTGATCGTTGGGTGATCCCCGTCCCCACCAGACCGTGGCGGCCCGCCGGGGGTTGTGTGGTTCTCCTGGGTCAGCGACCCAGGTCGTCGTCCCGGTCTCGCCGTGGTGGCACCGGCCCACGCCGGGCGGGCCCGGCCCGCCCGGGTGGTGGCGGGACGCCCGGTGCCGGGCGGCGCCCACCCGGACCCATGGCCTCCCGCAGCAGCTCGACCGGCGACTTCGTGTGCCCGGCGCCGAGGGCGGCACCGGCGGCCGCCGTCTTAACCGGCTCGGGTAGTGCCCGGGGCCCGCCCAGCACGTCGAGGCAGGCCCGGGCGTGCTGGACCGCGTCCAACGCCGCCTGGGCCTGCGCGAGCCGCCCCGCGGCCCGCTGAGCCTCCGCCACCGCCCGGGACAGGGCAACCAGCTGCGTCAGCAGGATCAACGTGCCGGCCGATCCCCCCCGGGAGGCGGCGGCCACGGTCAACGACGCCCGGGCGACCTGCGACAGGCTCACCGCGTGCGCCGACGCCGGCACGTGCGAGCGGGGCTCGCGGACCACGGCCCGGCTCATCGAGTGCGCGGCCTTCACCAGCCCGAGGCCCTCGGCGCCGCCGACCCGCTGCGACAACGCCGACAGCACCCCGGCGGTGTCCCGGGCCATCGCCGACCACGCCGCCGCGTCGTGCAGGGGCACCGCCCCCAGTTGTGCGGTCACCTGCTGCAGGCGCACCGCCGCGTCGGCCAGCACCTCCGGTGACGGCGCAGCCGCCCGGCCGGATACGGCGGGCGACGTACGCCCGACGCCCCGCTGCCCGGCCCGCGAGGCGGGGTCGACCGCGCGCCACGCGGTGGCCGCGTCGGGGTCGGGTTCCCACGCCTGCCGCAAAGCGGGCAGGGTCAGGTCGCGGCCGAGTTTGCCCCCGCCGAACCACACCAGCTCCTCCCCCGCCCCGGGGGTGGTCGACCGGGCCACGGAGTACCCGACGACGGTGTCCCGCCCACCGGTGGCCCACCTCGGCCGCATCACCAGGCCCTCCGCGCGCAGCAAACCCACGAACTCCGACTCGGTGCGGGCGGCGGTCGCCGAAGCCCGCACCCCGCGGTGCAGCCGCTCCCGCGGCGACTCCACCCGGGTAACCCGCTGGGTCTCCACCTCCAACCGGGACATGCCCGGGGTCCCCGTCTTCGCCTGCCCCGTCACCGTCAGCCCGAACCGGGTCTCCACCTCCACGGCGACCTCCCGCAGCACCGTCCAGTCCGGGCGGGCGAAGTGGTGGGTGCGCCCGTCCTCGCGCACCAGGTTCGCCACCAGGTGGATGTGGTCGTTGCCCGCCGAGCTGTGCCCATGGCGCACCGCCACCCACCGCACCACCGCACCCTCCCCCCCGGCGGTGAACCCCAACCGGTCCGCGGTCATCTCCGCGACCTCGCGCCACTCGTCATCGGTCAGGTCCCGGTCCACCCCACCCTTGCTACTGATCGCCACGTGGTAAACGTGGCCCCCGGTGACCTCCGGGGCGAACGCCCGCCGGGGGAAGTCCAGCTCGGCGGCCAACATGGCCCGCCCCAGCTCGGTGTCCCCGGTGTCCCCCACCAGGACATCGTCGTAGGCGGCGACCACGCGCTGGTCGGTGTGCTGATCCGAGCGACCCGGACCGAACAGGTACTCCACCAACCCCCGCACCCGCGACCCCCGCGGGGCGGCCTTGCAAATCACCAGCGGTACCGGGGCACATCATCCGCCGACCCCGACGGCGTCCACTGCGCGGCCTGCGCCTGCACCACCCGCATGGCGCGCTCCGTCGCCGCCAGGGTGCTCTCCGCGTACCGGGCCACCTCCCCCGTACCCTGCAACAACCGCAGCACCTGGTTCACGTTCTGCCCCACCCGGCGCACCTGCGCGGTCATCATCACCAACTGGTGCAGCACCAACTGGTTCTGCTCCACCACCCGGGCGTTGCCCTGCCCACCCGCGAGCGCGACGTGCGCCAAGTAGTGCGGCACCGTCATCCGCTGCCCCGCCGCCCGCGCCGTCACCACCGCGAACTCATCGGTGGTGAACACCGCATTCACCTGATGCGGCCGACCACCCGGGACCCGCCGGCGACGCTTGGGTCCCCGCCCCACCGGGACCGGGCGTGGCACGTCCACGACACCCGTCTCCGCACCAACGCTCTGCTCGCTCATCCCCGCCCCACTCCCCTCGTGCCGGCCCACCGGCGCGTGCCCGTCGACTCCGTGGCCCAGCGCAGCGTTCACACCCCAGTGTGACCCCTGGCTTACCGAAGGAGGCGACACCAACGACCACACCGCAGGCGCGGTTACGTCCTGGCGGGGTCCAATGAGGTTTTCTCAGTAGTTTCCTCGTTGTAGGGTTGATAGCACGATTCCGGCGGCGACGATGTCGCCGATGCGGCTGGGGCACAGGCGGATTCGGCGTAGGCATCTCCAGCGTTGTTTGAGTTCGGCGTTGGCGCGTTCCCCGAGGGCCCGCACGGCGGTCAGAAGCATGTTGTAGCTGGCGTTGGACACGTGCAGGTTGTGGCCCTTGACCGGGGAGTGGACCCCGATGCCGGCTCCCTGGTAGCCCTTGCCGGCCAGGGTCGGCAACCCCCGGGACGCGGCGGCATACAACGCGCCCAGGCAGTGGGTGCGGGCGGCGGCGATGTCGTGGACGCTGCCAGGGCAGACCGGGCTGGACCAGACAGGGAACCCGGATGGGTCCGCGACGA
>JAABUS010009073.1_pt1 | contig 10641 bp, 11 predicted proteins | sample 5560161 | NCBI WGS metagenome assembly JAABUS01 (sample SAMN10711885, study PRJNA513376) | rock metagenome | isolation source: Antarctica rocks | place: Antarctica: Victoria Land, Trio Nunatak nord | collected 2016-01-04
TTCCTGCTCGGGGCCTCCTCCTGGCGGATCGAGGAGATCACCCGCGACCGCGTCATCGTCACCCCCGCGCCCGGCGTGCCCGGCGCCGTTCCCTTCTGGCGCGGCGAGGGCATCGGTAGGCCCGTCGAGCTCGGCCGCGCGATCGGCGAGTTCTCGCGCGAGGCGGTCAACGCCGAGCCGGCCGACCTCGCCCGCGACTACGACCTCGACGACCGCGCCGCCGAGAACCTCGTCGCCTACCTGCGCGAGCAGCAGGCGGCCACCCGCGTCGTCCCCTCCGACCAGACCATCGTCGTCGAGCGCTTTCGCGATGAGATCGGCGACTGGCGGCTCTGCGTCCTGTCCCCGTTCGGCGGCCGCGTCCACGCCGCCTGGGGCCTCGCCCTCGCGGCGCGGATCCGGGACGAGTTCGAGCTCGAGGCGGACGCGATCTGGTCCGACGACGGGATCGTCGTCCACCTCCCCGATGCCGACGAGGCCCCCTCACCCGACCTGGTCCTGCTCGATGCCGACGAGATCGAGGACCTCGTCGTCGGGGAGCTCGCAGGTTCGGCCCTGTTCGGATCGCGCTTCCGCGAGGCGGCCGGCCGCTCCCTGCTGATCCCGCGCGCCTACCCCGGCAAGCGCACGCCGCTCTGGCAGCAGCGGCTCAAGGCGCAGTCGCTGCTCGAGGTCGCCAAGGACTACCCGCGCTTCCCCGTCACCCTCGAGACCTACCGCGAGGTGCTCCGCGACGTGCTCGACCTGCCGGCGCTCGGGGAGATCCTCCGCGACCTCAAGTCCCGGCGGATCTCGCTCGTGGAGGTCGAGACGCAGACCGCCTCGCCCTTCGCCTCCTCGCTGCTCTTCGACTACGTCGCCACCTACATGTACGAGGGCGACACGCCCAACGCCGAGCGCCGCGCCGCGGCGCTCGCGCTCGACCGCGACCTGCTGCGCGAGCTGCTCGGCCAGGAGGAGCTGCGGGAGCTGATCGACCCGGCGGCCCTCGCCGACGTCGAGGACTCGCTGCAGCATCGCCTCGAGCAGGCGCGGGCCGCCGATCGCGACGGCCTCCAGCAGATCCTGCGCCGACTGGGGGACCTGACGACGGAGGAGTGCGAGGAGCGGACCGCCGAGGGCTACTCGGCGGCCTCGATGCTCGCCAAGCTCGAGGCGGAGCGGCGGGTGGTGCGCGTGCGGATCGCCGGGGAGGAGCGCTGGATCGCCGCCGAGGACGGCGGCCTGTATCGCGACGCGCTCGGCGTCCCGGTGCCCTCGGGGCTCCCGGATTCGTTCCTCGCCGGCGTGGCCGAGCCGATGGCGGCCCTGATGCGCCGCTACGCCCGCACCCACGTGCCCTTCCCGACCGCGCAGGCGCACCGCCGCTTCGGCGTCGATCCGACCCCGGCGCTGAAGGGGCTCGAGGCCGCCGGCGATCTGATCCGCGGCGAGCTGCTCCCGGGGGGGACGGAGCGCGAGTGGTGCGACCCCGACGTCCTGCGGCGCCTGCGGCGCGCCAGCCTCGCGGTCCTGCGCAAGGAGGTCGAGGCCGCCGACACCGCCGAGCTCGCCCGCTTCCTGGTCTCCTGGCAGAACGTCGACGCCTACCGCCCTGCCGGCGCCGGGCCGGACCGCCTCCGCGAGGCGCTCGTCCCCCTGCAGGGCGTCGCCCTGACCCCCGAGGTCTGGGAGCGCGACGTCCTGCCGCGCCGCCTCGGCGCGTACTCCCCGGCCTGGCTCGACGGGCTCTCCACGGGTGGGGAGATCGTCTGGATCGGCGCCGGACCGGTCGGGCGGACGGGCCGCGTCGCCTTCTATTTCCGCGAGGACGTGCGCCTCGCCGGGCCGCCTCCGTCGAACGCGAAGCTCGACCGCCCAGAGGGGGAGATCCACGACGCGATCCGTGCGCTGCTCGAAGGTCGGCCCGCGTTCTGGGTCGACCTCGTCGCCGATCTGGACTTTCCCCGCGAGGAGCTCCACTCGGCGCTCTGGGACCTGGCCTGGGCGGGGGAGGTCACCAACGACGCGGTGGCCCCGCTGCGCTCCCCCCGCCTGAAGGCGTCGGAGACGAACGCGGCCCGCCGCGGGCGCCGGTTCTCGGCGCGCCGCAACGCCACCGGTCAGGCCGTCGCCGGGCGGTGGTCGCTGATCGAGTCGCTCTTCCGCAACGCTCCGAGAGCCGGCCCGCGGATGCGCGCGCAGGCCGAGCTGATGCTGGAGCGCCACGGCATCGTCACCCGCGAGACCGTCCTCGCCGAGGGCGTCCCCGGCGGCTTCTCCTCCCTCTACGGGGAGCTCTCGAACTTGGAGATCCTCGGCACCGCCCGTCGCGGCTACTTCGTCGAGGGCCTCGGCGGGGCGCAGTTCGCGCTCGCCGGCGCCGTCGAGCGGCTGCGCTCGTTGCCGCGGGCCGACGGCGAGCACGTCCTCGCGGTCACCGACCCGGCGCAGCCCTACGGCGCCAGCCTGAGCTGGCCGCGCCCACCCTCCCGCGAGGGCACCGACGGGGACGGGCGCGGCGGCCGGCGACCGAGCCGGGTCGCCGGCGCCTACGTGGTTCTGCGCGACGGCGAGCCGGTGCTCTACGTCGAGCGCGGCGGCAAGGGCCTGCTGCGCCTGGCGCGGCTCGACGGGAATCAGCTCTCGGCGGCCCTCGCGGCCGTGATCGAGGCCGTCCGCGAGCGTCGTCTGCCGCGCCTCGGCCTCGAGCGGATCGACGGCGAGTCGATCGTCGGCCACGAGCTCGAGGCCGCCCTGGTGGAGGCGGGCTTCGAGCGGCAGCCGCGACGCCTGGTGGCTTCGGCCTGAGCCGCCCGGCGGTCGGCTCCGAGTCCCTCTACCCGCCGGCAGGCCAGTGCTCGACGGTCAGATCCGTCATCGGGAAGTCGCGGGGGTTGCCCGTCGCCAGTGACGCGCCCACCCCGACGGCTGCCGCGGCGATCAGGCAGTCGGACTGGCTCAAGGTGCGACCCTGCCTGGCGAACGCAGCTCTCCATCTGCCTGCCAGGGCGCCCTCTTGGAGCCCCAGCGGCGCGAGGCGCAGTGACGACAGGAGTGCGGCGATCGGTTCCTGCTCGGGATCGCGCGCGCCTCGCCAGATCTCCTCGACGTTGATCGCACAGATGTAAGGCGGCTCGACCGAGCCTCGAAGGGACCGCAGCCGCTCCGCCGCCGGGCGCCCGCGGAGCGCGTCGATCAAGATCGTCGTGTCGAGCAGCAGGCGCAGCTAGCCGATCCGCCCACGGTCGGCTCGTCGCTGCTCCCGGACCCAAGCGGCCGGATCGTCACCCCAGGCGTCGGAGGGCTGACTCCCCTGGAGCCCCCCCAGGCTCGCCATCACTCCGTCCCATCGGCGCTCGTCGTCGAGGGCGCCACGAAGGGTCTCGGCCAGGAAGGCGCTTCGCCGGCGCTTGCCGACCCGCCGGTCGAGCTCCGCGACGAGCTGGTCGTCCAGGCTGATGTGCAAACGCATGTGCCGACGTTAGCACACAGGGTCTCAGGTCCCCGCGGTTGGGTGCCCGCGAGGAGCGGCGGCGGCGAGCTCGCCCGCTCCCGGCATGTCGCGGCGCAGCGTCACGAAGGCGAGCCCGCCGACCAGGAGTGGCAGCCAGAAGAGGATCACGCGGTAGGCCAGGACGGCCGCGACGGTGACGGCGGCAGGCGTCCCGTAGATGATCAGGGCGCCGATCAGTCCCCCATCGATTCCCCCGACCCCCCCTGGTATCGGCAAGAGCCCGCCGAGCTGACCGATCAGGTAGCCGATCAGCACGACCGAGATCTCGGGGGAGAAGCCGAAGGCTCGGAAGGTCGCCCAGAGCACCGCGTTGTCGAACGCCCAGTAGCCGAGGGCCCCCGCGAGCACCCGGGCGTTGCCGGAGCCGAGGATCTCGAAGGACTCCGCGGTTCCGGTGGTGACCGCCTCGCGCACCTGAGCCGCGATCCGGCGCGGCCTCGAAGCGGCCACCTCCGGCTCCGTCGCGGCGGGAAGCCGGGAGACGCCGTAGGCCACGACGATCGCCAGCGCCGCTGCCCCGGCGGGGAGGATCGTCAGCGACCAGGAGAGATCGGGGCCGAGGATCCCGGCGAACATGAGCGCGCCAACGACGACCACCGCCACGAAGTTGACCGCGCTCTTGATCATGAAGAAGGCGACCGATCGTCGCGCGATTCGCTCGCCGTCCATGCCGCCCTCGTGCAGCACCCAGGCCCCGAGCGCCAGCCCTCCGGCGCCGCTGGCGGGGACGAGCGAGCCCATCGCCAGCTCCGAGCCGCCGATCTGCCAGCTTCGCCGCCAGCCGAGCTTGCGGCAGAAGATCGGCGCGAACATGACGATGTAGGAGGCGAAGGAGAGCGCCTCCAGCAGGACTGCCAGGGCGATCCAGCCCGGTTGGGCGCCGCCGATGATGCGACGGACCTCGCCCAGGCCGGGCGCGAGCATCGCGATCAGGGCGAGCGCGACGATCGCGACGAGCGCCGGCAGACCGCGGCGCAGCAGGACTCGCGGCTCGAAGTCGCGTGCCGAGCTCCCGCCGTCAGCGCCGGCAGGCCGGTCGTCTCCAGCCAAGGGCGATGACGCAGCAGCCTTCACCCCTGGCATCGTTGCATAGGCAACCACCTCTCCCGCGCCGGCCCGCCCCGTGCGCCTCCCTAACCTCCACCGCATGCGCGACGCTCCCGCCGCCCTCTCCATCGCCGGCCTCTCGAAGACCTACGACGACGGCACCGTCGGGCTCGACGATCTCAACCTCGAGGTCCCCGCCGGCGAGTTCTTCGGGTTGCTCGGCCCGAACGGCGCAGGCAAGACGACCCTGATCAACTCGGTCTGCAACCTGATCCGCCTCAGCGGCGGCACGATCAGCGTCTTCGGCCACGACCACGCCTCGATGGAGGCCCGCCGCGTGGTGGGCGTCGCCGAGCAGGACCCCAACCTCGACCGCTTCCTCACGGTCCGCGAGTCGCTCGTCTACCACGGCGGCTACTTCGGGATGAGCAATGCCGACGCCGCCCGCCGTGCCGACGAGATGATCGACGTCTTCGACCTGCGCGCCAAGGCCAACGTGCGCACGCCGAAGCTCTCCGGCGGGATGAAGCGGCGCCTCCTGCTCGCCCGCGCGCTCCTGCACGAGCCGCTCCTCGTGATCCTCGACGAGCCGACCGCCGGGGTGGACGTCGAGTTGCGCCACGACCTGTGGCGCTACATCCGCCGCCTGCACGAGCAGGGCACGACGATCCTGCTGACCACGCACTATCTGGAGGAGGCGGAGTCGCTCTGCGAGGACATCGCGCTGATCTCCTCAGGGCGGATCATGGCCCGCGACACGCCGGACGGGCTCAAGCGGCGCTACGGAGCGTCCTCGCTCGAGGAGGTCTACCTGCAGACCGTCTCGACGTCGCTGCCGGCGCCGCTGCCCGCGGGGGCCTAGCGTTGAGCGCGCCGGCAGCCTCCCGGCCCGCCGTGGCGACTGGATCGATGGCGCAGCCCAACCCGGGTCGCTCGCTCCGCTCGCTCGCTCTGCGCGAGTGCCGGCGGGTAACGCGTCTGTGGACGCAGACGATCCTCGCTCCCGTCGTCTCCTCGTCGCTTTTCATCCTCGTCTTCGGCCTCTCGCTCGGCAGCCGGATCCGCGAGATCGAGGGGTTCCCCTACGACGTCTTCATCGTTCCCGGGCTGATCGCGATGGCGATGGCGCAGGCCGCCTTCTCCAACAACTCCTCGACGATCCTGCAGGCGCGCAACGACCGCTACATCAACGACATCCTCGCCTCCCCGATGCACCCCTGGCAGATGAACCTCGGCTACGCGATCGGCGGGCTCTTCCGGGCGCTGGCGATCGGGGTCGCGCTGGTCGCGATCGCCCTGCCGCTGACCAGCGTCCCGATTGAGCACCCGCTCGCGCTGATCGGCGCGGCCCTCCTCCTCGTCGTCCTCTTCGGCGCGCTCGGCGTGGTGGTCGGCATCTACGCGCAGACCTTCGACCACCACTCCTTCATCAACAACATCCTGATCCTGCCTCTGACCTTCCTCGGCGGCGTCTTCTACTCGATCGAGATCCTGCCCTCCCCGTGGCAGGAGATCTCCCATGCCAACCCGCTCTTCTACATGGTCAACTCGGTCCGCTACGGGTTCCTCGGGACGAGCGACGTCAGCGTCGCGCTCTCCTTCGGGGTCACCGCCCTGATCACGGTGGGGTTCGTCGCCTGGTCGCAGTGGCTCTTCTCGAGCGGCCACAAGTTGAAGCCGTAGATGACTCCGGCGGGATCCTCCGCTTCGCGTCCGGTCCCGCCGGACCGTTGGGTGCTGCTGGACGGGAAGTCATGAACCGAGAATCGAGAGGGCGCTGATTGCCTGAGGGCGACACGATTCATCGGGCGGCGCGGAAGATCACCGCGGCGCTGGTCGGTAGGGAGATGACGCTCGCCGACGCGCCGAACCCCCGCTCGCCGATCCACAATCGCTCGGGGGAGCTTGAGGGGCGCACGCTCGAGCGCGCGGAGGCTCGCGGCAAGCATCTGCTGCTCCACTTCTCCGGCGATCGCGTCGTCCACAGCCACCTCGGGATGAGCGGCCGCTGGCACGTCCGTGCCGACGGCCGCCTGCCGTACGGCAAGCCATGGCTGCGCCTCGCCTCCGGGCCAGGAATCGCAAGCCAGACCGGCGGCAAGATCCTGCGCCTCGTCAGCGCGGCGCGGGCCCGCAACGACCCCGCCCTCCTGCAGCTCGGACCGGACCCGCTGCGGCCCGAGTACGACCCCGAGGAGGCGACCGCGCGCCTGCTCGCCTACGAACCGTCAGCGGGTGTCGGGGAGGCGCTCAACGATCAGTCGCTGATCGCCGGGATCGGCAACGTGATCCGGATCGAGGCGTGCTTTCTTCCGAAGATCAGCCCCTGGCGCAAGGTCGGGGACCTGAAGGAGGAGGAGGCGCGGGCGATCGTCGACGCGGCGAGTTGGGTGATGGAGACGTCGATGAAGCGCGGCAGCCGTCCGAAGCAGATCTACGACAGATCGCGGCAACCGTGCCCCCGCTGCGGCGGACGCATCCTCACCCATGGCCAGGGTGACGACAACCGGGTCACCTTCTGGTGCGAGGGCTGTCAGCGGTAGACGCGAACGCTCCCCCCGCGAGGGGCGACTTATGCCGAGCTATTCCGCATAAGTCTCTTCTCGCTGGAGCGGTGAGCGATAATCCGCCCTGATGGGGGAGGAGCCCACCACCGCCGCCGAGCTGCTGGCTCGGGTGCCCCTGCTCGCGGACCTCGAGGAGGGCGAGCTCGAGCGCATCGCGCAGGTGGCGATCCCGCGCTCGTTCCCAAAGGGGGCCCGCGTCTTCCACGAGGGGGACGAGAGCGACGCCTGCTACGTGATCCGCGACGGCGAGGTCCGGGTGACGCGCGAGCACTCCGACGGCCGGGCGATCGCGCTTGCGACCCTCGGCCCCGGCGAGCTCTTCGGCGAGCTCGCGATGCTCGACGGCGGCACCCGCTCGGCCAGCGTCGAGACGCTCAGCGATGTCGAGCTCCTCGCGCTCTCCGCCGCCGACATGAAGGGCCTGTTCGAGCGGAACGCCGAGATCACCACGAAGCTCGTCGTCGCGCTGACGAAGCGGCTGCGCGAGACGAACGAGCGGATCAGCCGCCAGTCCTTTCAGACGGTTCCCAGCCGCGTTGCCGGCGTCCTCTCCCAGCTCGTCGCCGCCGAGAGCGCGGAGCCGGGCGCGGATGCCGTGACGATCCGGATGAACCAGGCGGATCTCGCCCAGCTCGCCGGCACCTCCCGCGAGAGCGTCTCCCGCTTCCTCGCGGTACTCGAGCGGGCGGGGGTGGTCCAGGTCGGCCGTGGCAGGGTGACCGTGCTCGAGCCGCCGCGGTTGCGCGCCTACATCTTCTGAGCGGGTGGCGAGCGCGGCCGAGCAGCGCGCGGGGATGGTGGAGGACCAACTTCGCCGCCGCGGGATCGAGGACGAGCGGGTCCTCGCCGCGATGGCGACCGTGCCGCGGGAGGCCTTCGTCCCAGCCGAGATCCGGAGCCGCGCCTACGCGGATGCGGCGCTGCCGATCGGCGCCGGCCAGACGATCTCCCAGCCCTGGATCGTCGCCGCGATCTGCGAGGCGCTGGTGCTCCGCGGATCCGAGACCGTCCTCGAGGTGGGCGGTGGCAGCGGCTACAGCGCGGCGGTGCTGGCTCGGCTCGCCGCTCGCGTGATCTCGATCGAGCGGCTCCCCTTGCTCGCGACCACAGCCCGCGCCGCGCTCGCCGAGCTCGACATCGGCCCGGACCGCGTTGAGGTGCTCGTGGGCGACGGATCGCTGGGCCACCCCGCCGGCGCTCCCTTCGAGGCGATCGCGGTGCACGCCGCAGCCCCCGCGCAGCCGCGGACGCTGCTGCTCCAGCTCGCTCCGGGAGGGCGGCTCGTCGCGCCGATCGGGGAGGGCGGCGCTGAGGCGCTGGTCGCCTTCGTCCGGGACGTAGCGGACGCCGATCTGTTCCGCCGCCGTCGGATCGCCGCCTGCCGTTTCGTCCCCCTTCTGGGCGCCGAGGGCTACGCGGAGCGCTGAGCGGGTCCCGCCCCGATGCGGCTAGGCTGCCGACGATGAGCAGCGCGCTCTACGTCCTCAACTTCTACTCGCCGCTGTTCGTTGATCAGCTCAAGCGTGGCCGCAAGACCGCGACGATCCGGCTCGGCGACAAGAGCCACAAGTACACGCGCGGGCAGGTCGTCTGGGTCACGGTCGGCTACCGCCATGGGCCGCGCGAGAAGATCTTCGCCGCGGTGATCGACGACGTCGAGGTGAAGCGGGTCTCCGAGCTCTCCCCGCGCGACATCGAGCACGACAACCCCGAGTTCCGCCGGCTCGAGGACACGGTCCACTTCCTCGAGCAGATCTACGGCCGCTCGGTAGCCGAGGACGACACGGTGACGGTGATCCGCTTCTCGCAGATCGTCGAGCGCCCGCAGGGCAACTTCGGCAACGGCGAGACTCCGTCGCAGAACTAGGTGACTCCAGCGGAATGCTCCGCTCCGCGTCCGCTTCCGCCGGACCGTTGGGTGCTACGGGACGGGAGATCATGAACTTGGCCGCTTCGCGTCCGGTCCGGTCGGACCGTTGGGTGCTACTGGACGGGAAATCATGAACCGAGGAGGCTCCGCTGCGCGTCCGCTTCCGCCGGACCGTTGGGTGCTACGGGACGGGAGATCATGAACCGAGGAGGCCTCGGCCGCCGTCCGATGACTGACGAGTACCGCTTTCTGACGACCTGGGTCCTCGACGCCGATCGCGAGGAGGTCTGGGAGGCGCTCTGGGACGCGGAGCGCTGGCCGGAGTGGTGGCCCGGCGTCGAGGAGGCGATCGAGACCGACCCGGGCGCTGCGTGCGGAATCGGACGCCGCGGCCGCTACACGTGGCGCAGCCGGATGGGCTATCGCGTCAGCTTCGCGGTCCTCGCAACAGGGGTGGAGCCACCGTCCCTGCTCGAGGGGGAGACCACCGGCGACCTCGAGGGCGTCGGCCGCTGGAGCCTTGCCGAAGATGGGGGCGTCACCACGGTCCGCTACGAGTGGAGCGTCCGCGCCACGCGGGCGTGGATGCGAGCGACGGCGCCAGTCGCCGACCCCATCTTCCGCTGGAGCCACGACCGGCTCATGCGGGCCGGCGGAAGCGGGTTGGCGCGCCATCTGGGCGCTCGGCTGATCGCGGCAAGCTGACGCGCCTGACTCGAGCCCGGTGGGGCAGCGATCTGCTGCCCATCGACTTAGATCACTTGACAGCAACCGCGGCGCAGCTAGACTCGCGCGGCATCTGGCACTCCCCCGTGTAGAGTGCCAAGCACCGGTCGGCATCCCTGACCGGCGACTTCCCAGAAACAAAACCGCAAGCGACACCGCACGGAGGTACCCGGAAGATGAAGCTCAAGCCTTTGGGTGACCGTCTGATCGTCAAGGCGATCGACGAGGACGAGACGACTGCCAGCGGCATCGTGCTCCCCGAGACCGCTAAGGAGAAGCCGCAGCGAGGAGAGGTCCTGGCCGTCGGCGACGGCGCCTGGGACGACGACGGGGAGAAGCGCATCCCGCTCGACGTCGCCACCGGCGACACCGTCCTCTACAGCAAGTACGGCGGCACCGAGGTCAAGGTGGACGGCGAGGACCTGCTGGTCCTGCGCGAGTCCGACGTCCTGGCCAAGGTCGAGTAGCGACCTCCGCCCGCAACGACCAACCCTGACTCACAGAACTCAACAGGAGGACTGAAGATATGGCTCACAAGGAGCTGAAGTACGACGCGGAGGCCCGCACCGCGCTGCAGAACGGCGTCGATGCCGTCGCCAACGCGGTCAAGGTCACGCTCGGCCCGAAGGGTCGCTACGTCGTGCTCGACAAGAAGTTCGGCGCGCCGACCATCACCAACGACGGGGTGACGATCGCCCGCGAGATCGACATCGAGGACGTCTTCGAGAACCAGGGCGCCCAGCTCGTACGCGAGGTCGCCACGGCGACCAACGACGTCGCCGGCGACGGGACCACGACGGCGACGCTGCTCGCGCAGACGATCGTCCGCTCGGGCCTCAGGAACGTCGCCGCCGGGGCCAACCCGCTCGGTCTCCGCAAGGGGATCGAGGTGGCGGTCAACCAGGTCGTCGACAACCTGCGCGACAAGCAGTCCA